>Ga0076328_12_pt1 | contig 342362 bp, 344 predicted proteins | sample RifGroF2_FD_67835 | JGI IMG/M metagenome (GOLD analysis project Ga0076328, IMG submission 67835) | candidate division WS6 bacterium GW2011_GWF2_39_15 | reverse complement strand
TAATTTTTTAGTAATAAAGTTGCTATCCTTATGGTCGTCTTTCGAAAGCAGCGGCTTACTGGGTTTAAAAAAGCTAATGTTCAGGGTGCCTTCATCGTGATAGACCGTGCCACCACCGGTATGCCTTTTTACTACAGGAATGCCTTGCTTTTGAGTGAAATCCTGGTTCACTTCAAATTCAGCATTTTGAAAGCGCCCCATGATAATTGAAGGACTATTGTGCCATAAACGAAGGATATATTGATTATTATGAACAAAATTGCCAAGCTGTATTTCTAAAGCGAGATTTTCTAAGGGGTCTGTTTCAGGCGTTTCTAAAATCAATAACTTCATGGAGGTCAGTGCACAAAAGCGGTCTTTCTTTACACTACATTATCAATTAATGATATTTTTTTTATGAAAAATTTTTTTAAAAGCATCATAAGGTTTTCTAAAGTGGGAGTCAGAATAAGTAGATTCAAAATCATCTAAAACTTTACTACCTATTCCACTTTTTCTTAGATTAATAGCATTTGTTACATTACCGACAGTAATACTGACTAACCATGCGTCTGTTTCAGGATTAAATATCCCAATATCAATAGCCCATTGAGCTATGGGATAATTAGGCGGTATTTCTTTTATATACGCTTCAATATGGCATTGAGGGGTAGTAAAAGCATATTCTGACATAAACGAGACTCTAAGAGTAGCTAATTAGGGATTATACCATATAAGTACAGCCTTCTTTAATTAAACCTTCTCTCTATGTGCCTGCGTTCCATACCTATTGTAGAAATCCATAGCAACTCTTAGCTCCTCTTTATCTCTTGAATACTCTTCAAGAGGGATATTGGCCATCCATGCCTCGTAGGCCTGGAATACAGCTTTAATACCAGCACCGGTACCTTGAGGATGTGAATGAATACCTCCACCCATTGTAACTATAAAGTCTATGGATCCAAATACATCAAGAAACTCTGGTAAAAGAACAGGGTTCAACCCGCCGGAGACAATCGGCGAAGTCTTTTTAATCACTCTCCACATAGTATGCTCTTCAGTCACTTCCATTTGAAGCTTTTTCTCTCTTCTAATTCTTGCAAGCTCTCGAGTAGGCATACCCCAGAACATCTCTTCTCGCTTCATCATCTCCTGCATATCAGGATCTCTTTCGGGTATCTCCGCCCAAACCTGATTAAAGAAATCTCCTTTTGCCTGAAGTTTCAATGCCTGTTTTGCAGCCCCTATATCCTCTCTACCATCCCCCGACATCTTCCCTACCCCTGCTGTACCTGTATGAACACCTGATGTCCCTGCAAGTCTTGCAAATTTAGTTAGAACCGGAACTGAAAAGCCTATTGGATTCTCAGTTCTTGTAAAAGCACCGTGCCCCGCCCTGTGGAAATGAATAAATACATCGGGATAGTGTCTGCGTAACGTCTGAACAGCCATCCACCCTGCTGTAATCCCATCTATAAGATAGGAGTAGCTTCCCGGTTTCATCACATTACGGATATATTCAGTCCTTCTTAACATGGTGTCATAATCAGCCGCTGAAACGTTAAAGGAATGAACTTTAGTATGACCCGTCTCCCTCTCCGCTTTATCCATAGCAATCCTAACTGAGTCAACCATCTTCTCAAAAGGGGCAAACTGCTGATCCGCCTGTGGCTCATCATTCTTAACAAAATGCCCTCCTCCAACCCAAAAGTCATAGCAAAGCTCGGCATACTCCGTTGAGGTTAGACCTATTTTAGGCTTGATAATTGTTCCAAGTATTGGAGTATCGTAAACATTGAGATACTTTCTCATATCATCTAGCGTGTAACTTGGTCCGTCATACTGAACTAACATCTGCGGAGGAAACCACACATCCAAGAGTTTACACTCCTTGAGATTACCCATTCCATATATATTACCGGCAACAAAGGTCAAAATGTTCTGGATATTCCCACCTCTATCAAACATAAGCCAGGGATATGCAATATATACAAGATTTCTATCGTGATCTATATCATAAACAATTGCATCCAGATTCATAGAATAGTTTGTAGCAGTAGAGACTTTAAGGTTTGAACCTGAAGATGACTCCGCAGCCAATTCTGTAGCAGCACTCTCTATAGTCTCTTCACCATAAGGAACCACTTTGTATACTGTCAGCATATATTGACCGTTATGGACAGACTGGTCTCCTAATCCTAAATATTGCTCTTGCATTACCAAGATTATTTTAACTTAATACTACTTATAAAGTACCACATTCAAACATTCGAGTATAGACACAAAAGCCTCTGTGCAGCTATGGGATAGACACTAATTCTATGACCACACTACCAACCGTATTAGCCTAGTGGTTCTGACAGCCGATCTCTGCTATAATTTAATATGTTTAATCAAAGGAATCCTTTAAACGCAAGAAAAAGACCTTCGTTTGAGATCCTTCAAACAACTCGGAGTCAGTCATAATCCGAGACCCAACCAATTTTATCTTCCGGAGTTAACATTATTTTTACATCATATGTCAAAAAAAGGCCTCAATTTATCGACATTTTTAGAAGAAGAGCTAAAACCTATCAGGGCAATATATTTAGCCAGCTATGTTCCGATGAAATGCGGTATAGCTACATTTACTAAAGATCTTGTACACGCCATCAACGACCAGAATCCAGATGCGCCCGGTGAGATTGTCTGTTCTGATGATGGAATGGAAGAATATACTTTTCCATGGGACGTCAAATACAAGCTCTCAAGAGAAGACCCAGGATCGTACGTTTCAACCGCACAATATATAAACCAATCAACCGCCGACATAGTCTGCCTGCAACACGAATTCGGTATATACGGTGGAAATGACGGTGAGTATGTGCTGACCCTTATAGATCTACTAGAAAAGCCTATTGTATCTTGTTTTCACACAATACTTCCCCACCCAACCGAACACCAGAAGTACATTATGCAAAGGATAATTGAAGCTTCCAGTGCTGTCATAGCAATGAGTGAACACAGCAGAAGATTACTTGTACAGATATACGGCTGCGACGAAGAAGACGCAGTATTAATCCACCACGGAGTCCCGAATTTCGAATTTACAGGAACAGAGAGATATAAAAAGTATCTGGGAATTAAGGCTAAGCACCTCCTCATGATGTCAGGACTGATTGGTCCGGGTAAAGGAATCGAGTATGTGATTAAGGCTATGCCTGAAATAGTGAAACAAAACCCTGACACCAAGTTTTATATACAGGGCAAAACACATCCCGGAGTTATCCGGAGTCAGAAGGAAAGTTACCGAGAGAGCCTAATCAATCTAACTAAAGAACTGCAGGTAGAAGACCATGTTGTTTTTATTAACCAGTATCTCTCTCTTGAAGAGCTAATTGAGTATTACAAGGCTGCAGATTTTTTTCTCACGCCACACCTGGAACCCCAGCAACCTACATCAGGAACTCTTGCCTATGCACTAGGTGCAGGAAAAGTTTGTATATCAACACCTTTCGTATATGCACAAGAAATGCTGAGCCATAACACGGGAATCCTTGTTCCATTCAGAGAATCGGCTCCAATTGCAGATGCTGTAAATAATGTAATCAGCAAACCAGAGCTCATGGAAACATATAGAAATAATGCATACAAGAAAGGAAAAACGATGCAGTGGCCAAGAGTGGCGTCCAAATATCTTAACCTTTTCAAGGTAATTATAGAGAAATGATAAGACCAACCGCATATCTTGAAAAAATAACTGACGATTTTGGGGTCTGGCAACATACTAAGAAAGGAAAAATTCTTAGATCTGAAGGATATGCCCTCGATGATTCTGCCCGTGCCCTAATTGTATTTCTGCTCTACAACAAAAAAAAGTTTGCCCAAATCTGCTTACAATATCTTGAAAACTCTTTAGTCGGCAACAATCTTGTAGGCTTTTTTAATCAGGAGCGAAAATCAGTCGCATTTCCAGCTTCTTATGATGCTTTTGCTCTGGCCCTTTGGGCTTTAGGCTTTGCCGTTGAGAAGAATTTTGAAGTGAAAAGATGTACGCAATTACTATCCAGTCTAGACCCAAATTATACCAGTCAGGATGTTCATATCAGACCCCGTGCATATTCTCTTGCCGCTTACAGCCACTTAGGGGATAAGAAATTGGCAGAGATATCTCTCAAATACCTAGTTGATAACTACGCTAGCCGTTCAAATAAGTGGTTTGAGGATTACCTGTTCTATGCAAATGCGGCAATACCATACTCTATACTTTTGTATCTTTTGAAATTCAACATTTCACACAAGAAATACGACACTATACTCTTGGAATCCATCAATACACTGGAACGAGAGATGAGAATAGGTAAAATACCTGCACCAATCGGAAATAGGAAGAGACACGAGATTAGCGGTAATGCCAATAATCATTTCGGCCAGCAACCAATTGATGCGGCATTTATGGTTTTAATGTTGACACTCGCCTTCAAATACTTTAAAAATTCAGAGTACTTACGTGAAGCCAAAGATTGGATGGATTGGTTTTACGGAAATAACATCTGCCATACCTCACTTGTCACGCCAGAAAACGCTTGTGCCGACGGAATAGATGAAAACTGTATAAGCCAGAACTTCGGAGCAGAGTCAACTATTATGTATTTATGGGCAAGACATGAATACGAGACTATTACAAAGATCAGTTAAATAACTCGACCGAAGACTAGATGAGCGTTTTAAAAGGAAAACTTGAGAATTTCCAAGTTCCTGACGGACATGATGTATATAACCCAACGATTCCCTTTATGTACAACGGGCGAGAAATCGTTGCCATAAGGCTGGAACCTAGAATAAATGAATTCGCATCCATTGTAGTCTTTTATCAGAAAGACGGTAAGAACAGGTGGGTTCGGGATCACAAACTTCCTAGTTTCTCAATGCAGGATCCATTCATAACAAAGACCCGCAATGAATACATTCTTGGCGGTGTGAAAGTAACACCAAACCCCAACTTTCCAAACGAATCAAACTACTCAACTGTAATATACGTTGGAAAATCCCTTGAAAATATGTTTTTATACTATGAAAGTCCGAACAAGATGAAAGGCATCAGAATACTAGAGTTGGAAAACCGTAAGATCGCAGTATTTTCCAGACCGCAGGTTCTCTCAAGCAAAGATCCCATGGGGAGAGGCAGGATAGCTTTCGCTTTAATTGATAACCTTACGCAAATTACCGTAGGCATCCAGAGAGCCGAGATAATAGAAGGGTTGTACAAAGATGAAGAGTGGGGAGGCTGCAATGAGGTACATGAGCTTGACAACGGCGATCTGGGTATACTAGGACATATCGCATATTTTGATGAGAAAGGTAATCGCCACTATCATGTTACAACTTTCGAATTCAACCCTACTACGAAAAAGGTCTCAAATCACAGAGTTATAGTCAAAAGGGAGATATTTCCAAAAGGTATAAAAGTAAAGAGGCAGGACCTTGAAGATGTATTATATCCCGGTGGTATAAGGAAAATAGCGACATCTGATAAATATGAAGTATTCGTCGGTATTAGCGATACCTCAAGTGGAAAAGTCGAAATTGGATCACCCTTCTCAAGCACTCCGAAACTCAAACTTCATTCATAAAAGCTTTATCCCGCTACTTCTCAGCTCCCCTATATGATAAAATCCTTTCGTGGTACAGATTAAAGATATATCATACACAATTGAGAACAGGCTGATATTAGATCATCTAAACCTCGTAGTAAACGATGGTGAAAAAATTGGCCTTGTTGGTGTTAACGGTGCAGGCAAATCAACCCTTTTAAGAGCGATAACAGGCAACCTGGAACTTGACAGTGGCCATGTTCAAAACAATGGAACCATTACCTACCTTGAACAGGAAATAAAGAAGAATATTGAAGATAACAAATTTGATGTATTAAGTATTGAAGAGTATCTAGTACTGGAAAAGGGACTTGATATGCAACCGTGGGAAATTTCCAAGTATCTTCACTACATGAATATGGATGATAAAGTTCCTCAAAACGTATTCGGTGAGCTATCGGGAGGGCAGAAAATAAAGATTGAGCTTTTGGCTATACTATCACAAAAACCCGACCTTCTCGTTCTGGATGAGCCAACTAACTTCCTTGATATACCTACTGCTGAGTGGCTCATGAGATTTCTTTCCACATACCCCAATTCTGTCCTCGTAGTCTCACACGATCTTCGACTCATGAACAGGTCAATTGACAGGATCTGGTACCTAAATGAGATGACACACAAGGTAGAGAGCTTTAACGGTAATTATGAACAATTCCTCACTTTCAAGGAAAAGCAGAACGAGTGGTTAGTTAAAGCCTTAAAGAATCAGGAGAAGAAGGTGAAAAAGATGTTTGAGACGGCAAGTGTACTGGCAGGAAGAAAATCTGCAAAAGAGAAAATAAAGGCTGCGAAACTACTCGCAAGAGCGAAGTCTGCAAATGCTGAAGTTAAAACTAAGATGACAGAGACAGGTAGGAAATCAAAGCATATGAAAATTGCTTTTGAAACCGGAAGTTCCAGCGGGCGAAACGTACTTAACGTAACAGGGATTTCTAAAAGCTTTGGGAGTAAGGCAGTACTAAAAAATATCTCCTTCTCGCTGGCAAGAAGCGAACGCATGATCATTGTGGGAAGAAACGGTATTGGAAAGACGACTTTGCTCAAAATCCTGACGGGAAAGACCGAACAGACAGAAGGAATATACAAATACGGTCACAATGTTGATATCGGATATTATGCACAAGAGTACGATGGTCTGGATTACAACAAAAGTCTTATAGACAACTTTCTAAGTGATCCTAAAGCCAAGGAACTCGGAAAGAAAAGGATCATGCAGATTCTTGGAGGTTTTCTTTTTGATGATGATAGACTTGATCAGAAAGTAGCAACGTTATCAGGAGGCGAGAAAACAAGATTATCACTTGCAAAACTTATTACTCATAACTGTAATACCCTGCTCCTTGATGAGCCTACAACATATCTCGACCCTACTTCACAAAAGATACTTCTTAATGCATTAAAAGATTACACAGGAACAGTAGTTCTAGTGAGCCATGTGCCTGAGTTCGTGAAAGAGTTTCAACCTGATAAAGTCCTTTTATTACCTGAAGAAAAGTTTACATACTATGAAGACAAATATATTCATAGGGTCAGGGAAGAGTAACTTTATTATTTCATACCGCTAACGTTCGCAATTTTCCAATTCCCTTTCTCTACTTCATCATGAAAGTCTTTAAGATCATAGTTAAGGCTTACACCATCCTGATTAAGAGCATTATATTGCTTCCTTCTTTCTGCACCCGGAGTACCTTCCGGATGTTCATAAGGTATTGTTGATAATCTTAGTAAACTAATATTATGATCATACATTAGCACCTGGTTTTCTCCCTTAGGAAGAGCTTGTATGAACCAATAATAGACCGTTGTACTGGCAGAACCTTCCCGGGTTTTCTGGTCAAAAGGATTGCTTCTATCAAAGAATTGCACTACTGCCCCATCATTAAACCCTTTTATTCTTAGTTCTCTTAACATTCTCTCATAATTTACCTCATTAACTGAAGTTCTTTTTTCCTTACCCTCTGATTGATCATCATCTGATTCACCTCTGAAAAATTTCCCCAAAAATGACATTTCACTATTAACTTAATTTAAATTGCTATTACTTTATCCAAATCTTTTCAATAAAATATACAAGGAGTGAGAAAAGAAGAGCTAACAATATATCTTTCCAGTATCCATTAAAACCCTTTCTAGTCATATCATACCCCTTGAATTCGGCTTTCCCAACTTTTATTGGATAAAAATATGGGATGCTTAAACCTGTTATCCTTGTTACTGCAGAAATACCGCAAATAGACGCAAATACGATTACAGATGCACCCAACCACATATTACTTGTCGGGTAATAGAAATCAACAATATATCCTAATACAATTGCAAGTAGAATTACCGCAATATACTGTCCCCATGCTAACCACCATTTATCACTACTTACTTTATTTTTCATAATTAATAATAATGGAGTTCTTTATACTAATCAACACTCCAAATGCAGATTGGTATTTAGTCTTTGATATATTTTTTATCTTCATAAATATACTTCTATACTCAGGTACAACATCAAGATAATCTCTAAACCTATCATTAAACTTCGTAAATTCTTTAACACCGGCTGTATAGCTCTTCAAATTTTCATTATCAAAAAGTTCAACTCCTAATCTTGAAATCTCCTTAATCCTCTCACTCACAGGGGAATTTTTACTTAACGGTTCTTCACACCAATACGTACTATACCCATATTTAGAGAGACCTTTATTCCGTGCCTTAGCAGAAATTGGGTTCTGGGCTTCACCATAGATAATATCTGGTTCAACCCTTTTTAGTAGTTCGTCATATAATAGTTCGGAATATCCCCTTCCCCTATATTCCTCAAGAATATCTATTTCTCTCAAATATGCCCATGTTTTGTCATCAACCTTCTTGATGTCATAAATCAAATACCCAACACTTTTCTCATCAGCATTTAGAGTCAATATGCGTTGAGCCTTATGAAATTCACTTGTATATCTAAGACGGTCTTCATATGATTTTAGAGTAAAGTTCCATTTCCAAACCTTGAGATATATCGGAATAATATAGTTTTCAATTTCTTGAAGTTTTACCTCGAAATCATCGGAAAATTTGTGATAGTGAATTTCAATCATAATAAAGGGATAAATGGTGGGCGATGAGGGATTCGAACCCCCGACCCTCTCGGTGTAAACGAGATGCTCTAACCAGCTGAGCTAATCGCCCTAATAGAATCTGCCGAGGACAGGACTTGAACCTGCAAGGGATTTAACTCCCACTACCACCTCAAGGTAGCGTGTCTGCCAATTTCACCACCTCGGCATATGAATCTTCATGATTTTATCAAAATCTCTTGCATACAACAATCATTTAATGCAAAATGTATTGTATAACTTTTTTCTAAAAATAAATATGGAAAATCAGAAGGCAAAACTAATTATAGTTGCCGGAACAGGAATAGCGCTTGCACTCATCCTTTTTGCCTCTACCTTCTACACGGTAAGGTATGGAACAATAGCAGTTGTAACAAGGTTTGGAGAGATTGTAGGCGGTTCTGTAAAACCGGGACTACACATTAAAGTACCTTTTGTAGACCAGGTACTTGTGTACAGAACACAGAAAATAATCTACGAGACCCTATCAACAGAGGCATACTCAAATTCACAATCTGAAGCTGATTATCAGGACTATGCAGTCGATACAACAACAAAAGACGGACAGCAGATATCCGTAAGGTATACAGTTAGGTTCTCTGTAAACCCGAACAAGGTCAAAGAGATCGCAGAGAAGCTCGGAACTGAACAGGAAGTAGTAGAGAAAATAGTCAAAACAGATTCCCGAATATGGGCAAGGAATATGCCAAGAAGCTACTCAGCGATTGATCTATATACAGGTAATATCCAGGAAGTGTCGGAGAAAATCTCGGAGAAACTTGCTCCGCTCTTTGAAGAGAACGGAATAACTCTTGATGAATTCGGAATCAGATCAATTAATTTCCAGGATGAGTATGTCACAACAGTTGAGCAGAAGCAGATAGAAAAGGAGAGAATTACGACAGAAGAGTATATTGCCCAGCAGGAGGAATTTAAAAAGAAAGCCTCCATTACCAGAGCAGAAGGAGAAGCAGCTGCCCAAAAACTTCAACAGGCAACTTTAAGCGATAATCTGATAAAGAAGTTGTACATAGAAAAGTGGGATGGAAAACTTCCGACTACTACTACAGGTGCTGATTCAGGATTAATATTGAATTTGAACAAGTAACGAAAGGAAACTGCCCATATGACAATAAAAGATGTAAAAGCAATAGAGATATTGGATTCCAAAGGTGATCCGACTATTTCTACGCGTATAACATTAGATAGTGGTGTATCGGCCAAAGGAGACGTTCCAAGTGGGGCATCAACAGGAGATACAGAGGTTCTTGAACTCAGGGATGGTGACAAGAGCAGATACAGAGGCAAGGGAGTACTCAAAGCCGTTGAGAATGTGAACAACGAGATTAGAAAGGTAATCCTAAACAAAAGTTTCAATACACAGGATGAGTTTGACCGATTTCTAATTGATCTAGACGGAACGAAACAGAAAAGCAAGTTAGGAGGAAACGCCATTCTATCACTCTCTATGGCCTTTTGCAGAGCAACAGCATTAGAGAAAGGCATTCCTTTGTATGAATACTTTGCCAAGATCTATACAAAAGATAACTACGATCACTCATTCTTTAAACTACCCTCTCCACAGATCCTCATTATGGAAGGAGGCTTGCATGGGAACTGGTCCACAGATTTCCAGGAATATATGGTAATTCCTGATGAGTTCAGATTTGTAAACTTCAGAGAGAAGTTTAGGGCAGGAGCTGAGATATTCCATGCAATGCACGAGGTACTTAAAACTAAAGGATACAATGCCAATGTAGGCTTTGAAGGTGCATATGCACCGGATGAGATACAGTCAAATAAAGAGGCTTTTGACATAATAATGGAGAGTATTGAGAAAGCCGGCTATAAACCATACATAGACTTCAGAATAGGAATCGATATCGCATCTTCCGAATTCTACAACAAACAAGCTCATAAGTATGAGCTTAAAAGAGAGAAATTAGAATTGACAACAATTCAGTGGTTGGAAAAGCAGCTCGAATGGTATAAAGAGTACCCAATGTATTCAATAGAAGATCCGTTTAATCAGGAAGATTGGATGGGCTGGCAGTACCTCATGAGAGAGGCTGGAGATAAGTACCAGGTTGTCGGGGATGATCTTCTGACTACCAATATGGAAAGAATACAGAAAGGCATTAACCTTAAAGCAATGAACGCTGTTCTCATCAAACTCAATCAGATTGGAAGCGTAACGGAAACAATTGATGCAATCCGAATGACTCATGAGGCGGGAATGAAAGCAATTATTTCCCACAGAGGAGGTGAAACAAATGATGATATGATTGCTGACCTTGTAGTGGGTACAGGGGCGTCACAAAGCAAGTTTGGAGGGCCAGACCGAGGAGAAAGGTTGGCTAAATATAATAGACTGTTAGAAATAGAACAGGAGTTAATAAAGTATTAATCTTCGTTTTAAGAAGTAAATCTGAATCTAGAGACTTAATCTCGGATCTCTATCAACCGTCGAAACCTCTTCACTCTTTTTAACTATATTCCCTCTCATGATATTGTAATACCCCGCTATACAAATCATACCTGCATTATCACTCCTGTAATCGCTCTTAGGATACAAATACTTAAGATCATGATCTTTAACTACCTTACCGATACTTCTCAAGACCTCTTCACTGCTAAATACCCCGCCTCCCACCATAACGCTCTTTACTTCTGGATATTGTTTCAGAGCCATTTCAAGCTTTAATATTACAGATTTCTTGATAGAATCAACAAAGGATCTGCAGATATCATAAACCCATTCCTTTTGAGGTACTCCTTTCTCTTTTAATTCTTTAATCTTATACAGCACGGCTGTTTTAAGACCCGAGTAGCTGAAATTAAGATCCTTGGATTTCTCCATCGGAATTGGAAGCGGTATAACCCCACTCTTGCCTCTTTTAGCAAATTCCGAGACTACAGGACCGCCAGGATACCCGAAATCCAGCATTCTACCCACTTTATCAAAAGCCTCACCTGCTGCATCATCAAGTGTTAGACCGAGTTTTGTATACTTTCCAAACCCTTCTACATAGATTATCTCTGTATGCTTGCCGGACATTAGAAGACCAAGAGCAGGGAAAACCTCTTTTAAATCTTTCTCAGAAACCAACCCGACTCCCTTTGAATTTAGTGTCAGTGATGAGAGAAGATGCCCTTCCATATGGTTAACAGGAACTAGTGGTTTACCATATTTTTTGCACAACTCTTTAGCAAACTGGATTCCGACCTCCAGGTCTATAGCAAGCCCCGGTCCCTGAGTTACGGCTATATAATCAATATCCTCAATCTTTACTTTTGCTTTCTTCAGTGTTTTTTCAAAAACACCCTGTATATTCTCCTCATGGGCTCTTTTAGCAATCATAGGCACCACCCCTCCCCATTCTTTATGGATGTCTATCTGTGTTGCTCTAATACTTGAGAGAATCTTTCGACCTTGTGATATCGCAATAGAGGTCTCATCACAGCTGGTATCAATTCCAAGTATTATTTCTTCACTACTTTGTTTCATATACTGATATCTCTCTGGTTTCCTGATCCAGATATTTGAAATTAACCTTAACGATCTCTCCATCATACTCTTTAACTAATTTCTCAAGCTCGTTATAGTATTTATCAGCCCATTCAATCACTACAATATCTGATTTCTCCAAGTATTCCTGTAAACCGGCCCTTTCAAATTCATTAGCATTAGATATTCTCCAAGTATCCATGTGTGCAAGAGTTCTTGGTGTGCCACTCTCCTGATACTGATATTCGTTGATAATAGTATAAGTAGGGGAATTAACAACATCCTCTACTCCAAGCAGATTACCGACTCCTTTTGTAAACTGGGTTTTGCCCGCTCCGAGCTCACCGCTAAGAGCAAAGATAAGAGGTCCATTAGTATGTTTATCAAAAAATATCTTCCCTACCTCTTCTCCAAATCGAATTGTTTCATCAGTATTTTTTGTTACTTCTGTTTTAAAAAGTTTTGATTTTTTAATTGCGTTCTCAAACTCTAATTTCCCTTCCCTTAATACCTGAAGACTATTCATTGTCGTATCAAGAACTGTTGAGGGGACATTTTTAGGAAGCTCTCCTGCATCAATAATCAAATCAATGTATTCAAGGCTTTTCTTAGGCGTTAATCTGAGGTACTGCTCAATACTATATGGTACTGGCTTATATGAAACGTTCGCAGAGGTTGCCGTAATGGGTTTACCGTAAGCTTTGACTATTTCAATTGGGATTTTATGATCGGGTATTCTTATTCCAACACTTCCCCACTGGGACTCCACTCCTTTTGCAACACGTCCTTTGCTTGCAGACACAACAGTAACAGGACCTGGCAGGTAGTTTCTATAAAGATTATCTGCCATCTCATTTATCTCAACATATTCCTGCGCCATTTTTCTATCGAAGACAGCCATTGAGAAAGGCTTCTGCCCCCGGAATCCTTTATATTCGTAAAGTTTATCTACTGCTTTCTGGTTAGTAGCATCAACTCCGATCCCATAGCATGTTTCAGTAGGATATATTAATGTACCACCGTTTTTAAGAACCTCAACAGCCTTACTAATTATCCCTTTTAAATTGTCAGCCTCAACTTTTACGATCTCCATAATTAAATCCTTGACAAATACATATTCTAGATTTAGAATATGATATTATATATCGGTTAATAAATATCTAAATTATATCACGTATAACATGGCTAACTTAACTGTAAATGACGATTCCTTCCAGAAAGATGTCTTAGATAGCAAGGGGCTCACAATTGTAGATTTCTGGGCAGGCTGGTGTACACCGTGCTTAATGCTCGGTCCTATTATTGAAGAAGTGGCAGATGAGAATAAGGATAAGGTGAAGGTAATGAAGCTTAATGTAGATGAAAACCCTACTACATCAATGAAATACAATGTAATGAGTATACCTACGGTTATGGTATTCAAAGACGGAAAACCTGTTGAAACATTCATTGGAGTACAACCAAAGGCTGTATATCAAAGAGCAATTGAGATTCATTCAGGAGAGTAACTAGGAGACTCGGTTTTTACCGAGTCTTTTAGCTTCCTTAACCTTTTTATCTACTTCATCAATAATTCTATTCCATTCTTTCTTCCAGTCTTTAGCCTTTTCAATGCCGCGAAGGATACCTGGTTTGACTGTATACGTACCAATTGATGCAGTTATTTCTTCCTTCCCCTCTCTTCTTATTCTTCTTAAAATTCTTTGGGCCATATCATCAACAGTGAAATCTTTACGAGGATCGATTTTAAATATAACTATAAATTCATCACCACCAATACGGACAAATAGGTCTGATTTTCTTAAGTTTTTTTCAATACATTGAGCGACAAACGCAATTGCCCTATCGCCTCCTAAATACCCCTGCGTTGTGTTTATAGATTTCAGGTTATCAAGATCAACGAACACAATGCCTAATCCTTTATTTTCTCTTTCTTCATCGTATATAAGGTTTTCAAGGAGTTTCCAATAGGCATGTCTGTTCAATGCTCCGGTTAATTGATCCGTGTATGCATAGTGTTCAAGGGTTTCAACAGTTGTAGCGAGTTCATTTATCTCTTCCAGAGATATTAACGTCAGCAGGTATGTATCATGGAGTTTGGCCGTTACCAGTTTATATGGTTTAGATCCTTCCTTTTTTATATCTAAAAAAACATCAACTTCATATGTTGATCCTATATCCATTCTTCTAAGCTCTCTTTCAATTGTTGTTGTGTGATATACAAGAAGATCCAGAAAGTTTATTGCTCTTAGTCCCCTTATCTCTGATTTGAGTATTTGATACTGGCTATCCAGAACAAGGGAATATGTTTTGAGTATATCCGTGAGTTTGATGGGCATGTGCTTAGATATTACTCTATCTGAGGAATTATTGTAAATACCATTACGGTTTGATATACTTTCAGAGCAATTTTTATGGAGTGGTAGCTCAATTGGTTAGAGCATCTCACTGTCACTGAGAAGGTTGCGGGTTCGAGTCCCGTCCATTCCGCCATACCTAATGTTTTCAACGTCTGATTATTTCCTTAATACTAACCTTTGCAGACTATTAACCATTTTATCTGCTATCTGTTCAGGCGATTCTAAGGAGTATATTTGTATATCTCCCAGACACTTATATCGTTCATGTCTGCTACAATATTTTTGTTTAGCTTTTTCTTGATATCCTTCTTTTACTTCTCCGAAGCCTCTATTAATCTGTCTTTCTACAACTATGGAAGCTGCTTTGATAATATCTCTACTTGGGAGTAAAAGAATTGAAATTCCATTACTCTTTAATAACTTAATATGTTTATCTACTAAATCATTCAACCCTTCATGTACTAAGAATCCGGAGGATAGAGGCATAACAACATTATTCTCATACTCATTTAATAGCCGCTCAAATAGTTCTGAATTTGCATAACAATATTTCTCATAACCGAATTTTGCTACATACTCATCAATATTTCTGACTTGCTTCATAAATTCAAGATCAAGATCTACGAATTCAAAACCCAATCTCTTAGCTAAAATCTTTCCGGAAGTTGTTTTTCCCACACCGCCTGGACCGACAATAAAAACTCTCATATTTTTAACGAATATATCAAGTTAGTAACAACTACCTTACTTTGCACGCTTTTTCTTTAAGTGTCCTAGATATAATAATATACAATAGTTCTCGTTTTTTGTTCCAGACTTGTACGACCTACGATACAAAATACCAACTTCTAACTTCCCAATAAAAGACCCATTTATACTCTTTTACACTATAAGGCTTAATTTTAAGAATGTTGACATCTATTTACATCTTGTCAACAAATATATATACTTTGTTGACATCTAATTTACTCTTGTCAACAAATATGGAAACGATAGAAATAGGAAAGAAAATTAAACAAAGTTTAAATGGAGAGGATTACATTGCTTTTATCCCTAATCCGTTTCCATCAAAAAGATTAAATATTTTTTCTCCAGAAATACTTAAAAAAAGTAGTGAAGCAGGTAGACTAATAGGGAAACTTGATGGAATTACAAAATTACTTCCAGATTCAGATTTCTTTATATTAATGTACCTAAGAAAGGACGCGGCTTCATCCAGTCAAATCGAAGGAACAATGGCAACCATGGTAGACGCAATAGAAGCTGAAGTAAAAACAAGCGATAGTGTTCCAGACGATGTAGATGATATTTTACATTACATAAAGGCATTAAACTACGGGATGAAAAGAATGGAAAACGGAAATGTACCTTTCTCACTGAGATTTATCCGAGATCTTCACCTGCAATTAATGACTGATGCAAGATCAACTCACTATTCGGCTCCAGGTGAATTCAGGAAAAGTCAAAACTGGATTGGGGGAACGAAACCTTCTAACAGTGTATTTGTACCTCCCCCACCGCAAGAGATGCTTAAATCTCTAGACGATCTAGAGAAATATATAAATGCTAATGATAATGTACCAACTATTATTAAAGCCGGAATAATCCATTCACAATTTGAGCTAATACATCCTTTTCTTGATGGCAACGGGCGAACCGGAAGAATGCTAACCACTTTCTTCCTATGGTCACAGCAATATTTAGAGAAGCCTATACTTTTTCTTTCTTCATATTTTAAAAAATACCAAAAAACCTATTATCAAAGGTTAGAAAATTATCACGAAGGTCAAGTCGAAAGGTGGATAGATTTCTTCCTTGATGGCGTAATAGAGATTTCAAATGAGGCAATTGAGTCTGTCGCATCAATTACCGAAATAAGAGAAAGAGATATGAAAAAAGTCCAGCAGCTGGGTAAAAGATCGGCAGAATCAATTATGCAAGTCCTTACAAAACTCTATGGACAACCGATTGTAAACAGTGCAACAATACAAGGGTGGACAGGCTTCTCAAGAGAAGGTGCCAATAGACTAATTAAGAAAATGATTAATCTAAATATCCTAACGAAGAAAGACAAAGATGTTAAATATGGACAATCATATATTTATAGTGATTATGTACGAATATTTGCTGATAAATAACTACCGACTCGTTTATAGCATTAGCCATTTTACATTATGAGTCTGGATTTGATAGCCAAAGCAAATAGTAAAAGAGTGCTTGCTTACCAAACAATTAAATCAACCCATATTGAAACTGTACTCTCAGAACTTAGGAAAATGGAAGTCTAAAACTAGATTTGATGTATGGTACTTAAAGCAAGATGAGAGGTATACTCACCTAGTAATGGATTGCATAAAGTCTTTTAAAAAAGAACTAGAATTGCATTCTAAAAAGAGAGAAACAATTTTAAAGATAAAGGAAGCATACTTTAACGGAGTGAAGTATAAAGATAAAGTAAAAAGTATTGATATTTATAAAGCTGTATTGGGAAATAACATAGATTCAGTTGTCGCTTTTACAAAATTCATCAAAAAATAAATTCTTACTTCAATCAGCTTGAAAAGCTTTGTGTATTCCTTGCTGTCCATTACGACTCTTTCGTAAATCATCTGCGTGATTTCGGATATGGGCCTCAGTCATATCAAGAAATTCCTCTAATGTATAATCCCTAGACCCTTCTTTATATGTCATCTTTTTAACTTTCCCTCTTTTCACTACATTCTCAATTTCTATATTTGCGTCCAATAATTCCTTGATTACAGTTTCAGTGGGTTTCTTTCTATATGCCTTAAATGCTCGGATATTGATATCAGAGTACTTTCCTTTAAGAAGCGGTAATGTTGTTTTATTTTCTTCTGCTAATAGGTTTTCTGCATAATTCACATGCCAAAATGTCACATGACAGAGTATTTCTTTCACATTCCAGTCCTCGTAAACCTGTAAGTCCTTTCTTGCCTTCCTTACTTCAGAAATGAATACCTTTAATGATTCAGTGAGAAGAAGAAAACGTTGATTGTTTGTCATAAAGTAGTCTTGATATCTTTTTCATATACTACTTCAAAATATATTAAATTAAAATATATTCGACATATCCGGCCTGATCTGACTACTTAAATATGCCTCATACACTTTAAATTAATCTTTGCATCCAGCTGTTATCTTTTGATCGACATCATCAAAAATCAGAAGTATTATTTACTCATGAACAAAGAATATTTCTATATTGATCTGAATGTTAAAAGTATGAAGATAGTTAATTGGGGAGTATCCAATACTGCATCGCTAACAGGAGAGACAGCGAATCCTGATATACATCGGATCTTTTTAACAAAAGGGCAATACAACAAGCTTGTCAAACATGTTGAATAACCCTAATGATAATAAAACAAAGGGCACCCAATTTCTTGAGTGCCCTTTAATTTCGAGAGGTATATTCCTTTTATCTCATGCAATCACCAGTGCCGTTACCTCTTCGACCCTCTCCGTTACCTTGACCTAAACCAAGCTCAGTTCTAAGTTGCTGTGCTTTTTCATATTCACCAGCCTGCTTATATTCTCTCATCTGAGCAAACTTCTCTAACTCTTCTTTTGTATCAACTACCTCAACAACTCTTGGAGATCTTCCGTCTTCTGTCATAACTGCTTTCCATGCAGAAACATCTCCATTTTTGATTGCAGTATCTACAGCCACTTCTTTTGCCTCTGTATGATTAGGTCCATACTTTGTATTTTGATAGTATGCATCAATACTTGTTGCTCCTAGTGCAAGAATTCCAAAAGCTCCTGCCACTATACCAGCCAATACTATGTGTTTGTTTTTCATAAATAAGAATAAATAATTTAAATCAGAGTACTCTATTTAGTATTACGATAAATGGAATTGTTTTCTTGCATACCTCTCATTTTCCCTTGTCCCCAAGGCAATATTTTTGAAGCATTAAACCTAGAATTACTAACTTTCTCACCTATTATTTTAATAGATTCATCGTTTTGAAGTACTACTTTTCCTGCAATAAATGCGTCTTTAATATTTATCTCCCAATCCATTCCCTCAAGATCTACAATCAATAGCTCATCATTAATTACTTCTTTAATTTCACCTGCAAGTAAACCATCCTCCGGATTACTCCATATTTTATATCTTGGGTCAGTAGCATCTCTAATAGCCGCCACATTAGTAAAATAACTGGTGATATTGTATTTATTCTCAATCCCCCAACCTATCACCCCTGAAATCAGAACCAGAGCAGCAATAATCATAATTAAATGTTTGTTCTCCATCCTGTAACCATCTTTTGTTTTTCTGAATTCGATATACATCATAAAGATCGAAACAACTGTCAACAATAGCCATAGAAAGGGAGGAGTAAAAAGAACAAATTTCATAATTCCTTGTACATATGTAATGACACTCCAGTCCAATCGACTAAGGAACGTCAAATTCATAGCAAAACCCACCCCTCCAATAAGGATTGAAATACCGCATAGTACGAAGAGAGCAGTATTCTTTAGAACAAAAATATCCTTTTTAATTGGCTTAATCTTCTCTTTCTCAATTCTTTCTAGAACTGAATCTGTTAATTTTTTATTTTTCATCTTTTAGTAATTTTTTTAGTTTAGATAATCCTCTATTGATTAAACTCCCAACGGTTCCTTTTGAAATTCTCAAAATATCCGATATTTCTGTATATGATTTATCTTCAAAAAACCTTAATAATATAACCTCTTTGTATTTATGATCCAGTCTGGCTGTTAACTTCTCTACGAATTCAGAATTTGATAAATCAATATCTAAAGATGTATCTTCATTTTGAATCTTTTCTAATTCCTCAGTAGTTATTGATATTCCGAGATGCTTTCCATTATGTCTTATATGACTGATGGCAATATTATGCGCTATACGATAGACCCACGAAGAGAGTTTAAATTTTCCATCATATTGATTTAGGTTCTGGTAAATAGTAATAAACGCTTCTTGTAATATATCTTCAGCGTCATTAATAGATAAATATAAGATCCTCTTAATATATCGCAAAAGAGGGGCTTGGTATTTATCAACAATATGTCTAAAATTCTCCTTGTCTTTTAACGAGGCTGTTACCAATTCAATATCCGTCATAATCAATTATACGCATTTATTAGATAAAATATTGCATATCGGAAACCTAGTCCTATTAGCTAGATAATTCCTAGAATTAGATATCATGGACCACTAAGATCTAAAAATTTAGATTCACCAGATTTGCCGATTATCATACTTATCCTTCTGAAGATCTGCCACACGGAGATTATTGAGAACTCATAGAGTCAGTGTTCTCTTTCTATATATTCACTCTCTGAATCAAATCCTCAGAAATTTTGATATAATTAAATATGCTTAATCAACAACCTCTTCTAATATCTGAAGCTCAAGCCACCTCTGTAAAAATCCTAAGGGATTTCTCAATAGACGGTAAGTATGCACCGTCGCCAAAGGAACTAGTTGAACTATTCCAACAGAAGGACGTAACAGAGATTCTCAAAACCGCTAAATTGGTTACTTCAAAAACAACGCCTAATCAAATAGTCTTTTCTGTACCTGACTCCGAAGCGGCACATTTTTTAGCCTTAGCACTTATAGAAGATGGTATAGAAAATGGATTGTGGGAAACTAGCCCAGATGTGAGCTTCTATGACGGACATCCGCTGCAGTGCTTTCGATTAGACGGAAACCAATACACATTATTTGAAAAGATTGAGAATGGACAAACGCAGGCATATATTCAACTTAACTACAGTAGTGCTTACGAAGATCGGATTGAGAATATTAACGAGTCCTTACAAAGGGTTATCAAGAGAACAATGCCTCATCTTACTGAAGAAGCGAAAGGGTTTAAGTTTACAGATAGATCATAAATCAAGTATAGTTCTTAAAGTTCAAACTATCGGTTCAAATCCCTCACTGCAATGGGAATATACAAAACCTTTTTATTTTGAAGTCGTGAAGTAAATAGCAGATCCGATTCCTTAGATTGTTCTCCTGAACCTCCTCCGGATAGAATTAATTTCATAGTAGATATTTTACTCTTAAACCAGTCCTTTGTAGAGGTATTAGATTAACACTATATGACTTTTCCTTTAGCATCATTTAAGTTAGAATTAAGTTTATTTTATTATTCGAATATATAAATGGGAAAAGAAACAGGTACTAAAATGCGTAACTTTTATTTACTCATCGTCAATTCTTTGGTTACGAATATAATCAATATGACAGTATGGTTTGCTATTACCTTCTTTATCTATCTCCAATCTAAATCTGTACTCGCTACATCAATACTCTCAGGAATATATCTTGTCTTTGTTGCTCTCACAGGGTTCTGGTTTGGAAGTTTGGTGGATCACAATAAGAAGAAAAAAGTCATGTTAATAGCGACTGTTATTTCTTTTATTGTATTTACACTCGGATTCATTATTTATATAAACATCGATCTAAATCTCTTCAAAGATATTACAAACCCGGTACTTTGGTTCTTCATTATTTTCTTAATGGTTGGGGCATTGGTTGGAAATATAAGGGGAATTGCACTTCCAACTCTTGTAACGCTCTTGGTACCTGAAGAAGAAAGGGATAAAGCAAATGGATTGCTCGGGACAGTATTTGGAGTCGGATTCTTAATTGTTTCTGTAATCAGCGGTTTCTTAGTCGGCCACTCAGGTTTGTACCTCGTTCTACTCCTGGCATCACTTCTCAGCCTTCTGTCTATAATCCACCTTTGGACAATCGATGTTCCTGAAAATAAAATAGTCCATATTGATGGTGTACCCAAGATTGATATTCCCGGAACTTTAAAAGTACTTCGGGGAATCCCGGGTTTGCTCCCCCTTATTCTATTCACAACATTCAATAACTTTTTGGGAGGAGTATTCATGGCACTTATGGATGCTTACGGACTTTCACTTGTTACAGTTCAGGTCTGGGGAATTATATGGAGTATTCTAAGCACAGCTTTCATAGTTGGCGGAATATATATATCTAAAAAGGGTTTGGGGAAAAGCCCCCTTCGTTCAATGTTTATGGCCAATCTAACAATCTGGATAATCTCAAGTGTTTTCACAATCCAGCCTTCCATATATCTCTTGATGACAGGTATGTTCATATATCTAGCCATTGTCCCTTTCATTGAAGCTTCGGAACACACGATTATGCAAAAGGTTGTGCCTCTAGAGCGACAAGGAAGGGTATTTGGATTTGCACAAAGCGTTGAGCAGGCAGCCTCACCTCTTACCGCCTTTCTTATTGGACCACTCACTCAATTCATGTTTATTCCTTTTATGACAACAGGACTTGGAGCAAAAACAATAGGAAGCTGGTTTGGAACCGGTTCAGATCGGGGAATTGCTCTAGTATTTACCGTTACTGGGATTATAGGGCTCTGTGTAACTATTATTGCGATGAAATCAAGATTCTATAAACAGTTAGAAAATGCGTATCAAAACAAAAATATACAATGAATGACCCACTACTGAAAGAGATCCGGTTTTGATATAACCTCCATAACAAGGACTAAGGAATTTTCCTTGTACTACCTCGAGTTGAAGGGGGGTATCATTTCTCATACAAAAAATCGGTGTATTGACCATTGTATCAATCCATAGATATACTGTGATATATGGCATCTCTACAAGACACCGATTTACAAAATCTTTCAATAAAAGACCAAGTGATGTTATGTCCAGAATTTCAAGACAGCAATACCAAACTTATTTCACAGCTAACAGATTTAGGAGTACCATGCTCAATATTGACTCTTGAAGATGAAACTAACAAATCAAGAAGCTTATTTTTCGCACAAACCAGCGAGGGACAAACTGCAATTATTGGGACTGGTAAAGGATATGCCACTCTAACACATGGAAGGATTCCACGTATTCTAGATGCTCTTAAAGATGAAGAAAATCTTAGAGAACTAATCGAGTCCATAGATACAGCACTTGAAAAGGGATCTGAAATTCCGATTTTTGGATTCGGCGTACTTCTAAGGATTCCAAGTTCAAAAAAAGAAGAACCTTCATCAGTAAAACAGTGCACGTTAATGACTTATAAAAAAGATAAGACTGCAATCATGAATCATATGACAAAACTCTTCTCAAAGCATAAAAAGACAATAACCTCCGAAGCCATAAATACAATGTTTAATGTTTACTGAGGACTAACTTCTTGTTACGCTAAATACCAACAATACTCATTAGTCTGCCTATTATTTTTAGTGTAAGATTTAAAATAACTTCTAAACGGTTTTCATGAAAAAATATAGATTTGTAATATTGGGTTTGGTTATAATTGTGGTTTTAGGAGTAATCTTCCTTCCAAAAATCCTGAACTCACATGAAAAAGAGACTCCTAACAATTCTCTGTTAGAAAAGGTAACGGACCTGATTACCAAAGCCCCGGAACCGACATTAATAAAAAGCTTACCCATTGATATTCAACCATATAACCCTAAAACAGGTATGGCCGGAGATTTCCTCTTTACCAAGAAATCACTTTTCTTTGATACCATTTACCAGGACTATGGCTTCTATATTCCGGGTAACTCGGAGAATCCTGCAAAAAACAATCCCCAGCCTACTTTCTTTGCTCCTCTGGGAACAAAAGTCCATTCAATCATAGATGGTGTTGTTACCAATATCTCAACCCTTTACAGTGATGATTATTCTATAGCCATGACGGGAGATAATACGAGTTCCCCATACATTTTTGAGTTGGAACATGTTATTAACCCAACCGTTAAAGTTGGGGACAAAGTGAAGGCAGGAGATATAGTAGCAGAGGTTAGTGACTATATGTCATTTGGTCCTTCAGGCCAGGGTCTGGTAGAAATTGGATTATTGTTAGGCGGAAAAACTCCGAAGCATGTTTGCCCATACCTGCACCTTCACCCAGAGAATAAGGATGAGATAACGAACAAGTTAACGCGTTTCTACAAAGATTGGAATGAATACATGGGAAAAGAAATTTATGATTTATCAGGCTATACAACTGTGGGTTGCCTGACTACGGAAGATATTGAAGGGTAGTCAGCCATGTTTATAGACATAATCGTAAAAACAAAACAGAAAGAAGCAAATATTGAAAAGCTGGAAACCGGTGGATATAAGGTCTCAGTAAAGGCTTTACCTACAAAAAATAAAGCTAATCTTGAACTTATAGACCTTATATCCAATTACTTTAACGTAACAAAATCACAAGTTAAAATAAAGAGCGGTAAATACTCCTCTCAAAAGAAAGTATACATAGACGATCAGATCAGAATCCCGATCTAGATCCCTGCCACCGGCTAATAATCAGTTACTTCCCTTTACCTGAAGACCCGTCAGACCCGTTATCATTGTCTGAACCGCTGTCTTCACCTGCGTTTTGGGTCTCATTCTGATTTTTAATCTCAGAATCCTCTCCCTGATTACTCTCGCTCTCCTGTACTTCTAAGCCGGTATCAGTTTCAAAATCTGAAACCTCTGTTGAAAAATCATCCTCGTACGAAGTCTGAATATCCGAAACAGATTTTCCTGCATCTGAATTACCACTATCCTCTAAATCACTCTTAATTTGATTTAATGTTGATTGATGTTCACTAACATATGACTTCAACTGTTCCATGACTTTCAGCTGGTCTTCACCTTTCAGTTCATTCTTCTCTCTTAGCTGATTCATTTCCTGAACCCTCTCCTGTATTCTAAGCTGCTGCTGCTCCAGAGCTTTGGTTGCGTCATCAATATCCTCTACTTCTCCATCAACAGATAGTTTCTTCAGCTCCTCAACTCTCTCATCCAGAACCTTTAGCTCGAACTCAGATTCATTCACTGCATCAAAAATTAAAGATCTCTGGACATTTTCAACCAGAGTATCTACGGGATATAGGAAGTCACCCGGAACTGCGGAGTTTGAGGCAACTGCTGTTCCCCCAACTCCCAATAGTGCGACAATACCTGTCACAATTGCTATTAATGCTGCGGACATATTATTAGATAAGTAAAGTTAGATGAAGTCTATCTGAAATGGATTAGACCCCATTTAATATTTCCACTATCACAGTTGCTTGTCAAATAGAATTTTGAAAATCCCTAACGAAAAAGCAAAACAAATTTCATCCTGCCATTATGGACAAAGAAATCCTACTGTGATAGCATTTCTTGCTAACTTCTACCTATATTAAAATGAAACCAAAGCACAAGCTTCCCGAAAGCTATACTCCACTAGATTCGCAGAAAAAGCAGGCTATTAGTTTACTAAATGCCGGCGGAAATTTAGAAGTAAAAAATTTACTTGATAACCATGAAAACGGCTCAATAACCTTCTATGATGGTGGGACTGGTTTTGATAGAGGTTTTATAGCTGTTATTAAGGACCAATCAGGTCAAGAACAATATCGAGTAATTTACCAGGAGGATGTAAGCCCAGGAAGAGGATTTTTCAATAAAGACTGTGTTACAGTGTATAAATACGGAGAAGGCGGAGATCAGACTCTAATTGATCCTGAAACTAGAAATTATGGCCTCCGCAATTTTTACAAAGAGATTTACACCAACTCTTACCATACCGGAACACAAGATCTATATTATAAAGATTCCTTTATCAAGTACTAAAATCTTATGAATTGAAATACACGGGCTAAAAACCTTTCTCTCATGTATGCCAAAACTCTCTCCAAATGTTAATATAAAAATGTATGCAAAAAATAGAGGCATCTATTGTTGATGAATATATTAAAAACTTCCCGGAAGATATACAGATAAGGATGAGAAAGCTGAGGAAACTAATCAAGGACACTATTCCCGGGGCTGTAGAGTCAATAAGTTATAAGATGCCTGCATACAAAATAAACGGTAAAACTCTTATATACTTTGCGGGGTATAAGAACCATATAGGCTTCTATCCCTTTCCTTCAGGTATAGAAGCTTTCAAAAAAGAAACTTCAGAGTATAAAACATCTAAAGGTGCAATACAGTTTCCAAATAACAAACCTATACCTCATGATCTCGTAAAAAGAATTGTGGAATTCAGAGTTAAGGAAAGTATGAAGTAAAAGAGAAGAATTGTCGTCATTCACTTAAGTTGTGCAAAGGCCACCCCTACCTGGAATGCAAGATCAGAAGAAACAAGCTTTTGGATTTCATCAATTTGATCCCCCTCATAAGCAACAGATTTAATCTTACAAATTTTACAGTTACGGTAGGAGGGATCTCTATCCGAAGCGGCTAGAAGAACTGGCTCTACAATATCATCCGTTAAAAGCAATCCATAAAGACCAGTTGGGTGAAACCCATCAGGAATTTCCGCATACCTGCCCAATTCCTCAAACCCATCCTCTTTATGATTGATCCTCACAATCGCTAATACTCTTCCCTTTTTGTCAGCAAAAATTTCTACATCCCCTTTACCAGTAATTGATACAACTAACTTAGGTTGTCCATTGCTGCCAAGACTAACTTGTCTATCAATATTCTGGACTAAATGCTCCCGACCGCTGAATAGATCCCAGACCTTTTTTCTAGATCCATTTAATCCAAATTCTGATGCTTTTAGTTCTAAAGGTTTCATACTACAGTCATTTTCAATATTTCCGAAAGTATACTATAGGGCGAATAGATGGTAAATACCTTTTGAAACAATTTTAAGTGCATGTAGCTTGCAGTATAATTATCATATGCATGACTTATTAAGTTACCCTCTTAATCACGAGCTCGAGCAGTACAGGAGGGCGATTGAAAAACAGCTTAAAACCTATAAAAATCGCACTTATCATGGTTTGACTGATAACTTGGATATCCTTATCCAAACTCTTTGCCAAATAGTAATTGAGATACCTGGAGCATATGCTTTTGAATCACATCAATCATGTATATGGGAAAGCTTTCTCCCTCACAAACTTACAAGCGTTAATCTTTTCTACCCGGAAGACCATTTACACAATATTATATATGTTCACACTGGACCATGGTTCGAGGCCTTTATGGTTGCGACAAGTACTTTTTGTGACAAGCAAAAAATAGAGAACTATAACCTGGTGCATTCTAAACCTACTGAAGCACCAAAAAGCTAATATTTTCCAAGGTTTTCCCGCCACTCAGAATATTTGATTTAAATCGTATTTTAAATCAAAGGCTGGAAAATCAAAAATTGCAAAAACACAGCCTTCTGCCCCTGCCTTGAATGAAAATATATCCTGATTTTCAACTACAATAAAATCTCCTTCAGGAGTATATTCTTTCATTTCACCCTCCCTTACGCATATTAGTGAGCCTGCCATGACTTTGTATATTCTCTTTGCATTCAATACTCCATCTACATTTCTTATATACGGATGATGAAATGATGCTGCTTCCATAACACCGAAAGCCACTGAAAAAGAAAGGTTTTCCATATCATATACAGACTGAAGTCCGGAAATGAAATCGGACAAAATACTTGTTAATTTACTACCCTTAAAAATCATTCCCCACGGTGTAATATGTCTTTCTTTCGCATTACGATTCCAACGTCCATAAAAGTCCGACACTGTATCGGACATTCTGATTTCTTTAAGATCTTGTTCTAAACTTGAATACATATGTGTATTATACTAATACTATGCACCTCTTACCAATCCAAAGCTATTATAATTTATAATGATATATCTAACTTAACCTACGACTATGGACAAATATATATGAACAACGATATTGTCTTCATACTGTGAGATTCCAAATTAATTTTTAGTTAAATACTTATGAACTTCTTCCATAAATCACATGATTCAGACAGTGGTGAAAGCGTAAACCCATTAGACAATCTTAAAGAATTTAAGATTGAGGAAAAGACTTCCCAAGGGCATACCGAAATACGACTTATAAAGATTAGTTCAGGGGAACCAATCGCCAGACAGTACATGGACCGTGGGGTAAGTGATAGAAATATTTTACCCGCAGATGCTAATAGAATCATTGAGCAAAGTCGTGCTGATGTGTGGGAAAGCGGAGTGATAGTTTCTTCTCAATTTGAGGGGCAACAGGTCGGAGAGAGAATATGGATCATGGGAGAACTCCTACTCCTAAGCTCTGAGCGTCCAGTACTCAGATATATAAAAGATAGTTCAGATGGATGGGCCTCTCACAATCTTACTAAAGTCCTTAAAGAATTACAGAGACGAGGAGTAACAGTAGCAAGACAATGGGAAGGAAATGTGGGAGGAAATCGAGCCTGGTTATATCTCCTATCATAATACAAGCGATCTGTTTTTATTATGCGCTATTCTATAATTTCAAATTCTATTCCATTTTTGACATAATACTCATCTATCTTTTTAATATCTTTTGCTCTCTTTGCCAACCTTATAATCCTGTCCCTCCAATTTTGTGCTGTAAGAAGGGTTTTAACCCTGGCATCTATCATACCGTCTGTAACTTTCCCCTCCTTATTTCTATGCTGAATACATACATACTCGTTATCCCATATTCCCCAGTCATCTTCACAGCCAATAGTTTGATACACCTTATAATCAATTAGATAAACCTTAATTCCCCCCTTAATATCCAATTCTATCTGTTTTCTAAGTACTGGTCGTTTAAGATCCTGCTTGTTAACGACTACAAATACCCTTGAGAAGTCTAATCCCTTTCCTGCTAGTTTCCTGCCGCCTTTAAAGTATTCATCCTCAGGATCCCATTTGTCCGAATTGGACATGAATGCTGCAAATCCCCCTTTATTTAAATGCATGAAATGAAAGGTTGCTTCATCATTCAATTGATCCGGAGTCATTACTATATACTTGCTGTCTGCATGTCTTAAACTCTGAATAGTATCCTCTATCTTTCTTTTGTACGAATATTTCTGATATAGAGTGAGGTCGAGTCTGGTGACACAAAGCTCGTAGACGAGGGGAAATTCGTTCATATTAACATCTGCATTCAAATGCCCCGCTCTTTTAACCATGATATGTGAGCTTCCGAGGACTTTTGCGAAGTGTAGGGCTCTGTGGGGCTCTATATACGGGTCTGTATCAGAGTATAGTACATAGGAAACCGGTATATACTTCTGAAGCATCTCATAATCAAAGTCTGTTTTGTAGAAAGTTGTATTCACCTTATCATACTTCCAATCTGCATTCGGTAATCTATCAAGACATGGTGATACAAATATTGCACAATCTACCTTTATCTTATATTTCTCAATAATATGTAGTATGAAGACATTACCAAGAGAGTGTCCTACAAAACATATTTTCTCTCTTCTTTTTAAATGGGGCAGCACTTCCCTCTCAAAAGTTTTCATCCAGGAATCAAGATTCTGAATGTTTTTTTTATCACTCTTTTTAAGGGTATTTTCATCATCTACAGGGTATTGGGGGCAGTATACGGTTTGCCCCATATATTCAAGCTTGCTCTTAAGATTGGGAAACCAGTTTCCATTGGAAGATCCTAAAGATCCGTGAAAAATAACGAATTTCATGTTAATACCTAGTTATTTTAATTCTGTTATTTCTGTCACAAATCTTGTTATAGAGGGATTATAGCAGAAAGTGGAAACCTTGAGGAGGGCTTAAAGTCCGGTCTATTTAAAAATAGAAACTAAAATGCGTATTATATCAATTGTAAATGATATTAAAGTCTTGTTTTGTGATACAAAATCTTTCAGCTTTTTAGAAGCTTGATACTTATATTGTTCTTTTTTGTTTAGATTGTAGACCAGTTTCAAAATAAACACCCTCAAATTTATTGAGTGTCTCATATGATTCTTCCTTTGAAATCTGTGGATTAACACGAGTTCCACAAAAAGAATCAGACACTAAGCTTTAAAAGCTTTTAGCTATTCTATTTGTGCTTCCCTCGGTTTTTCCGTTTCTACTACTTAGGGTAGCAGGATACTAAGTATAGTACCCGTATAAATATAACATATAATCCATTCGTCTGCAAAAATAGCCAGCACTTCTATCCACCTACAATAGAATTATGCTAAAATGTATTGCCGGAGTAGTTTAAGTTAGAATACCTGCACTCTAATGTAGGAGATCCGTAAGGTTCCGGCACCAATAATTCTGAATTTCAAATATACATGGACATAGATAGATACCTGAGACAGGAACTTGAGAGTATTAAATCTGAAGATATTACCCAGGACGAGAAGAAGATGCTTGAGCTTGGACAGATTGAATATTTCATAGGACAGAGACTTCTTTCAAAGAAGTTCAGGAAAAACTTCCTCAAAGATACCACTAAGGAAACTATCAAGAAGAAGATTGCTATGTCGGTTAAGGGGAAGAAACCTATTTATCTGATATTTGCATTCGGAGGATACAAGAATCCATGGGTGAAGGAGGCATATCCTCATATTGAGTGGTCAGAGTTTTTCCATTTGATATACCTTCTTAAGCTTCTCTCCCCTATTGCCAAGTACTATGAACCAGGAGTCTTTCTTGAGTATGAGTCAGAGTGTGAGGCAACTATATATCATAATAATTTCTCAAAGCAGGATATTGATGAGTATACGAGTAGTTTCAAGAAACTTGTTGAGTTTGTAAAACCATACACTCCATCAAATATTACAATCAACTACATTACCCTTCCAGAACAGTACGATACAAAGAAGTTTTTTGAAGATATGGATAAGCTGGTTCCAGCTAAGATGGAGGATCTTAGGAAGACCCTTGGTGATGGTTTAAAGGATTCACTCAAAAGACCTCTCTTTAATCTGAAGCTTGATGGTCCAGTTGATTTAACAAAGAAGACTGAGGAGGAACTTAATGAGATTGCACTAAGATCACTTGCATTCAATCACGTTTATTTAGAAGAGGATTACAAGATAAGGGAGGAATATTTTAACGGGGAAGAGAGAATTTCAATGGTTGGCACATACTGCAGTGAGGAGGAGAATCCAGATAACTGGATATCTATTAATTCGGTTGCCAGGAGTGCCAATGCATTCTGGACATCAAGAGGAGTACTTGTGAAGATAGATAATGGTTATCAAACAGATATCATTGGTCCAAAAGAGTTTGAAGATAAGAAGAACAAAATTAAGTGGGAAGAGATAAAGATATTGGCAAACGTAATCAATGGACTGAATAAAATACCTATTGTAGAATAATTACTTAACATAATTCATTTAACTATGTTCAAAGGCACATATATCCTAATCTGGTCAGAAAACCCGGATAAGTTAATGACATTTTATAGGGATGTATTAGAGCTGAAGCTAGCCGAGAAAGTAGATATTAAGGAGAAAAAAGGCATTACTCCTGATTACGGCTACGAATTTATCCTTACAGAGAAGAACGATTATGTATGGATAGGTAAACACTCCCAAGTGAAAGGCAAAAGTAAAGAGCCGGTTAGAATAATGCACAATCTTTATACGGATGATGTCCAACAGTGGTATGAGAAAGTAAGAGATGCAGGATCCACTATACTCTGTGAACCTACGAAAACACCTTTCTATAGAGAAGATAAGCCTTGGTATGTTTCTACATTCCTTGACCCGGAAGGAAACTCATGGCAGTTTATGGGAACATTGAAAAGTTAATTTATTACCATCAATATGTTGGTGGAATATATACAATCCTCAAAGAAAGAGAACGGGCTTTTCCTCTTCGTATTGCAGTATTAATTGCTGATGGAGAATGGACTTCTATGGATACCGCAGAGTGAATAAACCGGTTGTTAAAAATCAAAAAACTGAATTTGATTTTGAAGTTCTTTCACTATTCTCAGCAGAAGAAAAAGACATGTATAAAAGGAAGTTTATTGAAGCAGGAAGGATAACAGGAGAAGTAAAATAGACACCAAATACCTACTATCATCTCAGCAATATCTCCTAAATAATCTTTCCTTGTTATTCCTTCATAAATAACATATAGTGTAGCCGATACTAAGTAATATGAATAAGGTTATTAAAACGAGAAATTACAATTCAGACAGAAAATCAGGAGGAAGACCATTTAACAGAGGACAATCAGACAGACCTGAAATGCATGACGCAATATGTGATAACTGCAGAAAAAACTGTAAAGTACCCTTCAAACCTACAGGAGGAAAACCAATATACTGCAGCAACTGCTTTGAGAAAGTAGGTGGAGGAAACAATGACAGAGACAGACGAGGATCAAGAGACTCCGGTTACTCAAGAGATGCAAGAGACTTCCAGAACAAAGAGATGTTCTCAGCAGTATGCATAGACTGTGGAAAAGAATGCGAGGTGCCATTCAGACCCACCGGAGATAAACCGATATACTGCAGCAGATGTTTTGAAAAGAGAGGAAATACAAGAGAAAGCGATGCAAATGGTGTAAGTATGAGTATAGTTAAAGGTCTTGTGCCAAATCCTAATGCAGCACGAGATAAAGTATTGGAAGAGATCAGTACAAAGCTAGATAAGATAATAACTCTACTTGAGCCCAAGAAAGTTGTTAAGAAGGCGAAGAAGATTACAGTCAAGGAGTTATAATTTATATCAGCCCATAAAACCATTCTAATCCATTTAGATATTGATTCAAAAGGTTTTTCAACGTATATTCTAATAACTACTTCTATTTTGCTTAGGAAATGACACTGAATAAACGCACAACCTTCTCACAGCTCCCCACCAAATCAGAGTTAAACGATATTCTTACAAATGAAAGCGTAACAATTGTTCCTGAACATTTAAAAGACAAAACATTTGTAAATAACGATCTCCCTATTAAATGGCTCAAAGCACTTGGTCTGGATAATCAAATTCGGATTTTCACAGAAAAACTTGATATAAAAGAGATTCTAAACGTAGGCAATGAGATAACGGAACAGGTAGTGAAAAGGACTCTCGAACTTAAAGAGAGGGTTGTTATCAGTGAGATTACGAAATACCTTGGCGAGTCGGAGGATCAAAAATTAGAGCAAGACGGTTCAGAAGGGCTAAAATCAAACTTTATCTTCATATTAGGAAGCGGCGACACTGACAGGGTTTTAAAAGGTGCCCAGCTTTACAAAGCAGGGGTAGCTCCAATGGTAGTAATATCCGGCGGTAAACCTAATTACGACCAAACTGATAAACTCCCTGAAGCTGTAATTTTTTCCCGAGTTGCACTAGAAAATGGAATACCAAAAGATCGGTTAATTATTGACCCAAACGCGATAACGATTGCAGATTCAGTCAAGACTTTCATAAACTGGTTAAAGAATGTTTTCAGTGCATTAGAAACTGAAATGAAGACAACAGATATTAAAGTGGCTGTAGTTATAGCCTGGTTTGCACAAAGAAGACTATATTCGTATTTCAAAAAGTTCGGTATCGGTGAGGTATACAGGTTTAATTCTCCTCTAGAGACCGGAAACATTACAATGAAATCTTGGTCCGAGAATGAGACAGGGATCAAAGTTATATGGAATGAGTTTATAAAAATGAGGATGGGAGAGATTTACGGGTCCAACTAATATCATTTTTAATTAGTTATTCGCAGTAGCACATAGTTGACACTGTTACCCACTTCACAGTATACTCAGGTATGGAAATAAATAAATCACTTGAGGAACTTGGTCTCTCGCAAATTGAAATTGCTATATATCTATACCTTCTCTCTAAGGGTGAAAGCCTTGGGAGTCAGATATACAAAGAAAACCTTCTGGATAAATCATCAGCGTATAAAGCAATTGCACAGCTAGAAAGAAGAGGACTGGTTATCTCCTCTGGGGACTCTAGAAACCAGATTTATAAAGTGGCACCCAAGGAACAGATCCTTGACTTATTTGAAAACAGAAAACAAGGAATAGAACAATCCAAAACACTTTTTATTAATGCGTTTGCTGATATAGAAAAGTACTCTGCACAGCACTACCAAAATGAGAATGTTCAGATATTTACTGGCCAGGATGCCCATGACAGATATCATGAGACAATATTAAAAGGGAAATTTGACTTGATAAGGACAATAGCTGCATCTGATACAGCCCAAAAAGCCGCAGGAAATAAGAAACTCCTAGATAAAACTAACACCTGGTTTATTAAAGAAAGAGTTGCCAGAAATATACTCATCAGAGTTCTTTATGACAAAGACACTGTTCCAGATAAGTACGACACCAGCAATCCAAAACTCTTAAAGGAATGTAGAAGATATTCTGAAAGACTCAACCTTTCTTCAATGATGTCTACCTTTGGTGACAGAGTTGGTTTTGCTACGATTAAAAATGGTAAGTTTTGGTCACTGATCATAAAAGACCAACTTATTGTAGATCTCTTAAATAGTATCTATGACTCAATGTGGAATAAATCCGATGAATCCAAATAATCATTTACCTACAATAAATATTTTCAAAAAGAATATACCGAAACTCGGAATTGGTACATGGGGAATCGGCGGATATATGACTAAAAGCCCCTACTCCGACTATGTTAACGAGATAACTCAAATAAAATATCAGCTATCAAAAGGACTATCATTAGTTGATTGCTGGATTGCACAGGGAGAAGGCGGGTCTTTGGAACTGATAAGACAGGCTATTGAAGACTTTGATCGTGAGAAGATTACACTTCTTTGTAAGTTTGATATTCACAAGTATAAAGATATTGTGGAGCTTGAAACGGTCTTCAATAAGTATCTTAAACAGTTAAATACTGATTATATTGATGTATTTCAGATACATAAACCAGTCTTCACGAATATATCTGAAAGAGAACTAAATATCTTTTTAATGGAAAAGATAAAGCATGGGAAAGTAGGTTCATTTGCGGTTTCCAATGCAAAGAAAGAAGATCTGATTAATCTCAAAAAGAAGATCGATATCCCCGTAGAAGCAAATGAGATCCTCTACAATATCTTTGACAGAGAGTATGAAGTGAATGGAACGATTGAGTATTGTAACAAGAATAACATTAAGATTCTCGCATATAGGCCTCTAAATCGTGGGATGACGAATATTGCCCATACAAGCCCATCTTTTGCTGAGATCGTAAACAGGTACACCTTAACTCCAAATCAGATTGCCTTAAACTGGCTTTTACAAAAAGAAAATGTATTAGCCTTAGTTAAAAGCTCTAACAGAGCACATATAAACGAGAATATGGATTGCATGTCAATAACCCTTACTTTGAAAGATTTAAACGATCTCGACAGTTGGAGGATGTAACTATCGTTGGTTCAAGAGGCTTTTTTCATTTTTAATAGAATTATATATTATAGGCTTCAGTGATATAATATAAGACATGACAATCAAACTTCACAATAAAACAAGTTCAACAGTTTTAGAAGGCTTAGAATATGAATCTGATCGTGCCATCAGTGAATTCCAGTTTGAAGCAACTCCATTCAACGAAGCCTTGTTAACAAGACTAGATGAGATTGGTCAACTAATAACTAGAAAGCAATCACTCTATACCCTGTTATTAGTATCAAATTTCCAGCTTGCTCCTTTTGAAGCTAGGGATATAACGTTAGGACTGGTAGAAAACTTAGGTGGAATTGATGAAGAAAGACTTATGATGCTAGAGAATGCTTGCATGCTTACAAGAGATTGTTTTGATAAAATACGGGGAGACTTTCTCCTTAAATCAATGGGAGTCTTAACCTTCAAAGCAAATCAGCGCCATAGTGGATGGCCAGTATATAGACTTATTAGTGACAAAGCATTCACAAATGCAATAGTCGCAGCAACAATTCAGCTTGAATACGGAGATAAACTTGATTTACCCGACAGTACTCATAAGGGCTGGAAAAGTCCCTTCACAATGCAGTTAACATTTCTATCGCGATTAGAAAGCGGAGACAAACACACAACAAACATTTTATACGACTATGGAGCTACTAAGCAACAAGTCCTAGATACAATAGTCTCTCCATTGTTTAAGGCGGGATTTATTTCTAGAACTGGCTACAGAATACGTCTAAGAAAGTCAGATCTGCTTGCACTAGCTAATAATTCCATACTTAAACACTATATTTTAGACCTAATTGGAGAAGAGGAGGAGAAAGATTTTTCCTATAGACAAATTTGGACCAGTCTTATGAACAGCTACAGTTCAGACCCACGTTTTAAATCTGATATAGAGACGAAAAGAGGTAATATTTCCAAATATCTAGAATACCTGCGTTTAAATAACCTAATAGAAGTATACGAGAGACAGCAGACCATAGGTGAAGACGATATGGGACGTTTTGGAAGATCCCAAGAGTTTAGAATAACTGGAGAAGGGCTCAACTACCTACTTAGGGTTAAACATTTTATGGAAGACCCTAAATCCGCATTAGGAGACCCTTCCAATTATTATATCTTTGAAAATAATCGACTGCTCCCATTCAGCCAGCTAGATACAAGGTATCAAAACTTAATTCTCCATCTTTTAAGTCAGATCATGAGATAGTAGACACTTTTAATGAGAACACTTGAATACGAAATCTCTACATTTGATTTCCTCCCCAACAAATACTATAATTGCTTATCACTATGACCAAGTTAAGCAGCCTAAGATTTCGATCGACCGCTGATCTTGGTCATTTTCTTTTCCAATGACTTTCTCAACCCGCTGATAGGAACGATATAATGCTGATATTTCCGAAGAAGACTTGAATATTTTCCACTAGGAACAAGAACCCTTCCCAGCTTATCATTCTGTTCCAAATACTCTATAAGACAGTGAAAATCTCCATCACCTGAAACTATAATTGCTTTCTCATAACTCTTAAGCTCAATCATTGTGTGTAAAACGAGTTCCGCATCCACATTCCCTTTGATCTTTACCTTTTCATTCTCTTTATACTCCAAAGTAGGTTTAAAGATCAAAAGATACCCGTTTTTTTGAAGATTAGTATATAACATCTCGTTACCCGCAATATGCCCTATAAATAGAAAAGCCTGCACAACATTATATTTATTTTTCAGATACGTCCTAAACCTTCCAAAATCCAGTCTCCATCCCTGACTCCTAACTCCCAGATTAAGGTTCTGGCTATCAATAAAAGCATAGTTTCCCCTCTTTTTTATTTCATTCTTCATCATAATATTCATTCTAGTTTATAGTCTTTATATAAGCAAATGCTTAAACACCATAAAGGCTTTAAAATATGCCGGGAAATAGTGGAATTCAATAGAATATTTTAATCTGCACAAGTCAGGTATATACTTTACTGATAACTTATTACCTGCTCTACACATGCAGAACAAGAACCCGGACGAGTGCTGTCCCCAATTTAATCCCTCCCTCTGGAACGAAAAAGAACACATCTGGAAGGATAAGCTGTTTATCAAAGATTATGTAAAACAGATCTTCCATATGCCCCTTAACATGGGAAAAGTAATTACACGAATGTTTGAGATTGCAGAGAAAGCTAATGCGACTCCAAAAGCCGAGGACTATCTACTAATGGCCTTTGATCCAAGTCCATGGAAATCCGAACTCTATATGGCTGTAACAAAAGAAGTACCTACGGCTGAAAATGTAAGACTCTCAGGTAGATATATAAGCAAGGTCTTTGACGGACCATACAGTGCAGTGCCGCAGTGGATCAAAGAGTTTGAGTCGTATCTTAAAAGCAAAAACCAGAGATCACTCAAATACTACTTTTACTACACAACATGTCCTAAATGTGCAAAGAAATATGGACATAATTATGTAGTTGCAATAGCACTAATTGCATAAACAAGAAGGAGCTTAAAACTTCTTCCCTATATAATCAGCTCCGTTATTTACAAATGAGAAGCCCTGATTAAGAACCTCATCAAAATTGGTATTCAGGGAGAAGTGCTTAACGGCCTTAGACTTATCAGTAAAAGTAATTATCACATCAAACTCAATTGATGAGTCTATGTCCTCTTTTTTGACACCTGCATATACTAATTCCTTCCCGCCTTTATATACCTTATCGTTGTCTAAAATCTCCTCATAATCAAACTTATTACCTATACCAAAAAGGGTATATCTGAAATCAACTACCCCACCGTTTACACCTATCTCATCGGTGTAAGCAGCACTGTCGACGACTCTGTATTCAAACTTGTTACCCTCATCCTTTCTATTCGGGTAATCAGCTTTCGTTCCCATGTCTTCATAAAAAGTATTATTATCCTTTCCCTGTCCAAAGTGTTTCGGCCAAGTAATAAAGATCTTTTCCGATTCTATTTCGTCTGAGAGCTTTACATTTCTAATCTCAAAGCCAGCAATCTCTTTTGATGTACTCATATTAAGAACTGTGGAATATTGCAACCCCGCCGTATTGTAATTTGAACCACCAGATGTATCATAACCAAAGGTACTGACAGAAGTATAAGCCTGAAGGACTTCAGCATCCTGTCCATTGGTCTCAACTACTTTTCCAGCATTTGATATTATCTTTACAATCACAAAAGAGAGAAGAAATATTCCGATTAGTACTATAAGTACCAATATTAAAATTCTTCCCCGGCCTTGAATTCTAGAAAGGAAGTTTTGCATGAATAGTAACGTATAAGTTTATTTCAAATTGTACACCTATTTCCCCCTCCTGTTTATACTCCTCTCCAATATAGATGGATGAATTCCTTAAGTCTTTATAAATACCGAAAGATTATGTTATATTATTTTATGAAAATCAGAGTAAAAAGGTTTGATAGATCACTTCCTCTTCCTGTTTACAAAACACCTAAAGCGGCCTCTTTAGACCTTTATACAAGAGAAACCGTCACAATAGAACCTGGAGAAGTTAAACTTATTCCTATGAATGTAGCAATTGAATTACCCGAAGGATACTTTGCGCTACTCGTGAACAGAAGTTCGACATTTAAAATGGGAATTACCTGCGTTAACGGTCTGGGAGTTATTGATTATGATTACCGCGGTAATGATGATGAGTGGCTTTTTCCCGCTCTAAACTTTACGAAAGCACTTGTCACAATTGAGAAAGGTACTCGATGCTGCCAGATGATCATACTGCCAATAGAACAAGTAGAGGTTGAGGATGCTTTGAAACTTAGTCATAACAACAGAGGAGGCTTTGGTAGTACAGGAAAGAAATAACCCGGAACATTTATTCTTGTGTGTCACTATCTTTTACGCTTGTCTTTTCCAACCATCCGCTCTGTCCATTAGACAGCTCTACACGGTACCAGTCAGCCTTCTCTTCTATAACGGCCATCTTTTCATTCTCCTTTGCATAGTATAAAACATTCGAAGTAACAAATGGCTGTGAATAGATAGGATACATAAGCTTTCCATCCTTATCATGTACTCCTACAACTAAAGGATCCGGAGAGATATTGTTTTTTGAATCTGTTTTCGCACCTTTAACATTACTCACCTCAACGGTATTGTCTTGGTTCTGAGTAATGGAAGTGCTATCATCTTTTTGATCCTTTGGTGACGGTATAAGAGAAAGAATAAAGAACATTATAAGTGTAACAATAACTCCAATAGCTATTGATATAACAATTCGCGAAAGTGTAGACTCACCAAGTAACAAAGCCCACTTTTCAGAGTGTTTCTCCTGCATTTTTCTCGACTTCCAAAGCCGTGTTAAGAGTAAGAATGCTATAGCGGAAACCATAAGACCAAAACCGATTTTTAGAGCATTATCACTCACAAAGTTTACTAGTCCTGTTAACATATTACTATTATCCTTTCCTTCATCAAATTGAGCAACTTTACCCATTATTCTCAATACGAGTCTCTCCTTTCTAACTACAATATTTTCTCCAAGAACCTCCGCCTCCACAAAATACTCCCCTTCAGGTAATGAGCTTGTGAATTTGGCATACAAAGTCTTAGTCTCGTTGGGTTTAACACTTCCAAAATTACTTGCAGTATGTTCCTCAAGCTCCTGCATATCAAGTGTTAGAATCTTTATCTTAGCGGTTGGAGAAACTTCTATATTACCGACATTTTCAACCTCCATAGCAAGAGTTAGAGGCTGCCCGTCTTTTGTATCAAGCATTTTGAGTGATTTTACTTTTATCTCATTAACTGTGAGCTCTGTAGTAACCAAGTCAACATCTAGCCTTGCTCCTTTAACAATAGAAACCCCCTTAACATCTTCACCCTTTTTCATTGCTTTAACTCGGATAATTCCCTCGTAATTACGATATGAAGCAGTTTCAGGAACACTCACGATCACTTTAAAAGACTTTCTTGTCTGCCCTTTTGGAAATACAAACCTCAAACCCGGATCAAACTTGAACCAGGATTCTATCTCTCCCAAACTGGGCTCAACAATAATATCAAGATCATCGACAGGATCTGATCTTGAAAGCGTGATTGTCTTCTCAAAATGGGCTCCGGGTTTTAAGTACTCGTTATATATATTCGTTGGTGATACACCAAAACCTGCTTCAACTGGCATTACTCCAAGTGAGAAAACTATCAGTACAAGCCATATTTTCATTAAATGTCCAAGTTTTTTCATTTTAGTAATTAAAAATATAAATAGTTATCACCAGTTAATAACCTCTCCTTTTACAGCTGTAATCGTATTACTTCCGCTATAGACACCAGGGATTGTACCTGTCGGAATTAGAATACCCCACCATGTATTCTTTGTTGTAGGTGTACCTGAAGTAGCTTTTTGTAGATTCAACTCTGCTTCCGTAGCGACCCCTGAGAGAGCCGTTCCACTTGCATAAGCAGTTAAAGATGCGAGAGCATATTTTTGATAAGTCACTCCTATAACACCTCCCGAACAGGTTGGAGAGTCAGTACACATATCTGTACCAGACAACTCCTCATCAAGACCTACATTTCCTGTTGGAGTAATCGTAGTGATCTGATCAAGAGGGTCGTTCTTCTCACCAACATCGAGGGCACCATAATTAACGGCTGATGTTACATCAAGTGCTGTAAGAGAGTTCACAACAATGCCTGTAGCGACTTCAAGATTGTTAGATCCGCTATCATCATCTACGGCTTTGAAGTTTGAAAGCCATGTTTCAGTAGGAAACTGAGTGGCAACATCTGTTGGATCAGAATAGTACTGCATACTCACTGTGCAAGTGTAATTCGCCGATGGGTCAGAGGTACCTGTGCACGATCCTCCACTCACACTACAAGAGATCTCAGGATAGCAGAAATTGCTATCAGCCTCACCTGCACTATCACAGAGTGAATATCCTTTACCTGATCGGTATACATACCCATATGTGGTAACAAGTTCGCCCCCTCCACAGCTATTATTATCCGTAACGGTTGCTGTAACAACGACATCGGTTGTTGTACCCTCCGTAAGGTCAATGTCATTACCACCATTGATGGTCACGCTTGAAACAACAGGTGCCACATTGCTGACTGTATAAGCACTATCACTCCCTTGATTTGCCGCCGCACTGCCGAAATTATGGCTGTCAACGATATACACGTATGCACTGCTTGCCCCGTCTACAGTAGGAATCGGCACTGAATAACCGCAAGTGGGATTAGATGCTGATGCACTGCTTGAACACCAGGTATCTCCTGCTCCGCCATCGCAAGCATCTGCAGAAATACCGGTTGTTTTACAAACCAAAAGCTTTACTGTATCAGCACTGCCGCTGGTATCAGAGTCTGATGATGTAGTAATCCATGTTACTGTCTGTCCGGGATTTTTTGGTCCATCATTTGACACTGAACTAAACGCAGGGGCATGATTTACAGCAAAAGGAGAGCCTGTACCTCCAGATCCCTGATTTCCTGTCGCTGTGCAATTTGCAGCACTCGCATTACCATCACAAACAAATGCATACCATGCATTTGACTCGGCATCACCGATTAATGCCGTTCTGCTACAACTGGCCTGACTGCCACTGGTGGTACTCGTACTGACACACCATTGTGTCGCACCACAAGTTGGAGCCGCTCCATTATGCGGGGTAACTGAGTCTGAAGAACAAACAATTAAATAGTAGTTTTCAGCGTTAGAGTCCGTTGCTGTTGCCTGAAAAGTAACTGATGCACCAACATTCGTTGGGCTCGTACTGGAGCTTTCAGCTGATTCAGCAGGACCAGCAGTAATTGTAGGGGCACTATTTCCCACTGTTACGGATGTCGTAATGGAATCAGCAAAAATCTTTAAAAGAAACATACCTGTAGAGAAGAGCAACAGCATTGGTATGCTTAGTGAAAGGACTTTGATTGTAGTTTTTATATGTTGATGCAAGTATTTCATAACAGTTGTACAGATACAGAATCTCGAGAGTTAATCCTCTTCATAATATACCCATTTCCAATAAGTAAAGTCAATTAAGAACCTCCATTTACAGCGGTAATAGTATTTACACCAGTATAGCTTCCACTTTCCTGAGGTGAAGGTATTCCCATTCCCCAATAAAGTGTGTCTGTTGAATTTGACGGAACACTTGTTGCAAGTCCAAGATTTATATTCACAAGTGACGGACTACTCGTTAAACCTGTACCCACTCCATAGTCAAATGTAGAAGTACTATACTCTTGGTAGCCAACCCCAATTTGCGGTCCGCTACATGTCGGATAGTCGCTACACAGATCGTCACCCGAAAGTTCAATATCTAACTGAGTATTCCCTGTATTTGTGACCGTAGTCGTTTCAGGAGTAGCTCCTGTATCATCACCCGGAAGTAGCGATCCATATGCAAGTGAGCTCGTAATCTCGACACCGGCAGAACTTGCCAAATCAGGGCTATCTGCAGCACTAAACTCCGAGCCTGAGTTTGACTGTGCGTCTGTTGCTTCAACCCATGCCCTCCAATATTCAGCCTGATGCAAACTTCCTACGTCTGTAGGGGTTGCATAAAAAGCAAAGTTTACTGAACATGTCGCGGTACAGCTTGATCCAGCGCACGATGACAGACTGCAGCTAACATCTTCATAACAGTCTTCATTACTCGTGGTACAAGCCTGAGACCCGCTTACGCCTGAACGATAAGCTTTGCCTGTTGCCGAGCTGATATTTGCATACCCGTCACTATCAGTTACAGTTGCCGCCCAGGAAATTGAGGTTGTAGTTCCCTCCGTCAAAGTCAGGGTATTTCCTCCGTTTAGGGATACACTTGATACTACAGGAGAGTTGGATGAAGCCTGGTAAATAAAATCCCAGTCAATAGAATATGAAGCAGATGTTCCACTTGTCCATTCTACATAGACTGTTGAATTTCCTGAAAAGTTTGACGATAAGTAAGTATTTGTACCAGTAGGTAACCAGTCTGTTGCAGTAACATCCCATGTCCAACTACCCGCCGAATATGTCCCCTTTTTGTAATATATATGGTTTCCACGAATCCACATTGAATAAAGGTTAGTTGTCACAGTATCCAGTGAAATTGAAGGGTACGCATTACCGGTATTACTATCCAAAGTATCAGCGGTCTGCCAACTTGAAGTGAATCTCCGGTATTTGGTGTTATTGCTAGAATCAACAAACAGAGCGTGCACGTTTCCGGAACTATCGGCAACTGCGGAAAGAGTCGTAGTTAACCCACTCACCCCAGTTCCAACTGAAGCGGGCGAACCATCCCAGCTTGCTCCATTAAAGTTCTTAGACTCTATTGCAGTACCATCCACCCACAGAGCAAAAACAGAGCCACTCGTTCTAGGAACTATCACACTATAACGATTCGCACTCGTACTACTATCAAGCGAGGATGGCACATTCCAAGCAGTCTCATCGCTTGCAACGGCACCTTGTACTGCATAAGTAGCATAATTACTATCTTCAACGTTTGTGGCAGTTACCCATAATTTATCCGTAGTATCTTGTGTGAGACTAGGATAGTTATAAGCATCCGTCGATGAGGAACCATTCAGACCGACCGTTGGATTTCCCCATGAAAATCCAGTTCCAGGGTAAGATGAAGCTTTCCGAACTTCTATGTCATATCCTGGATGTGCAAGTGATGCTATTTGACCAGGGGTAAGAGCGGTATTGTAAATCCGGACATCGTCCTCCAAACCATCAAAGGCTTCACCAAATCCACCGTTAATACCTAAACGTAGAGGAGCAGAAAATGTATTTATGCTGCCAGTTAGACTATGAGAACAGGTTTCCACACCATCAAGATAGAATTTTAGGAAGGATCCATCGTAAGTACCTGCAATGTGATGCCAATTACCTTCAGTGAGATCAATACTAGAATAGCACCAATCTTCACTATCTGATGTTGTTGAAATCCAGATGCGAGTTTCAATAGTAGTACCCGTTGAATCCAGCTGTAAAGCATAGGAAAAATAAGGTGAATCATGCGAAGAGGCATTTGCGACTTTTCCAACTGGAATTTGCCAATCATTAGTGTCCTGTGGATTAATCCACATTGCTAGACTAACTGAATTGGTTACATTCAGAGAAGCTGAATCGTCGACTTCAATATAGTCTCCAGCACCATCAAATACACCTCCGGAGCTGAATTTCCCTGCAGTAGGGCTAGCATTGCCTACTCGTACACCATGGTTAGAATTACCAGATGAATCAACAACTTCGTCAGTAGTACCATTCCAGCTTCCTTCATTCATTTTCCAATATCCAACTAGATTATCCGTTACCAGGTTATCAGTATTCTCAACCGTAGTTGTTGAATATGTAACATATGCCTCTGATGAATCTGCCTGAACTGAAAAATCGTTGGAATTGACACTAAGTCGAGCACTTGTATCCTCAGTCCAACTTTCACCATCTGTTGAATACTCAAACTCTACACGTGCATCCAAGCTATCATGATAACTGCGCCAATAGCGAGTGCCATCATACCACGTTTTACGTTGAAAAGAATGTGCAGAAGGAGGAAAATCAATAATATTCCAACTCACCTCACTTCCGTTAAACCACTCGACAAATATTTTACCCGAGCCACTAAGACTGCTCGTCGGATATGTTATAGTACCTGCTGTCTGCCATAAGGTTGCAACTCCATCCCACTGATCAGATAAGTAAGGGGATATAGACCTTTTATAAAAAAGATCACCACCACGAACCCAAAAAGCATATATCTCAGAATTCGATGAGTTAAGTGATATCCCTGGATACGCATTCCCCACATTACTATCAAGCGTAATTGCAGTTTGCCAACTTGATGTATACTCTCGATAAACAATATGATTACTTGAATCTACAAATACAGCATGAACATTTCCCAAGCTGTTGGCCAAGACAGCAATTGTATTACTTAACCCTGTAACTCCTGTTCCTACTGATGCAGGCGAACCATCCCAGCTTGTCCCATTGAAATTCTTGGACTCTATAGTAGTACCATCGACCCACATCGCAAAAACGAAACCATTTGTTCGAGATGTTATTGCTCCATATCTGTTACTTTCACCGCTTTCATCTAGGGCTATTGCGGTTCCCCAAGATGTAATATCATTGGCGCTTGACGACTGCACAACCTTAAATTCATGTTGTGTATATTGGATTGTCAATTTAGCACCGTTAGTTTCCGAAGAGTCACTCCAATAGATACCATTCTCAGCCTGATCAGGAGGTTTGGTCGTCCCATCGTCAATGACGGATAACCTTAAATCATTTCCTGTTGCCCAGCTTGCCCTGCCAATAATTTCAGTAATAATACTTGAGACATCAGGCATAGTAACCCACTCACCAGTTGACCAGGAGGAGGGGTCAAAGTCGACGAAAGCAGTCGTTTTAGTTACTTCGTGAGGCATGTCACTTGACGACCAGGCAGGTGCATCATCAACATCATCTCCGTAAACTCTTGCATGAACCTCACTAGGTGTACCATTACCACCTTGGGAATAAACCTGCAGAAGGGCCGAACTTATAGTAGCCCCCTGAGGAATATTAATCGCCTGGAAACGCATACCCGAGTGATATTCATAAGCAGTACTTCCCCATGTTCCACCTCCTACCTCATTATTGCCAGTCCAACCGGAACCATACCAAGTATCTTCTCCATTATCGGAATCAAAAGGAGAGATATCATCCATCATCCCATCATCGCCATCAGAAGTTGACTGAAGATTCACTGTATCTGTATTCAAATGCGTTGCCGATACCCATATCTTACTGTTACTATCCTGAGTTATAGTTGGATATTGATAAGTATCATCACTACTCGTACCATTGTAACTAATTGAAGCACTACCCCATGAAAAGCTAACTCCCGGATAACTAGTTGCCTTTTTCACCTCAATATCATCCCCAATCTTATATGCAATATAAGCATTCGCACTTCCTCCAACAAGTGAAAAATCCTTTGTATTAGAGTATATTCTAGCAGTAGTATTTTCCGTCCAGCTTGACCCATCTGTTGAATATTCAAATTCAATTCTTGAGTCGGTTGTATCGTTAAACGCTCTCCAATACCGGCTACCATCGTACCAAGTCTTTCTTTGGAAGGAATAACCCGTGGGGTTAGCCGATGCACATTCATCACCGCTCGTGATATTCCAATTCGCGTTATTGTCTCCACCGTTTGTAGAGTGAATTGCACAAATAGAGATGGATGATGTCGATTTTGAGATTGAAGCATAATCAACAGAGGCAGCAACAGGCTGTATTGTCCATGAGTTTGTATTAGAAGATTGAAGCGTGATCACTTTTCCAGAGTACCCAGTAATTGTCCAAGTACTACCAACAACAGTAGTCGAATTACCTGCAAATTGTAATATTCTCCCAGCAGCATTTGAGGATGTGGAAGCCGTGAAATTATGGAATGTGGTGTTCCCAGAAATTGCCTGTGTAGATGAATCTGTGCCTGTAAAAGTAACCGTTCCATTATTAGCAGTAAAGGTTCCAGAGTTACTCCAGTTGCCAGCAACATTTAAACCATAATCACTACCCGTACTAAGAACTCCCCCCGAACTAATTGTTAAATTGCCTGTCAATGTTGTAGTTGCAGCCAGAGTCGCCACTGCTCCTCCAGTATTACTTATTTTCAAACTACCATATGCTACATCGCTTACTACTTGATTAGAGCTTGCAACGTACTCAATTTCAAGATTGGTGAGTGTCTTCCCTGCTATTGTATACTGGCTCGAAAAATCTGCCGTAGCAGAAGTACGGGTAACCTGGGCGATAGCAGTTCCTGCACCGCTGATTGTACCAGCTCCATTTACAACGAAACTTGCTCCAGGTGTAAAGGTAACTCCAGTCGCTACAACCATTGAGGTCGATGTACTAATGTTCTCGTCAACTGAAAATCCGCTTGTATTATTTATATTAACATTTACAAAGGCAAGAGTCGCAGACGTCGTCCCCGCCAATATTGCAGTTGCAGCAGGGTTAGTCGGAGTATTAAAGTTTATTGTACTACCTGCTGTGGCTGTTAAAGGTGTAGCTGCAGAAGTATCAATAGTCCAATTTCCTTTAAAAGAGTGCGTATAAGCACCATAGGTAAAACTTGCAGTGCCTGAGACTGTAAAATCCCCCTCAACCGTTAAGGCACCACCTGCTGTTTTAGCACTTGTATTTGAGAGAACGAGATTGTTGTATGTCGTAGCTTTAATTGTTTGAGTATTAGCACGGTTATATTCCACTGTGTTTCCAGATGCTATAGCAGTCAATGTTCCTGCGGTAGCAAACGTACTGGCAGCTCCTAATTTCAAATATGAATCGGAGTTCTGCTGCCAGGTAGATCCTGCTACACTACCATTTAAAGCAGCCGTAAAGGCCACTACATTTGAATTGCTATTCTGGATAGTAATTGCTCCTGTAATTGTAACTGTTCCAGAGATGGATATTGCCGCAGTACCACTTACCGTTTGACTATTAGTGTTGAATGTATAGCCTGCAGTTGTACCTGAGGTTAATGTCCCGTCATTCTGTAGACCTCCCCTCATAACGATTGCTTCATTGATGCTATCATCCCAAACACCTTGGCTGCCGATCGTCACTTTCCCGACAAAAATTTTACTCCCGGTGGTTGACGCAATTTTAAGGGTCCCATCAGTTATATCAAGAGTATCAAGAATTGTTGTATTGCCGGCCCCAAGTGACACACCCGTTCCAGCTCCTGCAGTATTATTAATTTCCATTTTTCTATAAGAGGTTGAAATCATTGTAGACTGTGCTCCACTGCCATTAAAATTGATTGTAGAGCCAGTTCCAGATGTGGTGGTTAAAGCTCCAGGGAGAAAATTACCTGCAATATTTAGTCTGCCGTTACCATTAAAGATGAACCTCGAGTTAGCAGCCGTTCCAGTGGTCGTGACATTACCGGAAAGGACAGCAGTGCCTGTTCCGACAGTAAAAGAGGAAAAGCCCGAAGCCCCACCTGCCATCGCAATATTTACACCATTAAACTGATTCGGACTTGCACCAACTGTCACAAGAGAATCACCTGCCCCTGTTGATGTCGTAAACGTCATCGTACCCGTTGAGGTCAATGATTTTCCTACCCCCCAAGTTAATCCATTATTGGTTGCGACAGGATCGTTAAATGTAATATTACCTACGGAGTATGCCGGGCTGACATCCAAAGTTACAGTAACTCCAGAGTTTATAATCACAATATCACCCGCAGCACTTGCACCAGGATAACTACTGCCACAGTTTGCACCACCCCCCCAAGTTGCATTATTACTCCAGTTTCCTGAAACGGATGCAGTACATGTTGCATCCGAAGCAAGCTTCCAAACCCTACTCTCACTGAAATCACTCATTGTAACAGGGCCAAGTAGAAAGATTTCAGGACTTTTTTTCGGTGCTCTGTAAATATATGAGAAGGTCTTTTCTTCCCCTTGCCCAAGATTCACATCCCAGTCAGCAACAGAATCTACTAATTCAAAACCCTCAGGGATTGACTCTGATATATGCCCTGAATATGAGTGGTTAGCTTTAACCTTGATTGTCATTTTGTAATCCGCACGAAACGGATTAATACGTGTAGCTCCTATACGCTCTATTTCATATGGAATACCCTCTTTTACCTCAAACGTATCCGTAATCTCGAAGTTATTGTCCAGGTTTTTCAACTTAATATCATATACTCCTATTCTTCGAACATCGTAGTATGCAAAATAGTCAGGGGTATCCGTAACGTTATTTGCACCACATTCCTTGCTTCTTACTATTCCCTCATCACTTGTCGAAAAGATCTCGTTATTAATCTTAAGCTCTAAATTAGCGTTACAAATTGTATGACCGTACTCATTTAAAACGGCCATTTGAAGGTAGACCTGATCACCAGGTGTGTAACCAGCTTTATTGGTGTTAACCGTTAGAACTCCCCATTGAAAATCTTTTTCAATCTTATCACCGTTATCGTTTAATATTTTCAGTTTATACTTCCCAGGTCTGCTGTAACTATCTGCATCAAAGGTCACAGAGGATCCATTTAGCTTTCTGCTTACTTTATTTATTTTCCCACGCGGGTCAATAAGCGAGACCTTTGCACCCTTACCAGCCACTGTAAGATCTACCTTAACCGATTCCTCTGCCGAGTATACGGATTTCAAATTTAGTTTGCTGGAAAAATCAACCTTCTGTGAGTTGCGAGCATTTGAAACAAATAAAGGAAAAAGAAGTGCTGCCGAAACGAAAAAAATCGTAAAAGCAAATATCCGAATTAACGGGAGGCTCTCTTTCTTTCTTTTAGGTCTTTTTATCAGGTTTTCCACTAGTTTCTATATAGAAGTTGTATATGGGTATTAGCTGTTCCTGCTTATTGTTTAATAATAGATGACTCTCGCTTTCATTACAAACACATACTATTTATCAAATATGTTTTATCCAATAATCTGATGATATACTTAAATTAGAATTAAATTATTTATGCACATATGATGAAAGATGTCCGAAGCCACGCGAATGCAAATAACGCTGTTTATGGATTAGGGTTTATAGGAGCAACTGTATATTTTCTTTCCACGGCCACCAGTTTCTGGATAGGACTATTTGGAATCTTAAAAGCCATGGTATGGCCTGCTTTCCTAGTATATGAGATGTTTAAGTTTCTAATGAAGTAGAGAAAGACAATACTTGAGATATCTACCAGTATAGATCTGCACCTAGACTATAGATGGTGCGACTGGATCGATATTACGAAAACCTCCTTCTGTATAGCTTGTATAGAATGTAATAGAAAATTGTTGTATAAAATGATATGAAATTCTTAAATCGTACTAATCCAGAAATATCTTCGTCAAATGACACAAGTAGACTTGATACGCCAATCTCTGAAAGCGAGGAGATTGCAAAAGCGGTACGAGAAGCACTCGAAACAGTTAGTATTTACGATGAGACTAGCCTTCAAGGGATTTTAGATACATTGGGGAATAAAACTATTGAAGAAGGAATCGAATTCGCACTTGAGCACCTACGAGATGAATCTCAATCTCCAGAGTCATATTTTACCTTAAACAGAATGACAGAAGAAGGCAATGAAGCTTTTAAGTCCGGCAAGCCTGAAGCCCTCAAAGAATGCATCGGTAGCGAAGCGGGGATATGGGGATATCAGACTCCAATAAAAGAAATGCGATTGAATCATATATACGACCTCATAAGACATAACAGTGGAAAGGCTTCAAGAGACAATCTTGCGGCTTTAAAGAGAATCTATAACCATAATAGAGAATCTTCAAACTTAAACTTTAGCTTTGAAGAACGTGATGAGCCAGGAAATCTTGAGAGATGGATATCAACTTTGGGAAAACATAGAGATTCTTTAACACTAGAGGGCTTCAAAGAGTGGGGAGCCAGATATTATCCGCCAAGGGTCAGTAAATCATATGGGATAAAATTTGAGGCCACTCTGGAGAAAAGAGATCCTGTAAGCAACCCTGAATTTCAAATAGAAGTCATCAGAAAAGAGGACTTGGAAGAAAGGCGGGACTTCGCAAAAATGGCTGATACCTCACCAGTTTGTAAAGTTATATTAGTCCAAAATGAACGAGGATTGATTGACCAAATTGAGACATGGTTTCCTCATTTTACCTCGAACGAAGATCAAGGGAGAAGAGTTTTAAACACCTTGTTAGAAGGTATCACTGTAGATGACAGAGTGGAGTATACAACTGAGATTCTCAGAAAGATTACCTTATATAAGGACATGGCTCCGAACTTTCTCTATGATATAAAAAGTGATATTCCGTTTACTAGAGAAGAAGACAGCTTACTCTCTGACGCACTGGGAAGCTTTGCACCAAGAATGAATGCAACAACTTTAATTTCTGAAATATGGCTTGCCTTACATGGAAGAGACTTAGCATACACATGCGTCGCTCCGATAAATTCTGCTGATCTAAACTTTGCTTTAGTACCAAAACCGACTGATTTAACTGACTTAATAAGTTTAATTAAGAATTATGATGTAGAAAAGCTACTTGGAATTAATAGTAGTGAAATGGGAAGTATTCGGACTCAACGCATATATGATTTACCTCCGGTATCAAGAGCTATCAAATCGCTTATTGAAATAAACCGTTTTGCGAAAGATGAAATATCCCGGGCAAAAAAGAAAGGAAGAAGTACGCTGAACGTTTTAGGGGCAGGACTTCCTGACACACTTAGGTTTATCTTCAAATCAATCTTTCGAGATAAAAATCGATTGATTTCAGAGGGCTCATTTCAAATTTCAAGTGTAGAGTTCGGAAAGCAGGATTCTCGCAACTCCCGATTCGCGACAGCTTTAAATCTTTTTACAGAGGATGCAATGAGTGTTCAATATATTTCAAGTACAGGAGATAGAAGATTGTGCCTGCGTACCAGAACAAATGAAGATGTCATCAAAATTGCCAAAAAGTTAATCGGTAGAAACGGTATATCTCACCTGGATGATGCCGTAAAGGAAGTTGTAAAACAAGACGGAAGGAGATTTAGAATTCACCTGGCAATATCATCCCTTATTATAAGAGAGAGAAAACTACGAGAAGTATACTCTGACAAACTTCAACAGGCCAGAGTGGATAAAGCAGAAATTGAAAGAACAGAGCAGGAATATAGTGAGCTTTTCAACTCATTATACGAGAAGGCGGATAAAGCTTTTGACTCAATTATAAATGGAGCAGAGAGAGTCTAACTATTTATTAACTATGTTAAAGTCAACAGTCGCTTTCTCACTTGCTTCAAACTCACCTTCCTCACTATAATTCAAAACCATCTGAACACAAACGGTATCAGGTTCCGGACTTGAGGTAGTGAGATTCACAGTTACTTGTTCAGGATAACTTTCCCTTACAACCGCTTCTACAGTTGCTTTGTAACAGGGACTGGGTAAAACGCCCGTTACTGAATACTTCCAAGTGTTATTACCTGAGTACCTGTATTCAAGAGTAAAGTCGTCAGAAGTTAAAGTCTTGCTATCACTTGCACCATCTCCGCTACTCTGGCTTACTTTATCAAATTCCTCATCTTGTGAGAAGTAAATATAAGCTGCTAGACCGCCAAAAATGACAACCAATAACACAAGAATATATATCAATGTTTTTCTCATACTTTAAACAAAAAACTTACTCCTAAATATAATACCATTTATATCCTCCTCACTGAAAATGATATAATATCGCTATTTAACAGGAAAAACGTAAATAAAATATTAAGAAACTAATAACCAGAAATGAAACCTGAAGGAAATCCAATAATTGATCCCATCGAACTTGCCAAAAGAATTGGGGCCAACTTTCGAATGGCCTTACTGCTAAAAACTGAGATAAAGGGATATAAAATAGATCCCAATTATCAAGGCAAATCGGGAGTAATTTCTACTTTTATATACTACGATAGTATTGCCTCCATGAACAGCTTTGCTCCGGATGCAAAGGATACGCTATATACAATTGCCGAACCTTATCTTACTAGTTTCGACGAGCAGATCGATACTAATAGCCTAACCCAGACAATAACAATTACTGTATCATCGCAACCTGCAAAGGGAAACATCCTTTAGATTCGTCTAGAAATTAGGATATTCATGATTTCTATGATATAATCCCACTTGATCTAAATAAATAAAGATTTTCAAGCTTCGATCTTTACGTATTTGTAAGTAATAATTCGGAGCTTTGCCTCCGAAAGATATATCCAAAAATCTCTTTCGATGAAATAGGCTGACTAAACTAAATGTTTAGTCTTTTAAGTTGGTTAAATATAAATATGGGAAATTTTGGAAATAGAGGTTACAGGGGCGGTTTCAGAAGTCGCAATAGTAATAGAACGTCATACCCGTCTAAATACGGTAATAGAGGACGTGGGCGCGGACAATATATAGATGAATCATTGTTTATCAAGCATGCTACTAAAGCTGTGGTTGTTGAAGAATACAAACCGACTTTTAAATATGAGGACTTGAAAATACATCCTCAATTAAAAGGGAATATTCTTAAGAAAGGATTTACACTACCTACTCCAATTCAGGACAAGGCCATACCACATATCCTTCAAGGAAAGGATTTTGTAGGTATTGCTAATACAGGCACAGGAAAAACGGCAGCTTTCTTAATCCCGCTCTTGGAAAAAGTTTTAAATGACAGGCAAAATAAGGTTTTAATTATAGCCCCGACAAGAGAATTAGCTGAACAGACAAATGAAGAGCTTTATATTCTTACAAGAGAATTAAGAATATATTCTGTTGAATGTATTGGTGGAGCCAGTTTATACAGACAAACAGATAACATTAGAAGAGGTTACCATTTCATAATCGGTACTCCGGGAAGACTTAAGGATCTCCTCGATAAAGGAATCTTGGATTTCTCACAGTTTTCGAGTGTTGTTCTTGATGAAGTAGATAGAATGCTTGATATGGGATTTATCGATGATATTAAATATTTAATTGCACGGCTTCCTAAGGAAAGGCAGTCACTATTTTTCTCAGCCACTACAGAACCTAAGGTTGAGCAGATTATGAAAATGATTTTAAAACCTGATTTCGTAAAGATATCAGTAAAGACCGGTGATACCGCAGAAAATGTTGATCAAGATGTAATTAGGGTGCGGGATAACGGTGAAAAGTTTGCGAAGCTTACTGACCTCCTTAAAACACCTGAGTTTAAAAAAGTGTTAATCTTTGTTAATACAAAAAGAGGTGTTGATAAATTAGCAAGAGACTTAAGAGGATTAAAGTTTAGGGTTGAATCAATACACGGAGATAAGAGACAAAGAGAGAGACAGAGAGCTATTGATAACTTTAAATACGAAGATGCCGATATGCTTATAGCAACAGATGTTGCAGCAAGAGGTTTAGATATATCCGGAATCTCTCATGTAATAAACTATGATCAGCCAATGACTTATGACGACTATGTTCATAGAATCGGGAGAACTGGTAGAGCAGATAAAAAAGGTGTAGCCCTAACATTTGTCGAGAAGAGGTACTAATTTCTGATAGTTATTAATTATGACTTACCCAATAGAGTTCAATGGAGTTCGCAAAGAACTGGAAGCGAAAGTGACAGTAAGCCTTCTTAATGAGTTATTTGGTAAAATAAACCCTACTGTAATACAAATCAATAACCAAACCATATGGAGCCACAATAAGGAGTTAGGTTCATCAGATCTCCTCCTCGCACATAGAGGAGGTCCTTCAGAGATAACACTACATATTCAGAATCTCGCAATTACTTTACCAGATGAGTCAAGAGTAATAATTTTTAGTGACGAGTTACAAGCCGGTCAGTATGTGAATGTTCAAATAAAACCGGCAGAAACAAATGATAATATTTCCATACAGGCACAGCCAAAGGAGGGAAACCTACAACTATTTAATTTTCTTTAGTTATATTATCCAGTTTAGGTTTTATTACAAACCTGCAGTATGAATTACTACTATTCTTTTCATAAAACTGTTTGTGATAGTCTTCGGCTTCATAAAACTTTTTAAGTCCTTTTACCTCTGTAACAATAGGATCTTTATAATTCCTTCCAACTCTCTCTATCACCTTCTTTATCGTATCCACTTGCTCTTTATTTGTATATAAGACAATTGATCTGTACTGCGTACCGACATCATTTCCCTGCCTATTCAACGTAGTAGGATCATGGGCCAGGAAAAAGACCTCGAGTATTTTTCCAAGAGTAACAATATCTTTTTCAAATTCAATTTTAACTACCTCCGCATGGCCAGTTTCTCCGGCAGAAACTTCCTCATAAGATGGATTCTTCGTCACACCACCGGCATAACCCGATGTAATCTTAACAACACCGGGTACTCTATTAAACACTGCTTCTACACACCAGAAACAACCACCACCCAGAATGATAGTTTCAAGTTTTTCCGTCTTATGCATATACTTACCTGCTTCATTTCTCGGAACAAATTTTATTGATAAAGAGTTCACACAATGCCTTGTATCTCTTTTTGAAAACTTTTCTCCTCTAAACACATGTCCCAAATGTCCTCCACATCTACTACATAAAATCTCCGTTCGACTTCCGTCTCGGTCAACCAATTCCTTTACTGAACCCGTATATGTATCATCAAAAGAAGGCCAGCCGCACCCAGCGTCATACTTTGCTTTTGCTTCAAACAATGGCAGATTACACTGCCTGCATATGTATATTCCATCTTTGTAAAAATCGTCATACTCTCCTGTGAAAGGACGCTCTGTGGATTTATTCAAAATAACTTCTTTTTCTTCATCCGTTAATCTGTTTAGCATCATATTTAAATTATAGCATGTGTTATATAATCTGGTATGACAATTTTAGATAAATCTTTTTATTGCAAAGATACCGTAAAACTTGCTCAAGATCTTCTTTTGAAAATTATCCACTTTGACGGTAAACGCATTGCAATAACGGAAACCGAGGCATATCACGGCTACGAAGATAAAGGCTCACATGCCTATAAAGGGCGGACTGCCAGAAACTCTGTTATGTTTGACACTGTGGGACATACCTATATTTATCTTATTTACGGTATGTATAACATGTTCAATATAACCGCATATCAAGAAGGATTTCCCGGAGCAGTACTCATAAGAGGAGGTTATGACCTGGATAGCAAAATATACCTGAGAGGACCGGGAATTTTTACTAAGTACATGAAAATGGATCGAACAATTAATAATCTTCCTTTATATGAACAAAAGGTGATCTGGATTGAAGACAGAAAGATTAAACCGAAACGGATAAATGAGTCGAAAAGAATCGGAATATCATATGCGCAGGAATCACAAGACCTTCTTTGGAGATTCTTTATAGATGAAACCGAGATATATATGATAAACTGAATCTATGAACATACTGCCCTCAATACTAATATTATGTGTATTAATATTTCTCCTTGTAAAATCAGCTGACCTGCTTGAATCATCTTTCATAAGCGTATCAAAGAAATTAAGAGTGAATACTTTTACAGTGGGATTTGTAATACTAGCTGTGACTTCATCTCTACCTGAGACTTTCGTAGCAATAAACTCTGCGGTCGGAAATGTAACCGGCCTCTCTGTCGGCAACCTTGTAGGGGCTACCCTACTGCTACTCACGGTCGTCATAGGAATAAGTGCAATCAAGAGCGGTGGCATGCCATTTAAAGGCTTTTATGGTACAAAGGAAATTCTTCTATCGCTGGGAATAATCTATGCTCAGATAATTGCTTTGGTCGACGGGAACCTGGAGTGGCTGGAAGGATTGCTTCTTTTAGCCCTCTATACGGGATTTGTAATATACATACTTGGGAAAAGCAACTCGCTAGATATTCACGCACATAGGAAATCCCACTCTGTTCCCGTTATATTAATGAAATCAGTCTTGGGAATTGTTGGCCTGGTAGTGACATCAAACCTCACTGTTAGTTACGCAATAGACCTAGCAGGACTATTAAGCATTCCGACAATAATTCTTGGACTATTAGTTTTTAGTGTTGGTACTAACCTTCCGGAAATAATAATTCTAATTAGAAGCAATGACCCGGAAAAAAGTAAGCTCGCTGCTGGAAACTTCATAGGAAGTGCCACATTTAATACGGCAATACTCGGTTTACTTGCTATTCTCAGACCAGGAACTGTGTCTGGGTTTGTAACATTAATACCCGCATTAGCTGTCCTTACAGTAGTAATATTCATATTTGCAATCATGGTCATTAGTGACAAGGAAATATCAAAAAGAGAAGGCTTAATACTTTTATCTCTTTTCCTCTTCTATGCAATTGCTGAATATACTATGAATTTCTAAGACCCCTTGACAAGGTTTGGCACTCGATACTATACTCTGCTAAGGATAAACTATCCTTGTATTTAACTTATTATATTTTAAATACTATGCAGATTATAAAGAGAGACAATGACGGCAAAAAGGTCGTTTATACACCTTTTAGATCCGTTTTTGACGACTTTTTTATGTCCCCATTCGATGACTTTTTTACAATGACTCCATCCACTTCCAAGAATCTTTGGGCAGATATGTATGAAGAAGATGGAAACTATGTTGTAAAGATGGCACTTCCAGGGATTAAGGAAGATGATGTAAAGATTTCGCTCGAAGATGGAGTTTTAAAGATCGTTGCTTCTTCAAAGAGCGAAGAGAAAGAAGAAGGCAAAAAGAGATATCTTTACAAGAGTATGGAATCTTCATATGAACAGAGATTCAATCTACCAGGTAAAGTAGATGCTGATAAAGCTGAAGCTAAACTGGAAGATGGTGTTATCACTGTAAAACTCCCTAAGACAGAGGAAGAGAAAGCAAGGCAGATTAAGATAAGCAAATAAGAAGGTAGTTACTGATCAAGGAGGAGAGACATCTCCTCCTTTTGCTTCATCTCATGTCTTAGAGGATTCCCTTTAGATTCTCAGGAATAGACATAGGATGTGCCCTTTTTGTATCTGGTACTTCCTTTATCTCTGAAAGATCCCTAATTCTTGCAAGAAGCCTCAAATCATCTTCTTTATCGGCCCTAATTAATTGGAAGGTAAATTGAAGCTCAGGATCACCTAAGTGCAACATTCCAGAACGGGTTCTTTTCACGCCAGCCAACTCACCTGAAGGATCTTCTACTTGTTCTTTAAGGACATCATCCACAAAACCAGCTAAAGCAGATATAGAACCTGGCTCTAATTCTGTAAGAATTTCATTAATTGGCGTGTCAATTACAGTCAAACCGCTTGTTACTTGATCTAATATTACGACACCCTCTTTAGTTGCTAAAATATTACCTGTACTTTCAACCCCATTAATCCCACCTTTGGATACCATCAAATCGCGTTGATCACCTACCCAAATGTTAAATGAATCTTTATGACCGTCATATAATTTACGCACTAATTCTATTCCAGGTGTTGCTGTTTCTGTATTAGAGGAAAACTCTCGCGAGACATTAATATCTGAAAGTGGACGATGAGTTGTGTCTGATGGAAGCATTTTTAATATAGGTTAATTAAACTCCTATGATATTATCTAGAAAACCCTAACCTTGCAATACTTCAGTCTATATATTGTTCCAGTTAATAAATCAAACAGCCACTTTCTTTCTTAATCTCAAGCTATTTAATACAACTGATACCGAACTAAATGCCATTGCTGCTCCTGCAATAATAGGGGATAAAAGTAATGAAAAAAATGGATACAGTAGTCCTGCTGCAACTGGTATTCCCACAGTATTGTACCCAAATGCCCAGAACAGGTTCTGTTTGATAACCTTCATCGTTCTCTTTGACAATTCTATAGCTTCAATCAGTTTGTTCATATCACCCTTAATCAGAATTATATCTCCCGACTCAATTGCTACATCCGTGCCTGTCCCCATTGCAATTCCGATATCTGCTTTGGCAAGTGCCGGAGCATCATTTATCCCATCCCCAACCATTGCAACGACCTTTCCTGGGTCATTTCTTTTAAGCTCATCTATCACACCTGCTTTCTGGGTAGGGAGGACATCAGAAATAACCTTATCAATACCCACCTCCGTAGCTATCTTGCCTGCCACATTCGCATTATCTCCGGTGAGCATGACAGTTTTAATTCCAAGCTTATGAAGCCTGGCTATAGCCTCTTTTGACTCGGGCTTAACTACATCAGCAATACCAATAGCCGCAACAATCTCACTTCCTATTACTGCGAATACAGCCGTCTTAGCTTCATTACCGAGCTTTTTAAACGCTTCTTCCGTCTTATCCGCTACCTTAATATTGAACTTCTCTATCAGCTTAGAGTTGCCAACCATCACCTGCCTATCGTGAACTATTCCACTTACACCCATTCCTTCTATGTTCAGGAATTTTTCAACTTTCAAATCTTTAGAGTCAGGATAACTGGTTTTAATGTATCCGGTAACGGCTGTAGAAAGAGGATGTTCAGAAGCATCCTCAACACTCAAAATCATCTCCAATTCCTCATCTGATAATTCTTTAAATGTTACAAAATCAGTAACTTCAGGCCTGCCCACAGTTAACGTTCCAGTTTTATCAAAGACAACCGTATCAATCTTATGTGCAATCTCTAACGATTCTGCGTTCTTTAACAGAATACCTTTTTCCGCACCGGCTCCTGAGCCTACCATAATTGCCGTGGGGGTAGCTAAACCTAGTGCGCAAGGACAGGCAATAATCAAAATTGTAGTACCAATATATATCGCTAACTGAATAGAATTGACGTCGCTTGAAACCAAACCGATCTGTGGAGCCAAAAATGCCCAAAAAAGAAAGGCTAATACCGCAATTGAGATAACCATAGGAACAAAAATACTTGATACCCTATCTGCCAATTTCTGTATTGGAGCTTGAGAGGCCTGAGCTTCTTCAACAATTTTTACAATTTGTGAAAGCATTGTTTCTGAACCAACCTTCTCCGCTTTATACTTCAGCACGCCCGACCTGTTAAGTGTACTCCCTATAACACTATCCCCAACTCTCTTTGTAACCGGAATAGACTCACCGGTAATCATGGACTCATCAAGGGTAGACTCGCCCTCGACTACAATTCCATCCACAGCTATCTTTTCACCTGGCTTTACAACAATTATATCGCCTTCAACAATCTCTGAAATTGGAATCTTGACTATTTCCCCTTCTCTCACTACCATGGCATCTTTAGCCTGCAGCTGGAGGAGTTTCTGTATAGCACTATTCGCTTTGCCCTTAGCCCCTGCTTCAAGTAACCGGCCAAGAAGAATGAAGAATATAATAAATACGGAAGCCTCAAAAAACACCTCCGGTTTATCCTTTAATCCCGAGAAAATGGAAGGGAAAAAGGTAACGAAAGAAGAGAATGACCATGCCGTAAAGGTTCCAACGGCAATAAGCGTATCCATGTTTGCAGTAGGAACTTTCAAAGCTGTTAAAGCACTCTGAAAAATACTCCTTCCTGATACGAACAGAATTGGGGTTGCAAGAAGGAACTGAATCAAATAAAACAGGGATATGGAGTACCCACCTGTAAAGGATATTTCTCCAAACAAATCCATGGGACTTCCTTTAAAGACCAGCATCCATATCATGAAAACTAGAAAAGGCAGGGAACCTAAACCGCTCCAGACCACATTTCTTTTAACCTGATTATATTCCTCCTCTTTAAGCATCGCCGCATGATCATGTCCAGGCATACTCATTTGGGAATTGCTATCCTCCACATTATCATGCTCATTTCCAATAAGTTTGTAGCTACCAACACTCCCTACCGCATTCCTGATCTCATCAACTGAAGTAACCCTCTCGTCATACTCTACATTTAATTTCTCAGAAGCAAAGTTTACCTGAGCAACTTTCACACCCTTCAGCTCACCGACACTACCCTCAATCAAGGATTTACACGAGGCACAATGCATCCCGATAATTGGATAGATCTCCTTTTTCATAATTATTCCTATTAAATTACCTTTATAGTCACAGGAGGAACCATTCCCATACTGCAAGTCAATTTGTACGTTCCTTTGGTCGGAGCACCGAGATCAACCTCATTTTCACCGGGTTCAAGAAATACATAGCTTTTTATCAAACCTCTTGCCGCCATGTAGACACCACATCCCTGCATTCCCTGATTATCCACAACCATCTTGGCAGGAACACCCGCTTTTAAAGTCGTTTCTGTTTGAGGAGTATATGCAAAGCCCTTTGCAGTTAACTTCATTATTTGTACACCATTCTCATCTACAGGGACGGTAGCAATCTCCTTCTTTGCATCGCTCCCCTGAACTATTTTTATATCACTCGCGCTTTTAAATCCAAGTACATTCAGCTGGGAGTTGAAATTATAGAGAGAAAAAAGAACTACTAAAACTCCGGATATACTACTGAAGAGTGCATTAAGCCTGGGCTTTTTTGTAACATTTACACTTGTGAGGCTAATAAGCCCCAACATAGGTAGTGTACCTAATGCAAATGCCAACATCATTAATGACCCTCTCAGAAAACTCCCAGATGTTAATGCTAAGCCCTGTGCTATTAATGTAAATCCGCATGGCAGAAAGAACGTGAGGGCTCCGACAAGAAACGGCATACTTTTACCTTTAAACTTCTCCTCAGAGGAAATTCCTCGTGTTAAGAACTTGGGGAGAGCAATCTTAAATTTGTATGCCCATTTGATACCCAGCATCTGCAGTCCAAGTACCAGCATAATTGCTGAAACAATCATTACAACAACAGCAGTCAAAGCCGGTGCCCTATTTAATGAGATGCCCAATGCTGATCCCAAAGCTCCCAAGAGTCCTCCAAGAATAACAAAAGAGAGAAGCCTGCCTACATTGAACATAGTAAACGGTTTTAGTCTTTGAACTTTTGAATCAGACTCAATGTACAGCTCACTCCACTGCTTGGAAAGTGACAACAAAAGCCCTCCAATTAATGCCGCACAGCTTGAAAGGCCGGCAAATATTCCAAAGATGAAGAACGAGAAATAAGTTGATGAATTGCTAAGGACTATATTTCCGGCAATACCAGTATCTTCAATAGCCTTGAACCCGAAAAGAATAATTAAAACCGCTATAAGAACATTAATCGCCCCTGCGAGTTTCTGTCGGTTTATTTCTAAAAGGCCATCATGAACCTGGAAAATAGGAGTCTCCTTTTCTTTTTTATATTTTCTCTCTGAAAATGTATACCCACTTTCTTTAAAAATGCTTGTCAGGTAATCAGGACTTGGTTTTTCACCGTTATACTGAAAAACCACCTTTCCATCACCCAGGGATGCATCAACATTTTCAACACTCTTCTCCTTTATTAGCTTCTTTTCTATTAGAACCTCACAAGACGCACAGTGCATACCATCAATGTAATATGTACACTCTTTCAAGTTACTATCTTTACCGGCTGACTTTCTTGGCTTTTTGCCTGACATAGAAGTTATCAACTGAGTTTATATATATCCAGAAGCTCTTTAACCGCTTCTTCACTTTTACCCTTCTTTATCTGTTCTACAAGACATGTTCTCATATGGTTTTCAATTATTACACCATCAAGTTTCTTTAAGGCTTTTTGTACAGCAAGGGATTGAAGAACTATATCAACACAATATCCATCCGATTCAATCATGCGTTTAATGGCTTTGATATGTCCTTCTATTATTTGAATTCTATGAGTAACCTTTTCTTTGTGTGTTTTCATACGATATCCATTTCAATTTACACCCTTATCCGATCCCCCCATAGGGGACTAGATATTTATAGCAAGTGGGGGAGGGAAAGTCAAATACACAGAGACCTTCTACATGAAAAATACTTGTCCAGAAAACATTAGGCGGATATTGTACTCTTTAAGACGATTTTCAATCATTTCTTGTACTCTTACTCTCTCATCAGGTAAGAGTGAGAGATTAGGGTTGTGGTAAGGAAGATTGGCCTCTCTTGGAAAGTAACCGTATTTCTTTTCAAAACTACGCAAGCAGCATAAAACTGCACTCCAATCAATTTTCAAAACTGCCTGCTTCTGCTCCAGAAATATAATACGAGGTGGATATTCTAACAATTCTCCCTCATCAAAGGCTTTTTCAATCTCCACTGCCAATACCACGGTAACATCATCTCTATCTGGATAATAGCCTTTTAAAGCGGTTATGGGATCACTCTCAAACTCACTTCTTTCAATACGTGACTTTGGCCTCATATGAGATAGTATAAAAAAAAGTGGTGGATGTGCAGGGAATCGAACCCTGAACCTAACGGTTAAGAGCCGCTTGCTCTACCAATTGAGCTACACATCCTTAAAGGTTCTAAATCTGTAGATGATATCAACATAATGAGATTTTTTCAATATAACTACTTCATTCCTATATTCAACCTTACAACACTCTTAAGATAGATTCCAAACACAGGAATATACAGAAGAAGAAGTATCAGGTTAAACCAATTAACACTCTTTTCAAAAGCATAGAACGCTATAACCAGCCCAATTACAGTAACAAGAACATTAAGGTGCTTAATAAAGTGAAGGACTTTTGCCTTAACCAGACCCTTTTTCATATCATTATCCATCATATTCATAGGATCAAGTGGAATAGAGATATTCATTGGATTACGCTTAGATACAATTACAATGTCACCCTTATATACATGCTTGTATTTCTCATCCTCATCTTTTTTTGCAATTATACTTGGGAACAAATATCCTTTCCTTTTAACAACAATTCGGTATCGTCCAGTATCAAGTCTGGCTTTGAACAATCCATCTGCATCTGTAACATCCGTACGAAGCAGTGAGTTATGGTTATCGTAAATATAAACCGTAGCATACTTAATAGGTTTCTTGGTCTCAACATCGTATACAGTACCACATGGAGCTCCATGAGATCTAAACCCTACTCTCTCCCTGAATGCGTTCAGAAGTGAATGAAGGAAAACCGGGATCAACGCCATATTTCCAATAAGAACCGCTAGTGAAAATAACATTGAAAGAAGCAACAATAGAAGACCTACTAATGTTAGGTATATATTTGCCAGGCCTACAAAATAATTTGAAATAGTACTGTCTATAGCATTCAAGGTTTTATTAATATTCCCAAGAATTACATTCACAACTTCAACAACTATTGGAACATCAGGAATGTTGGACTGGGGCTCGAAATCAATTTTGAAGTTGCAGCTTTGAGTTACCCGATCAGCATTGTCAACAATGGATACACAAAAAGTGTAACTATCCTTATAATTCAAAAACCTTCCCCTCTCCAACTGTTCAAAAGGGATAACCGCAGTATAGCTATTCCCCGTCACCTGCAGTGTCCCGCACGATTTCAGCCCAGCACTGGTTTTACAAAAAAGTTTAATTGACTTCAAGAAATGTTCCTCAACAATATTAAACTTAAACTCTATCTGAAAAGAGCTCTTTATCTTAATCATTTTAGCCCCTTCTACATACACAAAAACGGGTGGGACATTATCTTGTGCACTAAACACAGGGTCTGACCATTCACTAAACTGCCCACCGCTATTCTGTGCCCTAGCCCTGTAAAAGTACATGATATTATGGCTAAGTCCGGAAAAGGTATGCTCTAAAGACGAAGATAAAGGCGATGTTGAAACAATTTTACTAAATGCATTATCAGTCGCCACTTGAAATTGATACAGATAATGGCCGTCTAATCCGTTAATTTCTGAGCAGGATACAGTATTTGCAGTGCCTGCTGTATAGTACGGCTCCTCACTAACAACAGGTGAAGGAATTGGAAAAACATATAATGCCTCTGTGTCCTGGATAAGAATCTCAGTACTGAAGGTAACATCCTTTGCTTTCACTGTAAAAACACCAGGGATTAAAGATGTCACCTCCCCGTCCGCTATTCCATCTGAGTCAGTGAGTGGGGGCTGGACAAACTGAAGCTGTCCAGGAATATCTGTATAAAGGACAACATTTCGGTTTACAAGAGGAGTACCATTTCTATCAGTTATTCGTACCCTCACATCTCGACTGAGTCCGACTTCAGTATTAGGAGCATTTATAGCGACTGTAGAATAAGGGTCTATATCAATTGAGGCGGAAACTGTTGCGGTATGCAGACCCTTAACCGATGAAGCATTTACATTTCTTATATAAACCAGGTAGATAGGAATGAGAAACAGGATAACAAGGAGGATGAAGTATACAAAAATAGACTTTTTCACTTTAAACTAGCTCTAACAATAGATTATCTATATAACTATCCATGGCTTTCACAAATTTAGAATTACTATACAGGTTGTGGGCTGTTCCAATAATATCTGAACTAGGCCACTTTTTACTACTATAACAATTTTTACATATCAATACAAAAGAAGACAATTGAAAGAAATCCAGGTCAATAGATTTGCCACAAATACTGCACTGTCTCATATCATGAATCAAACCTTCTTCTATCAAAAGGAGGACTCTAAATCTATTAGTCCGTTCATCATCCAATCCCCCTTTAATCGCACTTACTAAGGCATCAAAAACTTTGGGATATGGCTGCTCTTCCCCTGTTAGCCTAGAGACAAGATGAAGAACACGGCGGGTATTATCTATATCAAGAATAGTGAAATCAGGTATAACAACAGCCTTTGTCTCAAGAAGCAGAGGCATTCCCTGTCCTTTGTAAAAAGATATATCTGCTATCGACAGTGTCTGCATATTCCCTCTATTCTTGCTAGTAAGTTTTCGCATTCCTTTAGCCAGTAAAGAGAATTTGCCAAATTCTTTACCAAAGACTATAAGTATTTTGTCGGCCTCAGAGTAGTTAATGGACTTAAGAATAACGACTCTATCTCTAAAGTTTCGCATCATTACGATTATACAGGAAAGATCTTCTAATCAGTGGATCCCTTGCGAGTGAGAACTACAAACGGTGTCTTCAAAATAATTTTGATATCATCGAGAATATTTTTTCTTCTTGCATAGCCGGCTTCCATTTTATAACGGTCTGGAGTCGATATTGAGTTTCTCCCGGAAACCTGCCATATGCCTGTTATACCTGGTTTTACAGAGTATGCATCATCAATACCTTCCCTGATATCAGGATATAACTCTAGATACCTTTCAACTTCTTCCTTAAACGGAGCTCTCGGCCCAACAATGCTCATTTCCCCACGTATTACATTAAATAGCTGGGGAAGTTCGTCGAGGTCAGTTTTCCTTATGAATCTCCCCACTTTTGTCACTCGAGGATCTCTACTCGAAGGGAGCTTACCCTTCTGCTCAAGCTCCTGCTTAAGTGCCTTTAATTCGGGATGCCTTTTCCAGAATTCGATATGAGAGCCTTTCTCCATTGAACGAAACTTGTACATAAAAAAAGGCTTCTTACCTCTTCCTAATCGGGTACTTGACTCATTGAATACAGGACCATTTGTACCATCCAGTTTAATAGCTAGTGCAATTAGTATCAGGAGTGGTGAGGCTACTAGTAGCGAGGGTACCGCAATGATGATGTCTAGGATTCGCTTAAGCAGTCTGTACATCATTAACTAAACCCTTGAATTTATATCTAAAAAGCTCTGCGGAAAATTGCTCCGCCTGCTTACGGCAGTTATGCGGATCATATTCCTGCGAATCAAACTCACTAATAGTTCGTGCGAGCTCTCTAGCATTCCACTCCTTAAAGAAAACTCCCGTCTTAGGATTGCTTTCACTTATCGTTTCAACAGTGCCGCCACCCTTATAGGCAATAACTGGTGCACCGGCAGCATTAGCCTCAACAGGTACAATACCAAAGTCTTCATCGCGGGCAGGAAATATCAAAGCTTTACATTTTCTCATTAGTTCATACTTCTGTTCATCAGTGGGGAAACCAAGCAACTTTATAATCCCCTTTGCATTCAATTCATTTACTAAAGCCTTCATATCTTCCATTTGGGAACCAACTCCGGCAATTTTTAGAGGAATGTGTGCCTGTGCACAGGCCGCAATCGCCAAGTGCACGCCCTTATACCTTTCAATTCTCCCCATATACAAAAACCAATTCTCACGCGTATCCTTATCCTTGTTAAATGGTATTTCGGAAACCTCTACCGGTGGATATAGGATATCAGAATCAAGATCATAAAACTTTTTGATCCTATCCTTAACTTCGTTGGAAATTGCGATTACTCTATCAGCCCTTCGAGCAGCTTTCCTATCCCAGTACTGCCAGATTCTTTCTAGAAATGTCCCCATGAAGTATGCGTAGAAACGATACGACAAATTAGTAATATTCTTTGTTGCCCTCCCCTCCTTCATCCAAAAGAACTTTGGAGGTGTTAAGCAATAAAGAATATGCTTGGTTTTTCGATTCCAAGGCCTCACATATTTAGCAAAAGCCGAAGAGATTGATATCACCACGTCATATGAGAAAAAAGAGAAAGCCCTGTATGCCAACGGATACAAAAGGTACAACTCTCTTCTAAAATACTTCTCAAAAGGAATATATTGTATAAAGGAATTTTTGATTCTAATTTTCGGGAAAAACTCCTTAAGCAGCTTTCTATCCGATATTGATGTAAAAACGGTTGCATCAGGATATAACTTCAGAAGCTGGTGTAAGACCTTTTCCCCACCCCCATACGTAATCAAAGAATCAATTACAATTGCAACCTTAATTGCTCCTTTCTTTTTCATATATGTCCTTAATGTATTTAGTAATCTTTGATATAAACTGATATTCTGTAAACTTTTGTGCTCTCATTATACACCATTCAGGCTTAATGCTCTTCCATTTCCCTTCATTTACCAGCCGTAAAAGTTCGCTCTCACTCTCAAAGTAATAACCTGATTTAGCATTCTCAACTGTTTCCGTCACCCCGCCTGTATTATAGGCAAAAACAGGGGTTCCGCTCGCCATTGCCTCTACTGGTATAAGCCCGAAATCTTCTATTCCGCAAAAGAGCAATACTTCTGCCATGTTATACAAACACCGGACTTCATTATCATTAAGATTAGGAAGAAATATAATGTTGTCATGTCCTTTAGCCAGCTTTTGTAGAAATCTGAGGTCTGGCCCATTGCCGGCAATTACCAGCGGCTTGAGACTATTAATAGCGGCCCTAATCGCCCAATCGACCCTTTTGTAATCATATAATCTGGAAACGACAAGAAGGAAATCCTCAGGCAATTTATATGAATTCCGAACTTTTTCCTTTTCCCCCTCTGTTACTTTCTCGAACCAGAAATCTTTGATACCGGGATATATAACTACAGAATCACGACGATATCGTTTATACACTTTCCTTTTAATAAACTTTGAGATGGAGACTATGTAGTCAATCCTCTTTGCCGCTATTACGTCCCATACTCGAATATAACTTGATATTATCTTTGAACCCAGTAAATAGATTTTCTTAAACATTGATCCCCTTATATTTATATCCCCATCCCACTGGTGCCTCGGAGGAGTACATATAATTCCGATGTGCGGCTGATCAGGCATTGTTATAACACCCTTTGATGCTCCGGCAGAAACGGAGACAACAAGGTCATACCCTCTTAGGTCAAACTGCTCAAAAAGAAAAGGTAGAAATACCGTAACCCTTCTGCCAAGGCTCTTTCGAAGGAACCAATTGAAGAACTTAGGAGTATATACTTTATTTCCAAACTTTGAATAATTCTTCTTTTCAAAAGATGCTGTATAGATCTCCGCATCAGGAAATATTTTCAGAAGTGATTCTATAATCCTATCCGAACCGCCAATGGCAGTCATATACTCCGTAACAATAGCAACTTTGAGATCTTTCATCTAAAGAAGTTTAACAGGAGAATCATAAATGTACAAATAGTGAGGAAAGTTATAGGATAGAGATCTAGAGTTCTGGAAGGCCGTCTGGACCTAAGTCTTCCAGATCCTTACTCACATCTTCCTCTTCTTCATCTAGTGCGCTAAGGGCCTTCTGGAAGTCCACATCAGGTTCTACTCCTGCTGTCTGACCGTCATCAGGAAAGATATCAGTTAAATCATCCACATCAACTTTTTCCTCTTCAAAAGGATCATCCGCAATACCTTTTATTGGAATATCAAGCTCTTCCAGATCATCGCTATCTATACCGCCATCATTGACGGCATGAGCTTTTTTAGGTGTTACCGAATCAGCATCCCATTCTCCTTCTTTCTTCAGCTGTGATAGATATTTGTCCGCATCCTCACCGAATTTCTCAAATACCTGTATCACCTTCATTGGGGAGTTGCACTCCTTACAAAGTTTGAGCTCTTCTACCTCTTCACCACAATTGGTACAGGCATATACAACCACATGAATACTTTTTACTGGAGCAACAACCTTTTTATCAGTTGTCTTTGTATTTGAGGCAGTCATTTGAAACACAAAGAACTTATTTATTAGTACTATTCAGGATATTATGGACACTATACGGATGTCAATTGACCTATAGATAATTATTTATGACAAACCCCGTTATAAAGCTATTTCTTGGAAATTGACGGCAAGATTATTCCTTTTATTTTTGCCTCCTGAGCAAGCTTAACGGGAAAACCTTCTCTGCATCTACAATTTTTCTGATGTTCAATATGCCACAAGAGACGTTGTTCAAATGTAGCATTACTCGGCATCTTATTTGCTTTGTGCCACACAGCATTTATCTTATTCACACTATTATCTTAACAATTTATCTATATCAGGAGTCTCTATACCATGGGCATTCTTCTTCCTCTCCTCTTCAACAAGCTGGTTAAACTCTGAATCTACATTACTTAGGATTAAGATCTTTCCTTTATCAAGGAACTCGGGATCAACATACCGAAACTTCTTTCTACTCTTATCTCCGGTTACAGGAAGGCTGTTCATAGCATCCCTTCCAGATGAAAGGATACTATGAATGGTCTGTATCTTCTGATTCCCAGAATTTAGCAATTTTTCCAGAATCCAGTTTTCTGGTTGCCAAAGATCCTCTTCACAAATTATTTCTTCTTTAATACCCTCCCTAAGCATTCCCGCCATTAATGTATATTTACCAAGGTTCCAGAATGTCCCCCAGTTTGTTGCATATTCATTCAGAAAAAGGATCGCAAATTCCTTTGCACTATCCTTCCCATTAAAAACAATTCTTCCATCTTTCAAAATAAGGCTTTTGGCAAATCTCTTAGACTCCTTTAATGGAAATTGCCTTAAGGAGTAGTCTATTCGATCAGCACAAAGATACGGTATTGGACGATCAAGAAGGTTATAGAGATCCATTTGAGCCAGTTTAGTCGGGTTATAACCATATCTCTTAAGAATCACAGAGGAATCAAACTCTGACATAACTTTTTCATGTCTAAGATCCTGAAGAAGTTCATCACCAACGTCATTTGTATAGATATGATCTATTACATGGGAAAAGGCCATGTGTGATATGTCGTGAAGAAGGCCTGCAATCTGTTCTTCCAAAGAAGCTCCAAGATTTCGGAGAAGCACAAAAACCCCTTTGCTATGCTCTAACCTTGAGAATCCGATCCCTTCATAATACCTCTTGGGAACTCCAAGCTGCGAGACGTATTCCAATCTTTTGAATGCTTTGGTTTCAAGAAGTTCTAAAATAACGGGTTCGAGATTTTCGACGTTTTTATAGATTGTATCTTGCATAGAAACTATTTCTTTCCTCTCATCAATTTCTGATGTTCAGGAGTACTTAGTAATCCGCACTTTTTATATTTCTTTCCGCTTCCACAAGGACAAGGATCGTTCCTACCAATATTTACACTTTTCCGTACTGTCGTTTGCACTATACCTTCTTTGGAATGATTCTCACCTGCCTCAAGTGGAGTTGGGACATCTTCTTTCACTTCTTCGCCTTCAACTTTCTGTTCAGTCACCACCCTAACTTTAAAGTATCTATTAACAAGACCGTCGTCTATGCTCTGCATAAGGCTGTCAAACATAGCAAAGCCTTCGTTTTTGTACTCAACCAACGGATCTCTCTGTGCAAGATTTCTAAGGTTTATTCCTTCTCTAAGATCCTGCATCGTATCAAGATGCTCCATCCAGAGATTATCTATCGTCTGAAGAGTTAGAAGCTTTGTTATATCAACAATAGGTTTATGTCCGAGAGCATTTATATGAAATATAAACCCTGAGACAACAATCTTAAGCAGCATATCCAACTTCTCAGAAACTACTTTTGACTCATCATACCTATTGAAAAACTCTTTAGAATCTTTAAACCCAGAAAGCTTTACTGCAATCTCAAAAAGCTCATCAGTCAGCATAGATTTAAGAAGCGACACACCCTTTCTCTCTTCCTCTTTATCTATTTCCATATCGTCCTGAAGCTGGTTGAAGATAATCGTTTTTGTATGTTCCAAAGCCTTTTTAAGAATCCAGAAAATAATCGGGTGATCTAGTTTAAGAAGACTAGGAGTATACTTAAGCTTCCACGAATCTCTGCTACTTAACATAAAAGAATCAAGCTCAGACATAAGCTTGACTAGATCTATGTTAGCAAGATCCTTATTCTTAATCTCCACCATTTTGTTATCAACCTGAATACTCTCAGCAGACTGAAGTATCTGTCTCCTGATATCGTATATAATATCCCTCTGTTTGTTTAAAACGTCATCATAATCGACCAGGTTCTTTCGGATGTCATAGTTATATGCTTCTACCTTCTTCTGAGCTGATTCAATACTCCTCCCTAAAAGCCCTATTGATACAGGCATATCATCAGCCATACCAATACTGCTCATAATCACATTCATTTTGTCTCCTCCGAAAAGCCTCATGAGCTCGTCTTCAAAAGAGACATAAAATCTTGACTTACCGGGATCACCCTGTCTTCCGGACCTACCCCTTAACTGGTTATCAATTCTTCTGGATTCATGCCTTTCGGAACCGATTATATACAAACCACCGACATCTTTTACACCTTCACCAAGAGAGATGTCAGTACCTCTACCTGCCATGTTAGTAGCAATTGTGACCTGTCCTTTAAGACCTGCCTCAGCAACGACGCTAGCCTCTCTCTCATGCTGTTTCGCATTAAGAACGCTATGCTTTACGCCCTCTTTTGAGAGCATGTCCGAAAGTATCTCCGATCTCTCAACAGAAGTGGTACCAACAAGCACCGGCTGTCCCTTTTTGTTATGTTCTTTAATATCTTCAACTATTGCTTTAAACTTCCCTTCCTGAGTTCTAAAGACTACATCTGCAAGATCCTCTCTCACAACAGGACGATTGGTAGGGATAACCATAACATCAAGTTTATAGATCTTGGCAAACTCCTCAGCCTCCGTTAAAGCCGTACCTGTCATTCCCGCCAGGAAGCTGTAAAGACGGAAGTAGTTCTGAAGGGTGATTGTCGCAAGAGTTCTTGACTCCCTTTTAACTTCTACACCCTCTTTGGCTTCTATTGCCTGATGCAAGCCCTCGCTATATCTTCTCCCCGGCAATACACGACCTGTAAACTCATCAACAATTAAGACTTCACCGTCTCGAACTATATACTCTTCATCAAGTCTGTATAGCTCTTTAGCTTTAAGTGCATTATCAAGGTGATAGGCAAGTTGGGCATCTTCATAAACATTTTTAACTCCCAAAGCTTTTTCAATCTTATCTAGACCTTCATCCGTAAGGGATACTGCATGAGATTTCTCATCAACAGTATAGTCCTTCTCTTTTGTCACAACATTAACGACTTTTGCAAACTGCATGTACATATCATTTGAAGCCTGGGCGTTCGTAGAGATGATAAGAGGAGTACGGGCCTCATCAATCAAAATAGAGTCCGCCTCATCAACAATAGAGAAATACAACGGCCCTTGGACGATCTCATCAAGCGTCTGAGCCATATTATCTCTCAAGTAATCGAAACCGAACTCGTTATTTGTTCCGTATACAACATCACATGCATAAGCTTCTTTCTTGGAGCACTCAATCAGATTTACACCAGACATATGACTGTATTTTAGAGATCCGGATGCCTTTGATTTATCATTTCTCTCTTTAATAAGCTTCTTGGCTTCACTCCCCTTGAGTTTTATAGCTTCCTCATCTGAAATAAAGCGATACTGATCACCGTTATTGATAACACCAACTGTTATTCCCAGAGAATTAAGAATATGACCAGTCCATTCTGCATCTCTTCGAGCAAGATAATCGTTTACAGTTACTAAATGTGCCCCTCTGCTGGTTAGTCCATAAAGGTATAAAGGCATATTTGCAGCAAGTGTTTTTCCTTCTCCCGTAAACAGTTCAACTACTTTGTTCTCAAAAAGAAAATATCCTGCCATCATCTGTACATCAAAGTGCCTATGGTTCGAAACCCTCTTTGATGCTTCCCTGACGACTGCAAATGCTTCTGGAATGATCTCAGTCAGCACAGACTTTTCCTCGTCAAGTCTTTTACGTAGCTGCGAATCGGAAAGTTTTACAAACTCTTGCCTGTTTTTCTCTCTGTCATACTTTAGAATCTTTCGGAATTCATCTGTTTTTTCTCTCAATTTCTCATCAGACAGTTTCGAGATCCCTTTTTCAAAAGAATTAATCTTCTCAATTAGCGGTTTGGCTTTATTTATCTGTTTTTCATTGGAATCGAATATCCCAGAAAATAGTTTAAGCATTACAAAGTTTCATTCTAGAATTAATTAGCATCATGGATTATACCACTTTAGTCCGCAACAATCGTGAACTCTTTGGTGAGAGTATTAGAGCCTTCCAGCACCAGAGTGACGGCATACTTACCAAGCAGCCAGCCTCTTTTCAGATCCTTTTCCAATTTCAGCTGAAGGGTCTGATTATCATAGATCGTAGCCTCACTTTCACCTATTATGCTCTTTGTGCCATCCTGTATATATTCCCATCGGGTTTTAAGAAGTGAATTAGTAATATCTTTAGAAATAACGGTTGCATATATATCCCCATTATCCTGCGAAACATTCTTAGTATCCTTTTCGCAGGGAGCATTATATGAAACGAATTCACAGACTCGCAAATCCTCAATTCGCGGACCTGATTTCTCACCGTCTTTAAGCCTCTTTAACCATAATCCGCCAGCAACGACGGCAGCCAAAAAGAATATTAATACCGCAAAAGTTAGAAACTTTCCCATGCTCTACTCACATCAAATTACTTCTTCATTATACACATAAAGCAGTTCATATGTATTTCATTTTTATTTGAGAGAATATAGTATCTAACTTTTAAAAACACCTTATGCAAAGTATTTTGATTCCGATTTTCTCTTTAGTCCTAGCCATAATAATGGTCCAGCCAGTATTTGCTGATCAAGAGAAGATCCGCCTAGAGATAAAAGAGGATACTTACACCGAAAGTATTTTCTTTGATGAAACTCATGGATCTCTTTCACAGCTTCTGCTGGGATATGGAAACAGTCCCAGAGAGGGAATCACTCGGCTCTTTATTAAGTATAACCCAAAAGAAGCTGAAAACATTTATCTTGAGGATATCGAAAAAGTTACACTCAACCTATACCAAACCAGAGTTAACAACCCATATAACTATGATATTAACATCGGGACACCGGTAGAAGAATGGAGAGAGGTAGATTTGATATTCATGCCAGTTAACCCCTTCAGCTGGCAGAATGAATCTGTAGCTAGCCTTCCGGCCCAGACAGGATGGGTATCAATAGACATAACCGACATTTTTACAAAGCAGTTTCTGGATCCTGCCACAAACCGTGGTATCGCCATAACAATGGTCGATGAAATGCAAATGGGAGGTGTTTTCTGGTCTAAAGATTGTATTAACCCTCCTGCCATTTGTAATTCGCAAAATATCCCATATGTTGAAGTCACCGTCATGAAGGAAGATCAATTTAAGCCAGATATAAAGATTATATATACTTCAGTGAATCAGGAGGGTCAGTTTAATATGAAATGGGAAAGCAACTTAAAGGATGATGAGAAATATAAGATTGTTATTGAGAAGGACGGCAGTATTTACAAAACGTTCGATAACCTGTCCCTGAAAGAATTTAATCATCAATTTGCCGAATCCGGGATATATAATATAAAAGTGGTTATTAAGAAATATAGTTATGAATCAGCCAAAACTACCATTGAGATCAAACTTCCATTAATTCAAGACCCGGTTGAAATAGAACCCGATTTGTCCCTTGTTAAAGAAATAAACAATGCGTTTAAAGAATCTGTCACAGAAATTATCAATCAGCTTCCAGAACCTAAAGTTGATGTGATAAAAGAAGTATCAGACCCAGATATTGAAAAAAGTTCATCCAAACAGGTGCTTGGAGTTAATACAGCCAAAGAAGTTACTAATAAATGCACTTATATCTGGAATAGTACGACTGGGAAAGTAAGACGAAAAGGTTGCAGTATTCTTCCTCCCAAAGTTCTTAAAGCCGACACCATTGGTTCTAACTCCTCATACACTGTGATCAATACTTTGATTGAAGTACCACATAAACTTCTCCTGACTATTGAAAGAAGAGAATGCTTAGGAGCAGGTACAAAAAGTAACAAGCCCTTGATATGCCTCGAAATAATCAGAGAAAAAAAACAGAGGACAGTTGATATTGAATACCTTGATATATTAATTGAAATTGACGGCAGATTAATATCAGCCCGAAAGAGTGACCAAGGGAGCAGTTACTCTGCAACAGTACTTTTAAGCAATAAGCCGATTACCTATAAATTAAGATCTGCTTATAGAATTTCCTTCAGTCAAAAAATCGATTCCAGAACATGGCTGGATATTTTTGAGCAATCACCTTTATCCGTCGCAGCATCTTTCTCAATTAACAAAGCTCTCTCATTGTACACTTTCCCTTTAGACAAGATATTTAATGTAACCCAGTGGCATGGGGATACAGAATACCAAACTCCACACACTGGAATCGATTTTGAAGCCACAAAGCAAAATGTAAAAGCTTTGGCAAAAGGCACTATTGAGTTTATAGGATGGGACAAAGGACCTAATCGCTGTCTCTCAGGAGGTAATTATATAAAGCTTAAACACTCCGATGGTAAATATTCAACCTACTTGCATCTTGAGAAGTTCGCGAAAGGGCTCAAGAAAGGTAGTATCATAGAGAAAGGACAGATCCTTGCCATTTCCGGGAATAGTGGATTATTTAACTGTGAACATCTTTCCAGTCATTTGCACGTAGAATTAAGGAAGGGATCTTTGCAGAAAACCCATATAGATCCCGTACCCTACATAAATATCGATTGGACAAAAGTGAAAACGGCTCGTGCAAGCCTTTATCCCGGAAGGCTGTCAGGTGACAATCCGCATCCGACATACTAATTAAATTATTAAACCCCTAATATGGTCTTTTTCACTTACATATACAATCTGCTCTTAGTTTATGCTGCCCTTACCTACTTTTACAAATACCCTATACGGCAGGAAGTTGAAACAATCCATAACAAACCTCCCGTTTTCTATACAATACCGCTTTCAGAGGACGTTCTAGCCATAAGATGGCATGATAGCCGCACGGCTTTATTTGCAACCGAATCAAATGTTTACAACCTTAATTCCACATCTCGTAGATATATTAAAATTTACACATTTGAGAATATGCAACACACGACCGTATTCAGTAGTACTGAACCCGGCATATTATGTACATGGGAAAACCATCAAAAAAGGGATCCTGATGATTTTGGAACCACGGTAGTGGTTATAGATTTAAATAAAAAGAAAGAAAATGAATATAAAATTGTTCAAACACTTAAAATCCTAACTTGCAGCAACTATCAGCTCGTACTTAGTGAAGCCTTTTCGTTTCTTGCACACCAGAATTATATATATACCCTCAATCCGCCTAAACTTACCCCTACAAAAGACTCAGAACAAAACAGCCCGTTCACGATATCCGGCAAGGAGCAGGTTGTCATAAAAGATGGAAGAGGAATCCTCTTTGAGATCAAAAAGTCCAACAATATAAGACAGTTTGAGGTAAGCGATGATAAGAAAAGTGTCTTGTTGATTGATGAAGACGGGCACTTATGGGTATATAGGACCTAATTTATTATCCCGATTATCCAAATTCCCATAATTAGGGAGATTAAGACCTTCAATATTATCCCTCCCAACAGACCTAAAACAGTACCTAAACCAGCTTTAAAGGCAACATTTGAATCCTTCTTTGCAATTAAATATTCAAACAAAAAGGCTCCAAAAAACGGTCCCAGAATACCACCGACTAGGTTTCCGATTAGGATTCCGACTAACAAGCCCACAACGGCTCCAATCATACCCCATTTTCCTCCTCCAAACTTTTTTGCCCCGAATATAACAAACAGGTTATCCGCTATTGAAGCAAATAGGGCTAGGATGAAAAATATAGTTAAGATCCCCCACCCGATATCTGAAGCACTACTTATTCTAGTAATAAGAGCCGCAAGGAACATTATCCATGGACCCGGAAGATTGATAAACGAAAGAAGAAACCCTATAAGAAGTATTGTATAAATGATTAGTTCCATAAATTCATCAGAGTTATTTTAAAGCATTCACAAGAACATTATATGTTTCTCTGGCTGTCTTTTCCCATTTATACTCAGAAGCGACTTCCTTCCCTCTCTTGGCGATTACCTTAACTGTTTTACGATCGTTTACAACATGTAAAATAGCATTAGCAACTTCACGCGGGTTGGTTCCATCAACAAAAATAGCTCCGTCTTTCATGACCTCAGGATAACACGAGCCGTAATGGACAATTGTCGGTGTTCCCGCTTTCATACCTTCCAGTGCCCCAAATCCAAAGCCCTCGTATAATGACAGATGAATCGAAGCAAGACTATTATGAAGCAACGAATATCTTTCAATATCTTCATACCGCCCAGTAAAAATAACTTTTCCCCTTACGCCTTTTTCCAAAATCCTTTCATGTAATTTTCTAATACTAATATCTTTAGGATTCGTAAAGTTCTTTCCAGCAATTACCAAATATGGCACCTCTTTCCCCGATTCCCTGCACATACTAACGTAGGCAGCGTATCCATCTATTAGCCCCTCAGTATTCTTATTCCTCGTATACCCTCCTCCAAGGTAAATCAAGTATCCTCTCTCTTTCCAATCTTTCGGCAAAAAATGATCAATATTGCTTTCTACATTCTGCATATCTAAACCCAAATGAATAGGAAATATCTTCTGCATATTATAACCCGGAAGATATCTGTGATACTCACCAACAGTAAATTGTGCATCAGTAATTATTGCCCTTGCCCTAAGCGTCTTAAACATCTCTACCCAATATGTGAAAGCCCTTGCAAGATTATGGAAAATGCTAATCTGAGAATATATATTAAACTTAGGAAAGGCAAAATCATGTATAGCGACTACAAACGGAATTCTTAATGGCAACCCTCCCCAGAAAAAAGGCGAGAAAAATATATCCCCTTTCTCGTAGACTTGCTTTAAAGAACTAACCGTTAGATAACCAGGAAAGAGCTGTCTGACATACCACAAGATATGAAAGAGGTTCTTATCAATATACTTGCCAATCCTTTTAATCTCGACGTTCTTTAGAGGAACCATAAACATCTCATCAATAGTTGAAGGAAGATCATCGTACATCAAGAGAATAAACTTCGTATCTGAATGCTCCTTTACAAGGTGTGTAATAATGTTCCGGGCGTAAAAGCCGATACCATTTGACTTCCACTCATTTTGTGTAGTAGTTGCATCTATTATGATACGCATGCAACTGATTATACACTATTTAAAAGTTGAATATCATGTTCAACCATTTTTCTTGACAGCTCTTCAACAGTCGTCTTCGGATGCCAATTTAATATTTCATGTGCCTTTTTGGAATCTCCGCACAACATATCTACTTCGGCTGGCCTGAAGAACTCAGGGTCAACTTCAACAAGCAAAATACCGGTCTCAGAATCATACCCTTTTTCAGTTGCATCTTCACCTTCCCATCTCAGCTTTTTCCCAATGACTGAAAATGCTAACTCAGTAAATTGACGAATAGTTGTCGAGACGCCGGTTGAGAGCACAAATGTATCAGGTTTATCACTTTGCATCATTAAATACATCCCTTCTACATAGTCCTTGGCATACCCCCAGTCACGCTTAATATTCAAATTACCAATCTTGAGGACCTCTTTATCCCCCAGCGAATTCTTTGCTACAAACTGTGTAATTTTTCGGGTAACAAACTCTTTTCCTCTAAGCTCCGACTCATGATTAAAAAGGATCCCGCATGTAGCAAAGATATCATAACTTTCTCTATAGTTGATCATCATCCAATGAGAATATAATTTCGAAATGGCATAAGGACTTCTTGGATAGAATGGCGTGCGTTCGTTCTGAGGACTCTCAACCACTTTACCAAACAGCTCCGATGTGGAAGCCTGATATATCTTAGTTTTAGGTAAAAAGGTTTTAATAATATCAAGAATATATGCCACACCAAGACTATTGGTCAAAGTCGTTGAAATAGGCTGCTTGAAGCTTGCCCCTACAAAACTCTGGGCGGCCAAATTGTAGACCTCATCAGGTTTTACAGAGATTAAAGTGTCGTGAATGTTACTGTAGTCAAGCAGATCCATATCAATAATTTTAACCTTCCCCACAGCACCGACATATTCAAGTCCATAAAAGTTCCTCACGCTGTTTCGTCTGGCTGTTCCATAAACTTCATAGCCTTTATCAAGAAGCCGTTTGGCCAGCCATGGTCCGTCCTGACCTGTGATACCTGTAATGAGAGCTTTCTTCATGCGTTTAACCCCCTAAAATTATTTTGAGAGTAACTCTTTGTAGATACTTAACGTTTTATTCACAGAGTTATCCCAAGTATACTCTTTGGATCTAGATTGTATTTTTGAAGAGTCCCATTTCTTGAAAAGAGCTTTCTCAATATTCTCCCCTAGACTTTTCATATCCCCGGGTTTAGAAACATACCCTATCTCCGAAGAATCAATAACCTCAGATACTATACCCACATCAGTAGCCACAACTGGAACCCCGCAAGCGAGTGCCTCAAGCAACACTACAGAAGCACTCTCCCTCAAACTTGGGATAATAAAAAGATCTGCCGCTGAAATCCATTGTGCAATCATTGCATGTGGAATAGGACCGGTTAAAATAATCTTCTGCTCTAGTCCAAAAGATTTAACGAGCTTTTTAAGATAGTTCTCCATGCTTCCTCCCCCAACTATGTAACACTTAATCTCGGAGTTACTACTCAGCATCCCATGAATACTCCTAATGAGAAAATCCTGTCCCTTGATTTTTTCAAGGTTTCCAACACAAAGACATATCTTGCCTGATGTCTTAATACCTAAATCCTTCCTGGCTTTTTGCTTATCCATTTTCTTAAACAATCTTTCGTAATAGCCATTATGTATAATCTGAATCTTATTATCATCAATACCAAGTCTTTTCAGATATCCTTTGTTATAGTTACTCACGGTAATAACTTTATCGGCTTTATCCAGAATAGATTTAATACTCCTATTCCAGAAATCACTCCTAAATGGGAGGTCATAAACATCGTAACCGTGTCCTGTAATAACAAGAGGAACATGATACTTTTCTTTCAGTCTCATCCCTACATACCCTGACGACCAAGCAAAATGGGCATGAATAACGTCAAAACGGATATTATGTTTACGAATCTGGTTTTGGACAGCTTTATAGTGTAAGAGTCCTAAAAATCTATTAAATAGCCCAAATGGTAAGTATAAGACAGGAGTCTTTATCACTTCAACATTTTCAGGCAAACCGTTTAGATCTAAAACAAAAGATTCATCAAATCTTTTGAGGATACTAATAGGCAGGTACTTAACAAAACGGGATAGAGGCTTATATCGCACCAAAACATAAACTTTCTTGAAACTTTTTGAGGCCTCCTCAATAGGGTCTTTCTGAAAGCTGTTAAAATTATGAACGATATAAAGTATGCTTTTATCTTTTAACACTTACTTCTGTGTTAATATTTTAACAATCTTCGCACCAGCTGTACCATCACCGTAAATGTTATCGATCCTCTCATACTCACCCCCTATCTTAATCTTTTCTAGCAGAGTATCAGGTTCGCAGAGAATATTCATTTTATGAGTAACCAATTCGTGCCAAGCAGGATCAGGCATTAATAAATACCCAGGCTTACCTGAGAAATAGGATTCTCTTTGCAAACCTCCACTATCAGTAATAACACCTTTACAGTGTTCCATCAGCCCCATCAAGCTGAGATAATCCACCGGATCAACAACATCCATATCTTTTATAAGATCAGCAAATCCAAACTCCTCAACTCTTTTTCTGCTCCTAGGATGAATTGGGAAAACTATACGTGACTCTTTTGCAAGTTGTTGAAGAGCTTTAAGAATTGCTCCAAACCTCTCTTTATCATCAACATTATAATCTCTATGAAGTGTAACCAAGTAATAGTTGCTATCCTCCAGCTTTAGGCTCTGGTATAGCGAATAGTCAAAATGCTCTTTGGATTTTAAGTAAAGGTCATATGTAACATCCCCGGTATTATATACTCCCTCTGTAATACCTTCTCTTTTCAAATTTCCTACCGATAATTCAGACGGACAGAATAGGAAGTTAGAGACCCTGTCTGTTAGAACACGATTTATCTCTTCCGGCATATCTTTCGGAAGCATTCTAATTCCCGCTTCTACATGTGCCAAAGGAATCTTTAACTTCGCAGCCACAATTGCACCCGCAAGCGTGGTGTTTGTATCTCCGTATACAATAACTACATCCGGCTTAACTTCCATCATTAGCTTTTCAAACTCAATCATTATTTTTGCCGTCATTTCGCCATGAGGACCCGAGCCCACACTCAGATTATAATCAGGAGCTTTGATATGTAGTTTTTCAAAAAACACCTCAGCCATATTGTAGTCATAGTGCTGACCGGAATTAACAATTATTTCCTCTACTCCACTCTTCTCGAACTCTTTATTAAGTACCGCCTCTTTGACAAACTGCGGTCTTGCACCGATAAGGGATGCTACTTTCATGTTAGTGTGTTGTATAAATTTAATAATTCTTTTTCCTGATTCTCCCATGTGTATCTTCTTGAAGTAGATTCCAGATTTTTCGTGAATCTTGCTCTGCTCTCGGAGTTAATACATGATAGAAGTTTAATCATCTCCTCCATATTTGTAGAGTCAATTACATATCCCACCTTTTCTCTTTCAACAAATTGAGACACCTCCTTCAGGTTTGAAACTATTACTGGCAGTCCGCACATGACATAATCAAAGAGTTTGTTCGGGAGTGCATAATTGTAGCTCTTGCAGATGTTTTCAATCAGTAAAATGCCCCAATCTGCGGAAGCGACATAACTCATATAGACATCTAAAGGTGCTTTATCATGCCAGTATATGTTTTTTATTCCTTTTATACTCTCTTTAAGGGCTTCAATTCCTTCACCGTAAGTGAGGAGGACAAGCACTAACTCATCGTTTATTTTAGAAAGTCGCTTGAATAACTCAACGAGATTCTCAACACCTCTTCCTTCCTTATAAAGACCTTGATATAAAAAGATTACTTTATCCTTAGGGATACCAAGTTCTTTTCTGAAAAGATCGGTACTTGCATAACTCTTGAAGTAAGGACAATTCATCACCAGATGGAGTTTCTTCAGTCCGTACATCTCCATATAGTCTTTGCCGATTGATTCGCTGACAACAATTACTCTATCGGCTGAATATATCATCTTTCTCTCAAAAAGCTGAGCGGCCTTCTTGAGAAGAAACTTTCCATTGTAAATAGGGGCTTCTGTTTCATGTTCATGACAGTCATAAATGATTTTGGCCTTTTTATTAAAGACTTTTTTGATTACATAAGCAGGAGGAAGTGCATATAGATCATTAGCGTGAAAGATTCCTTCTTTTCTATAATTAATAATCGTGTGAAGCCAGAATAGGATAAGATTAAACGGTAGGAATTTAAAACTGCCTACATTAAATCTCCTAACTTTAAATCCTTTTATATTTTCTGATTTTGGAAGGCTTTTATCAAAACTGGTGGAGGCTAGCTCCACTTCATACCCATTATCATTTAAACTTTTACACTCTTTAGATACCCTGTTGTCATTAGTAAAATCATTAAAGAGCAATACAATTACTTTTTTCATTGGTACAACATTATAATAAGATTACACTAATAATTAAAGCCTTTTGATAACTCGGCAGGGATTTCCAACTGCTACAGAGTTTGACGGGAGATCCCTGGTGACAATAGAACCCGCTCCAATAACTACATTATCGCCAATAGTGACACCCGCAAGGATTATAGCATCTGCTCCTATCCAAACATTAGATCCGATTATAATAGGCTTACCTTCAGTGTGTTTAGTAAAATCCTTAGGATCATGGTTCGCACTTATTATTTTAGAACCCGGGCCCATAAGGACATTGTCTCCCAATGTAATACCGTTAATTGCTTGAATATACTGACCTATATTTGACCCTGGTGAACATTTTTTACCAATCTTGATATTCTTTATCCCTGTTACATATGACGTGAAGTGAACTGGCCAAGGGACTTTGGAGTTCATGCGGAGAATCTTCTGCCAGAAAAAAAATGATATATAATGCACATCGTCAAAGTGATCATCTTTATATTTGTAAAACCGGCTCAGCAGGTTACCTAGTAGCTGAAGAATCTTTTTTACCATTTTTTGACAATTTGTAAGAAATTAACAAAAACAATGCATATATAAACGAGTAGACTATAGAGTATAAAATAACAGCGAGAAGTGGATCTTTTCGATATAAGCCGATACTTATAGATATAATTATCAGGATTAATAGTAGTGACTGTAAAACGAGATTAAGCTTCTGCTTCTCTGCAATAATAATAACATATGATAAAGGACTTACGGTAAATTTGAAGAAAAACATTAGGGTTAAGGCTTGAATGTATGGACTTGCCATTTCCCACTGCGATCCGAAAACGATAGGTACAAGAAAAGGAGAGAAAATGAAGACCAGCAGAAAGGGAATTATTGAGATCATAAACAGGGTTTTGAAAGTTTTTACAAAAATAGCTTCACAATTACCCTTATTCCTATAATCACTACTCGCTTTCTCCTTGAACACATGTGACAGTGAAGTCGAGAACAAAGTAACAGGGCTGCCTAATATTCTTTGTGACAGGGAGAAATATCCAACGACTGACTGACCGAATGTATTTAATAATATCTGCGGGGCCTGATTCGCAAGAAGATTCACAAGCGTAGCAGGTAAGTTAAACAAAGGGAATTTTTTGAACCTTACTAACTGATTCCTAGCATCACCTACCAGCTCTATAAAAGCATTTTTTATTACAAAGGTCCTTTTATTCTGGTACAGGAGAAAGCCCATTGATACCAATGTTCCGACCATATATCCCATGCTTAAACCAAATTCTTTTAAGCTCGTCTGAGATAGTATCGCTTGAAACAAAATACTAAAAGCTACATTGAGAATATTTATAGCAGAAATAGATTTGAAATCCTTTTTCCTAAGAGAAAGATATATCCCTATCTGGTACAAAGCGTTTATGAATACTGAGATCCCCAAAAAGGAAATAATATCTGAGTTGTTAAAGAGATTATATTTCTGTAAAACAGGCCGTGACAATAATAATACGGCAGTAAGAAGAATTGACATAACGGCCGCAATAAATATTGCCCCAAGAGATAAGACTTTTACATTCTTTTCCTTTTTAGGTAGGAGAATCCCCTGTTCGTACTGTCCAGTTGCCAAAAGTGAGAGTATAGATAAAAAGGTTAGGAATATAGCATACTGTCCAAAATGTGAGGGCGTATATAGACGAGTTAAAACAGGATAGAAAAGCAAGTAAACAACCTGAGATACAACGGTACCTGAAAACATTGTTGCAACATTACGCCTAAATGAACCTTCTTTTAATAACCATTGTATTTTTTCTTTAATCTTCATCATTGTTCTAAAAGCACTTGAATAGCTTTAAACTCTCGCTCCTGCTGCTCACTAAGTTCACGCACAAGCCTGTTAACATTCAAACCCTCCTTTACAGATTTGTAAAAAGCTTTATCAGAATACATTCTTTCGATTGCTAAAGCCATATTTCTGTCAAAGTCCCTGTCCAAGTTAATCAATATGCAGTCTTTACCATTTCCGACAAGCCCATCCAAACTGCCATCATTTATAGAAATCAAAGGAGTTTTATAGTAGATGGCCTCCAGTACCGGATTACCCAAATTGCTAAAATCATTAGTCATAATTACCACATTCGATTTCTGAATAATATAGTTGGACTCAAAAGGATCAATTTTATCAAGAAAAATAACCTTATCCTGAAGGTTATTCAACTTCACAAATTCGACCAGATCATCTCTATTTGCCGCATGGTATGTAGTAATCAGGACTATATTTTCAAGGAGTTCTTTCTTAATATTTGCTAATCCCCTGATAACTCTATCCGTTCTTTTCCAAGTACTACCACTGGCATTATTGAAAAGCACAAACTTTCCTTTCCTTTTAAGCTCATCAACTATACTCTTATAGTCTTTGGTATGTTCATAAATATATACCCCGTGAGGTTCAAAAAAGATGTTCCTGCATCCTCTTAACCGTGCGTAATACTCACCATCGGTACCATCCTGAACCATGATGCAAAGGTCTGACTTATTAATAGTGAAATAGTTATGTGGGAAGTACTTTATTGCCTGTGAAATATTTCTATTCGTTGCTTTAAGGATAGTTCCCTGAAATTTATTAATATATTTTTTCCCAAAGAGTCTTGCTAATAAACGTGCCGTTAAAGTGTAACCCTCTTCGTAAGCAATAACAACGTCCGAGTCTTTTATCTTACTAAAATGAGCAAGGAGTAGATATGGCATTAACAGGATATTATCGAGAAGATAAAGCAGGTACTTTGACCACTTATTAATGAGATTAGGCAGATTATAGCTACCATAAGGTGGTACAATATCTTCAGACCTTATTTTCACAAAATAGTTGTCACTCTTTACTTTATTTTTCCTCAGCTTCAAAACCTTTTTGTTAAGAAAAGCCGTAAGCGTAAATCCGAGGCTCTTGATTTTAAAAGCTTTAAATAAAGAACTTTCAATGGCGTTTTCACCCTTATCATCAAATCCTGCAGTGAACATGGTAACGTCCATCTCCCTTTTTATAAACATATTTACAAACCTAATCATGCTTTGATTACCCTGTTTTCTAAAGGGAAGAGCTGTAAGGATTATTATTTTCTTTCTATCACTTTTCATATTTTTACTTCAAACACATATACTTTTTTATTCTTTAGTTGCTCAACCCTCTCCAGGCTAAGCCATTTTTCTTTTTTCAAATCATCAATATATTCTTCCAGCGGAAACTTCTGGCCCTCAACCTGAGATTCAAGAAGAATAATTTTAGTAATCTTTTTTTGTTTAATAGTACTTTTGAAGTTACGTAGGTTTGACATATCTATCCCATACCAGAGGTCAGTCGTCGGCTCAACAGCATCCAAAGATCTATTTATCTTATTCTTATCAAGCTTCCAATGCCACTCAATAGGTAAGTAGTTAGTCCCTCTGTAGACATTAAGCAGATAGGTAACCTCCGAAATCGTTCCCGACTCACAATCGATAAAAACAATGTCTTTTGGATCAACCATTTTAGCTATTTTATCAGCCTCACCGTTCGCTCCCCATGTAAGGGATTTATATATCTGATTTTTGGTTAACAATGCGTAAGAGTTAATAAATATTAAAGCTCCAATCAATGTACCTAAAATCAGCTTAATAAAAAGTTCTTTATACTTTTTGAAATAAAACAGGCCGCCGAAGAGACCTGTAACAAGAAAAGTAAGTAGAATGTTGAAAAGTCCTTTACTATCGCCAAGATCTTGATAGAACACCGATATAAAAGACACAATGATAAGCAAACTCATTGTGACGATTATATAAACCTTAAAGTCTTTCTTCTGTTTAAGATATTCATCGAGAAAAAGTAGGAAGAAGATAATACCAATAGGAATAATAGGAAGTAGATACCTATGGTGGGAAACTCTAACTATATACAAAACCAAATACGACCAATAGAACAGATTTAGAAATAATAAACCCTTTCTCTCTTTAAACCAGTTTATAAAGAGATATATCGAAGCTATCAGGGATGGTACCAAAACAACGAGCGGTATCCCTTGAATAGAGAAAATAGAAGTATAGAAAAACTTTTCAATATAGCCTATAAATAGAACCAATGCTCTCAAAGATCCTGTCTCACACTCCTCTTCATTATTATTCACTGAGAGTGAGCTGCTTTCTGAACTGTTTTTAGCTTCCTCTTTTTTATCTATCTTCTGTTCAATTAGATCCTCAATCTTTTTTGATACTGTATAGGAGAAATTGGTGTTTTTATTCGTTGTACCATCAGATAAACCACTCTCAGGCAAAGCCTGCTGAAACTGGTAACTAAAATGCGAATCTGTAAGACCGAGTATAGACGCATTGAACATATTTACAGGGATTGCCGACGTAAAGAACATCAAATAAAGATATATTACTGAAGGCGAAAGGAGAAAAGCCGCTTTTTTTAACAACTGAAACCAATTTGCAAAAAAATGCTTTATCTCTTCAAAGTTAACGATAACTTCATAAATGAATAAAGCCGGTAAGAGAGTAAAAAAGACATATTCCTTAGCATCCAGCACAAGCATCAAAAGAAAACCTTTTAACAAAAAACCTTTATTATCCCTCAGTAGAAAGTATAAGAACAGCAGGAAAGCAAATACGACCGGAATTTCCCTATGGTAGGTAAGTGACCAGCTCAGGAATTGATAGTTCAGTAGAAGTAGACCCAGAGCAACTATACTCCATTTACCAAGTTTGATGAACCTTGATACAATAAGATAAAATATGCCGGATGCTGATGAAGCCAGAATGATGTGGAATAGTGTAGCGACATAAACAGATGGACCTGTAATGAGGAACGCCAGGGCAACAGGAAGTTTAAACAAGAATCCGTGCAAACCTACTCCGTATGAGGCTATCCACTTACCCTGCTTTAGTAACTCACTAATCATTACCGTTTCATGAAGATAAAGCTTCTCATCGTAGACGGCATACCGAAATAGAGCTACGATGGAAAGAATAACAACATTTATGAGTACTATTAGTAATGCTGTTTTAGCCTGCGAACTCAGATTAATTTTAACCTTTCCTAAAGTCATTTTCGGATAAGTACGGTTAGTTAAGAGATCTTTACCTCTGCAGTTTATCATTATCCATCATATCCATCCACATGGCAAAAAAGATAGATTGAAACCCTATTATAGAGAGAAAGATGAAAGCAATTAAAGAGTTAGTTGATATTCTTGTTCCGCCAAAAAGGTCCACTAAGGCAGCCCACGCGTACGGAATATCTAAAACGAGAAGCAGGATTGACAGATGGTAGAGAAGAAACAACGGGTGGAAATCTCTAAACAGATACTTTTTATATAATCTTTTCCAAAAAAGTTTAAATAGAAGCCAACTGACCCTTGGTATAACTTTAAAAACTTTCATCTTTGACTTCTCACCGACGTTATAAACAGGCTTGATAGGTACTTCCCTAATCGCAAAATTTGCAATATTCAGCTTAACAAGGATATCGTTAGGACAACCATAAGATTTATAGATATCATAAAGATGAATTCCTCTTAATGCCTCTAACGAGATTGCGGTATAACCTGTCTGAGTATCCGATACCTGCCAGTATCCGCTAGCAATTTTGGTTAAGAGAGAAAGGATTGAATTTCCAAAAAATCTGATCCTTGGAATGATCAAACTTGCGGAACGGTGCTTTAACCTGTTTCCCTTTACATAATCTACTTTCCCATCGAGAACAGGCATACAAATTGACTCAAGCTCCCCAGGATCCATCTGGCCATCACCAGCCATTACTGCAGTGCAGTCTACATTATTATCAGCACACCACTTATATCCCGTTGCAATAGAAGCTCCAACGGAACCATTCTTCAAGTGGTTTATTAAAATAATCCTAGATTTCTTAGGATCCTTATTAAAAACGTCAAACGGTGTGTAACGAGAGATCTCTTCTTTCGCCATTTTCTCAACTACCTGATCCGCATAATTATATCTATTAGGTTTTACACTCTTTACATGGTTAAGTTTTGTCACAGGGTTTTTATCCTCTTTTATATACTTTTCTACAACCTTAGCCGTATTATCTTTTGACTTGTCGTTGACGATTACAATTCTATCAACAAATTCCGGCATGCTCTCAATAACCATACCAATCTGGCTCTCTTCATTATATGCAGGCACGACAACTGCAACTGTTTTACCTTTTAACATTTTAATTACACTTTATTTATTTTATATAGGATCTATTTCTGACTAGACAATTATGCTCAAAAACAACTGCTTTGACAAGAACCTACTATTACTCTTCAGTTGACTCACTTTATCTTATAGAGATATAGCGGAATGCTACTTAAATGATACTTAATAGGGATAATACCTGCACAGAACTTCTCGTTAATAAACTGGTCACAATAAGGAATCTTGTAATCGTTAATCTTCGTTTCCAGAATTTCATCTTCTGTTTTAACCGAAGCATAGAAACCCTTCTCAAAATTAAATGTCTTAATATACTCTAACTTTTCATGATTAAGAACTATAGTAGTTAAAACATATCTGTTAAAGTCATACGCTTCTGAAGTAGCGAGATAACCGCTTAAATTAGTCCCTCTTCTCACAATTGCTGTTGGGACATTATAAAAATACTTCAAGGGACTAACAATAAAACTCGTCCCCCACTTTGTCGGATCGTAGAAGAAGATTAGATCTTTTTTGCTGACAGTTTCCTGAATCTGATTAAACGTCACCGGCGTTGTCCCTACATAACCCTGAAACTGAAAAGCCGTAAAGAACAAATTATAAAAAGTCAAAAATCCTAAACATAAGTAAAACCACAGTTTGCTAGTCCTAAAGAGAGTGACCATGTAGATCGAAATAAATACATAGATAACCGGTATAATCTCTGATAGCTGATACCTAGCATAGTAAAAATGATAAGGGGTAAATTTGTTAACTGTTAAGTTCAAGGCTAAGAAAAGAAAAAGAAAGATCGTTAATAAAACCCTAACAGGAGTATTTATTACTCTCTTAATTGAAAGGGCAAACAGTATTACTCCCACCGGTGTCAGGTATAAGATCAGACTCATTAGTGCTGTGTCCTTGAATATTATCCATCCCTTGTTTGCCATTCCCCAGAAATAATCTGCACGCGTCCCCACAAAAGTGTCTGTGAAGGCCATTCTGTAGAAATACCTGAGGTTAATCACTACCAGAATAATTAGACCAATATATATAAATATATTTCTATATTTGAAGACCACTTCCATGACCCATTTTACATACTTCCTAAACACGGTCGAGAAAAGAAAGACTACCAAAGGTATCAATCCCAAAAGAGTATAAAACCAACGTTCCGGAACTATTTTGAAAATGTCATGATAGAAAAGAACGTATAAAGTATTAATCTGCGTATAGTAGAAATAAAGTGATATTAAGTATGTAAGGAGGACAAGAAGTCCCCATAATCCCCACATGATTCTCTCCTTCCTTTCCTTTAGATAAACCATGATTGCCAATATCATTAAAATATAAAAAGGAAGTGCTATTATCCACGTTATTCTCGTATAGAAAAAGATATTAATCAGAAATAATGCTATTAGTAGTGGTGTCCAACTTTTGGTTTTTAAACCCCTAAGTATAAAGTAAAAGGTATTCAAGGTAAGTGATAAAGCTAAAATCTCTGTCACTGGAAATCTTGAAAAATATAGGTGCAGCGGGCTGAAAGCAAGTAATGAACCTGCTATTGTTCCGGCTAACGTGCTACCCGAAATCTCTTTTGTTAATAGAAAAATACCGATAATAGACAGTATTGAAAATAGAGTAAGAGAAGAAGTCATGTGGTTCTCACCAAAGATAAAGCCTGTTACGGACATAAGCATAGGATGCATGGGGTAGAAACCGTAATATAAACTACCTTCATCAGCCTTTTTAATTCCCAAAATTGCCCAGCCAGCCTCTTTCTCATATCTTACTAAATCATCTCCCTTCAGCTTAGGGACAGCTATGTCGTCAAATTGCAGTCTCCCCGTCCTATCAAATTGTTTAGACATGGAAATATACAAACCTTCATCCTGCCCTCCCTCCAAGTACATCCACGGAGAAATTCGCAGAATGATACCAATCCCTAGGACAAATAGAAAAATGACCGCTATCTTGCCTACTTTTAAGCGGGGAATTTCAATTTTCCACCTGAAAAGGGTGAAAAGGAATACTAATCCAAGTAATCCTCCTATAATAGCTTTAAAAGGAGAATAATTTGCACTCCAGAGCAAAACAATACCAGAAAAGGCTATTGATGATATTACAAGCCATAAAAGCTGGTAGAGAGTTATACTCCCCTTCTTCTCTGTTTGATTCTTATTCATTATTTATATTCCTACCTAAGCAGACTTAAGTACCTCTATAATATAATCTTGGTCCTTCTCTGTTAAGTACGGGTGCATAGGTAAGCTGAAAACCGTATCACAACACTTCTCGGCAACCGGGAAGTCTCCTCTTTTGTATCCTAAAGATTTAAATGCGTCCTGTAAATGAAGAGGCTTCGGGTAATAAACCCCTGCAGGAATATCTTTCTCCTTCAGCTTTTGCAATATCTCATCTCTTCGACCACTTTTAACTGTATATAAAGCCCAGGCTGAAGTACACTCATCGAGAATATATGGAACTTCGACCGTATCCGCAAGACCTTTACCATACCTTTTCGTAACCTTCTGCCTAAGATCCATCTCTTCATCCAAAATCTCTAACTTAGGAAGAAGAACTGCCGCCTGCATAGTATCAAGCCTTCCATTAATTCCAACCCTGACATTATCATACTTGTCCTCTCCTTTTCCATGTATTCTAATAGATTGAAGAAGCGCCGCTATATCGTCGTCATCCGTAAAGATTGCTCCCCCGTCACCGTAACATCCCAATGGCTTTGCAGGGAAGAAACTAGTTGTAGCAATCTCTGCAAGCGAGCAGACTTTCTTCCCTTTATATTCTCCTCCAAAACTCTGTGCGGCATCTTCAATAACAAAGAGATTATTTTCTTTAGCAATTCTGTTTATCTCATCATAATCGGCCGGTTGACCAAAAAGATCAACAGGGATAACTCCTTTTGGCGTAAGCCCGGGCTTTGAGAAGTTTTTCACAGCTTCTTCAAGTTTCTTAGGATCCAGATTAAAGGTCTTTTCATCAATATCTACAAATACAGGCGTAGCGCCTAGAAGAGCGACCATCTCTGCAGCCGCGATAAAAGTGAATGGGGGGGTGAAAATAGCATCGCCAGGACCAATTCCTTTAACCATAAGCGCCATCAAAAGGGCATCCGTACCGTTTGCACAGCTAATACAATGTTTAACACCCACATACTTAGCAAGCTTCTCCTCCAGCTCTGTAACTTCCGGTCCCATTATATACTTCCCGTGTTCCAATACCTTATCAATATTATGTCTAACCTTCTCGAGAATTCTCTCTTGCTGGGCTTTTAGATCTATAAATTCCATATTATTTAAATGAATCATATAATTTATCTCCGACACTTAAACTTTCAGGCAGAGGGGCTTCCTCATCAAGATCAAGGCATTTTAGTACGCCCTCCTCTATCTCCTTATACTTAAATCCACTTTCTGGGCATACCATTATCCCATCCTTATCTTTCTCTTTTAACGGCACCCCATGCCTACTCACCCAGCATTTAAATCTAGCCGGATTGCCAATCACCATTCCGTAATCAGGAACATCCCTTGTTACTACTGCTCCGGCACCAACAAAAGCGTACCTTCCGATCGTAACTCCGCAAACAATAGTTGCATTAGCACCAATCGATGCTCCTCGCTTAATAACGGTTTTTTCGTATAAAGAGTGTCTGTTGATCTGAGACCTGGGATTTGTGACGTTTGTTAGAACACAGGAGGGTCCTAAAAAGACATCATCTTCAATAGTAGTACCTGTATATACAGATACATTATTCTGAATCTTAACATTGTCGCCGATAACGACTCCTCCGGCAATATTCACATTCTGCCCGAGTATACATTTCTTACCAATTTTGGAGTCTTTGAGCACATGAGAGAAATGCCATATCTTCGTGCCCTCACCTATCTCGCACGGCTCGTCAACATACGCTGATTCGTGTACGAAGTAATCATTCATTTTACTTACTTAATTTTTTAAGAATAGGGTGAGAATAGTCTTTAACCCCAATTACAGGTGAGGTACGAATATCATGTGCTAACTTTATAGCCTCCCTCGTATCTCCGGCAACAAAACCGTTTCCATTCAGAGTCTCTTCATAAACCCTTGTGTGAAGGTCTGTAAAGCCCTCAGAGAACTCGAACTCCTCACCGTCGATCATTATAGACCTATAGGTACTTCCTGTTGCATTTTTGGGCAGATTCTTCCTATCAATAGATAAGAACCAACTGACTTCAGCCTTTTCAAGCTCAAGATAACCACCAACACTCTTCTCGTCCGAATAGTGAACCTCCTGTTTCTGCACCTTGCCAAATATCCAGCTGAGCATATCAAAGAAGTGAATACCTATATTTGTTGCAAGACCTCCTGATTTTTCAATATCACCTTTCCATGAAACGAGATACCAGCCACCTCTGGAAGTTAAGTACGTTAAATCAATCTTATATTTCTTCTTTCTCTTTTCCTTTCGGACCTTTTCTCTCAACGCAATTATTGCGGGATGAACCCTAAGCTGGAGAATTGTATATACTTTCTGCTTATACTCTTCTGCCAACTCCTCAAGAGCATCAATATTCCAAGGGTTAAGAACTAACGGTTTCTCACAAATTGCATCAGCGCCAAGCCTTAAAGCAAGCCTAATGTGAGCATCATGAAGATAGTTGGGACTACATACTGTCATAAAATCTATTCCCTCTCCTGCTCTTCTAAGCTTATCTAGATGTCTATCAAATCTCTCAAACTCCTTAAAGTATGCAGCTTCATAAAAGTAACGATCCATTATTCCTACAGAATCATTTGGATCGCATGCTGCAACCAGCTCATTACCGGTTGCTTTAATAGCTTCCAGATGCCTGGGGGCAATATAACCACCAACTCCCGTAATTGCAAATCTTTTGCTCATGAGTAGTTTAGTTTTGATATTAGATAGTTAACAGTCTAAAGAATAGCACCCAAAAGCACTCAGATCAACGATTTTACTTTGTCCTATCTGCCGAGTACATTTTCAGTGTAAAGACAATAATCCCAATCATAACTACAACCGAAGCCCAGCACCATACGCATATTGCCCCCACTTTGAAGAACTCCACGTACCTAAGGTACAAGGTGAAAAGCACTCCTACAATAACCCCCACATAGTAGAGAGATTTAAGCAGATGCAATTCCTTTTTTATAAGAAGGACAGTAATTACAAACATACCTAGAAAGTACATTAAACCCCATAACGCAACAGGCTGTCCTATGAAGTATGAGTATGGGCTGTCTGCAATTACCTGACATCCGGTGTCAGGACATATGACTGGAGCATTAACCACTTTGGATATGTAAAGATAGGAAGATATTAAGACTCCCAGACTAAACAGGAGCAGAAGAATTTTAAGTATCCCCCCTTTACTCATTTTTACTTAACCAGTTTATCAAGAATAGCTTTAAAATCAGCATATGGGTATGCTCCTGCAAGAATCTGACCATCCTTTACATTGCCATCTTTGTCTAATTCACCAATTATAAAGCCAGGTGTACCGGAAATACCAGCTGAAGTACCGTCGGAAAGATCTTTTGTAATCTCAGCAGCAAACTTCTTTGAAGAGTAACAACTCTTGAACTTGTTAACATCCACTCCCACTGTCTTTGCATACTCCTCTAACTTAGCCTTATCGCCGGCATCAGTATCTGAGAAGCCTTCACCGTTTGCTTTAGTGTTCTTAAAAAGCAGATCATGATACTCGAAATATTTCTCGTTCCCTCCTAAATCGAATACGCACTGTGCTGCCAAAGCACTATTAGTGGCCATAGGATCGTGGAAGCTTAATGGATAATCTCTAAAGACTAAAATAGCTTTACCGGAATCTACATAATCTTTAACAAGCGATGGGTACGTATCCGTAAAGTGTCTCTGACAATATGGACACTCGTAGTCACTAAACTCTACAATAGCAACCTTAGCCTTCTTCTTATCTCCAAGGTATGGGTCATCATCTATTGAGATTGTGGCCGTTCCATCTCCGGTTGTAGTATCTGTATTGGTATTGGTGTCAGTATTAGTATCAGATCCTGTATTATCATCCCCTTTAGTTATTCCTCCCCTTAAGCCAAAAAGGACTGCCAATGCAATCATTAGGCCTGCAATAAGGATGGAAAAGGGAACCATCATTTTATCCATATCTAATACCATTGTAGTTCCCTTCGTTTCTTTAGACGGATTATCTTTGATTTTAGCCATTATGTTCGTATTTGTGAAATTAAATGTACTTATTAGATTACAAAAGACACGACGGAAAGTCAATCTAAAGCACGAAACGCGGGGTAAACTCTTTAATCAGACTCTTTAGTCTTAACCTCATTTCCATCTTTTCATCAAAATTTCTCATTTCACTATCCATTCTCTTAAGAATATCCAAAGCATCCAATGTATATACTCCTGGAAATCTACTATTAATTCCGACCAAAATATCAATAATCATATTTACGCTTCTTTCGATTTTGGGCCTATCAGCTGGTTTCCAAATTGCATCAAGATATCTTTCAAACAAACCTTTTTTAGCATTTACCTCTTGAGCGACAGCAAAAATCACATATCTCAAAAAAGCATTTACTGATTCAGCCGATGCATATGGGAGTTGTCCTTCTATAGATTCCATAAAACTCACTACAAAGTTATCTGAATGAGACAGTGTTATGTTTGTTATAACGGTTTTCAGAAATTGAACAGCTTTAGTTCTCTCAGTGCGGTCTCCATTTACGGCGATTGATATAATTGAATTTAAAGCTCCTTCAACTGGTAAACCTTTGCTGTCCTGAAGGAGAAACCTCTGAGCTTCGTCAAAAAGCAACGATGTAACCATTTCATCATCTCCATTTTGTAGCACCAAAATAGTTCTAGATTTAGCTATTCCATCCATTAAGGCCAGAGATCTTTCTTGATCAACTAATGGAACAGCACTTATTCCAAAGAGCTTGGATTTCCAGTCGGAAAAAGTATCATTATATAGATCTATAACCTCTTCAAAAAACCTGTTTGATTCTAATCCACCCCTTAAGTACAGTTGAAAGTCTCCAAAGGTAACGGGGAGATTATCAACTGGACATGTCGCAAGACCTTCCAGAAATTCTATCTCTGGCTTTATAAGGGCATTGGGTTGCATATCTATGGTCATACCGCTATTCATTTCCGTATTATAGGATACAATAATCCGTATTACAAGAATACAACATTAAAAAAGCCCACTTACATTATTATCTCGCTTTGGAATTCTGGTATTCTTCTCTTAATTTGCTTAACACAAAGACCAATTGAGGGTTATGCGAAATTTGATTCCGAAAATCATCAAGACTAATCTTCCGGAGTCTATAAGCCTCGATTAACGATTCAACTTCATGCCCCAGAACCGGATCAACTTTAGTAGAAATACTTCTCAGTAAAAAAGCGGCCGCATCCTGTTCTTCATGGTCAATAAACTCGCTTTCAATCCCTCTCCAATCCCAAGTATCCATTAATCTCAGCAATCAAATTATTGCGGGATTATACATATGATTATAGGCTTAGCGCAATCTCTATTGGTAGAAGATACTTGATTAACCTCCTAACCTATTATATACAACTCCTCACTTGCTCTTGTTACCGCCGTATACAGCCATCTTTTCCACATCTCGTTGGTCATTGACGAAAACCTCTCTTCAAAAACAACCACTCTTTTGGCCTGGCTACCTTGTGCTTTATGTACTGTTAATGCATAGCCGAAATCAAAAAGATCAACCTCGGGAGTTTTTTCATTATGAAGTGTTTCCTTAGAACCGAACTGATTATAGGAAACCAAGCCCTCAAAATCATAGTCTTCCTCATCATCAAGGGAAATGGTCGACTTGTAATATGTGCCCCAGTCATCACTAAATGAACTTATCTTTTTGATCCGACCCATCATTCCGTTATATATATGCCTTTCATAACTATTTCTTAAACAAATAACACGATCTTTAGTCTCCGGACTTTCATTCTCAAAACCAAGCAGCTGCCGTATTGCCTTATTTAGTTTAACTCGTGTATTGTTATATCCGACAAGAATTAGCATATCATCATCATACTTAAGAAAAAGGTCCTGTAGAAACTCCTGTGTGTCTGTATCCTGACGATTGAACTTTTTAACATTCATACCATACTCCATAACTGGTATGAGCCCTCTGGTTCTAGCAAGTTTCGAGACAAAAACAATCGGATTATCTTTTTCCTGCCTATAGATTTCTTCCAGTTTAAGTACCGGAGCATCCATCAGATTAAAGTTCCCTTCAATCGGTGGAAGCTGTCCGTGATCCCCGACTGCGAGAATAGGGATATTAAAGGCCAGCAGATCGCTCCAGATTGACTGATTAATCATGGATGCTTCATCTACAATTATTAAACCAAACTTGAAATCCTTTAGTTCTCTTCGAGTCCATCCAATAATGACTCCTTTATCATCCACTAGAGGCTCGTAAATCAGTCTGTGAATTGTACTGACGGAATCATTTGGGTATATAGCATCTACATCCTTAAGTTTCTTTCCCATAATCCTTACCGCCTTGCCTGTATAACTGCAGAAAGCAATCTGCAGCTGTGCATTTTTATCTCTCAAAGCCTTGCTTATGTAACCAATCAACGTAGTCTTGCCTGTACCTGCATACCCACCAAGAGTGAGATAGTCTCCCCCTGAAACATTTTTATACCATGATAGTATTGATGAGATAATCTCTTTTTGCGAGGCGGAAAGTTCGATATCCATAACAGATGATAACAGAAAGTCAAACGAGGGTACACCTTGTATACATAAAGTATCTAGCTATTTTCTTTTTCATTCCTTTTCCGAGAGAGGAGAAAAAGAATTAAAAAGATTAATGGTAAAGCCCAAAGAGTATTAAGCCATACCATCCAGTCACGATCAGCTTTAATATCACCATCTGTCTCATCATCTTCTGTATCATCACTTGTTCCTGAATTACCCCCATTATTATCGGGATTAATAATGTCATCAATCTTATCATCTAAATCTTCATCCTCGTCATCTCCATTTAAATCTGTCGTATTAACAATCTCCGGTACTCCCGTATTGTTGTTTACAACCTGATTCCCAGTGGTATTGCCATCGTCAATAGGAGTGTCATCGACAGGAGTATCGTCAACTGGAGTGTCATCAACAGGAATAGCACTGACATGTATTATTTGTGACTCCCCGATTATGGTTGGATCGGTAGCATCCGTAACAGTCACGGTATAGTCCCCCGGAGCATCAAATGAGAATAGGTTCAGGAAATTATGTGCTCCGGAATCTAAAGAAGTGAAACTGTATGAAGCTAAACCATCCAAAGAAGTCGCAGTAAATTCAACAGTACCGTCATAAAGAATTGCAGTATTGGAGTTGATATCCAATGCCGTTACAGAAAGAGAAAAAGTTTCCCCAACGGCTACATTCACTTTGCTTGCACTCACATCAAAAGTCTGTGCCCCAAAAATACCCATGGCAGCAGTACCAGTCAGCGATGACACAACCCAGTAATCAATCGTATCAATAGTTGTAGATGATAACCCTACATCGCCATTAATTAACTTATATCCAGATGCACACCCGATCGAAACATCAGCAGTTGTTACAGCATCAGGGCAAACATAAACACCGATCTGTCCCTCTAATTTCGGCACGTATAATGAGTGGGTCTCAGAAACTCCCGGGGCATCAACAGGATTAAGATTAGTGACAATAGCAATTGACTCTTCAGGTAGTGACATAGCATTTACAGCCTCCCAATTACGATCGGTTGTAAGGTCAACTTCAAAATCAGAAACAACATATGCACCAAAATACATTTCCGAGGCTAAACTATCTATACCGACTTCTGAAGGATCATAGGAGATGTTAACGAGACTAGTTTCAATATCGTTCCTAATTACATCGGTACTTGGAATTAGGTTGTAGATTCGCACTCCTTCTCCAACTCCCTGTACCCTATGATTATTCTGGTCAGCGACAGTCATCGTTCCCGTAACAGAATTGTATACCAATCCGTTAGGGTTGAAAAACTGTGCAATGCCGGCACCATAAGTACCAACTGACTCCACATAGTTAAACAAATTATCAAAAATAAGTATTTTATGCCTATCAATATCTGTGATCCACAAATTTCCGCTACCGTCAAACTCCATTTTACCTATCTGATTCGAAAACTCGCCTTCAGCTTCTCCACCCGTGCCAATACTCCTAATAAAGTTACCTGCAGTATCAAATACCTGAATACGACTCAGATGTCCCTCCACTACATCAAAAGGATCGCTTCCGTCTACGACATAAATATTATCGTCTCCATCGATATAGAGATCACTCAAACTGTCGAAGTTGCCATCTTCTGCACCGGAGACTCCCCATTGCGTAACATAAACTCCACTGCTATCAAATTTCTGAACCCTCCTGTTTCCCCAATCGGCAACATAAATATTCCCTAGTGAGTCGACGTCAATACCTCTTGCCTCAAGAAATTCACCATTCCCGCTCCCCGTCACGCCAAATGATAAATGAACTGTTTTATTAGGATTAAGAACAGTTACATGATCTGAGCTTGTAACATAAACACGATCATTATCATCAATAGTAACATGATATGTACCAAGTCCGAAAACATTGAAATCAGCAAATACTTCTATAAAGGTACCTGAGTTCGTAAACTTCTGTAATCTAGGAGCATCACCCGCATCATCAAGCACATAAAGATTACCAACAGAGTCATAGGCTACATCAACAGGGTTTGAGAACCTTCCATTAGTTTGCCCTGCATTTCTGATTTTCCAACTGAACACGCCTGTTTTCGAAAATTTTTGTATCGACTTCAGCCCCCAATCAGAAACATATAAGTTATCATCAATATCCTTAGCAATATACTGAGGGAAATGAAACTCATCATATGCACTTCCATATGCCCCCCAAGAATCAACGAATACGCCTGAGGAATTAAAAATTTGAACCTTCTGAGAGTTCTGCGATGTCGCAGCTATACTCCCGTCAGAAAGGATCTCAACATCTTTAATAAAGGTAAACTCACCATCACCAACCCCTTCCGACCCAATAGTAGAAATGAAGTCTCCATTGCTCTCAAATACTGATATTCTATGATTATCTCCGTCAGCGACATAGATGTTACCGAGTGCATCCGTTGTTATTCCGACAGGGGCATTTAGTTGCCCTGCTCCAGCACCAAAACTTCCAAATCCGAAATTAAAGGTTCCATCTATACTAAAGCTCAAGACTTCATGCTGGGCGGCATCTGCAATCAGAATGGAATCAGTTGTTAAATCGTAAGTTATTCCGCGGGGATTACCAAACTGGTATTGAAACTCCACACCATTCTCACCCCAGCTATCCAAAATCCCTCCGTTGAAATCCAAAACATACACTTTACAGGAACTCAGAATATATAAATGATCCTCTGCATCAATAGTAAGGGCAACAATAGGGCATTCAAATTCCCCTTCATCAGTGCCCGCTCTACCAACTGTTCTGAGAATGTTTCCACTTGGATCAACTTTCACAACTCTAGTATTCTGAGAATCTACATACCAGATATTTCCATCAGGCAAGACTAATAAATCCTCGGGGATTCCCATATTCACATAATCGGCCGGTAGATTTGTTTCTGTATTGAAGCTTGCTGAAATCTTAAGAGGTGACAGCATCAGAATAAATGCTGCAAAAAGGAAGCTTATTGTAATTCTACTCCAATATATTTTCATACCTCTTACTCGATATTATACTAATCTGTAAATGAGGTAAAGTTTTCTTGTATAATGTACTTATGAAATTTCTCAAATCGCTACTACCGACAATCCTGGTCATCATCGTTGGTATTGCAATATATTTCCTATATACCCGAAATGATAAGCTCGCCGGCGAAAAGATCTCTTCGGAAGAAAGTGCTGTCGAACAGGAAAATAAGGATCCCGAACAACAAGTTCCTCAGAATACCCATAAAACATACGCAGAAACTCCTGCAGAAAACGGAGCCTTGTACTTCGAGAAGTTTCCCGTAATCCAAACTCAGCAAGCCTACATAGCTTATCCTCTGACAATAGATACTAAAACTCCTCCAACTCTTGTGATCTACAATCATGGATCTAATACAAATGTAACAAAGAATCTCAAAGATCCGTTTATGAAAGATCTGCAGGCATATGCAAAGTACCTTACGACTAAGGGTTTTGCATTTGCCGCTTCCAACCAGCACGGTATGAATTATGGAAACACCGCTTCAATACAGGATAGTAAGAACTTAATTGAATGGATAAAGAAAGAGTATATGATAAAAGAAAAGGTTAACATGCTGGGATTTAGTATGGGAGGTTTACCCGCTATATACTATGCTGTTAAATATCCAAGTGAGGTCAATGCCATGGCACTACTTGCCCCTGTTACATATATCTGGGGATCAAGTATTTACACTCCTATCAAGAACATCCCAACAAAAATCTGGCACGGGACTAGAGATGTAAATGTCGGATATAGTGCAAGTTCCGGATATATTGAGCGCGGAAAACCCTATAAAATAAACACTGTGCTAAGAACAGTTCAGGACGCAGGACATTTCAATATTGATACCGAATTTATGAAAGAAATCTATGACTTCTTCAAAGAAAATGAAATCAGTAATTAGTCTCTATAAACCAGTTGGAATATCTCCCGTACAGCTTATTAATACCTTCAAAGAGCAAAACCCTGAATATAAAGATGTTAAAATAAGCCCTGCAGGGAAGCTGGATCCTCTGGCACACGGAGTCATGGTTCTTTTAGTAGGTGACGAAAATAAAAAGAGAAGGGAATATGAGCTAAGCGACAAAGTCTACCAGTTTCAAGCAGTAATTGGATTTGGAACTGACAGTTACGATATTTGCGGATTGTCTGTAATAGGCAGTCCTAATATTGCTGTGTCAGATGAAAGCCTTAAGAATATTCTTAGAACTTACAAAGGAAAGCAGCGACAAAAATTCCCTCCCTTTTCATCGTATAAGATTAAAGGAAAGCCTTTATTTAACTGGGCCTTAAGAAATAAATTAAATGAGATAACAATACCTGAAAAAGAGATCGAGATTTACGATATTAAACTTCTAAATACTAAATACATAAATGGCCACGAGTTATATACAGACATTAAGGAAAGAATCTCTCTGCTGAAAGGGAATTTCAGACAGGAAGAGATAATGAAAAGATGGGAGAATAATATTGAAATTGAAAAAAGATATCAGGTTATTGAGATGGAAGCTCATGTCTCCTCTGGAACCTATATAAGAGGAATAGTAAATGATCTTGGTATTCGGATAGGAGCAAAGGCAACGGCCATAGAGATAAACCGAATCAGGAGCGGAAAATATACAGTCAATACGACACAAAATCCTGAAATTAGTCTATAATAACGACGTGACTATCATTTACACAACTAAATTCCTGTATAAATACTTCCTAAAGCCGATTCTTTTCATTTTTGATCCCGAAACAGTACACAATCTAGTAATTAACCTTGGACAACAGCTTGGCAAATCGAAATTTTCTAAAAAATTATTAAACCGTACATATAATAGTAATCACCCTACACTTTCTCAAGAACTTTTCGGTATTACTTTTAAAAATCCTGTAGGACTCGCAGCGGGGTTTGACTACAACGGTGAATTGACTCAAATACTTGGAAGCGTAGGTTTCGGATTCCAGTCTATTGGAACAGTTACGTTCTCCGACTACGAAGGTAACAAAGCTCCAAGACTGGTAAGGCTTCCAAAATCCAAATCCATTCTTGTGAACAAAGGATTCAAAAACGACGGAATAAAAAAGGTCCTGAATAAAAACATACAAAACTGGGAGGAGGCATATCAAGTAGGGATTTCAATCGGAGCAACTAACTCGCCTGACTGCACAACTCCACAATCACAGATAGAAGATATTGTGAACAGTTTCAGGTTTTTGAAAATACATCGTTTATACAATAAATTAGCCTATCTAGAGTTAAACATATCTTGCCCTAATGTCTTAGGATCCGGATCGTTAGCAGATCCAAATCATCTGAAACAGGTTCTGGAAGGTATTAAGAAGTTAGAAATACGCAAACCTCTTCTGGTAAAGCTTCAGTTAGAGATCCCCTGGAAAAAAGCAAGAGAGTTAATACAAATAATGATTGATTATAAAGTAGACGGAGTAATAATTGCCAATCTGCTAAAAAGGAGAAACGCGACCCTGTTTGAACCTAAAGAACTGGATACTGTTAGATTTTTGAAGGGCAATTTCAGCGGGGCACCGACCAAAGACTTTAGCAATGAACTGATAGAAAAAGCTTACAAAGAATTTGGCCACAAGATAAAAATCATTGGACTTGGCGGTATATTCAATGCCCAAGATGCGTACGAGAAGATAAAAAGAGGAGCATCGTTAGTACAGCTCATCACCGGAATGATATACGAAGGTCCACAGTTAATAGCCGAAATAAATATGGGACTAGAAAAACGGCTAAAAGAAGATGGCTACAAGAATATTAAAGAAGCAGTGGGGGTAAAGTCTATTCGTTCGTGACCTTGATCCCTTTTCTCGACTCCCCTGTATCCTTCATAAATCTACCGCAAAAGGACATAAGACCCCTAGAGAACTCTGAAGAGTCAAAAACCCTTCTGTTGATCTCACTTTCCCTATCCGGGTTATCATTTGATGAATTGTAATAAACACTAATTGCAACTCTAAGTGCTTCATACAAATACGCATGAAAATCATTTTGGCTCCTAAATATCTTTCGAGGTGGCTTAGTGAAAAAGATTGGTACCTGTAACTCTTGGCGGTTTATATCCCTACATAACCTAAATCGCCTAGTAACACTATCAGACTGGGACACCTTGCCTAACTTAAGGTTTTCGTCACCCCACTCACTAATAGTATATGCATTTTTATAGATTTCTTCCCCTACTGTAATCATATGGTCAAAGTCATCAATTCCTACAGACCTAACAAGAGGGAAACCTGCAACTTCAACCTCCTGATAGTGCTCCTCACCATCCATTACACTAAGTAATATCATACATTGAACTGCTTCTGCGGCCTCTGCTTTAAGATGTTCTCTTATTTCCTCATGTAAAGCAAAAACCCCTGTATTTACAACGCTAGTCTCTGGATAATTAGAAAGAATACCTTCATCTCGTTTTGAAGTTATTGTCATAAAATAAATAAACTCGATATTAACTTATAGTATTATATACCTAGTTGAGGCCACTTTCAACGACGTATTGAATGAATTTCTTCAGTCTCTTACAGCTGTTACAATAGTTCTTTTCAAATTCGTTCCAGCAGGCCAACATGACATGAGAGTCAAAGTATCCTTTTCCATATAATCTCCTAAGTATTTAACTTCACTTGGCATTACAAACCTTGTACTTAAAACTTTATACTTATATATCACGCCTTTATAGCTAACATATACTTTATCACCTTTTTCAAGTTTACTCAGGAGATAGAAATATACATTGAGTTTCTTAGAATCATAGAAATTAACTGCTGAATGAGCAAAAAGAAACACATTCCCACTTTGATTAGGCAAACTTGTTCCCTTAGCATGGGCAATACCTTTCTCCAATGCTTCCATATAAATATTGTAAGAATACGGGTCTACATTTGAGATTACAGCGGCATTTGCTTTTATTTTGGGAATAAACAGACCGAATTCCTGGTCTACAAAAACTATTTTCTGGTCATCTTTCAATTGACTGGTTATGTCTTCTTTCTGCTCTGCCACCTTAACTTCCGGAACATCCTGAACTGGGTGTACATAATAATCTATCTGGGCATTTATTATATCCTTGAACTCCAGGATAAGAACTACTAGACCCGCAACAATAAGAAGCCAGCCGATAAATCTAAGCGTAGTCCTTACATTTTCTTTACTAATCCTTTTTGCCTGGGAGCTTGATTCTGATATCTCTTCCATTAACATACAAATATACTAATGTACCAGCAGTTAAAACTGCAACGGCGGCTATTACCCATTTAAGCCAATCCCATACATTACCCTTCTCGTCTCCACCATTACCTGTGCCTTCACCATCTTCATTCTTACTTCCGTTTCCATTTCCCCCTTCATTATCATTATCCTCACCTTTGACCTCGCCATTACCTCCTTCATTTTCTTCACCATTGTTACCATCTGTCTCCTCTCCTGCAACTTCTCCCTCGGTATCTCCCCCATCACCATTATCTACAGGTGGAAGAGACGTTACTTCCACAAGCCTATCGGTTACAAAATCCGATGTATTGCCGGCATCATCAACAGCTCTCACTGCATAAAAGAAATCCTTATTACAATCAGGGACTGTATCGATGTATGTAACGGGCTTACCGGAACCTATGAAAATCTCTTTTACCAGTGTGGATTGATTTGCAGTAAACGAAGTTTTATCCGACCTGAAAATCTGAACGAGAACGGTCTGACCGGAATCGCTTCCAGTAGAGAAATCTAACGTATAGCTACAATTATTCCGAGTCCTTTTATAATCGACAATAGGTAAAGGTCCTTTGGCATCAAATTCCATTGCCACGACTTCTGACACAGCACCATTTGCAGTTGCATAAAATTCATATATACCTTCTTGATTTAAAATTGAAGCATTCAATTGACAGTTGCCGTTATTACCGCCTGATACCAGTCCAATAGTATCAAAGGCTGTATATGTTCCCCCTGGTTTTTTCACATAGCAAGTTACGGTTAAGGCATTATTATCAATATCCAAAGCCACAAACCCTATCTTTGTGTCTGCTTTCCCAGTCGGTGACTTTGGAGACTCAAGCCGTATATAGTTTGTAGACTCTGCATATGCACTCTGAACAAACTCATTCCCTATTAAACCTGTAAATAACACTAGACCAAGAGTTACTGGTAATAATTTTCTCGTATTCTTTCCTGTTATCAAAAGAATCGTAAGACCGAGGAGTATCATTATACCTGACAAAGCAGTCCCAACCATATTAGCACCAGTATTCGGTAAGGTAACTCCAAGGACTTCAGCTTTTACACTTTCCTGAGGTGGAGGAGTAATGACACTCACTTCTGTTCCTGCAAAAACTCCAAGAGGAGCACTCCCAACTACCCGTTCTCCACCTACACTTTGTCCCTCAACCCAAGCAAGGTCTTTATACACCCCGGCATCCTGAAGACTCGAGATTACGGCCATATAAGTAAGGGTGACAACTTCTCCGGGTTTCATATCACCAATCTTCCATCCTCCGGGCGAAGCATAAGTCGGTTCACCTGTTATTAGCTGAGCTCGTAAATCACCTCTTTCTGAGGATATCGCCGCCCATGAACCAGAAACATAATTAAACCCTTCTGGAGCCAGATCCACAACTTCTACATCTTTAACTTCTCCCGAATTTTCTGGGGCAGTCACAACCAATGTATAGACAACACTGCTTCCTGGTAATAGATCAGCGCCACCAGTATTATTACTCTTTTCCAACTGCAAACTCGCCTCTGTAAATTGATTAACACAAACAAATTCGTATGTGGTTCCACTGGCTACATTAACAACAACTAAGTCATCCAATGTATCTTCAGAGTTAACGGCTCTACATCCGAGAAATTCATATCCTTCAAAAGGACTCTCAGTAAATGTGTATGTGCCCGGATAAAGATCGGAATACTCTGCAACCAAGGGTGAAAACTGAGAATCTGAAATATCCTTTTTATTGTCGACCATTCCTTCAGCATTCATCACAATTTCAAAAACATCCTCACTGTACACTGCATTTTCTGAACCAGAGTTTATGACATCTTTATAAACTATAATCTTTCCCTTTTGCTGACGGTTAAAAATTGTCAACTCCGCACCCTCTCCGGTAACTGTAATCTGAGCTCCATCGACATCAGGATCTTCATCTACAGAAAAGCTATCGAAAGTATAACCCAGAGTTACTTCTTCAGTAACAGTATAAGTCCCCGCAGGCAGTTCCAGATACTGAGTACTTTGACCATCACCTAGTGATCTTACATCCTCCCCATCCAAAGCGATATTAAACGTGGTCGCGTTATCGACTACCGGGCTCCCATCAGGGTTCAAGACGTCTTTTATAACAGTTAGGCTTCCAGTTTCAGGTATAAATTCAGTCTCCATGTTTTGACAAACGACCTCGTAAGTTTCTCCCGGCAGCAATTTTACCGTTTCTGTTGGACCAAACTGCTTACAATTAATCTGTTCATACCCCGACAAGTATTGCTCCCTCACTTTATACGTTCCCGGATTTAAGTGAAAAGTTGCATACTGTGACTCAAATTCGTCATCAGAGATTGTCTTCCATCCTGTTACATTGTCTCCTCCTTGATGAATCCTAACTTTAAACTCTTGACTATCATAGATATCACCACCCCCTGAATCCACAACATCTTTATATATGACTAATTTAGATCTTTTCTGCCTATTAATAACCGTCAGATCTATCTCCTCACCCAATGAAATATCTACTTGAAACCCGGGTAGACTCGGGTCTTCATCAAGAGATGAACCATACAATATATATCCGTCAGGGATGTTTGTCTCTGAGACTGTATATATACCCGGTTCGAGAGAATCATAAACTGTAGAGTCACCATCGGTGATGTTTCTGGCATCATTCCAATTAAGCTGAATTTCAAAGAGGTGAGACTTATCCAAAACATCACCACCTTCGGGAGACTGTACATCTTTAAAGACCTTAATCTGCCCATATTTTACATTTACAAAATCGTTATTACACTCGTTCTCACCCGGTTTGAGATCTACCATTATAAAAGGCCCATCTGGAGAAAGCTTTACCCATCCACTCTGTTCAATCTCCTTAACCTTGTATTCCCCTGGCATGAGATCCTCAAACTGATAGAATCCATTCTTGTCTGTTATAACCTGCCCTATGTATTCAAAGGAGTCATCATGAGCCTTCTTCCAGAGCTTGACCTTCCATCCCTCAACTCCGATTCGATCTCTTTTTGTCTCAATATCGCCATCTAAATCCCGAAACTTATATCCGGAGATTTCACCCAGCTTCATATTCGTTATTCTACAATGTTTTGTTTCCCCGGCCTCAATATAAATATCTTTACAGGTGTTACCAACCTCTTGCCATCCTTTCTTGGCTTTTTCAGACACAGAGTAGGTACCTGGTTCAACTTCATATTTCCAGTTTGAGTCATCTGATACCGTTCCCTTCCCTCCTCCAAAGACTTTTCCAGTTCCCCACGCCTGAATCCTAAATACCGCATGGTTATCTTCGGGGAGAGTAGTCTTTTTTACAATAAGTCTTCCCGTACTTTCTTCAACCGGACATTCATGAGAACATTTCGTCTCTGTCGTAACAGGGTTATTGTTCTCCTCGGGAGGGACCGTTTCCAATTCCGTCTCGATCGGTAGTTCCTCAACAACAGGTTCCTCTAGTGGTGGAATTGTTTCTTCTTCAACCGGAGTTTCATCCACAATCTCAACAGTTTCGATAGTTTCTTCCTCAGCAAAAATTGGCGATGCAGAAAGTGACAAGACAGGCCCAAGTACAATATAGGAAGCTAAGAAGATTGAGAGAATACGGGGAATAGACCTACGTACACTATAGAAAAATTTATTTAGCATGTTCCGGTAGCTAAAGTTATTTTCCTATAATTATAACCCTACTGAGAGGCACCTTAAAAGACCTATAGCTCAATATTACTTATTCCTCTCTCTTTTACCCTCAATATCTGCATGTAAATATCAGCCCTATATCTACAATATCGACACATTCAGGATACTAAATTCGTCGCTATCTTCATACTACTACAGGCTACAAAATTATAGCAAAAGAAAGACCTACAATGTCAGAAAAAACGATAGTGCAGAGTCTGTAAGTTCAAACTCTGCACTTAATTCACTTTTCTATTTAGACATCTTCATGCGATTTCTAAGGTAAAGGTTTGCTCCTCCGCCTAAGACTAGTAGGATAGCAAGTATTACAAATGCCCATCTTAAATCCCAGCCCGATGATTCTTTCTCTACTGCTATATTAATATTATTAAGATCCTCCCCGCTTTTTACTGAGATTCCCTTAACTTCTTCTCCCATTTTGTAATTTTCTGGCAGAGAAGTTTCTTTTAGAGCTAAGGTATAATCCGCTGGACATAGCTGTGCCTTCCATTTACCAGTCTTGTCAGTCGTAACAGTCATCACCTTTGTAATCTCACCATTATCATTTGTATACCTTATTTCAATTTTTACTCCCCCAATACCTTTCTCATTACTATCTCTCCTGCCATTTCCGTTTTTATCCTCATAAACATATCCTGAAGTAGTCTGCTTTTCTTCGCAAGTGAGGCCTAAGACTTCACCATTTCCATCTTCTTCGTTGTCCTCACTTGGAATATTTGAAGGTTCTTCTGATCCTCCATTATCCTCGGGGCCAGTCTGCTCTCCTTGTACAGCAGGAACTACAGGAGGATTAACGACTACAACAGTCCTAATCACCTCATCTGCAGGATTACCAGCTGTATCAGTGACATTATATGTTACATGATATGTTCCTGATGAATTATCGTTAACATCACTTATCGTAGCAATTGACGGAGTAATATCACCGTCCTGATTATCTACGGCTGCCGCTCCCTGATCTGTGTAAGTGTCACCGGCTGTCAGTGTTACAGTGACAGCACCTATCAATGAAATTACCGGTTTCTGATTATCAAGTATCATTGGTCCATAACTTACAGGATCGGACCAGTTACCTGCAAGATCCACCGTCCTAAGATGGAAATACCAAGATCCATCGCTTAACGCACTTTGAGTAACTTCGTGAGTATCTCTATCTCCATCTATTACTGTGTCGGGAAAGTCTGTGGCATTTTGAGTGAAAAGATATGAAAACCCATTGACACCACTCAAGTTATCAACAGCACCAGTTATAACCAAAGATGGGGTAGGTGTACTAGCGGGCTCAGGAATATTGTTCCATGTTACTGTGATATCGCTACCCAAACTTGGCGTATTTATATCAGGGTCAGATACGAACTCACTTGGATTTATTGGGTTAGTCTTATCAACCTTAACAGTGAAAGACAGAGTCTGAATATTCTCAATATTTCCCGCATTATCAACAGAGAAATACTTAATTACATATTCCCCATCGGCATCCAGGACAAAACTGCTTCCTTGTGCTGAGCCTGTTGTAGGTTCAGTCCCATCAGTAGTGTAATATGTTCTTGCACAACCGCTTCCAGCAATATCCGTGCAAGCAAGTGATACAGTGACATCACTCTTGTACCACTGATCGCTAACACCCTCCACAGTAGTAACGGGGGCAATCAGCTCAGTTGAAGTTTCGCTATATGGATTTATCAACTGCAGGTTTCCAGCTAAATCATGAATATTTTCAACTCCCCATTCCTGCTCAGGAGATACATACCATCCCGCATTTGTGAGCGTGACAGTTGCAGTATAGGTAAGAGGGTCATACACAATGGTAGCATCCCCATCTAAATCACCGCTGCCACCAAAACCAGGCCAGTTATGCAAGAAATAGTTGGCAGGATTTTCTGCCTGGTTTTCTTCAACATCCTCACTGAAGACAACCTCAAACGTTTTCGCACTCTCTGACGGGTCTGGATAAATCAATCCAGCGGGAAACACTATATCAGCAGTTGGTGCAGTTATATCCCAAACAAAGGTGTCAGACGAGCTCGAGCTATTTAATACTTTGTCATATGCATATGCCTTAACAGTATATGAGACCCCATCTGTAAATGATATCGACGTCCCGTCATAACTCCATGATGTTGAATCTGAAGATAATGAAGTAGGTCTAAACTTAGTCAATATGCATGCCAGAGGATTACACCATGAACTTCCATTCCAGAACTTACCATCCGAATCTCTCTGAATTGTCACTTTAATACTATCTATTCCACTCACAGCATCAAATGATGTACCTTTAATGACTCCAGTCCCAAAAGTTGATGGACTGTAATATTCCTCATCAATATCTACTGTTACAGACGGATCTCTTCTATCTGAAATTCTTGTTGACATCGAAGAAATAGCTTCATTACCCATCAAATCTTTAGCTTTTGCTAAGACTTCTAGGGTTTGATTCTCTCCTGCAGATTTAGTGTCGTAACATCCGTACTTCAGCGGAAACAGCGAGACAATTCCATAATGACCGTTTTCCCAATTACTACCGTTATCATAGCTGAACTTACAGGAGGTTGTATCCAGGCCACGTCTGGCATTCGCATCATTGAAGGTTTCAGATACCGGGACAGAAACAAGAAATCCGTTACCGTTTACAAAAGGATCAAAATCAACAGTGAAATCAATCGATCCGACCATAGGCCCAGTTGTGTCAACCTTTATACCTGATTTGCTTACGCTGGACGAGTTGGTTGCATTATCAGTTGCAATAGCTATTATCCTGTACTTTCCGTCAGGAATTGTACATGTAGAGAGACCATTTACATCTAGCGACCAGCTAGTGCCTATATATGTGGCCTCACATGTCTGAATTAGTGCCCCGCCTGCAAATTTTCTAAACTCTACTCTTATATTATTTATTCTGGAGGTAGCATCGTCAGCTGTACCGGAAACTGTGAAATGGTTTACCCATGAATTATTTACCGGTGAACTTATTGTTACAGATGGATCTGTGACATCAACTGTAAACGGGCCTACATGAGAGGTATTTGTCCAGTTTCCTACATTATCAACAGTTCTAAGATGAAAGTACCAGACACCGTCGTCCAGAACCGAACTTGTTATACTATTAATGCTGACCGGGATATCCTGAATATTATCTGGAACATCAACTTCACTATGTGTAAAGTCATATGAGTATCCCGCTACCCCTGAAAGAGTATCAAAAGCTCCGCCAGGTAGATTAACTTCCGGCCAGTTTACTGTAATTGTATTATCATTGATAAAACCTACAGCAGGTACAGTAGTATATGAGCTAGGATCAGTTGGTGCAGTCGAATCCCATATAAAGGCATCACTTGTTCCCTGGGCTATATGCCAGACACTGTCCGTTGCATAAGGGGTAACTGTATATGTCCTTCCGTTAGTAAAAGAACCCGCCGGAATACCACTATATGTCCAAGTAGGAAGATTAGCTAACGAAACACTCTTGAATTGAGGAAGGAAACAGAGCATACAACCAAAAGTTGAACCGTTCCAATATCTGTTATCCCCGCTTCTTTTTACTGTGACTTTAAGTAGTTCAACCTCACTCGCACTATCAGTTGCGACACCGTTTATTGTTCCACCATCGTAAACCATTGGACCTGAATATACGTTGTCTATCGTAACGGTAGAGGTAGGATCATTTAGATCAGAAGTTCTAACTACAGGACTCCCATAGCCAATGTTTCCATATCTATCCTGAACCCTCACATTCACAGCTAAACTTTGGTTATCACCTGTACTTTTAAAATCAACACATTTCCCTCCTACATAGTTACCTGACTCCCAATTAAGACCTCCATCATATGTAAATTCACAAGTAGAAGGTTTAATCCCGGCAAATGAGTCCGACACGTTAGCTGAAACTCCAAAACCTTCCCCCATTAAGTAAGGGTTAAAATCAACTGTGAAGTTAATATTTCCTACTGTAGGAGCAGTAGTATCAAGCTTTACCTGAATCTCACATTTATCCGTTGGAACAGCCTCAATATTTCCTTCTCCTGCATCTAATGATGCATCATCGGCCGTATCCTCAGCTCTTGTATAAAAGCATTTTGTTCCATCTGGCTCCCCAACTAAGTTATAATAAAAGGTTCCATTATCACTGTACATATAGAGAATATCGTCGCTTCTGTAAAGTCCAACCGTTTTAACTTTTGTACCGACATCCGAAGCTGTGTAATTAATGCTTATAATAGTATTATTTGTCTCAATATCTGGAGAGGTAATCTCGGATATAGGATTTACGTTCTCCCTTACAACAAAGCTGGCATTCCCAGAAGTATGATCGTAGTCACCCCTGGCAAATACACCGGCTCCGGCATCAAAATCGTTAAAGTCGAATGAGAAGTTGTAGAACTGTGAATCTGAAGCTCCATTCCAGTTAGACCAGCTACTTGTATTTCCGGCTTTATCAACAGCCCTCATTCTAAATATCCACTGACTGTTATCCTGAAGATCCGGCTTCCATGTACAGATTCCTGAAACACATGAGATTCCTCCCAAATATGTATTCATATTAACCTGACCGCTTTGCAACTTATTCCCATCCAGATCAGCTCTTACAAACTGGTAGTCGTAATGATCAACACCAAAAGTGTCTGAACTCTGAGTAAACTTCATATCCATTCTGACACGGTCAGTTGTATATGCATAATCACCGTTCTGTGTAAAACGTTCTGTATTGGTCCACTTTGGCATTGTAGGTGCGGTCCCATCAATTGTTACAGTCCATGGTCCTGACCAATCACTGCAATTTCCAAATGAGTCGCACGCCTGTACCTGCCAGCTGTAAGTCCTATACGCACTGGCTGTCGCATTTATTATCGAGTTTGTCCCCGTGCTTACAGGTCCATAGTGCCCGCCTCCGTTCCAGCTACTCTTATATTTATATGTAACCGGGCCGTGCGGATCTGTAACATCACTCCAATCAAGCATTGCTAATGAAGGTTTTATATATGCCCCATCAGCAGGCGAGACGAGTGTTGGTACTGCTGGAGCTGTTGCATCAAAAGTAATTCCATAAACATAGGCTGTATTTTCAACATTCCCGGCTTTATCTGTCGCACTGACTTTCAAATCGTAGGTACCATCAACAATTGGAGTCCATCCGTAACTCCAATTAAAAGGCGTATTCTTTGAAGGGTTAACAACATCGGTAATTTTTACCCAGTTCGCAGGCACATCCGCATCTGAAGAGTTCTTGTAGAAAAGGGTAACAAAGTCCACCCCGACATTGTCAACAGATGTACCTGTTATTGAGATTTCAGAATTGAAGTTCCCGGCAAGAGGTGTATTAAAGACCGAGCTTGCATTGGTTATGTCATAGTTGTAATGCCTCCACTCACTCCAACCGCTTTCATTGCCAAAATTGTCAACGGCCTTAACTCTAAACTTTACCCCGCCTTCTTCTGAAAGGTTAGGCACATGATTTCTCTGGCTTACAGTCGTTTCTCTGTATGGTCCTCCTGAAAAAGAATGCCCATCGTCATATTGATATTCAACCACATATTTCAAGATTCCTGATGTATCGACAGAATCAGACCAGTTATTCAAAATAGGGGTTGTATTAAAAGCCTTTCCTTCATCAGGAACTTCAATAACAGGAGTTGTGGGTTTAGTATCATCATAGTTAATTGCACATTCATTACTCCAGTTGGAAACAGAGTCTGCAGAGTCCAAAACATTATTAGAATTAGCATCTTCAAAAGCCCTAACTCTAAGTTTCCATGTCCCGTCCCAACCATTCCCTGCTCCCGCAGTCCCAAACCATAACCAATCGGTATTAGTTGCAGAATATATTGTAGGGTCTGTCCACCAGCTTCCTGCGGGAGGCTGAGCAGCTCTCTGATACTTAATATTACTTCCTACAGCAGCACTCCATACATGACTTGGTGTATTATCATTTGTGCCATTCCCACATGCCAGGGCAACGGGTAGACTCCCTGGTGTCGCTGATTTGCTCTGAACATTTAGACCCAGAGTAACTGGTGCAACAGGAACAGGATAAACGTAATATCCGAGTGCATTATCAAAAATCTTAAAATCCGATCCCCATCCTTTAACAGTGCCAATCAAGGTTGCCGTTCCTATAGCAGAATCCAAAGTTTGATTCCCAAAATAGAAAACAAATTTAGGGTTGCCAGCAAATGTAACGACATATTTGAAATCGCTGATTGAATAATGGATATCCGAAATACTCTCACCAAGATTTATAACTTCAGAGTACATTTTAACAGGTTCCGAAATATTTACTGCTCCATTTATAGTAATATCGGACACGGCGGCAGGTAGATAGCTTGTGCCGGTATATAGGGCAATTCCTCCCCACGCATTTCCAGATGTCGTGATATTTGTGAGAGTAAAATGGTTACCATTTGTAATGGAAATTCCGTTCCCATAAGTAGCCCCATATGCCTGAACATTCAAAAGAGTTCCATAATCTACACCATAAAAGTCTACATTCGTCCTATATGACAATTCCACTTTTAGGTTTTCAAGCGAGATGAAATCAACATTTGCTATTTTTAATCCATACCCGCTTGTTCCATGAGCATTTCTGAAAGTGAAATTTTTGAGAATAACATTTCCGGCAGTCACATGCATTCCATACCCCGTATAACCGGCAGCATCTATTACAGTAGCATCGATACCGGCTCCTTGAATAGTTAATGATTTATTTACATTGAGCGTTGATGAAGGAGTGAAAGTTCCAGCCTGTATATCGATAATATCTCCCGGATCCGCAGCATTAATAGCTGCCTGAATATTTCCTCCGACAACAACTGTATGCACACTTGCCGCAAATACATCACTTGTAGCGACACTTAATGCAGGGCCAAGTATCAAATAAAGGGATAAGAAAACTGAAATAAATCGGCTGAAATACCTTGAGGCAAACCTAGTAAGTAGATGTAGCATATAGTAGAGTGCTAGAACTTAGTTGTGTTAAATTATATCCCTTACTACGTCCCCCTAAAAGACCTATAACACTATTCTACATAATTAGATTTGGAAAGAGTGACAAACCTCTTCCTGCTTTCAAAAGGCTCAACATCTAGCCATGTATTCCCTGTGTACCAATATCTATTTTAGATAAAGCCTTATTTATAGGCTTAACCCATTTTCATATACTAAAGACTAAATATGTAATATGTGCTAGAATAGGTATCTCATATTTAAGATCTCGAATACCTTAAAGTCCAATGCTAGCCTCGCTTCTTAACACATACCAAGAGATTGCCCCAATGTATCAATTCCTCATAATGCTTTATGCTGGATTCATTACATTGGTTACGATTATCAATATAGCAGCGTTAATTACAAATCAAATTCTAAAACTCAGTCTTTATATAAGACGATCGCGATTAAAGAAAACTCTTAAAAATGAAACTAAGTAAGAAAAAGAACAAAAAGCATACATACAAATGGAAGGGCCTTACGACTCTCATAATAATAGCCCTTATTTCCCTTCTCTTCACTATTTATGTAATGCTTAATGCCTATGAACAGATTTTTCTCCAAGATATTAAGTATCTTAATACTCTTAGGGAAGTTCAAAATAACGAAACGTTAGAACAGGTGAACGAGAAAAATAACCAATACTCAAACATCTCACATATTGTAACCAGAGAGAAGATCAGATTCATACAGATCCCTAACATTAAAGCCCGCCTAGAATTAACAGACGCACTGAATGAACGTGGCAAATGGTACATCAGAGGAAATAAAGCTCATATATATGTAAAGGATCATAGTAATAATCTCCTCATATATCTGGATCAAACGTGGAGAACAACTCTTGATATTCGTCACTTGGAGGCTGGAGATCTGGTGTTTCTTCTATCTAGCCGCAGCAGTTATATATTTCGTGTGGATCAAATATTCAACGATATTGAAAAATATAATATTACAAGGGATGAGACAGGAACGCCGAGACTCACGGTTTTTGTGGAAGATGACAAAGGATTCAAAATATTCCTTGCTACACTTATAAATTCAACTAAACGATAAGATGGCTCAAGACTGGTTTTCAATATTCAGAAGTATTGCCGTTATTTTCGCAAATCTGATGTTCGTAAAATACTTTGTATTCCTCATTCTAGCCCCTATTTATCAAATAATAGAAACACTTAGAAAAAGCCGGGCAATCCTGAAGCAGGAATACAAAAATTATAAAGTATCCGTCATTATACCCGCCTGGAATGAGTCCGTTGGAATTGTGAAAACGGTTAAGAGTGTTTTAGAAAACGACTACGATAATGTTGAGATTCTTGCTGTTAACGACGGATCTACTGATAACACAGAGAAGGTAATGAACTCTTTCGTAAAAAAGATCCGCAGACTTCGCAAAAGTCATAAGTGGAGAAGAAAACAACTAAGATTCATTTCATACACAGTAAATGGAGGCAAAGGCCACGCCCTTAATACCGGAGTTAAAAAAGCAACTGGTGACATAATCCTAACAATTGATGCGGACTCAAAACTAGATAAACATGCAATCAAAAACCTTGTTGTATATTATCAGGATCTTAAGGTTGACGGGGTTGTTGGTAATGTAATAGTCGCGAACTCACAGACAATTCTCGGACTCACTCAGAGACTGGAATATCTTTTTGGTTTCTATTTCAAACGATCACACGCCGTAATGGGAGCCGAATATATCTTTGGAGGTGCATGTGCATCATTTAGAAAAGCTGTTTTCGACCATATCGGTTATTATGATGAAAAAAATAAAACTGAAGATATTGAAATGACCATGAGATTCAGATTTTACGGATATAACTGTACTTACGGTGAGGATGTTATATGCTACACAGAGGGTGCATCAGATATCATGGGGCTTCTAAAGCAAAGACTCAGATGGAAAAAGGGGCGTATGGACACCTTTGTGAAGTACCGCAGTATGTTCTTTTCCAAAGACAAGAGACATAATAAAGCACTAACCTTCTTCGTTCTTCCCTATGCATTGCTGGCAGAGTTTCAGCTATTTCTGGAACCGATTTCTATTGCACTGCTTATAACTTATTCTTTTATAGCATTAGACTTCCTATCGATTGCATTCGGTATCCTATTCATTTTTGTACTTTATTTCATTAACGGTTTATTCAACGGCAAAAAAATAAATCTCGGGCTTCTCATACTATTCCCTCTCACCTGGCCTCTCTTTTACTTCCTCATATGGGTTGAATATTTAGCATTATTAACAAGTATTGGCATGGTTTTAAGAGGAGAAGAAATTGTATGGCAACAGTGGCAGAGAAAAGGTATATAAACTATAGTCAGAATATATGAATCCTAATAAGGCAGTAAAACAAAGTCTCTTTTTTCTCTCAATGATTATCATCGGGGCAATAGTTACTATCCTATCACTCTCCGCCAACTACACTTTTTTGGAAAATACAAAAGAAAACCTTTCTCTAAAGATCGAACAAAGTATTGATGACATAAAGAAAAGATTAACGAACCTCCCTAAAGCAGACCCCATAAAGAAAGAGGAGTTAATTACATTTAAATGCTCAAGTAAGGAGAAGATCTTAAATCTCGAGAAAAGCAAGGATGACAGTATCAATAAAATCCACGAGCTTCAAAATATATGCGGTTCATATGTATCAAACAAAATGTTTGTATTTACCACAATGCCAAATAGCGATGCCGCCGCGAAAAGGCTTGCAGAAGGGCTAAGTACAACCCTTAAGGAATACAGTAGATACGGTATTATACCCGTGGTTATTGTTGAACCCATTACATCCTGGGGACTTATCGATTTTGAAGAGTTCGGATCCGGTTTTTATACCGGCTGGATAGACGTATTCTTTAAGACCATTAAAGATCAAAAAATCTCTGACCAGCAAATGGGGATCTGGGTTCCCTTTCCTGAAGCTAACCTTCCATCGTGGAATCGTGGAGAGGCTCTACCTGAACAATTCGGCACGAATGTAACGATTTATCTTAGCGTGCTCAGAAAATACTTTCCTAAAACCGAAACCTCTATAATGCTTAATTCAGTTTCATATGCGAACGAAGACTACAACTGGGAAAACGGAACGTATACCAGCCTGATACCCTACCTTAAGACATTAAAACCGGGGTTAGTTGACAGTTTTGGAATTCAAGGATTCCCTTGGAGGTCTCCAAACAACTCTGAAGATCCACTTCTTATAGATAATCCTCGGGAATTTATTAATCCTGATCTTGCTGCAGAAGCTGCCAGTTATCTTAAGGTAAAGAAGATCTGGGTAAACACAGGTACATTCAAAACAAAATATGCCAATGATGAAAGTTTAAGGGTCACAGAGACATATAAAAAGAGAGAGGAGATTTTGAATAGTATATTAAACGAGATGAAAGGCCTGAGAGATAAAGGCTTTCAGGTTTCAATAAATATATTTGCAGAGAATAAATCAGAAGCCGCTGAAGCTACAGACTGGTCATATTGGGGTACAAATCAAGATGATATTGATCGCCACACCCAAGTACTAGCAAAGTTCATTAAAAAGGCTCAGGGAAATAATATCGAATTCTGGTTCTTTAATAGATAATGCTTAAATCATATTAGCTCTTTCCTCGGTAGGAACGTGCAATGGTGCTAACCGTGAATATTCAGATGGCAACTCAGCAAAAAAGACTTTACTAAAAAGAGCAAAATCACCGTTTTCCTCCAACCTGCTAATTACTTTCTCAAATGTATCTCCAACTTTAAACTCAAATTGTGAGTTAGGATGCATATCTCTACTATTTCCTCCTGCATAGAGTATCCCCATTCTTTTAAGTGTAGACGCTTCGAAGATCTGGATTCCCAGGTCGGATTCGAAATGAACCAGTGTACATCCTTCCCTCTCATCTTTATAAATTCTCGCTCTCGGTTTCATATACTTTAAAGATTATCTATAACAATTACTCTTCTCTATTTTAACACTCTTTGAATAAACTCTATCGCTGGTTGATACAAAACAATCACTCCGATAACAACTGAGAGAAGTGCACCAAGTAGCACTACTCCGGACATAATATCTTTAACTAATCCTATTTCTGGATGATGGTTAGGATAAAGAACATCAAGAAGCTTCTCAATACTTGTATTGATAAGTTCAAGGATTATCACAAAGAAACAGGCAGTAACTATCACAAGCATTTCTAATTTTGAGACGCCTAATATAATTGACACTGTTAAAGTAACTGCCGCAACTGTAAGCTGTATTTTGGAATTCCTTTCTTTTAATAGTCCATGAAATAGCCCGCTGAAAGCAATTCTAAAGCTATTTACTAATGTTTGTTTCGGTCTCATATACTCCATATACCAATTTATGCTAGATTATATAGCTTTTCTTTTCAGGAAATGCAATATAACGATAACATAAGTTTATACTACAAAACTTTAATGAAAGACAAATATACAGCAGTCTGGGTGTCACACTCTTCAATTAGCGATTTTCTCAAATGTCCCCGTGCATATTACTTGAAAAACATATACAAAGACAAAAAGACTGGACACAAGATTCAGACTGCGAATCCCTACATGTCCCTTGGGCAGGCTGTTCATGAAGTAATAGAATCGCTATCTGTAATACCAACTGAACGAAGGTTTGAAACTCCTTTAATTGACAGATATGAAGAGGCCTGGAAAAAAGTTTCGGGAAAGAAGGGGGGCTTTGCTAACAGCTCCTCAGAAAATGAATACAAGGAAAGAGGAAGAAAAATGTTAGAGAGAGTGCGTAACAACCCGGGACCGCTCAAGAATAAAGCTGTGAAAATTGATATGGACTTTCCTCATTTCTGGCTTTCAGAGGATGAAAATATTATCCTCTGCGGAAAAATCGACTGGCTGGAATACTTTGAAGATTCTGATTCTGTCCACATAATCGATTTCAAAACCAGTCTTGATAACAAAGAGGATGGAGAATCACTCCAGCTCCCTATCTACCAGCTGCTAGTGAAAAACACGCAAAAGAGAGAGGTTACAAAGGCCAGTTACTGGTATCTGGAGCAGGATGACTTGCCCTCAGAAAAAGAGCTTCCCGATTATAACGAATCATTCAATAAAGTCCTTAGTCTTGCACGTAAAATTAAACTTGCCAGACAGCTAGAAAGCTTTAAATGCCCGAACGGGGAAGCAGGATGCCGAGAATGCAGACCGTTTGAAAGAATTATTAACGGGGAAGGCGAATTGGTCAATCAGATTGATAAAAGGGATATCTATATAATTGGCTACGAGGAAGAGAAGGGAGACGGAACAATTCTGTAAATTATCTCCCCTCTTGATAAATTTCCTAAAAGTACTAATCTAGTAGTACATCTAAGCTGTTATTTCATTATAATGGACTCAACTTCTACAAACAGAAATGATGCCCAAGGAATTATCAACATTGTCCTTATGATAATTATTATTGGCCTTCTGGGCGTTGTCGCCTTTCTCCTCTACCAAAGTACAAAATATAAAGACATAAAGAACTATGACGACTGTGTAAAAGCGGGGTATCCTGTACAGGAAAGTTATCCCTCAAGATGCACTACTCCTGATGGGAAAAGTTTTGAAAATCCACTTGAGAGAAAACAGATTGACAACGAGACACCTGATACCGAAGAACCTAATCAAACGACAGTGAAGATCTACTTTTCTAAAGATCCGGAGAGTAATGATGATCCTACATATACTGTAGAAGCTAAAAGGACAACGGACAGAAAAGATGTCGGGACATTTGCACTGGAAGAGCTAATTAAAGGACCTAGTACAGCTGAACAGTCTCAGGGAATATTTACTCAGATTAAACTCACGGGAGAGTCCAACTGCGGAAAAGACTTCAAACTTGTTATTGAAGATAGCTCTGATACTGCAACCGTTACCTTTTGTAAAGATCTAAACCAACCGGGCGTAATGAGTGACTCGCGGCTTCTAACAGAGGTTAAGACGACCCTTCTGCAATTCTCCACGATAAAAAAGGTCATAGTACTAAATAAGAATGGTGACTGTGTAGGAGATCTAAGCGGTCTTAATACTTGCCTGAAGAATTAGTCTTCATTTTTTCCGCTATCACTATTATCATCCTCAGACTCAGGCTCGTCCTCTTCCTCATTCTCTACTTCATTTTCTTCGCTATCTTTACTCTCATCATCCCCGTTGTCTGATTTTGAATTTTGCTTGTTCTCCTTCTCTCTTTCCTGTTCCTTTATCTTTTCCTGCTCTTCAGCTTCTTCCTCAGCCTGCTCCTTCTCTGCTTCCTGCTTTCTTTCCTCCATCTTCTCCTCGAGCTCACTATCTAATTCCTGAAGTTGATCTAACTTGTCTTCCTTTTTCCCTAGCAATTCAGTGTATTTCTCTTCTATTTCCATCCACTTTTCCTGAGTAATTTCGCCATTTTCAAAAGCCTGTTTAAGTTCCTCATACCTAGACCTTAGTCGGACTTCCTGTTTTGCGACATTTTCAATAGCTTGATTAAGACCATCCACACTCCCGTCAGCATCCTTATCTTCTGCTGAATCTTCCATTTCGTTCTCAAATTCTTCCAGCTCCTCCACCCTTTCTTCTAGAAATTTCATCTCCAGTTCAGCATTTGTACTATCGTCAAGGGTAAGGGCAAGCTGAACATTTTCACTCAAACGATCAACACTGTATAAAAGGTCTCCGGGCTTTGCTCCGTCAGAGGCGTAAGTAACACCTGTACCTAAAAGTAAAAGTGCGACAAGCGAGAGTGACACGATTAAAAGAGGATTCTTAGAAGGTCTCTTCATATTTACAATATTAAATATTAATATACTTATTATTAGCCTATACCACAGTGATTTGCAAGACCTGTAGAAGACTAAAGATGTCCAGTTGTTATTTCACGCTTATTACTTTACTATAGAGTAACTAGGTTACATTCATACCCGTGATAAAAAAGATTACCGCAAAAGTTCTTATCATACTTCTGTTTACAATCATTGTTGTATCACTAACCTACCTTGGAGCCTTGCTATTTCAGAAAGTGCAGGAAGCTAGATATGAACAAATTCCTCAAATTACAGAATATTCACAACATCAGGCAGAATTAATTGATTTCGCAGGCCAAATTGATACTCCAAGTAACAAGGAGAGCCTCAGTACCACATCATACCCTCTAACAGGTTTCCCCTCAAACTATGACGACACTTTAAAAAAGTTAAACATCTCATTAACATACACACAAAAGGTAAACCTACTTGCAAATGGTGTGACAATTACAACTTCTAATCCAGGTGTGGCACTACAAGAGAGCTACTCTTCATATTACTCGGACCTAATGCAAAAAGATCTTCCTATTCTAATGACTAGAGAATCTCTCGCAAATCTATTTAATTATTCGATGACCGAAATAAAGCAGAGAATTATTGAGTCTTCTTTAAACCCGCTACTTCACGAGACCGCTAAAGATCTTAGTAGGTACTTCAGGAAAGCTTCTACAACTTCTCAATCCCGCTATATACAGCAACAGTCAATAATAATGAAAATGCAGATGGATAATACATCTGCACTTCTATCAAACAAAAAATATGAAGATGCACTCATACAGTTGAATGATTTCTTTGATATTAACACTAAAACCAAGTTATATATCTTCTATGCACTTGCCTCAACCGATCACATAGAAGATATCGCACGTCTTAACAGGATAAATAATATCTTTGATATAAGCCCCCAAGCTCTTAACTTTGACAAGGAATTTAAATATACAAAGGATTTAGAAGGGGAAGTGATTGAAAAGACTCTGAAAAATTTCAAAATAAGTGCTGACAATGAACCACAAAACACTATACACTCTTGGCAACTTATGCAAAGTGATATCTATCCGGTTTACAGCCTTTCAAATAGTGTAGAAAAAGTTCTTGAACAACAGTCTCTTGAAATAATAAACCAGTCACGATTTACATTTGATAATGAACCTTCTGAGAAATCTGTCCCGGCAACCTCTAATGAAGCATACTTGGAAGTAGCTCCAGAGCTATACACGCTTTACACAAAGGTCTGTTCAGTAGTTAAGAATGAGCTCGAGAGTTCGGGGATGCTGGATCAAACAACTAATGAATCCCTAGATGAGTTGAGCGAAACATTTTCATATCTTGCGGATTCCAGTACTATAAATCCGAACCCAGAACATGTGGCGAGAATACTAAGTATGTCAAACAACTTAGGTGCTCCAGAAGAGAACACACGGGTAGTAATAAAACTGAGACTGACCGCAGTCAAAGACCAACAGGGCAAGGTCATTCTCGCAACATCTCCCGTCTCTATCATTGAAAAAAGAGATGCCGAAAGCAATACATGGAGCGTCCTAAGCCAATATGATATAACTCCGCCAAATAACAACTTTAATGAGAAGTATGATTTTAAAATCAAACCGCAAGCGAAAGGAACTGTCAGGGTTCCTATACTTATGTATCACCAAATCGCGGCAGTCCCGACATCAGGTTCTCAATTTGTCAAAGGGTTATATGTTTCTCCAAAGGAATTCGAAACTCAGTTGGCTTATCTTGTAGCACACAATTACAAAGCCCTCACTCCTCAGGAACTTCACGATATACTGGCAACCGGAGAAAATCCTAAGCAGAAATCTATAATGATAACATTTGATGATGGCGTACGTAATCACTATACTACCGCCTACCCGCTACTTAAGAAATATGGTTTAACCGGAGTGTTTTTCGTTGTCTCACATAGATCCTCAATAAAAGGAAATGAGCTCAAAGAAATGGCAAATAACGGCATGTCCATTGATTCACATTCAGCAACGCATGCAAACCTTAAAACCACTGATGATCCTGTAAAGCTGGCTTTTGAAATAACTTCAAGCAAGTACGGACTGCAAAGTTTAACAGGCCGGCTTGTTAATGGTATAGCATACCCGGGTTGTGTTGCTGATACAGAATCTTTTGGTGTGGTCGCAGGAAGTGGATATAAAATAGGTGTATCATGCGGCAATTCAATTGACCATACCTTTTACAGAAGGCTCTCACTTGCCAGAATACATGCCTTTGGCGATATGGCGTCATTCAAGAAAGCCCTCTCATGGGGGTTATAAAGCTATTGACTCATATGATATTATAAATATATGAATCAGACAGAAAAGCTTATCATAATCGGAGGAGGACCTGCCGGACTAGCAGCAGCTCTTTATGCTTCCAGAGCAATGCTGAACCCTTTAGTAATCGAAGGATTACCCGCAGGTGGACAGTTGACACTAACTTCAGAAGTCGAAAACTATCCAGGTTTTCCCGAGGGGGTATTAGGACCTGACCTCATAAAAAGATTCAGAGACCAAGCTCAAAAATTCGGGACCAGATACATTACGGAAAATGTTGTATCCGTTAAAAAGGATGAACTTTTTACAGTCACAATATCAAACGGACAGACTCTTCAATCCCGAGCGGTACTTGTTGCTACTGGTGCTGATGCCAAATGGCTTGGATTGGAATCCGAACAGAGATTAAGGGGAAAGGGTGTTAGTGCCTGTGCCACATGTGACGGTTTTTTCTTCAAGGATAAGGAAATAGCGGTTGTAGGAGGAGGAGACTCTGCCATGGAGGAAGCAACATTTCTAACTAGATTTGCATCAAAGGTCACAATTATACACAGAAGAAATGAGTTTAGAGCCTCAAAGTTCATGATTGAGAAAGCAAAAAACAATCCGAAGATTGAGTTCATAGTAAATGCTCAGGTAGTAGAAGTTTTAGGGGAAAACAGTGTAGAGGGATTAAGACTTGAGGTTGTCAGCGGAGATGGAATGAAAGATGAAAAGGTCCTAAATGTTCAGGGTTTATTCCTGGCAATAGGACATATCCCGACCACTTCCTTCCTGAAGGATACCGGAGTGCTTCTTGATGAGAAAGGATATATATACAATTCGGACAGAGTCGCCCTTGAGAAGCATACTGATATCTCTGACCAGTTTGATTTTGGGTTCAGATACGCAACAAACATAAAAGGCCTATTTGCTGCAGGTGACTGCACGGATTATGAATACAGACAGGCAGGCACTGCAATAGGAATGGGAATAGCTGCAGAACTCGAGATTGAGAAGTATCTGAATAGAAACTAAACGGTTTCCAAACCACTTACAATAAACTCCGATCCTTTACCCTCTCCAGATATGACACTGATATCTAGTCCTAACTTGTTGCACACCTCCTTAACAAGAGCCAAACCAACGCCATACCCATTACCTTTTGCGTTCCTGCCCCTATAAAATCTTTCAAATATCTGGCCTAAATCCCTGGACCTAATGCCAACACCGCTATCAGAGATTTTGATACCGCATCTATCCTTTTTAACTTCACATGAGATATTAATAATCCCTTCCTTTCTACTATATTTAATTGCGTTTGAAAGCAGATTGTTAAATATTACATAGAAGTAGTTTTTAGGTATATTAATAGTAGTGTCCTTAACTTTATTTTCAATTCTAAGTCTCTTTCTTTTAATATCAAGGGCAAAGTTTTTTAGCATAATATCTATTTCCTCCCTGACCTGAACCTCCTCACTTACTTTCTTCAGTTCCTTAATATTTGAAAGAGCCAGCAAACTCTCAAGGATACTATTCAGATTTAACAACTCCTCTTTTGTCCGGCGAATAGATTTCCGAGCCGATTGCTCTTTCAAATCCAACAGAATAACTTCTAGATTACTTACCGCTCTTGTAAGCGGGGTTCTCAACTCGTGCGAAGCCGTAGAAATAAACTCTTTCTGTTTTAATACCCCTTCATTTATCCTTTCCAGCATTCTGTTGAATGTTCTTGAGAGGACAACCATCTCATCTTTCTCGTTCCCAGAAGTATCTATCTTGAGATCCAAATTGCTAGTAGAGATATCATTCATCTGCTGTGATAGAACTGTCAAAGGGCTCAAAGCTTGTTTTGAAATGAAGTATGAGGCTATAAAGCTAATGGTGGCACCTATAAGGAGAGCTCCAAGAAGTATCATGACACTCAATTTAACTATGTCGTTAGCCAACTGCACCTCAATCGCCAACTGTACAAGTCCGACAACCCCTCCATTTGAAGATACCGGGTAAATAACCAGTTCGTAAGGACGGTTTCCATAACTCTTACCGTCTGTGTATATAAAATACTCGCCTGTCTTAAAAACATTCTCAAGTGCTATCTTATTCTTTTTATTGTAATCCTCACTATCATACTTTTTGAACATTCCATAAGTCGCTAATGGTTCAAATTCCGAGTTATAAATGACTGCTGAGGTTCCATCATTTCTCAGATGCTCAGATAGGAGTTCATTTTCTTCTCCCCTCTTGAGTATTAAACGACCTTTTTCGACATAAAGATGTTGACTTATAACCTCATTAATCTCATGAAGGAGATTCTTTCTAATCTCTATTCGGGAACTGATGTAATAGCCAATTGAGAAGATGACCCCGGTAATAAGCAAGGTTAAAATTGTAACCAGACTAAACTGGAAAGTCATTTTTGCTCTAGTCGTTAATCTTTGCATAGCATATAACCCACCCCTTTAACTGTTTTAATTAATTTCTTTTTAGAACCGACATCAATCTTCTTTCGTAAATATCTAATATGTACATCAACCGTGTTGGTAAATAGATCAATGTTTTCATCCCAAACGTGAGTCAGAATATCCTCCCGTGACATAGCAATTCCCATATTACTCGCAAGGTACTCAAGGAGCGCATATTCTCTCACGGATAATTCTAGTATCTTGTCACCTCTTTTTACAATATGACTATTAGTATCAATAATCAGATTAGCCGCTTCAATAACTCCTGACCTGTGCTGTGTATACTTTCTTCTGAGTAGTGCCCTAACTCTTGCTAGCAGTTCAGACATTTCAAACGGTTTTGTTAGGTAGTCATCTGCTCCGACATCCAAACCTTCCACTTTATCCTCGACCTGTGACTTTGCTGTCAGCATAATTACAGGGACGGTTTTTCCACTTTTTCTTATCTCATGACAAATTTCAATTCCGTTTTTACCCGGAAGCATCCAGTCCAAAATTACCAGATCATACTCCTCATTCAAAGCCCTTTCTAACCCTTCATTTCCATGTCTTGCCACATCAACAACATAAGAGGACCGCTCCAGAAAAGTTCTTAAGTTTTTTGAAATCGTTAAATCATCTTCAACTATCAGTATTCTCATCAAAATATATTGGTTACCTATTTAGGACATATTCTACTATAAAAATACCAATAAGTATCAAGAGATAATTAATCAGGACAATTGTTACAATCTGTTTAATAACTTTTCTCATTTAATATAGAAGTCCTCTTTAATTATATTCCAGGGCTTTATACCAAGGTTAATAAACCCTATTGTCATGCTCTCCATCATAGAACTTGGACCGCAGAGAAAGACTTTCATTTTTCCAAGACTTCTTCTATCCAGTCCCTCGTTCTGAACTACTTTCAAAGGCTCCAACCTCCCTGAACTTTCAGAAAAGTTTGGGTATACTCTTAAGGTATTTTTTCTTAACGCTTTTTGAGCCAGCTCTGTAATATATACAGCTTCGTTATGATTCTTAACGGTGTAGTATAGAGATACTTTCCGATGACTTGTAGAGACACTTTCGTAATCCAACAATGATAAAAAAGGGGTAATACCGATTCCCCCTGCTACCCATATTGCATCTTTCTGATCAGATAGAAGACTTTCTCCAAACTTGCCGTGAGGTCCCTGCAACTCTACTTCATCCCCAGACTCTAGACGCATATACTTCCAGGTAGAATCTCCATCCATTTTAACCGATATTCTTAACTCATCAGTATTAATCCCCGAAGAGATAGAGAAGGGATGCTGCTCGCTACCTATTTCTCTTCTAAAAAACCTGACGTAGATAAACTGGCCGGGTAAAAAGGAGACTTTCTCTTTCACAGGAAGCATATATATCTCTATAACCTCACCCAAAATCCGTGTATGCGAAACTCTATACCTATATTTGACGCTCAAAAGCCTGTACAAGAATCTCTTGTATACTGCGGAAATCAAAGCTATCCCAACAAGTGAAAATATCCATATGGCCAAAGGCGGGTACACAGAAATGTCACTCGAAATAAGCAAAACATGTATCATGACTAACAGCATAGGTATGCCTATAAACTTGTGGATTGTAGCCCAGATACTGTAAGGGATTTTTGCATAAAAAGTGACAAGTAGGATTATCGTATAGCAATACAAGGCTAGAATACCGAATGTATAGGCCAGATTGGAAGATGGTAGAAGGTAGGTATAAAAACCTTGTATTGAGGGAATTGAGTTGATAATTAAAAGCAAAGGGTGAGTAAGAATAAGGACAAAGGCAAACCCGCCAATAATATGATGAGCGATATATGCATTATCTAAGCCATCAAAGATTACCTCAACAATCCTCAGTCTAGTCGCAATGATATACTCCAACGAAAGCAAAGTAACTGCAAGAAGGGCGCTGATCTGTGCCCCTCCAAGAATTAACGGAGTAGGTTCTCCTATATACTTTTTTGCCCAAACCCAAAGGATAACTGTAACCACCAAAAAAACAAATATTAAAAAAGTACTGAATAACCTCTTCATCTTAGTCAACTATAACACCAACTATTGGATACTTCCTTCTGATAATATCACCTCCTATCAGGTTGAGCTCTGAGGAGGAATCCTTCCCTGCCAGGTAGTGATAAGTACCACCGGGTTCATAAAACTTCTTTCCTTCTGTCACATCATAAACATAACCGTTTAAGCCGATGAGTATTGGACGCCCTTTAATTGCCCCATTATATTTGGACAGATCCGATCTTTTGTACACACTTAATCCTTCCTTCTTAATCCCTGCTACCTGCCTTGTTTTCCCCACTTGAATCATCCTAGTAACATAGGTTCCACCAAGCATAACTACAAAAACAACAAGAGCAAGAATCAGTAGTATAACTATTTTCTTTTTCATTTATATGTATCTTTGCAAGGTAGAAATAATAAGATTCCACATACTTGAATGTTCCGACTCATCCTCCTTTTCTTTTTCCTCCTCTTTCTCATCTTCGTACTCGTATTCTATCTCCTCTTCCTCTCTCTCATCATCGTCATCATCCTTTCGTACAATAGTTGTGTTACCGTTGCCATTATTAGCCGCACTACCTCCAAACGTTCCTACATTTGGAACAGAACTCAAATAACTTATCGGATGGGGAAAGATAGATGTTATATCCTGCCCTCCTGATACACCATGGTGACTGCAACCTCCCCACGACGGGTGACTTGAGACGTCATATACTTTACCTGAGTATGCTATATAACAACTGCTACTTGTGTTGTGCGAAGCTAAAGAGACAGCAGTGAAAACCGCCGAAGAGTTCACTGCCGCTCTAGCTTTAATATTGCCGGTACTACTGCCCGAAGTACCAGCATTCTGGGTTTCATTAACCAAATACCGCTCCATTCTTGCAAGGTTTGTTCCATGTTGATTATGGTATGAGTTACTCATGTCCGTATTACAGACGAATATATCACCTCCTGAATGAGTCTTTTTTAAATTAGTGACGTCATATTTATTACCGTCTATTGTAACAATACATCCTAAAGCCTTTCCTCGAGATTTGCTTCCTGAAGCAGAGACAGCCGATGTATCATCAACACCTTGTATCGCCGTATCCACTTTATCCTTAAGCTCACTAACCTGGTCTACCAATTTATCGGGCACCGGGATTACCTGTGAGACCTTAAGTGCCGCCACCCCGCTTACCCCTCCCACTGCAAATACAGAAGCAATAAGGGCAAGATTAGGAAGAATAGTTTTAGATATGAACATTAAGAATCCAGTTTTCATTTTGTATAGGACATAATTTAATATTATGTTTACATATTACAAAATGATAGATTAAGAGAAGATTAAGAAAATCGGGGTGACTCGACTTGAACGAGCGGCCTCTTGCACCCCATGCAAGCGTTCTAGCCATCTGAACTACACCCCGTAGTATCAAACGGATTATATTACAAAAGATAGACAGTTTCTATCGGGTCAGTTTTTATTTATCTCCCCAAACAATCATCTAATTAAAGTTTTATTTCAAGAATTACCTGATTTGGACTGGTACCTGCTGAAAGCTTGAATTCCTTAGCAGCACCGTCAAAAGTATACTTACTCGCACTACTTCCCTCCATTTCCCATACCATAGTAATACCGCCCGGCATATCTAATGCGGCCGGCATCTTAGCAATAACATCTTCAGAAATATCGGTAAACCGCAATGTTAGAAGATTATCTCCATCATAACCTGCGCTGGCAGAAGGAATAGGCTTTGCGGTACTCCCTTTCACCTCAAAGACAATCCTGAGTATCCCGCCGGAAGCACTGTAAGAATATGAGGATACCTTCGCTCCGTCAGCTTTTCCTGCTCCAGTTATAGTCTGAGCATCCTTTGAAAACTCCTCACTTCCCAGATCTACATCAGCAGTATCAACAACCCCGGGATATTTAACATCAAGGGTTATAAGCCAGGAGGAAGCATCAATACCTGTCATACTGAAAAGAAATGGCGTCTCCTTAGACACTCCAATATCATAAAGCTCTTCAGTCTGGTCTGCACTAACATTATGATAAATCTTAATCACACCTTCCTTATTTATCATCCTGCTCTTTTGGTACCCGATTCCGCTATTATCTGTAGTAACCCCAGCAAAATCAATTCTGATTGCCCCCAAAGATGCGATATAAGTAGCTGTAACATAAGGGTTTACATCGCTATCCGTTTTCCTTGTTAAGGTAAATTCAAATCTGTGGAATCCAGTATTTGCCGTGTCAGTTAAACTACTCAAAGTATACTGACCATCAGTCTCATCACTACTTCCAACGGTCTGCTTGGTCGTTTTGTAGCTAGTAAAATCTACAACGGTGGTATCAGTGTTAGTATCCGGCTCCGGTTCCGCATTTGTATCACTATCAGTGGTCTCAGAGTCTGTATCTGTGTTTGTATTAGTATCAGTATCGGTTTCTGTTTCACTTTCAGTATTCTCGTCTACGGACTCGTTATTAGTATCGTTATTCTGTTTATCTGTATTAGATTCCTTATTTACAAGGACATAAGCACCGTAACCAATTAAAGCGAGTATAACAAGAAGGAGAATATAAAGAAGTGATGAAGATCGCTTCTTCGGGGCGACGTTTGGTTCCATATAAATAGAACAGCCAACTTATTATTCCAGTCTACCATATATCGTAACTCTGTGATAGTATGGAATGTATGAGTACTGCCAAGACAAAAGTAATCACTTTAGATCAGGAAACCAACGTTTCTCCGAAGATCGAGTCAGAAGTGAAACAAGCTCCTACCACCCTTATAGAACCACTTAAAAAGAAGGGGGAATTAAAGCCCTGGCAAAAAATAACCCTGTCTATTCTCGTAGGAACCATTCTCTTAGGTGCGTTAGCCGTCTCAATGTACTTCTATATTTTCACAAAACCTATTTCTCCCTCAGAAATAATTACAATAAATAGAGACTACCTGGAACAAGATCTGCAAATTATAAACTGGAGTGACAAAGTAAAGTTTATAACTACAGCCCTCACCACACCTGATTTACCAAGAACAGAACAGAGCCCGCTGAATGGACTTTTGTTTACCAAAACAGAGATTGAGAAGCTAGAAAAGAATCGACCAATTGCAATAATGATTAATAACCACTATCATGCCCGCCCTCAATCAGCTTTAAACAGTGCCGATATTGTTTACGAAAGCCTCGCAGAATCGGGAATAACCCGATATATGGGAATATTCTGGAGTCAAGGCACAAGTAAAGTGGGACCTGTAAGAAGTGCACGACAGTACTTCCTGGAATGGCTAAGTCCATATGACCCGTTATATATTCATGATGGATGTGCATCATCCAGTGATCCACGCACAAATGCCTGTGGAAATATATATAGTTACGGAATTAAGGATCTCAGGACGCATGGATACTGGAGAGTCACTGACAGAGTTGCCCCGCATAATGAATATAACTCAACAGTTACAGCATGGGATTATGCTTCTAAAAATGGATGGGGTGGATTTCCTGAAATAGATACGCTCCAATTCAAACGTGATGCAGAACCTAACGCGAGAGGAAGCAGAACAAAAGTAAAGGTTAGATTTAGACAGGATCTGCCCAATAACGGCCTGTATGATAGCGAATGGTCTTACGATGTTAAAAGCAACTCGTATTTACATAAAATAGGAGGGCAGGCAGATTTGGATCTCGAGACTGGCAAGCAGGTTTCTGCAAAGGTAGTCGTTATCCAAGAAGTAATTATGCAAAGTTCGGGTGATGCATATGGAAGAATCATCATCACAACTATAGGAGAAGGGAAAGCTGTTGTGCTTCAGGATGGGAAAGTAACAATTGGAAAATGGAAGAAAACCTCAAGGACGGAACGTGAAAGATATTATGACAGCACAGGTAAAGAGCTGCTGTTAAACCGCGGACGACTTTGGATAACTGCTGTTCCTAAAGATCAAGGCAAATTTGATATAATAGAACAATAAGTTAATCTATAAGATTAGTGCTCAAAAATCTTTTTATCTCAAAAGTAAGGATTGAGCTACTTGAGCAGTTTCTTTTCAATCCCGCAGAAGAGTACCATGTGCGTGGACTTGTGAGAATAATTGACGAAGAGATTAATGCAATACGCAGAGAACTACTCAACCTCAAAGCCGCAGGATTACTTAAAGTAGAAAATAAAGGCAACAAGGTAGTCTATACATTGAACCCTAAGTGCCCTGTTCTCCCAGAACTTCGCTCGATGATGTATAAGGACTCGGAGTTCGGTCAAAACCTATACAGAATTGGGACGAAAATTGTAAATGCAGAGCTCATCATCTTAACTCACTCATATTTAAACAATAAGTATGAGAGTAATATCGACGTTGATGTCCTATTCGTAGGTGATATCGATATAAGAAAACTAACCCCTGAAATGAAGGAGATTGAAAAAACATTAGAGAAAGAAATCCGTTATAGTGTAGTGACCATGAAGGATTTCGAATTTGCGAAGAAAAAGAGAGAACCCTTCTTAATTAATATATTGGAAAAGGATAAAATAGTATTGCTTGGCAGTGAGAAGGCATTGGCAGTATAATAAACCTCATGAGAGTCAAACTACCAAAAGTTCAAAACATCTTCAAAATACTTGCAGCATCGCTCATCACTTCAGTCTTTATTTCCTCAATTTTAATTGCACTTCCTCAAACGGAACGATATTTCAAAAAAGCCCGCTATGATCTCACACTATCCCCTAAAATATGGAGAAAAGAATATACTCTTGAACTTGAGTTTAAAGCCCGAGATCTGAACAAGAAAGATAAAAAGATAGAGGAGACTAAACAGATTATTGAGAGTAGACTTAGAAAGTTTGGCATTGAGAACTCTGAGGTAAAAGAGATAAGGCATAAGGACAAGAACAAGGCAACGATTAAAATTGAAGTTGAAAGTGACGAAGATCAGAAGATTGTTGACCAATTAATCTCACAAAGATATTTCTTACGTTTTGTAACAAGAAAAGACGGGGTCAATTTCGATGACACAAGCAATCAATTCGCAATATATGATATTAATAACTACGAAAATACTCCCTACACGCTCCATGACTTCAGAGAAGTGTATGTCACCAAATTAAAGGCCTCTACCGGAGAATACTCATATTTTACGATCTATAAGCCATGGGAGTATAAGGCCGAAAAGTTTTATAAATCCTTTGACAAATTAGCCGGACAATACGCAGGGATAGCTATCGATGGATTCGTTTCTCCAATAGTAGTACCTGTAACAGCGGGAAACAAAACAAGCGGGGTAACTGCCAGAAATCCCTTCGCACTAGGAATAACCTCTGATCCGATTGAAGCCAAAGCCAGCTCTATTCTTCTAAACTCAGGCGTAATTCCGGTTAACTATACTGTCAAAAATTCAAAAGAATTAAAGGTCGTAAGCTTTACTTACGACTATTCCCGGGCAGCACTACTCCTGATTATTATCAACGCAATCATTTATCTGATGTTATCACTTCTAACCAAAAAGGGAGACCTGCTTACTTTCGTTTCTTACGGACTCGCTGCCGCAACATTCATAACACTCTCTAAATTACTCCAGATACCGTTGCAACCAATCTCACTAATTTATACAGCCATCATTCTCACTTTTCTTATGCCTTTCTTCATAAACTCTCCCAGAATATCAATAATATTATTCCTTCTTGCTTCCGTTCTCAGATTAGTATCAACTGATTATATCCGCGGGATCGCATCATATATTATTTCTGTGATTCTCCTTTTCATTGTCATAACACACATCACTAACTATTTGAGAAAATTAATTCATACCGTTTTAAGATGATAAACAATCCAATAGAGCTCTTACAAATGCATACACTGCTTGAAATATTTTCTTTTATACTCACAATTACCCTATTTACAGCCATAATGTTCGGATATAATACTTATATTATAAAAAGACGACCGGGAAGGTTCCTCCTCATAATAGTTCTCCCTCCAATACTCCTTTCGCTTCTTGCATACATAGTTTCCCCACTAATCGGAGTGAGTATCAAGGGTATAAATGTAGTACCTGTCTTATGGATGCCTGTACTTCTTACACTTTTACACACGGAATACTTCATTGATATGCTCAAGAAGACAAAAACAGATACTGCCAACCCTACTTTTGAATTTCCTAAAAAGATTGTAAGGGAAACTATCTACTTCATAATTGCTGGCATAATTGTGACCGCATCATGCTACGTTCTTTTCCCTCAGAGTAATTTAATTCCTTTTATCTTAGGTCTTGTTATCTCTGCCATATCCGTAGAAATTAATACCGTTATAATTAACAAAAGGCTATAATGTTACCTATTGTTGTAGTAGCGGGTCCGACCTGTTCAGGAAAAACGGATCTGGCAATTAAGCTCGCAAAGGCTTTTAACGGGTTTATCATTAACGCGGACTCCAGACAGGTATACAAAGATATTCCGGTTGCCACTGCACAACCGAAACCTGATCATGTAAATAGTGACGGATCTTGGACAATACAAGGTATAAAACACTACTTATTTGGTTTTGTTCCTCTGTCAAAGGAATACAACATAAAGACTTTTAACAGAGATGTTAAAAAATTACTAGCATCAAAAGATCTATCCAATAAATTACCTATCCTTGTAGGAGGCAGCGGATTATATATAGACAGTTTTATAAATTCGTATGATTTAAAACATAACCAAAGGTCCATCTACACTCGATCATATTTAAACACCCTTCCTTTAGAATCTCTGCAAAAGATCGCCGGCAGTAATCTTGATACTCTAAACGAAAGTGATAGTAAAAACCGTGTCCGAATTATAAGGCTAATTGAAAAAGGGCAAAAGAACGATTTAAAAGGAGCCCCTATTAAACATATTTACCTATTGAAAGACCTTCCTATGGAACTTTTGGAGGTAAGAATAAAGAAAAGAATTGATATAATGATCAAAAGTGGTCTTGAACAAGAGGCTTTGGGGGTACTAACAAAGTATGATAGGAAGAACCTCAAGGGTCTTAATACTATTGGAATGAAAGAGTTTGTTCCCTATATTAAAGGTGAAGGCTCTATTGAGGAAGTAAAGTCTCAGATTTACTTTCACACAAGACAATACGCCAAACGTCAAAAGACCTGGTTCAAAAGAAATACAATAGCAATAAAGGTCAATACAGACAAAGATGCAATCAAAGTAGTCGATTCTAGACTAAAGGGTAACTCTTAATTACAGATATACTACCCTCACTTGATTCAATTAGATGAATTTCTTTTACATCAAATCGTATATCATTTACTTTCAGGTCTTTATTTACGTTCCTTACATCAAGAGAGAGATTCTTGTACTCTTCATCACTAACTACTTTATTAACACGACCCAATGTCACATGGGGAATGAATATCTCATAATCCTTTGTCCGAATTCCGTAAAGGCCCAATTGATATAACATGTCTCTGATCTCATCTCCACCGCTTAGTAATGAAAGATATACAAGTTCCTTATAACTTCTCTGTATTCCCAAGTTGGCCTTATCAAGCCGAACGGAGAACTTTTTAAGTACAATTTTCTTAAGTTTAAGATCCAAAAGCATTTTTTTAATGATGCCTAATCTTTCACCTAAATAAACGAGAGTTATATGGTACGTTTCAGGTTTTACCCAACGGACATTTACATTCTGGCCGTCAAAGACCCTACCTAAATTGCCGACAACCTTTCTAACCTCATAATTACTCTGTTCATTAGGTATAAACCCTAGAAAAAAGCCCATTTAGTGCCTGATTATATTATTTACCCTTCTCTATTTTTTCCTTTCCGACAAACTGCTGAAGAGCCTTTGGAACAGTGAGTGAGCCGTCCTCATTCTGATAAGTTTCAAGCACAGCCACCATTAAGCGGCTAGTAGCAAGTCCTGAAGCATTAAGCATGTGAACATACTTATTATCTCCTTCACCAGTCTTATACTTTATGTTTCCCCTTCTCGCCTGATAATCACGGACATTGGAGATTGAACTCACTTCATAGTATGTTTGAAGGTATGGTAACCAAACTTCAACATCATATGTCTTAGCTGCCCCGGCAGAACAATCTGCGGCCGCAAGCTGACTGACTCTGTAATGAAGTCCTAAACCGTCAACAAGGTTTGTTGCTTTGTTCAGTAACTCTTCCAAGGCAGCTTCTGACTGTTCAGGTGTAGTATACTGGAACATCTCAACCTTATTAAACTGGTGCATTCGAAGCAATCCTCTTTCATTTGCTCTATATCCCCCTGCTTCTCTCCTATAGCACGGTGTATAACCAAATAACTTAATGGGAAGATCTGCTTCATTGAGTAGCTCATTTCTATATATATTCGCAAGTGCTGTCTCAGCAGTGGGAAGAAGCATACTTCCATCCTGGACCCAGTAAACATCGTCCTTGAACTTCGGAAGCTGTCCTGCTGTATATCCGGATTCCTCAACAAGAAGATGAGGTGGAAGAATCATTTTATATCCGTCTTTTATATGTTCAGATATAAAATAGTTAATCATCGCCCACTCTAGCTGTGCTCCTAGACCTGTATACATTGCAAAATTGGAACCAGCCATCTTAGTTGCACGATCCATATCTATCATTCCCAGACCCTCACCAATCTCCAAATGATCCTTAATTTTGAAACCAAATTCAGGTTTTTCCCCTATCTCCCTTATCACTCTGTTGTTTTCTTTCCCACCACCTACGACATCATCATCAGGAAGGTTAGGTAGTACCTCAAGCTTCTTTTTGAGCTCCTCCTCTGCTTCCCTCAATTCCTCTTCGGCTTCTTTTACTTCTTCTGAGAGATTTTTAAGCTCAACTATTAACTTCTTGAATTCGTCACTTCCTTTTTCAACCTTAGACATCTGATCATTGAATCCTTTCTGCTTGGCTCTCAGGTTATCATACTCCTGCTGCTTCTCCTTTCTTTCATCATATGCATCGGTAATCTCATCTAAGTTAAAATCTTTCTCCTCCATTCTCTTAAGAAGGGCTTTCTTCACCACTTCTTTATCTTCTACTATTCTTTTAATATCTAACATGTTTCTTTCTAATTAATTTAAAATCGGTCTGAAGTTTTATTTCATGATTAATAGGTCTGTTTTACAGACCTGATGAGAAGGAACTAGATATTATTGTATATGAATATCTCACTGAAGATATTATATGGGATGTAAGAAGAAATGAGAAGAGATATATTCTCATCAAGAAAGTGATATCTTGAACAGCACAAGAGCTGAGGACTGTTTAAGGCCTCTTATTAGCAAAATCGAGCCATTTTCTTTTCGAAATCATCTTCCTTTACCATTGGAGCACGGAATTTATTACCCATACTCTCTACATAAAAGATAAATCCTAAGTCAGAACTTTGTGTGCATCCTTCCTCAATAGGAAACGGCCTGCCATAGTACTGGATAAGATCACCGCCGAGCGCCGGTTCCAGATCAGTTAATGTTATGATTGCTTTGTCACAGGTACAACTATCTGCAATAACGACGTGAGCTAAATGACCTTTTTGTCCGTTACCATCTTTTTCATACAAATAGTAAGCTTTACGGGCATTTCCTAATCCATATTCCCTCACAAACTTAAGCACAAACAAGGAACCATTTCCGATTGTATCAAATATGAATTTACCAAAACCTAGAGGGGTTTCATCTTTTTCCCCATTAACAAGGGCTTCCATTAAATCATTAAAAGGTACTTCTGAATTAAAACCTGGAATGTTAATATGGTCAGTATTATTTAGTATAGTCATTCTTATCTAGATATAAATTCAATGCATAATTGTATCATATTATAGGCTTGTACAACAAGAGTAGATACAGGACATCCCACAATATAGTATTGTGGATTCTCTAATCACTTGCTCTATTATATTTGACTAGCGTTCCTTCAAGTCCTCTGTGACTAATTCACGGAGAAAGTTCTGTATGATCCTATTATCTCAAAGACTTGGTTGCAACTCCCAACTGTTTCAAAGCATCCTTAACAAATTCCCTTGTTATCTGGTTATCTTCACTTAACAAGCTTTTGGATGCCATATACAATCCTACAACAGCTTTCTTAAGACCATCAGCATCGGAAAGCTGGGTCCCTTCAAGAAATTTAAGTTCATTTTTCCTACCTGAGAATCCCCCATTTGTCACAAGAGTCGTCCTATCTCCAAATATCACATGAAGTTGAACCTCGTAATCGTGTTTCGAATTCTCCGCAACACATGCAATCAAAACATTTGCTTCGATACCTTCAAGTTCATAAACAGAGAGGCCTGTTATCTCAAACAATCTATTTTTGAAGTCAAGGACTCTTCGTTCATGGTCATCGAGCATTGCTCTTTCATCCACAAAACCTGAGGCATTACTCATTAGAAAATCTGCAAAAGATTGGCTTGGCATCTTTAATCTATAATAAGTTTATAGCGAATTATACTCAGCGGGAACATGCGTAAATTATATCCCTATAGAGCCATTTACTTCAATCCTAAGTCCTCCTTGATCTCTTTCATTGCATCGATGACTAACTGTATATGTTCATCAAGATCAATATTAAGTTCCTTTGCTCCGTTTATAATATCCTCCCTTACAACCCCTCTTGCAAAGCCTTTGTCCTTAAACCTTTTCGTAACAGATTTAACGTCCACTCCTGATAACTGATCAGGCTTAACCAGTGCAACGGCAACGATAAAACCTGTAAGCTCATCTGAAGCAAACAGAGCTCGAGCCATATTATCTTTTCTTGAAGCTGAATCATCCCGAAGCCCATGGCCTTTGATCGCATCAATCATGTCTTCTGTCACACCCTCCTGTCTTAGTATCTCGTACCCCCATTCTGATGGGTGCTGATCACCCATTTTCTCGTAATCGAAATCATGTATTAACCCAACAACACCCCATTTCTCTTCGTCCTGTCCAAACTTTTTAGCATATGCCCTCATGGCAGCTTCAACCGCCAGCATATGCTTAACTAAGTTATTATTTTTTGTATACTCTTTTACTAACTCCCAAGCTCTTTCTCTTGTCATGCGATTATGATAACAAATTAATTTAAGATGATTTACCCCCCTGCCCCTGTATACCTCTTAAGGCATTGGTTCCAAATCACTTTTGCGATGAAAAGAAATAATACCGAAATCGCTATACCCATTACTATGTACTTCCAGTCGAGATTTCCCAAAAGAGCCTGAGCCGGAACGGTACCGACAAATGCTATAGGAAGAAGTGTATAGAAAAGAATCTTAAAATTCCCTTCCCATATATCAACAGGAAACTTACCTATTCCCACAATCTGTTTTTTAATTTCTCTCGTACCATTCTTAATCGCGATAAAATCAAAACTTGCAAAGATAAGCTCAAAGCTAAACCATATGAAAAAGGCACATATGATCATTATTAAAGAGGCTCCTACATTAAGAATTGTTAACTCTGCAAAGTGTTTGATTACATAGTATCCTACGAGTAATAAACCGGAAATTGCTGACATTGCATCATCAACAAAGAATTCAGTAAAGGAAGCTCCGAAAATCGAAGAAAACGGTTTTAGAAGCAGGAAATCAAACTCTCCTTTCATGACCTTCTCTTCAAGCCTCCAAAGATTTATTGAGAAAAGTGACCAACTAACATAGTTAACAGCATTAAAGATACCTGCCAGCAAATACATCTCGTCTAATGTCCATCCGGCAAAATGGTCCTGGTTACCCATTACTGCATTAATAAAAATTACCTGTATAACCACAAGAAATATTCCCCTAAGGGACCGGACAAGGACCTCGATTCGGTATGTACCCGCCTTACTCAGACTATGCCTGAGTACAGCCAGCCACACATTCAAATAGTACTTAATTTTGCTAGATACCTTCCGCTTCATATTTTTTTATAGCAAATCTATATAGAACTTTATATAAAATAACCAGTAAAACCAGCCATAGTACTCCAATCAAAAATCCTTTGTAAATTTCAAAATCCATGAGCTGTTTTGTTATGATCTCAATCGGAAACGAGAGTGTGTATCTAAAAGGCAACCCTTTAACTATAAATACAGCCCATAACGGCATTGCAAGAATCGGAATGACTTCACCGGAAAGAAATGTTATTACGTTTTCATACAATGATCTGATACCTAATATCTGCTTAATAAAGAAAGCTACAAGTGCAAAAGTGTTACCAAGCATAAAGTTAATTAGGAAACCTAAAATCGCAGCCAGAAAGAATAGCCCTATATGTAAAAGGGAAAGGGAAATCATTATCTGGTCCTTAAAATACAGGTATGTAATAAGAAGAAAAGGAAGAAGTATGATAAGCCTCAGGAATCTGAAACCCATACTTATACCAAACACTTCAGAAAGATAATGGAAGGGTTTTACTAGGTATTTTGAAAACTCGCCATACATTATTTTGTTAGTCATATACTGGTCAGAATAGTCTTTGGTGAGTTTGCTCACAACTGCGACCATAAAAAAGTATGTAACCATTTGATCTCCGGTAAACCCTCCCCCTCCATTTCTGGCAACTGTGGACCAAAGCACGGCCAGAACAAACGGTTGAAACAAATCCGCAATTACCCAAGCCGCAATCTGAGCTCTATGCGTAAGTTCCATGCTCAAGAAGAGCTGTGAGGTTTTATATGCAATTTTTGCAAATTTCTTAGGGTTTGTTACCAGCATCTTTTATTAATTGATTTATGCTTTGGTCCGGATACTTGTAAATATTAATCCCAACCTTTTTAGCAGCATTTAAATTATTATCGTCATTATCAATATAGTATACCTGATCGGGTTCAACAATAACCTCCTTTAAGACTTTCTTGAAAAATTTTGGATCTTTCTTTTTAACTTTCAACTCACAAGATGAAAATACCTTCACAGGTTTAACTTTCGTTTTTAAAGCCTCTGCTAAATACTCCGTCCTATATTTCTCCTGGTTAGTACATATATACACTTTATATATATCTTTATTGAGCCCACTTATCTTGTCTATCATCTCCTGATTATATTTAAGATCCTCTTCAATCCAATATTTCACAAGCTCATCTGCAGTTCCCTGCCACCTCCACTCCTTCAGGTATTTCTTAAGAACCTTTTTCAAATCCTTTTTACCTGTAAGACAATCGTTAAAGGCCTCCTCAAAAAAAGGACGAAGCATCTCAATATCAACATTAAACTCCCTGGAATACCTTTTGCTAAAACGTTCATTTAAGATAAGAACTTCATCTATGTCTAAGAGGATAATCCTCAGGTATTTATTTCTTGTCTTGAGGGTTTCGTTTCTTTCCTTCTCGAGTTCCTTTAATTTCCACATGAATATTCTCCCTTTGTCCTTTGCATTCGGATAGTCAATAGCGAAGCTCAAGGCCTGTTCCATGTGGACACGGGGTTTCTCCTTTGCCATCCTTATGTACATTGAAACTTGATTGAGTGCTCCTAGTTTAAGTGCAACTCTGTAACCAAAATCCTGAAATTCTTTTGTTACATATTTGTGTTTAGAGAGAACCTCTTTCTTAAACTTCTCTTTATCTTGAAGTATGTCCTGTATGCTTTGCATACCTAATTTTACAGGATAATACTAGATTTAGGTATCTTTAGAGAGTAACCTACTGTTAGGCAACAAAAACTTCCTCACGTCCCCAAGCAGTTTTTAATGCAAAAGTTTTAACAATGAAAGGTTGATCTTCAGAAGATAAAGATGTCAATTCGGTTTCGACCTTGCTTAGTTGGCTTACTAAATACAGCCCAGGATTTATGTAGTCCGCTCTTGTAAGCTCACCCTCTCCAATTGTAATCACAGAATTCAACTGTATCTCAGTATCAGAGATTCTTTCTATTTTCTCATCCATGAAAGGATTGGGCCTTTTTTCGTCTGTTAAGGCAAATCCATGTCTGACCATTCAATATTAACTCTCGGCTAATTTAGTGCCGTCATTATAGCATGAAAGCCCTCTTTTAGCCTATAAACCAGCTCTTATCAACTTTTACTCATACCTTAACGCATCCAATACGGATATCTTAGTGGCACGTTTTGCAGGATACAAACCTGTAAGGATACCAACTGCTAACGAAAGGGCTATTATAAATACAACAAATGCAAGAGGCAATGCAGATATATCAATTGTCCCCCCTCCCTTGAATGCGGCAAAGATAGAAAGACCGATACCAAGCATAGTTCCGGATACAACTCCTAACAGAATACCAAAGACCCCGCCCAGTACCCCCATAATGACCGATTCCGTGAGAAAGAGCTCTTTTACCTCTGAAGACTTCATTCCCATTGCTTTCATAAGCCCAACCTCCCTAGTTCGTTCAAGGAGAGAAACGGTCAGGGTATTAAACATCCCGAGTGAAGCAACGATAAGTGCAATCGACCCAAAAAGAGCTAATAATAGCTTTGCCGTAGAAAAGATATTATTAATCTGATTTACAGTATCAGCTACTGATCTAGTAACATAACCCATTGCTTCTACCTGATATCTTACTTTTACAAGATCAGACTTATCTTTCACAACCAATTTGAGCTGCGAGTAGTTCACAACACCTAAAGAACGGATATCTATAAATGGTACATATATCACCGGCGTTTTATCATCCGGAATTACTCCGACAATTGTATACTCAGTTTCGTTAGATTCTATCTTTTCGTCAGGGTTTTCAAGTAAATCACCTACTACAACAAATGAGGCACTAAAGACCTTTCCAATTGCCTCACTCTCTTCGAGACCTAACACTCGAAGTGCTGCCCGGTTAATAACGGCTTCTTTTATAGCCTGGTCTCCCAGATTGATTTTCTTTATATTTATATCTGATCCGCTTCCCGATTCGGATGGGATCTCCACTTTTGGTAAGGTATCAGAAACTCCAAGCACTTTGACTGAAGAGAATAATGATTGCTCAACTTTTACTCCCTCCTGTATTATGTAACCTTTTGACTGAAGCTGAAAATCCTCATCTCCCTTGAGCACCTGATAACCTTCATCTGAATATCCTCCTTTTTTCCATAGGAGAAACTCTGAACCTATCCATTTGCCTAAGACCTTGCCTGAAACATCCTCACCTACCATTCCAATACCTTTTTTAGCTCCGTAACTGCCGCCCCAAATTTCAACACCCTCGTACAAGCCCTCAACTCGTTTAGTATATCCCAGAATCTTTGAACCTAGATCTGGAGTCTCATGAACTTCAAGCCAGACAGTCGGGTTAATCGTAAAGGAAACAGCCCGGATCTCCTTCCCAACCAATCCGCTCTCTTTTGCCACACCGGCAACCTTACCGTTTTCAATCATACTATTAATTATTAGGTCGTCACTTTCAAAAATCTTTCCGCTGGTCGGCTGAATAGCAGACTGTTTTAGATATTCTGAGGTAACTCCATAAACAGCCATATCGGAGACTGAAGACTTATAGCTAATCTTTCCGACTACAGAAATTAAAGGCAGAGATTTAACAACTTCCGGAATGTCCTCAAAATCACTGATCGTTTTATCATTTATTTTTAATCTTCCTCCCACCTGAGTAGTAATATCCGCCTGTTTCATCTCTTCAAGTCTTGCAACTCTTGAAATAACCATCTCCTGAACCCCGTAACCGATTGAAACGAGAAAAACAATAGCAGCGATACCAATGGTCATCCCACCAATAGTAACATTGGTTCTCGACTTCTTGGCTCTCATATTTCTAACGGCAAGTTCAATAAGATCTCGCTTTGATATCGAATCCTCATGCTTCGGATCCAAGGTCTTATATATATTGTCAAAAAATACCTCTACCTTCTGACTAGCATTTTTCTTGAACGATAATGGCAATACTTTTATATTCACAACCCACAAGACAATACTACCTAGAAAGTAGATAAAGAGAAGTGCAAGAAAGAAAATAGGTTCTAGAACTCTCTGGATTATAGGTTTTTTAGGTTGTTTCTCCATTTTACTTCTCAATATATTTACGTTTATACGACATGACACTGTTATCGTCTTTAACAATCTCCCCGTTTAGCATGTGAATTGAAGACTTCGTATATCTAAGATATTCAAGATCGTGTGTTACCATGAGAATAGTTTTTCTATCAACAAGATTAAGCTCAGCGAGGACATTCATAAGTTCAAGGCCGGATTCGTAATCAAGGTTACCGGTTGGCTCGTCGGCTATTATTATCTGAGGATCAGTGATTAGGGCACGGGCAAGAGCTACCTTTTGTTGCTGTCCGCTTGATAATTCCGACGGTTTATAATTACTCCACGATATCATTCCCAGTTTCTCAAGTTCCTTTTTTGCGGCTTCTAATCTAGTCACCTTGGGTACGCCAATCAGAGAAAGAGGAAAAGCCACGTTTTCAATAACGGTCAGGGATTTGATCCAGTTAGGCTGCTGATATACCATTCCTATACTTTTCTTTCGAAGTTCCGATCTGTCATCCTCATTTAAATCCGCGGAGTATAGATCTACACCAAAAAATTTAATTGATCCTGATGTAGGCTTTTCAAGTCCAAGAATAGTGTGAAGAAGGGTTGATTTACCGCAACCTGATGGTCCGTAAATAATGGTAAAGTCACTGGAGCTAATATCAAGTGTAATACCTCTTAACACAGGAACGTCCTGAATTCCTACATGAAAGGATTTTGACAGGCTTTCAATTTTTATAACAGTTTGTTTATTCATGTTACCTTCCAAGAACACCAAATATTTCCTGTAAATTAGTTATAACCAAATTAAGTGCATTATCTGTTGATTTAGGCGTAATAGTGACAGTATCTATTGATTTACCCTCATTACCGGCCTTATCTTTTGAAAGGACTCTTAAATGATATACCTTTGAAGGACTCAAACCCGAAATAATTACGATATGATTTAAAGTCAGATTATTATCAAGTTGTGTCTTCTGCGGGTACGATGTACCAGTCCCTTCTCCATATTCAATTTGTGATGTTGCAGGTTCATCCGTATTCCATGAGACGATAAGCTGAGCTTTTGTCTCTTCAGCGGTTGACGATACAGCGGGAATCGTAGATCCTTCGACCAGCATCCCGGAAATCTGCGGTGCACGACTGTCTGTTGATGTCGCAAACTTATACGAATCAGAGACAGCTTCATTTCCGATCCTATCCCTACCTTTAACAACAAGATAATAACTCGTTTGAGGAAGTAATCCCCGTATAATCATCTTATGTTCCCCTTTCTTTAAGGTAACAATCACCTCATCTCTTGCCTGATCAATCCTGCCCTCAGGATAGTATGTGATAATAGAGGAGACCTCAGTATTTGTCTGCCATGTAACAAGGATTGTTGTCTGTGAAGTACCGGAGACCTCTTGGAGCACTATCTCGGATATTCTCGGCTTAGGAAGGGTGATGAAGTCTAAAATAGTCCCGTCATACTCACTGGTCTCAACATCAAAAGCATTCAATTTATAGAAGTACTTGGTGCCATCTTTAAGACCAGTTAACTCAACTGTATATGTAGTCTCAATAGGTGACGTCGGAACTTCTTTGACTCCTCCGAAGTTTGAGCTTTCACCATAATATATCTTCACCTTGCTGGATCCCTTGGAGGTAAACTGTATGATTGCAGAACTTAAACCTATATTTTTTGCCAACACATTTTTTATAACCGGAGCGGCCTGCGTCTTAAACGATTTCTCTTCAGAGATCCCCGTGTTACCATCCTCATCTGTCCACTTAGCAACATAAAAGTATGTGGTATTGGGGTTGAGACCTGAGAGATTAATTGAATGACTCGTTACTTGATCTGAATTGCTCGGTTCCTCTTCGAAATACAGTCCGGATTTTGTCCCAAATGCAATTTTTGAATCCGAGGCTCTAGATGTACTCCAGGTTATCTGTGCTTTCTTGGTTGTTATACTACTCACAAAAGGAGCTGACTCAAGGTCTGCCGGTGCAGTCCATTTTCCTGTCGGAATTATAGTAACGGTATTTGTACCTGATGATAGTGCATCAGCACCGTCCTTTGTAACAATTTTATAGAAATACTGCCTTGATTCAGGAGCACTATCTACATACGAAAAACCTGAGCTTGACCCTACCTGAATAAAACTAATTCCATCTTCCGACCTGTATACAAGATATGATAGGTTACCTGCCCCCTGATACTCTGGAGCAGTCCATGTAAGGGTAACATTCCATTGGGATTGGGATTTAATTGAAGAGTCTGAGACCACCAGATTTCCAACATTATCGGGATTTGTAGAGTCCAAAGTAAACGTCCCCGTTATGTAGTTGCTTGGAGAGTAGTTTGGCACATCTGCATCATCAACCGCAACCACATAAACGGTGTTTGAACCCTTGTTCACATTTGACATTGCTCTGGCAGAAACCGTTAATGAGGTACCGTTATCCAGATAGGCTGCCGTATTACTCTGAAGCGTATTAAGTGTAGAAGGAGGCGGGGTATTAATCATGTAGTAGTAATGAGCCACTTCTGTACCCACGGAAGGCGTCGCAGCCGGCCACGAGAGTGCATAGCTGTTTGTTTCGCTGGTTGTAGGTGTAACCGTGACAATATCTGTAGGAGCAAAATCAGGTGCCTCGCCTCCATAGGATATATTTCCGGTTCTTATAGTCGAAGTCCCGGAGAAATTACCTACATTATCTACAGTTCTGAAGTAAATAATGTTATCGCCTGAAACTATAAAAGATCCGTCCCTCACTTCAGCTAATGTATATGACGATTCTCCTAAAGGAATATAATCAATATCATAAAGGTCGGAATGTTGAGTACCCTGCCACTCTCCACTCATAGAGTTTATTTGATACTGCCATCCTAAGACATCAGATTCGTCATCATGTGAAATTCCTGCTCCGGAGACCGGCCATGAGAAGCTCATATCAACTACATTAGAGAAGTTACCCGAAGGTGTAGATATATAACTTACATTCGTAGGAGCAGTTTCATCATATCGGAATCTAATTGTTTCGCTTACATTTACGACATTCCCTGCATTATCAACACTCTTAATATTGAGGTAGTACGTATTTGCTGATGTTATGAAAGTATCATCGTTAGATAAAGCAGTGCCAAGGTATCCTGCTGTCGAGAGATCCAGCTGTTCACCTGAGATAATGAATTGGCATGATGTTCCTGAAACAGGAACAGGGGATGTTCCAAGTTTCCCTTTGTTATGAGCAGGGTCTCCTGCTTCATCGGTTCCAAAATACAAACAATATCCTTTCAATCCGCTTTCATTATCATCTCCGCCTTCCCACTCAAAAATAGGCGTGGATACCCCAGTCCAGCAGTTATCAGTATAGTCACATGATAGTGTTGGTGTTTTCATAAACCTGGATAGGGTCGCATTGACTGGGTCAGTTGTATCTGTAGTCATACCCACAATCATATTTGCAATATTCGGGAAGTTAATTCCATCAGGGTTTAGTATCACTTTTACTGAGATCTTCTGAGTCAACGTGTCCAGCTCCTGCATAACTGACTGGGTAAGTTGAGCTGCGGTATTAGTATGTGTTGTAAGGTTCGAGGCAGCAGACCATACACTGCCGTTCCAATATTTCCAGTTTGCTCCCACTCCGCTTTCACAGACGTCTCCATCGTTAGTACATACTTGATATTTAATACTGCTGCTTCCCGGGGTGGTTACATCTGAAGAGAATGAATCCCATGATGTGACCAACTGGTTATAGTATCCGTCGGTATTAAATATTGAGTATGCAGACTGCTGGTATAGTGATATATCATCGACATAAACTGTTTTGCTTGCTTTTACTCTCACCCCAAGATCCTTGCTTGATGCAATACCGGTGAACACACCACTAAGTTTGTACCAGCCACCTCCCATATCCGTAAAGGTTGTTGAAAGAACTGAGTCATTATAATATAGCTCCAAATCGTTTGCCGTTACGGCACTTCCATCAGTATATGCATATGCAACCAGAGAGTATTGAGATGTATCACCTACGTTTATACTCTGTACAAAGTTCGAGTCATTACCTCCTGTTGAAAGCAAGGCACTTCCATTACCTGTATATTTATGAACAGTACTGTATGTAGCAGTCACATCTTCTGCAGGAATATCAGTGTATTCACCACCGGTTCCCCTTGCAAAGAGTGAGAAATTGTCAAAGGTATTACCAGAGTATGTTGAGAAAAGGCCGTGTTTTGTATTACTTATAATACCCGCATCAGAGATTGTAAGTTCTGCTCCTACAAGGGTGTTGTTGTAATATACACGATACTTAGTACCATCTTTAATAACTCTGAGCTGTGCACCCGCTGAGTATGTTACAGCAGTTGTCTGTACTGTTGTATATACTCCTGCTACTGATTTTTCGAGTTTTACATTTGTTCCGTCGTGATATGCAATTACAAAGTTCTGAGGATTACTCGTTGAATCAAGATTTAAAACTAGTCCAGCTTGAGTACCGGAAGTTAGAGTTACATTAGCATCTGCCATAACATCAGAATCCGAAGTGGAGACAGTGGAGAAAAGGGATGAAAGGGTTAAAGGTTTGACTGAGATATCATCATAACGATACTCATGCCCAGTAGTGGTTAAATATAAATAAACTCTTGGTGCAGTTGAAGTAACCCTCCCTGAGCCTATATAATTGTGCCAAGAACCATCGCTACTTCCGTATTTGTCATAAATCGGGTTTGTATAACCAGGACCTCCATAGACAAAAACCTTTGGAAACCCACCAGTAATATTTTTTTGCCAGTTTGATATTGAAACCCAGGTTCCATTTGTGGATAAAAGGTCCTGAAAGACGCCACCAGATACTCCAGTAATATCTACTGATTGAGCACCACTACCACCTGTTCTTTCATCTGCCACACCATCAAAAGTTGACGTACTACTCCAACTGCTAGGAGGGTCACCTATTTCCATATTTCCATTTGTAACTAATTCTGAGCCTATTTCAGGCGTAATAGTAATTTTATTTCCCGATATTGTTCCTCCTGTCCATACTAGTGAAGGTGTAGTTTGGGAATCAGGTCCAGTCGTTTCAGAATTTCCTATTACTCCGTCTGCTCTTGTAAAGGTATCATATGCAAGAGGTGTAGGAAGCCATGATAATGAGGGAACTCTAATATAATCAGAGGAAACACTTGTAATAGGGGTTTGAGCACTTAAACTAGGATATCTGTTTCCTGTCGAATTGTTAGTCATGTATAGAAGAGACCAATTTGAGTATGCCCCTCCCTTTATGAAATAATAGTTACCTGCAGCTCTCTGTATTACCGCTAGCGTATAATCAGTTCCCGCTACATATGTTCCGACACCTGCAGTCAGAGCACCGTCATAGATGCTAAAACCTCCTCCGCTTGCAAAACGGACTCCATCAGCAATTTGCCCTCCAACTGTATCATCGAAACCAAACATTGGAGCACTATACGAAAAATTATTCTTAAGATTTCCTATTAATGCTCGTCCAGACTGCCTTGTAATTTGGGGATAGGAAATATTTGTGTAACTTGCCGGTGCATCTCCGATTTGCACTCTTCCTCCTCCAATACTTAACTGACTACTTGTATCCGCAACTGTTCGGACTCCTCCAGTCGGTGTCGCACTAGTTCCATTAACGCTCCCAGCTGCTCTTGTATCTGTAAACTCATCTTGAAGCAGGTATGATTGTGTTCCACTCCATCCACTAACATCACTTTCAAATTTGGAGTTTGTTAATGTTACTTCCCCGAGTTTATAAAGAAGAAATTCATCAACATACACAGTTTTCCCTGCCTTAACTCTGATTCCAACATCTTTACTCGATGCTGCACCGGTTATAGTTCCTGTTAACCTGTACCAGCCTCCACCTACAGATGTAAATTGAGTTGGTACAACTGAACCGTCGTGATACAGAACAAGATCAGAACTTGTTACAGCACTACCGTCTGTATAGGCGTAGGTAACTAAAGAGTAAACATTGGTATCGCCGGTATTAATACTCTGAAGGAAGTTAGCATTGTTTCCGGAAGTAATAAGTTTTGCACTACCTGCTCCGCTATACTTAGTTGTAGTCTCATATGTCGCCGTTAAATCCTCTGCAGGAATGTCATTATACTCACCTCCGGAACCTCTTGCCCAAAGGGCAAAATTATCAAATGTGTTTTCGGAATATGTAGAAAATACACCGTGATTTGTATTACTAATGATGCCTGCATCCGAAATTGTCTGTTCAGATCCTACCAAAGCATTATTATAATAAATTTTATACTTTGTACCCGTCTTTGTTACCTTCAAAGGAGCGCCAGCAACATATGTAACAGCTGTACTTTGAACAGAGGTATATACTCCACCAACAGATTTTTCCAGTTTCACATTACCACCATCGTGATAAGCTATTACAAAATTCTGTGGATTGCTTGTTGAATCAAGATTTAGGACTAGTCCAGCAGGATTTCCAGGTTCCATAGTGACATTAACCTCTGCAAGAACATCTGAATCTGAGGTAGATAATACCGAGAAGAGAGAAGGAAGACTGAGTTTTTTAACCGAGATATCATCACGGTATAAAGAAGATGAAGAGGCACTAGATCTGTATACCGGCCAAATACTAAGATCTCCAGAGGACAGCACCCTCCAACTGTTATAATATCGAGTCCATGTAGTTCCAGGATTTTCAGACCCTGCTTCAGTAAGAATTCGTGAACCCGTAGACATCGAGTAAAATGTCTTACCACTAGCTGAAGCTCTTCCCCATACAGATGAAGCTACCCAATCACCAATACTCCCGGAAAGGGATTGCACTGCCTGTGCATAACTACCAGAAGCATCAATGTCTGATCGCGAGGAGTAACTTCCACTGTGAGTGATCGATGATTCTTGATTTAGAGTTGAGGTTCCAGCTAAGTATTCAGTCCAGCTTGTTAGATTGGTTGCACTTGTCCAGTTTTCCATTCCACCATCTGTTACAAGTTCACTACCCACAGAAGGAGTTATTTTCATGCCATTACTCGAAATAGTACCGGTACTCCATGAAAGCCTTTCAGTGGTTTGACTATCCGGGCCAGCTGCTTCTGTACTTCCTGCACTCCCATCAGATCTGGTAAAAGTATCGTACGCTAAAGGCGTTGGTATCCATGTTGTAGTAGGGACGCGGATCAAACCCGCAGCCAATGCACTGATCGTGCTAGTATAAACCCCGAAACCAGGATATGTCGTTGCAAATGATCCTGTGTTACTGATACTTATCAAAGTCCAGCTTGTATATATCCCACCTTTAAGAAACAGGTATGACCCGGAGCTTCGTTGAATAACTGCGGTATCATACTCCACCCCTTTTGACACATCTTCCCCGACATTTGCCCCAGCTCCAAAGTGATATACCCGTCCGTCATAGAACAGGGCACCATCTTCAATCCTTGTCACTGTGTTATCATCAAAACCAAAAGTTGTATAACCGCTATTACCAACATTATCAAGCGTAATTTTCCCATAGATAATTCTTCCCGGTGTTCTACTCATAGAACTATATCGTAATCCTGGGTCACCGGCAGCAACCCCACCGGTTGTAAATATTAAAGACCCTCCACCTATACTCAATTTACTATTTGTATCTGTTACACTTCTCAGCCCTCCTGTTGGTGTCGCACTTGTTCCGTTAACACTACCACCAGCTCTTGTATCTGTGAACTCATCCTTAATAATATAGCTTTGGGCATCACTCCATCCTGCTAAATCAGTATCCAAACTCCCATTTGTTAATTTGTTCACTCCCAAATGTGCACCGCTATTATTAACGGCTATAAATTCACTATCATAAGTATAGTTATTTGCATTGGCTATGTTGAATGTCCAAGTCTGAAAAGTATCGTTAACAGCATATGATTTGAAAATATTTACTGCTCCCGCATAAAGGCCTAAAACAACACCTATCGAAATACATACGAATGCAAAAAGATTGAACTGCCACTTAAATATGGTGATTTTCCTTGTAAAGAAGCTTCTTAAATTGATTTGGACAGATCTTTTCACTATACAGAATTGGTATATCTAGTCATAATAATATATATAATGATGATAGATAAAGCAATATAAAAGAGGCTTATAGACGTTATAAACAACTCCTAAGAACCTATTTATACAGGCTGAATTTTCCAGTGAGCTCCTTAATGGTATCAACATCAGCAAATATACCTATTCCATATATCTCACCATCTTTCATACTCATTTTGGAAATGGCTTTGGAAAGATCTTTATCCTCTTTAAAATCCAGCATCTCCTTGGTATAGACTAAGTGGATAACATCTCCCTTCTCTTTTACCCTCTCATAAAGGTTATGGAGCTGAGAGTCTGTAGCACCAAGTGCAACTACCGGATACTGTGAATTGGATGGTATCGTGTTACCGTCAGCAAACTCAAATGAGTCAACACTTGCAAATCTATTCTTTTCTATGTTGTTTCCAAGATATGCGCATAGATGCCCCACCGTATTTGTAATCTTCCAACCTTCCAGCGAGTTATTAAGCACTACAACCATTTTTTTTGACATATCCTGTTCAATGTCTTTCTTCTTCCCTGACCCTTTTCCTAGAAGTTTTTCATTCCCTTCTAAGGCCTCTTCACCATAAATTTCTTTTTGAAGCCTTGTAACCGGAGCAGGTTTCATTAACGGGAAGAATATTACATCGTCTATATATTCTGACTCTGTAAACAGCATCTGGAATCTTTCAATGCCTGGTCCTAAGCCTGTTGTCGGAGGCATACCGTATTCCATAGTTTCGATAAACTCTATGTCCATAGGGTGTGCAGAATCACTCTCCTTCATCTTTTTGGAGAGACTCTGCTCTTTGAACCTCTCAAAAAGCTCAACAGGATTATTAAGCTCACTCCAGTTATCTCCCTGTTCAACACCGCCAATAAACACCTCAAATCTTTCTACAAATCGAGGGTCGGTTGTCATCCTCTTCGCAAGAGGAGATATCTCAACTGGATGGCCGTAAACAATAGTCGGCTGTATAAGCTGGTGCTCAACTTTCAGCTCAAAGACCTCTTTCATGCACTCTCCAATTGTATCTGGTTTTGTTCCCTGGTATCCCAGCTCATCAAGAGTTTTGTGGGCATCCTGAACAGTTTTTATTCTGTCAAAATCAACTCCAGCATACTTCTTGATAGCATCGATCATCATGATCTTATTCCATTTGCCCATTAGATCTATTTCCTGTCCCGCTACTTTATATACATTTTTGTTCATTACATTCTTGGCGACATGTTTATACAGGCTTTCAAGAAGCTCCATGTTATACTCATAGTTTTTATACGCAGTCATAGTCTCAAGCATTTGAAACTCAGGGTTATGAGTACGGTCTATACCTTCATTTCGAAAGTACCCTGTCATGTTATATACATTCTCAAATCCTGCTGTTATGAGCCTTTTAAGATACAGCTCATGGGCAATGGCAAGGTAGAAGTCTGTACCTAAAGCGTTCATATACGTGCTGAACGGTCTTGCGTTAGTACCGCCGTATAAAGGTTGGAGTACCGGCACCTTAATCTCCAGAAACCCTCTATCGTTCAAGAAGGATCTAATAGCAAAGAGGATTTTTGCGGCTGAAACAAACTTATCTTTCTTGGTTGGATCCATTATTAGATCCAGGTATCTTTGCCTGAACTTAGCCTCTTTATCCTGTAATCCCGCCCATTTGTCAGGGAGGGGTCGGATTGCTTTGGTCAAAAGCCTTACTGTACTCGGAAGTATAGAAATCTCTCCTCTCTGAGTCTTCGTTACAATTCCCGTTGCTTCAACAATATCTCCAACGTCTAAAAGCTCAAGATCTTCAAAACCTAATGTTTGGTTTCGGGCATCTGTTTTCTGAAGAGTATCTGATTTTATGTATAACTGAATCCTAGTTGTAGGGTCCTGAATATGTCCAAAAACAAGCTGACCGTGTTCCCTAAACGACATAAGCCGACCGGCAACAGTAACCATTTTATTCTCATACTTGCCGTAGTTTTCAATAATCTCCTGGTTAGAGATGTTCCTTAGGCTGGTTGAAGGATATGGATCAATACCCATGTTTTTCAACTTTTCGATTTTCTCCAGTCTGACTTTTCTCTGCCCAATCAGGTCACTTCTTTGTGATGCATCCATAGTTATTTATATAATATGTTAAATACAAAAACACCCCTCATAAATATTCAGTCAAGAATACTTATGAAGGGTGTATATAACACGGTACCACCTTCTTTTGCTCTCATTCCTACTCTGTATCGTAAGTGACACGTCAGGTTCTACCCCCTCTATTTCTATAGACTAGCGGGATCTTCCTGATACTCAGAGGTCTTGAGATCTCTTCTTAGTATTACCCTTTTACACTTAACAGGGTTCACTTAAATACTCTCGAAGTACCTTTCCTCTTCAGCGTATTAAACGGGATTATAGCACTAAGAAGAAGGAATGAAAATATTTAAGCATTAATAGCCTTCAGTCTTTTCTCATGATTCTGAATCATAAGTTCATGTCTATTCAAATTGTTTTCAATAGATCGAAGCAGTAGTTTGAGTTCACCGTTTAAATACTGATCAATTCCTACAATGGTATCCTGAAGGCTCATTATTCTTTGGTTATGATCTCTTAATATATCCCGAATTTCTTGAAACTGTTTATCTATCGGCTCAAAAAACACCTCTCTTAGAATTTGAATATCTTTTTTGGTTAACATATAGGTAGATGATAAGTTAGATATTTTATATTGTAAACCATCGAGATTAAATGCAGATGAACACAATTCAGACAGAGGCTCCAACAAAGATAGATACGATCCTAACTAGGCAAGATAAAAGGCCTTTAGTAAATATCAGGTATTAGGGACACTTCTATCCGGCTATCTCTCTTCAATCTCAACACTTCCTGCACCAATATTTATATCCATTTTTAGAAGTTTTTCTGCGTTGTCATTAACCTTAATCGTTCCTTTATTTCCTAATCCTCCTACCGACTTCTTCTCCTTATTTCTAAATACCGAGAGATCACCGACACCTACATTGTAGTCAATAATATAACCCGATCCTTTCGGAAGAAAGATTTTAACTTTCCCTGCTCCAACATTCAGATCCAGATCACTTCCTACCTTCTCGTTTATATTAACAACCATTTCACCAGCACCAACATCCATCTTCATCTCCTCAACATTGTCAGAGTTGATATCTACTTCACCTTTTCCAGCACCAACTTTAATATCGTATGTAAACGGCAACAGAGACGCTGTCTTGAATTTGAAGTCTGTAATTATTCTCCAAGGGTGAATCACTGTTCCTCTTGTACTTTTCTGAGTAAACTCAATATCTAGGTTATTACCTGACTTCTCGGATTTAACTTCAGGAGAGAAAATTCTTTTGTTATATTCACCGGTGGTTAGAAGGTAGTCATCCTGATTCGATTCATGAATTGAAAACTCCGCCACTCCTATTTCAAATACATAATTGACTCTTTCCACTTCAGAATACTCACTCTTTTTTACATCTAACGTCCCATTAATATCTTTCTGGTCTGCCGCATTCCCGATAACAACTACATCGGGAATCTTCCAGTTGATTTTCGCATTATATCCGAGTATTAAAGCCATTATTATAGCGATATCAACAACCACATCAATTACTATATTGATCCACCGGCCAAAAGGTAAAATGCTCAGTATTATTTTAATACCAATAATTACAATAAAAATCGGCCAGATAGCAAAGAAAAAGGTAAAGAGATCGCTAAATGAAAAATAGCCCAGATTAATCATCAAGAAGAGAAACCCAATAAAGATCAAGAAAATAGCTCCGGAGATTCTTTCCGTAGTTTTACTTTTTTCCATCTGAATTCCTTACTAAAATTAGTACTCCTAAGAGGATGATAAATAGCGGCCATAATTTTGATATGTACCAACCCAAATCAAAAAATCGAGAAAGTCCTAAACTCCCAAGCGTGAGATATATGCCTACAAATATAATTACTATGCCGATCCATACTTTAGTGTTTCTTTCTTTGGTAAATCCTTCAAAACCCTGTGCAACCGATTTTACCTTTTCTTCTATCTCCCGGCTATTATCTTTAATAACCTCTTCTGAATTCTTCTGGGTACTCCCTTCTTCCGGAATTACAACCCACAAAACTACGTATATTAAAAAACCCGAGCCACCTGTAACAAGCAGAAGTGCAAATATAATCCTGATGAGCGTTGAATCTATATTAAAATACTCTCCAAGTCCACCGCACACGCCTCCAATCATTTTATCCGTTCTCGATCTGTAAAGTCTCTTCGATGACGCTGTGTGTCCTGTATCCGTCTGCTGTTTCTCAGCCTTTTTCTTTTGTGGCATAGGAATTAAAAAGTAAGTTATATACTACAAGTATACTACTTCCCAAAAGTAAGGAAAATATCTTAGTCGGCGACCGCAGTTAGGTAACGCGGGATGATTACCTCCGAGAGGCTTTCACTGTCAACCGCACTAATAATACCGCTCTCACTTAACCTAACGAGTTTGAATGCCTCAATTCTTTGCCCCTGGTAATCTGCCAAGACTCTTTCTTTTCGCTCAGCCTGCTGTAAAGCAATAGCAAAGTCTTCAAAGCAGAAATCCGGAAGTGTATTTGCAATCGCCATGTTGAAAATCTTATCTTTATCGGTATAAAAAGCATAGCATCTTGTGTCTTTCCTGCCTTTAATAATAAAAATATTATTGTCCCCGTCTTCACAGAAACAATACATTACACGATCTATTCTTTGTCCTTCCCTCCAGCGCAAATCAGATATTATTTCAAACATTCTTCTTAACCGTCCGGAATGATCTATAACCCCGTGCTCAACAAAGTTCGTGATTGCCGAATCATTAAAAATATAGTCCTGCATTGCCTGGAGTTGGAACAGGAAGTCTTGGAATCGAGCAGTGGTAGTAGGTATTTCCCGTTGTATATTTAACGGTTTCTGCGTCATTACCTCCTTTCTTGATATTAGCTATTTATTTGTACTCCCCGAGCGTAAAAAGGTAAAGGAAGATGTCAAATTAAGGGAATTAATTTGAAAACAGATGTAATTTTAGTTATACTTTCCCAGTTATATTAGGATTTTTTATATGGAACAAGACCTTCTATCTAAAGTTACATCTCTCTCTAAAAGGAGAGGAATACTTTTCCCAAACTCTGAAATCTACGGGGGTATAGGAGGATTCTATGATTACGGACCTATAGGTGTTGAGATGAAGAACAATCTCAAAAGACATTGGTGGAAGTTTATGGTTGATGACAGAGATGACGTCGTAGGTATCGATGGAACTATTATCACTCATCCAAAGGTATGGGAAGCGTCAGGCCATGTGACAGGATTTGCCGATGAAGTAATCGAATGCAAAAAGTGCCATCAGCGATTTAGACCGGAGGATATTGAAGGGAAGTGTCCTAAATGCGGGAGTATAGATTTCACAGAGTCAAGAAAATACAACATGCTCTTCAAAACTGAGATAGGTGTGATTGAAGGTGATAAGGTGCAGGCATATTTAAGAGGTGAAGCCTGTCAGACTATCTACCTAGATTTTAAAAATGTTGTTGATTCTTCAAGAGTTAAGGTTCCCTTTGGTATAGCTCAGATAGGTAAAGCATTTAGAAATGAAATCACTCCTAATAAATTCACATTTAGGACAAGGGAGTTTGAGCAGTGGGACCTTCAGTTCTTTGTACATCCGGATGATATGGCAAAATGGTTTGAGTATTGGAAGGAGCAAAGGATGTCTTTCTTTAAAGATCTCTACAGGAAATCAGAGAACTTGAGATTCTATCAGCACCCTAAGGAGAAGCTCATTTTCTATGCAAAAGATGCCTACGATATTGAATATCTCGCTCCTTGGGGATGGGCAGAAAACGAAGGAATACACTGGAGAAGCGATTATGATCTAACGCAACATAGTAAGTTCTCAGGAAAAGATCTTTCCTATACAGACCCAATAACCAATGAGAAATATATCCCATGGATAGTAGAGACTTCAGGTGGTGTAGACCGAACCTTCCTTTTTATGCTCTTTGATGCTTATGAAGAAGAAAAGTTAGAGAACGGAGAGGTCAGAACTGTTTTGAAGATAAAGCCTGAAATAGCGGCATACAAAGCAGCTGTGTTCCCACTGGTCGGAAACAAAGAAGAGTTGACAGGAAAGGCACGAGAGGTTTACGAAAGTCTCAGAAAGAACATGAAGGTTATGTGGGACGATAGAGGTAATATTGGTAAAAGGTATAGATACCAAGACGAAATTGGAACACCTAAGTGTATCACTATTGATTACCAAACACTGGAAGACAATACCGTAACGGTTCGAGATAGAGATACTATGGAACAAATACGAGTCAGGATTGAAGAATTAGAATCTCAGCTTAAGAAATAAGCTACCGTAAACATCACAACAATATAAAGAAGAGTACCCACAATAATTTTCTCTTCTCTTTTCCATTCGAACTTCTTTCTCATATATGACTTAGGTATACAAAGAAGAATCAGTATCTCCCCAAAAAACGTATTCACCATTGCCCAATGATAAAACCAAACCAACCACTCAGGAAACTTTGTAATATTTTCGTTGATATCCCCAAATTTATTTAGAAATGTATCAAGAGAAAGTATGTCTTGAGTAATATCTTTGACAAAATGAATTCCGACAAGAAGGAAAACGACTGTTAGAAAAGTTTTCCAGATTAGTCTTTTCATTAGAATAAGAAAGGGAAGTGACTCCCTTATAATTATTTCCCTACCTTTGGAAGCTTATTCACAATAGTGGGATCTTCCCATCTCTCAAACAGTTTCCTGGCGTCATCTGAGTTACCGTTTTCCATAAGACCTACAATAATATTGGAAACGACATCAATATCTGCTGAGAGTTTTGCAAAATCTATAGTTATAAAGCCGTTCTTAAGAAGTATGGCTTTTGATTTAACAAAGTAATTAAAAGCCAGGTAAAATCCTCTGGCATATACCATAATAGAAGCTTCTTTCTTAGCTTTGTGACAGACATTTATTGCAAACACCAGGAAGGCAACCAAAAGCTCATTATACTGCTCTAATGAAATTAAACCATTAAGAACATGGTATTTAGCACTCCTGACGCCAAACAGGTCAGCATTAAGCTCTCTAATAACGTCAATATACTCTCCAAGTCTTCTTTCCATACCTCTAAACTTTACAACTCCTTCTGCAATTTCGTGTAGTACAATCAATCTATAATTGGCCTGTGACATTGCCTCTTTCGTTCTGTTTGCATCAAACTTTTTAACGGTTTTCAAGTACTGCTTCAACTGAGTCTCAAACTTCCAGAAGAGGGAGTTGTGATATACAACTATTTTAGTTCCGTACTTCTCAACCCATTCAGGATTATTAGGCAGGTTTGTACTGGACGGCCTGCTGCCTGCCTGCCTGCCTGCAAACATTAAAACATCATCGACTCTTATCTTTATCTTATCCGATTTAAGTTTGGCAGCAACAGATTTCGAAGGCTTAAGAATACCGAGTTTACCCACAATCTTAGTCATCTCTTCAACCTCCTGAGTCTCGTAGTTCCTAAGTACCCTAAGAGAGTACTGATAGCTCCTTTTTATCCCCATAAAGCTGTCATTGTATGATTCAATTGGACCTATTAAAACGTCTATATTTGTATTTTGAATTGTCAGGAATGTTTTAAGAGCTCCATCAAAATCTCCTTTGTCCAGCTGGCTGCTTACTCGACCCAGATACCAGGATAGACGCTTCTCTTTTGTAGTCTTTGTAGCAAGGGTTAGAAGTTCGCAGATTCTATCGTGCTCCTTTTTATACTCCTCTCTATAATTAACGGCATGAAGATGCCTGTTTTTGTCTCTTTTGACAACTGTATAAGGAGAGAGCAGCTTAGCGTTCTTCTTGGCAGCTACCATCAGTTCTTCACGGCTGAGATCATCAGGATAGAAAGAAACTGCTCCTGTCTTAGGGTTTACCTGTTTCTCCCATATCTTATGCACTTGTTCCCCTACTTTTTCAAGTATCTTCAACGTATCTCTCTCACTTTTGGGAAGATAGCTTGAGTCAAAAGGAAACATAGTTATCTCTGCCATTCTGTTTTAATGATATATAAATTAACTTATATTTAGGATTCTGAATTGTTTTTGTAAATGACCAAGCTGTACCTCAATAGTATCACCTACCTTTGCCCCCAAAAGAGACTTACCAACAGGGGATTCATCGGAAATCTTCTTAGAAAGAGGATCCGCTTCTACAGAGGAAACTATTAAATACTCCTCCTCAAAACCTTCAAAACCGACTTTCACTTTTGAGCCTACCTCAACAACAGAGTGCTTGCTTAAATCATCTATTATTTGTGAGTTGCTCAAAATACTTCTTATTTCAGAGATTCTTTTCTCAAGATATTCCTTATCATCTAAAACGTCTGCAAATGGATAATCATCTTCGTCGGAAGGCTGTTGCCTTATGAAATCAAGTCTGTCTGCAATTTCGCTTCTCCCCTTGGTTTCAAGCTTGTTCAGCTCCTTCTCCAGATCTTTCTTCTTTTGGGAAGTGATCTTGTATTTTCTGCCAAATATCATGTGACTAAATAATAAATTTAGCCTTATACCTGAAGTCGGGCTAAGGATCAGATATCAGCTGATGGATTAAATCATAACTTCTATGATTTTACAATATCCGGTCTCTTTTTTAAAGTGATCTCTTTAGCCTTTTGATCCCGCCAAAGTGCTATCTGACTGTGATTGCCTTTGAGAAGAACAGGAGGAACTTTCCATCCCATAAACTCTTCTGGACGGGTATATTGAGGATATTCCAGAGTATTTTCAGTGAAAGATTCGTTTATTGAGGACTGTTCATTCCCAAGAACATTAGGCAGAAGCCTTAATATACCATCAATAATAGTGAGTACCGGGAGCTCGCCACCTGAAAGCACATAGTCACCTATTGAGATTTCTATATCAACAAGGTTATCAATTATACGCTGATCAAATCCCTCATAGTGGCCGCACAAGAATATGTAGTGACAATCTACCTCCTTAGATAAATCCCTAAGCATCTTCTGCTTTAGGGGCTTGCCCTGTGGCGTAGTCGCAATTACAATACTGCCTTTCTTTTTAAGCTCATTAATCGCTTTATAGACTGGCTCTACTTTCATAACCATACCTGCACCCCCGCCAAAAGGCCTATCGTCTATAGTTTTGTGATTATCATCTGTCCACTTCCTTAGGTCGTGGACATTGATATCAACAGCTTTCTTCTCTTTAGCAATACGAAATATACCAAACTCTGTATATTGTTCTATTTGTTGAGGGAAGATTGTGATAATATCAATTTTCATAAATAGTATTATACTAAAGAACAGCTTAATATTACATCAAAGATTAAATAAAGCATGAAGCAAGTCTTAAATTTGCACGATAGATTTGATGACCTGCAGGTAACGTACGGAGATCAGGATTTGAAATCAATTTATGGAGCGGGGGAGACAAATCATCCCAAACTCATGTTTATATTTATGAATCCTACAGGGAAAAACATAGCAAGCAGCCCTAATTGGCAGGGATTAAGGGCTCCATGGCTCGGGACAAAACCAGTATGGAAAATTTTCCACGATCTTAATTTACTGGATACCTCTCTTTATTTCAAAATCAGTGCATTAAAGCCAACTCAATGGGACAAGGAATTCGCACATCAGGTTTATACAAGTATTGCAGAGCACTCGGTTTATATAACCAATCTTGCAAAATGCACTTTAAGCAATGCTAGACCTTTAAACAACAAAGTATTTAAAGACTATTTGGATTTAGTCTACGAGGAGATCGAAGCGGTAACCCCTCAAAAAATAGTTTCATTTGGTAATCAAGTCTCTTCTATCCTATTAAAAAAGCAAATAAGTGTAAGCCTCTACCCAAACGACGAATATGAATTTCTAAAGATAAAATCCGATTACCAGGTTTTTCCGACATACTATCCAGTGGGACAGGGAAAAAGAAATATGCCTAAAGCTATAAATAGAATCGCAAGAGTACTAGAAATTCCTGATACACAAGTACTATAACTTAGAGGGCTGGTGCCGCTACAGGGAATCGAACCCTGGTTGCATGATTGAGAATCATACGTCCTAACCGTTAGACGATAGCGGCTTAATAACAACGGCCATTTTAACAGAAATTGACATCAGAATCCAGAAGATATATGATTATAGCATTGTATTTATCTCCCCAAGCTTATTTATTAAGTCAATTAGTGTGATGAAAAATGAATATTTAGTGACCTCTGATGGGCTAAAGAAATTAAAAGAAGAATTAAAGTATAGAGAGACAGAAAAAAGATCCCTTATTCAAAAAACTCTTGAAGAAATGCGTGCACAGGGTGACCTAAGTGAAAACGACGGATATTCTCTTGCCGTTGAAGACAGCAAAACAAATGAAGCGGAAATAATGAAGCTTAAGAACATGATTGCTAATGCTAAAACCGTAAAAAACGACAAAAAGAACACTGTTGAGATTGGTGATACAGTTACAATTGTTGATGATGAAGGCAAGAAGATGGTTGTTTCGATAGTCGGTGAAAGCGAAAGCAACCCGATTGAAAACAAAGTATCACACAATTCACCTCTTGGTAAGGCATTAGTCGGAAAGAAAATCAATACAAAAGTAACTGTTGAGACACCTCGAGGAAAGAAAGTATATACTATTCTCAAAGAGGGAGAGTAGTTTCTTAAGCGTGAATCAGGCTTCCTGACTCAAAAACGTTTTCCAGCTTCTTTTTTGTCAAAAGCAACTTTCCCCCTGATACAAAGAAGGATAACCCTTTATTCTGAGCAAAGACTGCACATTCTGCACTAATAGGTATATGCAGATTCGGAGAGTGTTCATCATGTTTCCTTTCAAGACCAAACATCTTTCGATATCTAGCCCATGTAATATCCTTAATAAGCTTGGCTTTATCATCAATCTTAGGATCTGCTGTATATAAACCTTCCACATCTGAGAGTTTATACACTTTTTTAAGACCGAGAACATCGGCGAAAACAGCCGCATCCATATCAGTACTCCAACCGTGCCTTAGCCCCCCGGAGATTAGTATTCCTTTCCCAGTCATGAGGAACTCATAAGCTTCTCCCAATGTTTGGGGATTATATACATCTTTGTCTCCAAGGTACCCCTTGAGTATATGAGCATTGGTCTGTGTCAGTTCCATTCCAACTGAGTGGAGGTCTGAGTCATTTTTCACATATGGTTTAATAACACTACCAACCTCCCGAGACAACCTGCCACCTCCTACAACAATAACGATCAACTCGTAGTTGTGCTTTTCCCTCTTATACCAATCCTTAAACATATTTAAGACCTCAGTATTCAAGTCCAATCCTCCTTTATACATCAACGACCCTCCCAGTTTTAGAACTATCTTTCTAGATATCATAGACTCAATACTAATATAACTGCCATTAAAGTATACATAATCGGAGGAATGTAGTCCTCTAACTTCCTTGCTCCCGAGAATCTTATATTCCATAGTGACACAATTAAGTAATATAACAGGGTTATTAATGACGGCTGAGTATAGATGTTCATTCCCTGTGTCGCCCATGTAGCTAACCCTACCATAGCACTCGCGAAGAGAGCCACAAGTGTTGACTCAACCTCAAGTTTCCTATGCACATATAACGTATTGTGCAGAGAAAGCAGTGTAAAGAGGATTACAACTCCGGTCATAAGGTAAATATCCAAACCTAAGCGGCACAGAACTGAAAGAAGGAGAAAGAATACAACAATATTAATAAAATCGTAGACAAACCGGGTCATTGTATCAACATGATAGATTTTTTCCAACGAAGACCTTACCTGCAACATAAAAGCAAAGTAAAGGGCTACTGAAGCAACTATCACAGTTTGAGTAATATAAACATTCTGGGTAAAGAATAAGTACAGACATAATGAAACCCATAAAATTACTGGCATTACGACATAAGTGAACACCCTATACTTAAGATTCACCGTTATTACTGCCCTGCTCTTTTTGGATACCCTCTTTCTGCCAAACAGCCCAAAAGAGGTGACAAACCATGATGAGATAAGCAATAATCCTACTAATGCAGTAGTAATATAAACATAAATATTAACCACAAACTGGCGGGTAACAAGCAGTTCTAAAACTAAGAACAGGTACGAACTATACACAAACTCTCTTTTAAATTGTTTTATAAGTCCATACATACTAGTTTATTACACCTCCAAATCCATTTAATGCTCCGACTAGGAGAAGTACCCACCAGATAGACATCGTAAAGAGATTACCTTTATGTTGTTTTAACATTCCTTTTCTTGCAAATACAGTAATCTCAATCAAAAGGAGGATGAATATAAAGGCAACAAAGATAACATTAACTGTATCTTTAATATTTACGCTGTTCATGAAAGAGGAGAGAACATTTCCCCCCTTTTCCTGAAACATATCCGTTATTTCAAATTCCAAAGTATTGCCATTTTCATCACTGGCAACAACTATCACTTTGTCACTGCCGACACCATCGATCTGAGAAGAGTATCGTCCATTATCTAGCGTTGTAGCATATGTTTTAGTACCAACCACAAGAGTAATGTCTGGATTGTTTTCATCGCAATCAATAGACACTTTCCAGCCTCCCCCCGATTTGGTTACATCAATGTCAGATTGTGCAATCTGAGGCGGTGTACTGTCAACAAAAAAGTCTACACTATCTGATATACCGTCTTTTTTGACCCCTAGATATGCACTCACTGAGTGATTGCCTTCACTCCAGTCCCCATTCTTATCAAATTCCCACAAAGAAGCGTTGGTTGAGAGTTTGCCTAAAACTTTCTCCTTCTCATAAAGTTCAACAGAATAATCACCTGATTGGTTGGAGACGGTTCCGTTGACATCAAAATCAGGGTCGTTTACGGTAGAATCTTCCGTCGGGTATGTTATTTTAATGCTCTTGGTCTCACCGTTCTCAGCTGGCTGAGACGGTTCTTCTTCATCGCCTTTTACATACTGACCCGATGGCGTTGTCAGAGTTGTTGTATTTCCAAACATCTGCACGACTAGCATTATTTCTTCACCCAAGAGATTTCCGTTAACCGTAGCAATCCCTATTTCTTTGTAATTACCACTTAGAATATTATCCCTATGCGTGGGGCTTGCCATCCACGCCTGTACAACCCCCTCAGAGCTCTTAAAACCCTTTGCAAGGTTTTCCCCGGCATATATGTATACGTAGCCGGATGCTTTGATAAACTGCCACGGGGACTCTCCGTTTGGACCAAAGTGATCCCAGTATTGTTCTTTGAACATATTATTAGCTTTAGCAAGGGCTGCAGCATTGAGTTTGGCATTTTCTTTTAATACCCCCAGATTATATTTCTCACGTTCCTGATTTGTCATCTGGATAATATTCTTGGCCGTTATACTGCTTGCCTGTGCCTGAGAGATTCCTAGAAATCCGGAAAGGGTATTAAAGGAGAAAAGTATCAAGGTGTATAAACACAAAGCAGTATTCCTGAGGAGATACGGCTTAAACTTATTACTTGTATTTGGAACAAACCAGTTTAACACATTGGCAGTACATAACTAACTATTTACTATATTAAAGGATAAAGGAGGAATTAGCAATTTGATTAAATCTATTAACAATACATACACTATGAGATATAATTAGAGTAGTAATATTACCAAGTAAATCAATGTCACAGAAATTAGATACCGAATTTCCCAACACTCCTGAAACTATTTTAGCTGCAATTTTTGAACAAAGAAAAGCAGATGCCGTGGAATTCGCCCGAACATCTGATGACCTGTTAGAAATACTAGAGACCGACCCAAATGCTCAAGAGACATTAGACGAATTTGTGAGGACTTGGAAACAGGTTTCTGAAGAGTTAAATATGTTTAAAAGACCTGACTACGACCGTTTTCTAGACAGTATGACAGCATATTCCGATGAGGGAACTATCATGGGGTTCTGCAGCGGTGTACTGACTAGATACATAAAGGAGGTTAACTTTCATATTTCTTCAAGATCCGGACTCAATTTCTTTGTCACTTTTATTCGTAATTGTAAATTAAGTCCAACACAAAGAGAATTGCTTCTAAGAGATACCGGACATCGTGTTAGTGAAGAAATACGTTATAACGAAGGGACGTGGTATCATTTTAATCCGGATGCAGAAATGATGAGAGATCTCGGGCTTTAAAAGAGGACTTTTAATCTCAGACGGCCAAAACTAATTTACGAAACAACAATGTTCAACTAGTCACTTTGGTTCATCAAATATATTCCAAGTAAATCATCCCCAACTTTTAAATTAGCGATATAAGGAGAGAAGATAAATCGCTGAAAATAAAAGGGGCCCTGCATCTTATAGACATACATCTACAAGAATCAGGGCCCCAGTAATATTTCTACTGTACATTATATACAGAGAAATACCGGCAGCTATTACTTAACAGCCATCTTAAGAGCTTTTCCAGCTTTGAAAGCAGGAACTTTAGAAGCAGGAAGATTAATCTTAGACAAAGTCTTAGGATTGATTCCTACTCTTGCTGCTCTGGTTCGAACTTCGAACTTACCGAAGCCTGTGAGAAGAACAGAGTCCCCTTTCTTAAGAGCATCAGTAACTGCATCGAGCATAGCATCTACAGCCATAGTTGCTTGCTTCTTTGTGAGTCCAGCTGCTGCTGCAACGGCCTCAACTACTTGTTGTTTTAACATAACGTGTATACCTCCTTTCTTAAAGAGATAGATAGATAATTCTTGTCATAACAACAATAATTATTCTATCTACTCTTAAAATATTGGAATTAGAGGAAATTGTCAATATTGCGTGTAATTATAGGGTTTTGTTTATACGCTTTATACTTTTTGAGGATGACGGACCATCTATCTCTACAATCACCGCATCGAACCTCACCGGCCCTTCTTCTTCAATGTCATATCTTGGAGAAAACGGATACATATTCTGTTGGAACACTATTTCTTTCTTCACCCACAAAGAAGAGTCCAATGGTCCGACCATGCCGACATCAGTGATATATGAAGAATGCTTTGGTAGAAGCCTTTCATCGGCTGTCGGGATGTGTGTATGTGTACCCAATACCGTACTTACCTGACCGTCAAAGTACAAACCGAAAGAGACCTTTTCGGAGGTAGATTCACCATGAAAATCGACAAGGATTCCTGCATAATCATCGCGTTTTATCTGTTTCATAAGCTGTTCCATACGCCTGAACGGCTCGGTCAAAGTACGCTCATTCATGAAGGCCCAGCCTATAATAGTGATTACTAGAAGTTTCCCCTTTTTACCTAGATCGACCTCTCCAAAACCTTTTCCCGGCAAGTCATCAGGGTAATTGAGACCTCGAATCACCGGATAGTCACCTGAAAGAAGTTCATTGAAGTCATCTCTTCTCCAGATATGATTGCCCGCAGTCATAAAATCAACTCCATAGCCCATGAGCTCATTAACGGTTTCTACAGTAGCTCCACGACCGTGTGCACTATTCTCCACGTTAGTAACGACAACATCTATTCCCTCTTTCTTCTTAAGATCAGGAACTATCTTTCTCACAGCCTCACGTCCGGGCTTACCACATACATCTCCTATAAAGAGGACTTTAATCATACTTTGCACTATCTAATATTATCTGGCGACCTCAACCGCCCTGCTTTCTCTAATAACAGAGACTTCTACATTACCAGGGTAGTTCTGAGTTTTTTGAATATTCTCTGCAATCTTCTTAGCCAGTACTTTGATCTCGCTATCGTTAGTTGTGTTTGGATCAACAATAACTCTGAGCTCTCTACCGGCTCTAATTGCAAATACCTCATGAATCTTATCTCCGCCAACTTCCTTTGCAGCGTTTTCAATGCCTTCAATCCTCTTCACATACTGCTCGTAGCTATCTTTTCTAGCACCAGGTCTAGCCCCTGAGATTGCATCAGCAATGTGAACAATCATGGCCTCAACTGAGGTAGGCTCAATATCAAGGTGGTGTGCTTCAATTGCATTTACCAACTTATCATCTAACCCATACTTTCTGGCAATCTGTCCAGAGATATGGTGATGCGGTATATCAAGTTTGTGACTTAGTACTTTACCGACATCATGTAAAAGACAAGCCTTTTTAACAAGATCAACATCTGCCTTCATCTCTGTAGCAAGAGCTGCACCAATTCTTATCACCTCAATCACATGAGACATAAGAGTTTGACCGTATGAAGTTCTATATTTCATCTTTCCAATTAGTTTGAGAAGACCTATATCAATTCCAGGCCACCCTGCTTCTTCCGCAAGTACCTGACCGTTCTTTTTGATCTCAACAGCTATCTCGTTCTTTGCTTTCCTGATAGCCTCTTCTATTGATCCGGGATGAATTCTTCCATCACCGACAAGCTTCGTTAATGAAACTCGTGCAATCTCTCTTCTTAAAGGATCAAAGGATGAAAGACCAATTGTAGTTGGAGAGTCATCAACGATAACATCTACGCCTGTGGCCTTTTCAAAAGCTCTGATATTTCTCCCTTCTTTTCCGATAATTCTTCCTTTAACTTTATCATCTTCAATCTTTACAGAAGTTGTTGTTGTCTCTCCTACATAATCGGTCTCAACCTTCTGCATTGCTTCTACCAATATCTCTTTTGCCTTCTCTTCTGAAACCTCTTCGGCTTTCTTCTCTGCCTTTCTAATGAGCTGGGCTTCATAATCAGCCATATCAGACTCTACTTCCTTCATGAGCTTCTTGGTTGCCTCATCTCTAGTCAACCCTGAAATCTTTTCTAGTTCAGTCTTAAGTTTAGCTCTGCTTATCTCAAGACCTTTCTGCATATTTTTAACTTCTTCTGACTCTTTTACTAATTCCTCGCTCTTTTCATCGAGCATCTTAGCTCTTCCATTCAGCTTCTTCTCCCTCTCAATGAGAAGAGCTTCCTGTTCCATAAACTCTTTCCTGGCCTTTTTAATCCTCTCATCTGTATCACGCCTGAGAGCTTCTTCTTCCTCATTTACTTTTGAAATTCTGTCTGCAAACTTCTTATTTGCAGTCTCAAGAATAACCTCTTCAGGGATATTCTTAACATTTACCCATTTCATTCCAAACTTAAGTACTGCAAATGTACCTCCTGCTGCAGTCAATGCTGCTATCAATGCAATAACGGCTTCCATAGTATTTAAACTACTCAATTAAACTAATGTCTGCTGAAAATATTATGAAGAAAAACAGAAAGTATATACGCAAAAAAGCCAATTATCTTATTGGCTCTTGAGGATGTTTTAGATTTTTATTTTCGTGCAATCTAAGCATACTTATTCTAAATTCTGTTGTTTTATCAATTATTAATACTTACAGCAAATATATGTAAAAAGAACATATTTACGCATTTATCATATCATTTTTAATAATAAGGAGCAAATGGAGAACTTATTATTATAGGTGCACAAACACCCTATGAGGAGTTATAATAGCTACAATGAAAAACCAGACTCCTTTTTTTACTCTTGTAACCTGCTGCTATAATCGTACAAGATTTTTGGATGAGTGTCTCAAATCAATTGAGAAACAAAGTTTTAAAAACTTTGAACATGTGATTATTGATGGTTTCTCTACAGATGGAACCTATGATATGGTTCTCAGTTACAAAGAAAAGAAAAAAACTTACCCGGTGAGAATCATACAGAGTCCACCAAAAGGGATCTCTAATGCTTTTAATATCGGAATTAACCATTCCAAAGGACAATATTTAATTCTGATAAACAGTGATGATTATCTTTACAATGAGCATAGCTTAGAAAGCGCCTATAATATCTTAAAAGAAAATCCGGAAATTATGTGGCTACAAGGGTTAACTTGTTTCAATATTAAAGATAAAGAGCACTTTTTTAGCAACCGGAGACTTCTTAAACCCTTTTATCCTTTAATCGTAAGTTGCCACTGCCCTGTAAACCACCAAGCTGCTGTTGTACACAGAGATGTTTACAGAAAATACGGAGGGTTTGATGAAAATCACATTACACACATGGACACAGAACTCATGATTCGTTTATTTGGGAAGGTTAATATAGATTTTGCTGATATAAAGCTTGGTGTATGGAGAGCGCATAATGATGCGATGACCGTTGCTTTACCATTTTTTAGAACGTATCTGAAGAATATGAAAATGCTTTATAAAAAGCATGGGAATATCCCTATTGTTAGTACCATATCTAAGTACCGTAAATACAAAGGCACACTACACTCTGTTTAGCTTCTCTACAAGCCTCTGATAAAACATGAGATTATGTATTGTTGCCAATGTCATCCCCGTTGCTTCTCCAATTCTTATCATATGATGAATATAAGCTCTGGAATGATTTTTACATGCTTCACAATCACAGCTGGAATCTATTGGAGCAAGGTCACTAGAGTATCTCGCATTTTTTATTCTAAGCATATAGTCCTCCTTATCAAAAGAATACAATGTGCCATGTCTGGCATTTCTAGTTACAAGAACGGTATCGAATACAGTATAGCCAAGTTTGGCCGCTTCTATAATATCCTGTGGTTTACCAACTCCCATTGCATATTTAAACTTTCCTTTAGGAGTATTTTGAATAACAACTTTCATTTCTTCTAAAACCAATTTCCCTTTATCATTTACAACATATCCCCCAAAATTATAACCATCGAAGTTCATCTTAGAGAGTTCTTTTGCACAGTATTCTCTTAAATCAAGGTAGTTAGCTCCCTGAACTACACATGATATTAATTTACCTTGCTTCCTACCTCCAAGTTTTTCAAAATGTGCTAATGCTCTCTGTGCCCATTCTAGAGTCCTATGTACAGACTCTTCGGCCTCTTTCCTTTCTATTTGTGCATCTCTGCAGTCATCAAGAGCAACTAGAATATCTGTTCCCAACTTCATTTGTATCTCAATTGATGACTCCGGAGTTAACGTATATATTTTCCCTTCTCTAGGAGATTTAAAGGTTGCTCCGTCCCTATCTATTTTCCCCTCCCATTCTTTTGAGTGGAGAAGTGAGAAAACTTGAAAACCGCCTGAGTCACTTAACATATATCCTTCGTGCCAGTTCATAAACTCATGAATTCCTCCAAGTTCTTCAATTTTATCCGGTCCTGGACTGATTAAAAGGTGAAGGGTATTTACCACCACATTTTTAGTACCCGTTTCTTTAAGCTGATTTGATGTCAGGAAACGGACAGCTCCTCTTGTGGCATCTGGCATGAAGGTTATTTTTTCACCGAACTTTTCTTTTGTCATATTATTAGCATGCTATCTCCATAACTTAGAAAGTTATACTTTTTCTCAATTGCAGTATTATACCCTTTCATAATAAAATCATATCCCGCAAATGCACTAATCATAACTACCAAGCTGCTCTTTGGAGCATGAAAATTCGTAATCATATGATTAACAACTTTCCATTCATATCCCGGATAGATATAAATATTTGTATCACCTTCATATTCCTTAACAAAGTATCTGTCGCTCTCTTTATCCTTATACGCAACACTCTCAAGCGTCCTTGCGGCAGTAGTTCCTAACACCCAAATGTCTCCACCACTTTTTATAACCTCATTTATTTCATCTGCCGCTTGTTTTGTAACTTCAATTCTTTCAGAATGTATTTTGTGATCTTCAATATTCTCAGTTCTTATTGGAGCAAATGTTCCCCACCCTACATTAAGCTTAACTTCAACTACTTTCACCCCTTTATTCGTAAGTTTGTTTAAAAGATCTTCTGTAACGTTTAAACCTGCTGTAGGGGCAGCTGCAGAACCTATATATTTGGCAAATACGGTATTATATCTGACACGATCTTCTTCACTGTCTTCTCTGTGTAAATATGGTGGCAGTGGTATGTGCCCCTCACTTTGAAAAAAAGAATCTATCTTTCCTTTCCTTGATGAAACAAGGAAGATACCGTCAGATATTTTACCCTCCACTTCTATGTAGTTATCGTCGTTTAAAAATGATTTAAGTTTATCACCTTCCGTTACATGCTTTGCTCTGCCCAATATACACTCCCAGTATTCGATAGCCTCATCTGTTCCTCTACATACTTTGTTTAGAAATATCGCTTCTACTCTTTTCTCATTTCTGGGATTAAAGAGAAACACCCTAACCCTTTCTACCTTGGTATTATTAAGTACAAGGACATCTCCTGGTTTAATATAATCGGGAATATCTGCATATTTCTTATGATCAATACTCTGACTGTCCCTATTTAATACCATCAGATTAGTTGTGCCCCTCACTTTTGGAGGGAATTTGGCAATACGATCCTCCGGAAGATTGTACTCAAACTGAGATAATTTCATGAGAGTGATTATATGCTATTCCCACTGTAATAGGTAATCTTTCATACTTTTATGGCCTAAAGAGCCCAACTCCTTCTTAATGGCTTTAACAATAATTGCGGCACCAACTCTTGGGCTTATCGCAGCAAGAGCAATCGGATCCGCGACATTTACCTCCATATCTTCATACTCAACTTCAAGCCCTCTTTTTGCTTTACATTCATTTACAACTAATAATGCATATGCCTCAGCAAGAGTACTTCTAGTAAAGAATTGTTTAAGATACTCTGTTGGGATAAGAAGTCCAAGCGTCTCATTAATCAAATTCTGGAATTCCACATATGAAGCATCATTTTTAAAAGCAGGGTCCATAGAATTACCATTCTGCCATCCTCTTCGAGATACCTCTCCAAGTAATGATGCATTTCTAACAAGTTGATCGATCATTCCTCCCTTATCATATCTGTGATCTTTATCCCGTGTTCTCATTGAGTGAGGTGCAATCACAGCAATGTTTGGGAATCCAAATGTTTTATTCCTATATGGATAAGGCAAAGCAGTAGCCTCCGGTTCACGAGTCTCAATTAAAGATTGGTCAAAAAGCCAAATTGTACCAAATTTCCCGACTGCATGATTTACTGCGGAAGAATCTTGGAGAGTTATTTCATATACATTTCCCTCCCAATCGGGATATTCTATCCGTCTACAAACTCCATCAATCTCAATTCTGGAGATAGGTGATATGACTATTATCTTACTTGACCCAGGTTCGTAAAGTATTACTTCTATGCCCAAAAAAAGATTATGAGGCAGAAGATCAACACTATCCCTTAATAGCATCAGTTCGTCTAAATCCCCTCTTATCTGAGCATCGTCAACTCTTACTTCAGATGCAGTTGTAGTAAACATATTGCTCGTATTTATCATGCCTTGTATTATATCACTAATACAAGATTATTTTAAAGACTTTAATAAAATCTCATACCGTTTCTCCCTCCACCACTTAAACCTTCTATTCCAAAGTATCTTTCTTCCTAATGCAAGTTCTCTTCCTATTCCTAAAGTTTCCCTGTACCTTTTACCCGACGCCTTGCGAATTGTAGCCGACAAGTCATATCCCATTACAGTGAGCATTTGCATTAGATAATTGAAAACATCTGCAAGTTCAAAAGAATATTCCTTCATCCGTGCTTCTCGATTATCCGGAGAACCTTTCTTAATATTTGAGGCCGCCTCAAGAAGTTCACTAACCTCGCTTATGAGGAGATTATATAAATCACCTCTTGTAAAAGGAGTTGGTTTACCCAATGAAAGCATCCAATACTCCGAAGCAATTTGGAATAACCGCAAACTATCTGCACCAAATGGAGAAGTTAACTTATTGCCCTGCATAAGTTCGAGATATTCTTCTAATTCAAGACTTTCCTTCCTATATGAGCTCTCAATAATGTGCTTGCTCTCTCTCATAGCAGCATTCCACATTTCTTCATCTGTAAAAAATCCCGCCATACGAACCCTTTGTACAACGAAAGAATATCTGGTTTCATTACTCAGATATTTTGACCATACTGCGGTCCTGAAACTTAAAACAGAATCCAGGCTATACATCTCCCTAATTACCAAAAGGATAGTTGCCCCCAAATCCAAAGCAAAATCATCCTTACTTTCCAGAGCCATTAATTCATCCAGCTGGGTAATCCGAAGTGCAAGAAAATTAGCTCGACTTTCAATATCAGGTTCCGGGATTGCAAGGCCAAAACGGTTTATACAGAAAGGATTATCACATCGCTTGGCAAGATAGACCGCTTCCTCAAAAACAATGTCATTACCTATATCAAGCTCCCTATAATTTTTTAATGTTGTTTCGAGGAACTCCAGCCGATCTCTTCTATCCATCTAAGATCTGATCATAAAATATCGGCAGTTACTACAAATTATATAGTTAAGTACGGTTTAGTAAAGTCCAATTTGGTAAAGCCCACTTTACTAGAATATATCCTTAATCAAATCTATAATCACATAGATACTGCCCAGATAATCAGAAACAATAGCCATGACAAACATCTGGGATAGAATACAACCAAAGTATATTAAGAACGCAAAAGAGGATCACAATGCTGACTTTGCCTATGAAAACCTTGTTAATACGCCTTCTCTCCTCTGTTTGTGTGACGAAAACAATGATTATACATTGGATCTAGGAAGCGGAGACGGCCGCTTTACCCGAAGACTCGAAGTGATCTCTAATCACATATACGCAATCGACTACTCCATGAAAATGATTTCTGCCGCAAAAAACATATGTACAAAAACCAATTTTATACACTCTGACCTCGAACAACCTTTCCCAAGATTTAAGAATAAATTCAATTTAATAACTTGCAAACTGCTTCTTATGTACATAAATGATTTAGACAATATAGCAAAAGAGGTTTCAGCAATAATGACAGATAACGGGGCGCTAGTAATTTCGGTAACTCACCCGCTTAAATGGATTGTAGACCAACAGAAGGGCACAATTAAAAGCCAGGGATACAAAGGGTATTTAAGCGAGGTAGGAGTGAAAGGGAATATAGCCAAAGAGAAAGAATTGGAGCTGACATTTTTAAACAGGACAATACAAACATATACTAACACCTTTACCAAACATGGATTTGTCCTTGAACAGGTAATAGAAACGGGTGTACCGGACTTTTTCGTGATAAAATACCCTCAATACTTGGAATTTCAGCACAAGCCATATAGATTAAACATGAAATTTATCAAAAGATGAAAGATTTCCATCCTGAACAGCTCTCAATTCTACAAAAACTTCTATACTCTAACGGCCTAAAATATTCACATATCAAAACCCTTAACATGGAAGGCAGCAAGTTTACCTTTCATTTAGACCAGTTAATCAAAAGTGGGTATGTAAAGAAGCAAGAATCGCTATACTACTTAACCGATCTAGGTAAAGAGATGGCAAACCGCATGGATCTTGGAGATGAGAAAGTTAATGTACAGGCGAAAATATCAGCTTTAATGGTATGTATTAGAAACTTAGGTTCACAAAGAGAGTTTCTTTTATATACAAGGCTGAAATCCCCTTTCTATAGCTATCAGGGTTTTCCTACAGGAAAAGTTAAACGCGGGGAAAATATCCTTGAAGCAGCTAAAAGGGAACTTAAAGAAGAGACAGGACTCACTGGGGAACCGGAACTATTTAGTATTAGACATTACAAAATATACAATGAGAGTAAAGAGTTGGTTGAGGATAAAATATTCTTTGCCTGCAGATTTTTGAATCCACAGGGTGATCTTGTCCCTACCCCTGAGGGTAGATATTCATGGGTACAAGAGGATAAAGTATGGGATTATCTTAAAAAGCCAGTTCCTGAGGTCAAAGAGATCTTTGATATAGTTGATACAAAAGAACTGGTATTCACAGAAAATGAATACACTACATCAGGCTTTTAATGATAGAATATCCCATGGAAAGAATAAAAACTGTCTTTATAGGTTCAAACTGGGAATCACTTGACGTACTTAAAACTCTAAACAAGAACAATAGGTTTGAAATTGTAGGATTAATAACTCAAGGGGATAAACCTGTTGGGAGAAAACAAATATTAACGCCCACCGAAGTTAAGAAATACGGGCTGGATAATAATATTCCTGTATTCATTACAGAAGCAAATGAGGAAAAATACAAAGACGCTATTGAACTATTTAAACCAGAGCTCGTTGTATGCATTGCCTTTGGCGAAATTATTCCAGAATTTTTTCTTGAGTATCCAAAGTTCGGGGCTATAAACATCCATTTTTCAATTCTTCCGAAGTATAGAGGAGCAGTCCCAATTCAAATGGCAATTCTGAAAGGAGAGACGGAGACCGGTATAACTGTAACTAAGATGATAGATAAAATGGATGCAGGTCCTATACTATCTATCTTTAAGGAGCAGATAAAGGATGATGATACAAATCAATCACTTAGAGAAAGGTTAGTTGCTATAAGTGCACAGATTCTTCCGGACATTCTTGATAAATGGACAAAGGGAAAAATAAAAGAGGTTGAGCAGGATGATACTTTAGCAACGTATTGCTACAAGGCTGACATAGCAAAAGAGAATGCACAGGTTGATTTTAAAACTCATACAGCGGAAGATATTGATCATATGGTTCGTGCATTTATACCCTGGCCTGTTGCATGGACAATTTTAGATGAGCAGAGAGTGAAAATATTCAAGGTTAGAGTATTAGATGTGTTTAATGAACTTAAAGCTGGAGAACGGTTGGAGGACAGAAAGAGATTAGTAATAGGTACTAAGTATAAACAGATAGAAATACTGGAATTACAACCTGAAGGCAAAAATCTTATGAATGTGGGTCAGTATTTAGTCGGAAGATAAGCCGGTTTAACCTTCTGAGAAACTGATAATCATATTAAAAATACCCTACGGTATTTATATCCACATTATCCTGTAGTATAATATACGTATAACTCATATTTAAATACTAACACCATGCTACTCTTAAGATTTAACGGAAACCACTCTTTGAATGAAACAATTGGTCATCAACTTCTTAATAACTCCAAAGAGGAAATAACCTACATAGGACAAGATTGGAAAATAAAGTCTGAAGATACTGTTATAGAGCTTATGCTAAGCCGAGACGAAACGGTTCGTAGTTTACCAGAGACGTTCTATAGGCGAGTCCTTGTATACACTCCTTCTGACGATAGAAGGTCTATTACCAGTGAAGGCAAGAACATCTATTGTGCACTCGGTGCAGATATGAATCCAGAGACGGCCAGTGAATACATACTCTCATGCCTTCACTCCACCAATCCTGAAGTTAAAGCAATGAGTGGTGAGATAAAAGGATAGTATCACGGGAATTGCCCTTTAAACCTTTTACTTTTCAATCCCAAAAGATATCTTACAATATTTGCACAAGCATCCCATAAGCCGAATTCTGTTATATGCAACTATCTATCTATGCGGTGTGTTAATATCACCTTGCTTCAAACGGGGGTTACAAAGCTATATGCATTACTACATATACTGGTAGTCTCTTACACTGCCTTTTCACCCTTACTCCTCTAACTATAAGTTAGTGGGGCGGTATATTTTCTGTTGCCCTTTTCTCCGAGAGATCACTCCCTCCCGACTTTCATCGGCGCCTATCACGAAATATGTTCGTGACCGACATGAAGTCCGGACTTTCCTCTACAGGGATATTTTACCCCTGCAGCAGTTGCATAGGATACTTGTGCTCTATATTATACCATTAACTAACTTTCAACTTGCGTACAATCCATTTAGCAAGCAGGTACAAGAGCAATATGACAGGTGAGAATACTACCATCCAGATACCAAGGGTACCCAAATCCTTTCCGAGTGCAACCAAGGCCTTTACAGCCTCTCTGAAGATACCTCCAGGCTGCCACTCATCCCCTGTCACATCAAGTGACTCAGAACTTAAACTCATAGAAATAGTGATTGTGGACATATCGATTTGAGAATCATAGTACTTAATCTGTGATTCATATACTTCAATATTCTGACGAACTGATGACAGCTGTCTTTGAACTTCAAGAATATCAGATACCTTAGTTGCTTTATCTAAAATACCTACAAGAGCCGTTTCCAAAGATTTCTCATTCTTAAGTCTTGCTTGCAGATCCTGGTATGCTTTAGTTACATCCGTTGCACTCTCAGTATATGAATTTACAACAGAAGCATATCCTTTGACTTTATCTATAAAGCCATCAAAGGATGATGCCGGAATTTTAACAGTCATTACTAGCGTTCGATCCTTCTCTACACCCGTATCATTTGTAGAAGCTACAAACCCGCCAACCTTCTTAACATCACTCCTAACTTTTGCATCAACATCATCAAAATCATCAACGGCAATATTAAGTGTTCCAGTTTTTACTACTTTCTGATCTTTCTCACTTGTTGCGGTAGAGTCGTCAGGAGCAGGCAGTACATCCGGCATACCCTTATCGTAATCAGCTACGACACCTTCCCCGCTTCCTTCTTCTGTAGAACCGACAACACTATCTGTTGGATTTACCGATGATTCACTCCAATCTGTTACAAAAGCTTGATACAAAAATACTAGTATTGAAAGGAGTATTAAGCCCAAAGAGGCAACTGTAATAATAAAGGTGAAGTTCTTTGGGGTAAACTTTTTGTCAGTCATTTATAAAGCAGATAAACTTACTTCTCCATTATGTATCGAAAACCAAAAGGATGCAATATAGATAGTGACAATGAAGTTCTATCACACTCCTACTATCGTGATATTTAACAGGATTGAATCTAGAGAAGTTATACTTTATCAAGACAACTATCTCTTTGAGAACTGAGGTTTCTTTCTAGCCTTAAGCTGGTGATATTTCTTTCTCTCTACCATTCGAGGATCTCTTGTAACAAATCCTGCTTTTCTAAGTTCAGATTTAAGCTCCGGAGTCATAAGGTAAAGAGCTCTTCCTATACCTAATTGAATAGCTTCAACCTGACCTGTGGTTCCGCCTCCGGCAACCTTTGCTGTGAAATATGCTTTTCCATCTAAACCTACTGTATTCAATGGTTTAAGAGTGGATTGGGCATCTGCATCAACTTTGAAATATTCATTATATGGCATACCGTTAATAGTAGATACAGCCTTACCGGTATAAACTCTGACTCTAGCTATAGATGTTTTTCTTCTTCCAACTCCTTCAAAAAATTCGTTCTTACTCACAGTTCACTAAATTATAAATTAATAGGTTTTGGTGTCTGAGCCTCATGTCCATGATTAGCATCAGAGTATACATACAATCTTTTTAACATTCCATCTCTAAGTTTGTTCTTTGGAAGCATCTTATCAATAGCCTTTCGAATAGGCGCGGTTGGATCTTTCGCAAGAAGCTTATCAAATCGGATCTCTTTAAATCCTCCCGGATACGTTGTGTGGCTGTAATACATCTTCTTAACTTCCTTATTTCTGGTGAGCTTAATATGAGCACTGTTGATAATCACAACATGGTCTCCGCAATCCATATTTGGAGATTGGTTTACCTTGCCCTTACCAATAAGCAGGGAAGCTACTTTAGTGGCTACATGCCCAAGAATTCTATCTTTAGCATCAATAATATACCACTCTCTCTTAATATCTTCTTTTTTTGTCCACTTAGTATTCTGCACTTCTAAATATACTTATAATTAAAGTCCTGATCTTGTTCGAGCTCTTTCTCTTTTAACAGTCATTCTTTTACCAACACTCTTGCCGGTTCCTAATATACTCTTTAGACCCTTTCTCTCAGGCTGTTCAACTTCTTTTGTCTCTTCCGCTTTCTTGGTTTCCTTCTTTACCACGGTTTTCTTCTCAACTTTGAATCCGACCAATTCAACCTTACTCTTTTCAGCATTATCACCAGGTCTAAATCCAACCTTAAGAACCTTAACTCCCATTTTAGACACCCCTGTATAGGCAATAACTGCGTCTACAAGTTTTCTAGTCCCCAGAATGCTTTCTAAGTCTCTAAATAGGTTCAAGCTCTTTTCACTTTTTACAACCTTATTCAAAAGACTTTGGACTTCACCTCTAAGCATCTTAGCTTTAGGAGTAGTTGTCGTAACATGCCCGCTTTGAAATATCGATCTTAAAAGATTCTTCTTCAAAGCACTTCTGTGAGAAGCCTTTCTACCCAATTTTTTAAAACTCTGTCTCTTAAACATTTTTATTATTCACTCTTAATTTCAATACCATACTGCTTCATTAGCTCAACAACCTCATTTAGAGATTTGTTGCCAAACCCTGGAAGTTCAAGGAGGTCAGCAACTTTAGCATGGGAGAGATCTCCAACTGTCTGGAATCCCCCTGCAAGAAGTCCTGATTTAGATCTCTTTGATATTGGAAGATCTTCGACTTTCCAACTGCTAACCTCATCCTCAACTACTGCGGTTTCCGGAGTAACTTCCGGTATTGTATTTAGTTCTTCAGCTCTTTGCTCAACTTCTTTCTTTGATACTCCAAGTGCAACCATAACTTTTCCTGAGAAGTCCTGCAAAATCTTTGCACTATCAAGAAGAGCCTGTTTAGGAGCAATACTTCCATCTGTTTCAATAGAAATCTTTACTGCATCCAAGTTGGTCATCTGGCCTTTTCTAGCGTCTGTAACTTCAAAGTTAACACTTTTGATAGGTGAGAAGTCTGCATCAACAGGAATTCTTCCTACTTCCGACCTGCTCTCATCATCAGCTTCTCTATATCCTACTCCCTTCTCTACAACAATTTCCATAACCAAAGATGCCTTGTCATCTGTAAGATTGGCAATTACAATTTCAGGGTTCGTTACTTCAACACCTGCAGCAACTGAAATATCCTTAGCTGTAACAATTCCTTTTCCTGATGCCTGAAGCTTGCAGATCTGAGGCTCATCAGCGCTAACCTTGAACCTAATCTGTTTAAGATTCAAAACAATCTCAACAACATCCTCTTTTATACCTTTAACAGCAGAATATTCGTGTTCAACACCCTTTATTCTGACACTTGTAATAGCACTTCCTCCAAGACTGGAGAGAAGAATTCTTCGAAGTGAGTTTACTAGAGTATGACCGTATCCTTTTGGTAAAGGAGAAATCTCATACTTCCCTGCATTTCCCTCTTCTTCTACAACCTTTACTGTTATATCTTCAAAACTAAGCATCTTAATTAAGATTATAAAATTTATCTAGAATAGAACTCGATTATCAAGTTCTCTTTAATTCCTTCGTCAATATCATCTCTAACAGGCTCTCTTACAATCTTTCCCTTGTTCTTATCCCTTTCCATCCAAAGAGGAGTTTTTAACTCTGTCTTTTCAGGTGCAAGCTTAGGATTTTTGAGCTCAATCTCATCACCAATATTCAATTTTACAGAAGGAATATTCAATTTCTTTCCGTTAACAAGTACATGCTGATGTGTAACAAACTGCCTGGCAGCATTCTTTGATGCAGCAAGTCCAAGCATATATACAACATTATCAAGCCTCATCTCAAGTAGCTTAAGAAGCTCCAAACCTCTATCTGAATTCTTTACACGCGCTACTCTAGTAGCCTCGGTTACAAGATTCTTAAACTGCTTCTCTCTGAGACCATACATTCTTTTAACTTTCTGCTTCTCTCTAAGCTGAACACCGTAGTTTGAAAGTCTTGCTTTCTTGGCATTACCATGCTGACCTGGTGCATAAGGCTTTCTAAGTATTCCTGCCTTTGCAGAGAAAGATCTCTCTCCCTTTAAAAAGAGGTTTATTCCTTCTCTTCTGCTTAGTTTTTCTTTTGGTCCTGTATATCTTCCCATTAAATTTCTTTCAAATGTTATTTTCTAGGTAATTTTCTTGGTCTGCATCCGTTATGTGGAAGCGGAGTCTTATCTATTAACTGTGTTACCTTCAATCCGACTGAGTCCAAACCTTTAACGGCAGCATTTCTGCCTGCTCCAGGTCCTTTGATAACAACCTTAACCTCTCTTAATCCATATTTTTTAACAGCAACCTCACCGGCCTGCATTGCAGCTTTTGTAGCGGCAAATGCTGTACTTCTTTTTGACCCTTTGAATCCTACAACAGCAGGTGATCCCTGTACTAAAAGCTCTCCGTTTTCATCACAGATGGAAATTATTGTATTGTTGAATGTAGACTGAATACTGACATATCCTGTCTGAACATTCTTCTTTACACTTTTCTTTGCTTTGACTTCTGCCATTTTATGTCTTTTCTAACTTATGCTTTAATCCTCCGACTGCCTGTGATCTTCCTTTTCTTGTATGAGCATTATGTCTTGTTCTCTGTCCCCTCACTGGTAATCCGAGTTTATGTCTGAGACCTCTATAACTCCTGATATCTTTTAATCTTTTAATATCTCTGAATATCTTCTGTTTGAGCTCTCCTTCTACAGGATAGTTCTCTTCAACATATTTTCTAAGAACATCAAGCTGTGTACCCGTAAGCTCACTTAGCATCACATTGTCTTTAATACTCAAGGTTGAAATAATCTTCTTGGCTGTAACATTTCCGATACCGTATATATTTGTGAGTGAAACCCACACTCTCTTGTTATCAGGTATTTCAATTCCAGCTATTCTTGCCACTTTAAAATATATTCAATAAATTAACCTTGTCTTTGATTATGATTTGCTTTCTTCTTGCAGTATACATATACACGACCCTTACGCTTTACAACATAACATTCTGCACATCTCTTTTTTACCGAAGCCTGTACTTTCATACTACTTTTCTCTATATGTTATTCTGCCTTGTTTGGGATCATAAGGAGTGATTTCAATCTTCACCTTATCTCCTTCAAGAATTCTAATATAATGCATTCTCATCTTTCCTGATAAATAGCCCAAGATCTCATGTTTCTGGCCATTTACTTCGACCTCAACAATAAACTTGGTATCAGGTAGACACTCCTTGACCACACCAGTTAGCTCAATGACATTTCTGTCTTTATCAGCCATAAAACGTTATTATCCTAATAAGATAAATCCTTCGGATTATATCAAAGAGTAACTGATGATGCAATTACCATTTCGTTAATATCCTGGGATTATCATCCACCACTACCGTATGCTCAAATAGTGCTGAAAGCATACCATCTTTAGTAAAGCTTGTCCACCCGTCTTCGGCCGAAATAAAGATCTCCCGGCTCCCCTGATTGATGATAGCCTCTATTGCAATTGTCTGACCTTTATACAGTTTTTCGCCCTCTCCTTTCTTGCCAATACCTGGTATATACGGCATTTCGTGCAGCTCATACCCAATACCGTGCCCGACCATCTCTTCTACAGGGGAATAGCCTTCTTTTTCAACCGTTGTTTGTATTGCATTGCCTATATCGCCAATCGTATTTCCGGGTTTAGCCTGGGCAATTGCATTTAAAACCGCCTGTTTTGTTGTTTCAACAAACTTTCTAGCCTCTGGAGAAACATCGCCGATCATCACAGTTACAGCACAGTCAGAGAATACTCCTCTGTGCTTAACTCCCATATCAATACTTAGAATATCTCCATCAACTAGCTCGTAATCAAAGGGAATGCCGTGTACGACAATGTCATTAAGTCCAAGGCAAACAGATGAAGGATATCCCTGATACTTCTTGAATGCAGGTTTAACCTTATATTGCGTGCATAGTGTATCTGCGAGTTCCTCAAGTTCAAGCAGATTTACCCCTTCTTGTGCTGTTGCAGCAACTTCCTGAAGGATTAAAGAGAGTATATCTGCAGCTTCCTGCATCTTTTTTATCTTAATTTTGTCGTTCATTACTAAATTCTAAATGTTTAAGTACTTCTTTATGTATCTCCTCAATAGAAGGAGATGCATCAATTTCGATTAGTATTCCTCTTTTGTTAAACTCCTCAACATAAGGCTTAATACTTACTGCATACTGCTCAAATCTCTTCTTTATGCTCTCAGGCTTATCGTCTTCACGTACCTCAAGTTTTCCACCACATAGATCACATATTCCCTCTATTTTTTCAGGTTTAAAGGTTGGATGAAAGGTCCCTTGACAGTTTGAGCATATTTTTCTTCCGGCGAGTCTTTCTAGCGCTTTGCCTTCCGTCAGAGTAAAGTGAATAACTTTATCAAGTTTCCTCCCTACATCTGTCAAAACCTTGTCCAGGAAGGGAATCTGATCTACATATCTAGCGACAGATACTAATATCCAGTCTTTTTTGGGGTCAAATCTCTTAATCCACTGTGCAAAGAGGGTGAACGTTTCTTCCGGATTTGGCCATATGCCTTGAGCAACCTTTTTAAAGACCTCAACAGCGTACGGATCACCTTCCTCTTTCATTTTTCTCATCATTTCTCCCGTTGCAATTCTCTCTACATCGTACTTTTTTAATATCATCTCTACTTGTGTATCTTTGCCAGCACCTGCCTGACCATGAAAAAGATATGTCTTCATATACTAGTTGTATTAAGAAGTTAAATAGGACGTGTGAATTTCGGACTAGATGTACCTACCGTAATCTTTAACTACAGCCATTGATCTAACCTGCCTTCTCATATCCAGAACTACTCCAATTACAATCAAAAGACCTGTACCGGTAATCAAAGCCTGACTAATCAATCCAAAAGAGAGAAGCACATTAGGCAACACAGAAAGGAGTGCCAATATAGTAGCTCCTACGGCCGTTAATCTAAATGAGATACTTCTAAGATACTTAGCAGTTGAACTTCCGGGCCTAATACCTTGTATAAAACCACCATTCTTTTGAAGATTTTCTGCAATCTCTTTAGTATTGAATACTACAGTCACATAGAAAAATGAGAACGAAATGATTAGGAGGAACATACCGATATTTTGTACATACGGGTTGCTCAGGAAGTTAATGACATTGGTTGAATACAGATTCACCGTATCATTTATATTCCTACTCAAGAGGAATCTCCCAATAAGCTCGGGAAAAGAGAGAAGGGAAATTGCAAAAATCACGGGCATAACGCCAGACTGGGTAAGCTTGAGAGGTATGAAGCTCTCTGCGGACCCTCCAGTTCTAACCCTTCTTGAGTACTGGACTTTTATACGCCTCTCCGCCTCCGATATAAGGACAACAACCGCAACCAGAGCCAGATTAAGAAGAACAAATATAATCTTCTGTGTTGGATCCATAAACTTCAAATTACCAGTTAAAGCTCCCGGAATACCCGCAAGGATACCCAGAAAGATAAGAAAAGAGCTTCCGTTGCCCAATCCGCTCTCTGAAAGGAGCTCACCCAGCCACATAATAACTATGGACCCTGCCGTTAACGTCGCAGACATTGCAAGAAGTTCCATAGAGTCAAGTACAGGCATTAGGTTAAAACCCCTGAGTGTAGAATAAATGATGAAAGATTGAAGTATTGCTAACGGAACAGTAAGAAGTCTGGTATAAAGGCTTATAATTCTTCTTCCGTTTGAGCCCTCTTTTCTCAACTCCTCGAGCTTCGGAATAACAGGTGTTAACAGCTGAATTGTAACAGAAGCGTTAATATAAGGGGTTAAACCGATAGCCGCAATAGAAGCAGTTTCCAGAACTCCTCCCGAAATAGTAGAGAGAAGGTCCCCGAAATTGCTCCCCGCAAATAACTGCGAGAGTGCTTTGGCAGGAATACCTACGACAGGAATAGAAGCTAGAACCCTGAATACAATCAAGACCAATAGGGAAAAGAAAACCTTTTTTCTAATCTCTTCTGTTCTCCAGTAGAGACGGATAGTGTTGAGTATATTTTTTAACATAGCGTCTGTTATTTAATAGAACCGCCAGCTTTCTCAATTTTTGTCTTAGCTGATGCTGATACTGCTAATCCTTCAAAAGAGATCTTCTTAGTAAGTTCGCCGACTCCTAATACTTTAACAAGTTTAGTAGTTTTTTTCACTAACTTCTTCTCTTTCAATGATTCCAGGTTTACAACTTCAGAGGTTTTGTATTCTTCCTCAATAATGTTTAAGTTTACAGGCTGGTATCTTTCAGCTTTTGATTTAAATCCTTTGAATTTAGGGATCCTGCTAAAGAAAGGTCTATTTCCACCTTCAAAGAATACTGTAGATTTATGACCTGATCTGGATTTCTGTCCTTTAGTTCCTCTTCCGACAGTATGTCCACCGACTCCTGAACCATAACCTCTACCAATTCTTTTGGCTGAGTATTTCCTATTTTTTCTTTGTGGTAGTTTTTCTAACTGCATTCCTATTTGTATTTATATTATTTCTGTTGTTACCCCTGCCGCCGCCTCGATTATTTCCTCTGTTATCCCTGCTATCCCTTCCTGTATTTTTCTGAGACTTTCTTCTCTTTGCTTCTTGAGCTTTTCTCTCTTCATCCATCTTCTCCTTGAGTCCAATTCTCTCCTGCATAATTCTCATTCTCTTTAACACTCTATCTTTTCTTAATGCCATCAAAGCATTAAAAGTACAATATGTATTTGAAATGATGTCATTAGAGCCAAGCTGCTTGCAGTATACATTTTGAATACCAGCCATCTCGAGAACTGTTCGTGAAGCCGATCCGGCAATAATTCCTGCACCAGGTTTAGCGGGTCTTAATAGGACTTGTGCAGCACCATGCTTCATTCTTATCTCGTGTGGGATTGTATCACCTATGACCTGAATCTTCTTCATATTCTTTGCGGCTCTTCTTTCTGCTTTTTCCATTGCACTTCTAGTATCAACACCTCTTCCCAAAGCAATACCAACTGATCCGTTCTTATCACCTGCAACAACCATGGCAGAGAACCTTAATCTTTTTCCTCCGGCAGTAACTTTAGCAACTCTTCTAATTGTTACTGCTTTCTTTTCGTAGTTTTTTTGTTCGTGTCTTCTATTCTCCATCTATTTTTAACTAGATTTTAATTCCATTTGATCTTAAACTCTCAACAAACTTAGCAATAATACCATGATATTTATAACCGCTTCTATCAAATACTGCGACATCCACTTTTTTCTTCTTCATATCAGTCGCCATCTTTTTGCCAAGTATCTCAACACCCTCAGTATTCCTTTTTGCACGTCCACCTAATATTACAACTCCACTGTCATCATTTGCGACTCCGGCATGGAGGTATTTATTGCTTTTGAACACAAATACCCTTGGCTTTTCAGCTGTTCCACCAGTTTTCTTTTTGGTGTGGATCTTTCTTCTTATTCTGTTTTGCTTCTTTGTATTTACCATATCTTTATTCTATTTATTTAGCGGCAACACTTGCCTTTGCACTCTTCCTTCTTACATATTCACCCTCATATCTTATACCTTTACCCTTATAAGGCTCAGGCTTCTTTGTTTCCCTTATCTTTGCTGCATACTCACCAACCAACTGCTTATCAACTCCATTAACTACAATTGTGGTCTCATCAGGAACATCTAAGGTTATGCCCTCAGGTGGAGTCATCGTTATTGGATGATTCAATCCTAAGTTCATAACTAGAGCTGTACCGTCAAGCCTCACTCTGTACCCTACGCCAACAACCTCAAGCTTCTTACTGTATCCGTTCTTAACGCCGTTTACAATATTTGCGACTAAAGCTCTAAATGTTCCATGAAGAGCTTTTGACTGCTTCATTTCATCTTTTCTTGTTAAAAGGATCTGGTTATCTTTAACTTCAACATTAATCTTAAAGGGTACCGTGACTTTAAGTTCTCCCTTTGGCCCTTTTGCTGTAACTTCCTTACCGTTAATAGTTACTTCAACACCTTCTTCAATTGTAATTGGGTTTAAACCTATTTTTGACATTTACCAAATCTCACATATTAATTCACCACCAAGCTTTTTGGACTTGGCAACAGCACCGGACATTAATCCCTGCGATGTACTGATTATCGATATTCCTCTTCCGTTCATAACAGGTTTAATATCTTTTGCTGTTACATATTTTCTCAATCCCGGCTTACTTATTCTTACAAATTTGCTCACTTCAGGTTCCCCATCTGTATACATATATGTAACCCTAAACATTGTGACATCTTCAGGATCATTCTCATATCCATTAATCATTTCTTCTCTCTTAAGAATATCAAGAACTCCTTTATTACCTTTTGTAACAGGTACATTGATAGTCTCTTTTCTCGCAATTATTCCATTTTGTAATCTTGCCAATAGATCTGATATTCTATCGTTCATATTTATATTTATTAATTTACCAAATAGCCTTCTTTACACCAGGTATCTCACCATGGCTAGCCAGTTTTCTAAAACAGATTCTACAAATACCATAGTGTCTCATATATCCTCTTGCTCTACCGCAATTTTGGCATCTATTATACACCCTGGTAGGGTACTTTGATTTTATCTTTAACTGCTTTGCTTTTTCCTCTTTAGCTCTTGTTGACATTCTTAATGAATGGGAATCCAAATTTATCTAATAGTGCGTATGCCTGCTTATCATCTTTAGTACTTGTAACAATCGTTAGCTGTAGTGGTCTGATCTTTGCGACTTTGTTAGCATCAATCTCTGGGAATACTGTATGCTCAAGAATACCAATAGAGTAGTTGCCTGCTCCATCAAAAGCTTTAGGGTTCACACCTCTGAAGTCTTTGGTTCTTGGGAATACAACGTTTACAAGCTTATCAAAAAACTCCCACATTCTATCACCTCGAAGAGTTGTTGACACACCAATTTCCAAACCTTCCCTAATCTTGAATGCAGCTATTGCTTTTTTAGCCTTGTTAACAACAGGCTTCTGGCCCGCAATCAAGGATATTATTTCTGACACCTCTTCAATTGCATTACCGTTTGTAACGGCCTCACCAACGCCGCAGTTAATGACTATCTTTTTAATAGTCGGTACCGCCATAAAGTTAGAAAGATTTAGTTCTTTCATAAGTTCAGGCCTTACTCTTTTGTTGTAGTCTTCCTGTAATCTTGTCATTATTTACTCTTTTTAGTTACTTTCTTAGTTTTAGTTACCTTTTTTTCTTCAACTTTTTCAACTTGCTTTCCGTCTAATACCTTCCCACAGTTCTTACATGTTCTTACATAGTTCTTTCCTTCAAGCTTCATAGAAACTCTTGTTGGTTTACCACAATGCTCACAGATCAAAGCTACTTTAGAAGCAGGCATAGGTTTAACCTTCTCAACAATCTCAGATTTCTTTGATTGCCCGTCTCCTTTAATATGCTTTTTGTATACATTGAGTCCCTCAACAACAACTTCCCTCTTTATAGGGTCTGCGTTAAGAACCTTAGCAGTCTTTCCTGCATCTTTTCCATAAAGAACTTTAACTGTATCTCCTTTTCTTATTTTCATTATATTACTTCCGGTGCTAAAGAAATTATCTTATCAAAGCCCTTTTCCTTAAGCTCTCTTGCTATTGGTCCAAATATTCTTGTTCCCTTAGGAGCTTTCTTGTTATCAATAATTACAGCTGCATTATCTCCAAATCTAATATATGATCCGTCTCTTCTTTTCTGCTCTTTTGTAGTTCTTGCAACAACGGCCTTTAATACCTGATGCTCTTCAATTGCAGAGTTTGGTACTGTATCAACTGCTGAAACCGTTATCACATCTCCAATCCTCGCCCACTTTCTCTTTGAAAAGCCAGGGATTCCTATAAGTTTTACAACTCTAGCTCCACTGTTATCTGCGACTTTTAGAAGAGAGTTTAATTGTACCATTTATTGTATTACTACCCATGTTACATTTTTGGAGAATGGTCTAGATTCTTTAATCTTAACCATATCACCCTCATTTACCTGCTTATCAGTATGCGCAAAAAATACTTTCCTTCTATTCATAACCTTTTTATACACCGGATGCATTGCTTTTGTCTCAACAACAACCTTTACAGTTCCCTGCATCTTTGTACTTACAACCTTTGCCTCTATCACCCTTCTTTTATTCTGGGCTTCTACTTTTACTTCTGTTTTTTTACTTACCTTTCGTGTTGCCATCAACTTTTTTACTAAATTAACTATTCTGCTTCTGCTTCAAAACAGTGAGCATTCTAGCAATATTTCTCTTTATATTCAAGCTTTTTCTAACATTCTTTTCCTTACCGACTCTGATATTGTCAGTCACATTTTTAAGTTCCATATATGCACTAGTGATCTCTTTCTTTATGTCTTCTACACTCATTTTCCTTATCTCATCTGCTTTCATTATCTTCTGCTTGTAACAAATTTAGTTAAAACAGATAACTTATGAGCAGCTAATCTCAATGCTTCCCTTGCTGTTACCTCATCTACACCACTCATTTCGAAAAGGATTGTTCCAGGAACAACCACTGCCACATAACCTTCTAAATCTCCTTTACCACCAATCATTTTTACATTGTTAGGTTTCTTTGTATATGGTTTGTGTGGGAATATCTTGATCCATACCTTACCTTTTCTCTTTATATGACCTGTTATTGCTCTTCTTGCTGCTTCAATCTCTCTGGCGTGTACCCACCCTCTATCTACAGATTTCAAACCGTACTCACCGAAAGCTAGTTCGTTATTTGATGTGGCAACTCCGCCCATCTTACCTCTAAACTCTTTTCTGTATTTTCTCTGTTTAGGTTGCATAATATTTAGTTATTAGATTCTTCTAATTTATCAGCTTCTTTATAGACCCATACTTTCACGCCAAAAAGTCCTGCATCACTTGTTGCCGCTGTTTCTTCAGCATAATCGATATTCGCTTTTAATGTTTGAGCTGGCACTGGTCCTGCAACATCTTTCTGGCTTCTGGCTTGTGACGCATTGTTTATTCTTCCTGAAACAAGTATTTTTATCCCTTTGGCACCTGAAAGCATAGCTTTCTCCTTAGCTGCAGCAATTAACAGTTTAGACGGCTGTCTTCTTTCAATACCGTCTGCAATTGATCTAGCTATAATTCTTGCAGATATATCCGGCTTCTTAACTTCTTTAATTCTTAAATCGACTTCACATTTAGTTAGTTTCTTTAAATGCTTTTGAAGATCATCAATACCTGACCCACCTCTTCCAATTGCAACACCTGGTCGAGCCACAAATACTTCTATATCTAATTTGGTCCCGGATTTATAAAGGTTTATATGATCAAGACCAGCCGGGTTAAGAACTTTTTCAATCTCTTTTCTAACCATAATGTCAGACATTAGAGCCTTACCAAAGTCTTTTTTCTTAGCAAACCAAACCGATTCCCATGTTTTATTTACGCCTAATCGTACTGATGTAGGGACAATCTTATTTCCCATTGGTTACTTTTACTTCTAAATTAATAATAGATTTTCTCCTTGTTAACATTGATACTCTACCTCTTGATCCAAATCTTGGTTTTCTCTGCTTTACTCCCTCATCAATTGTTACTTTGCTTATTGTCAACACACCTGTTTCTACAGAATATAGATCCTTGGCATTAGCAGATGCTGTAGAGACAGCTTTTCTTAGACTCAAAGCTCCCTTTTTATTCATAAACCTTAATGTATCTATCGCTTTATCAACTTTCATTCCTCTTATGACATCAGCAACCAGTCTCAGCTTCTGAGGACTCACTGCTACATTCTTTACTTGTGTTTTTACTGTTTTATCTTCCATATTTATGCTTTACTACCTTCTTCAAATCTACCACTGCTTCCATATACCTTAGAGAGCTTGCCTTTCTTGGCATGACCTCTGAATGTTCTTGTAGGAGAAAACTCTCCGAGTTTATGTCCGACCATTGATTCCTGCACCAATACATTCTCATGCTTCTTTCCATTGTGAACTCCAAAAGTAAGTCCGACCATCTCAGGAGTGATCATAGACGACCTAGCCCATGTTTTAATAGGCGATCGTGCCCCGGATGCTATAGCCTTCCTCACCTTTTCCATCAGTTTTACGTCTGTATATGCTCCTTTTTTTAGTGATCTAGACATAGTTTTCTATCCTAAATTATTTCTTTGCAAAAGGCCTTGTTTTAGGTCTTCGCGTTTTAATTATAAAGCGGTCTGTTTTCTTATTATTTCTAGTTCTTGTTCCAATTCTATTTCCCCAAAGATCCTTGGCTCTTCCAATAACACCTTTACCTTCACCACCACCATGAGGGTGCTGGGCCGGGTGCATTACCATTCCTCTAACCGAAGGCCTTATTCCTAGATTTCTACTTCTTCCGGCTTTTCCAAGCTTAACGTTCAAAGCTTCCTCATTTCCAACCTGTCCTATTGTTGCCATTGCATCAGCATGTACCAACCTGGTTTCCCCTGATGGAAGACTTACCTGAACATACTTACCAGTTGGATCAATTCCTTGAACATATACTGAATTGCCTGCACTTCTTCCAAATACTGCTCCTTTACCCGGTTCAATTTCTACTGAGTTTACAAGTGTGCCTGAAGGAATATTCTTGAGCTTCATGGCATTTCCCACTATTATATCTTCCTTATCACCTGATACAACCTTATCTCCTATTTTCAAGCCTCGCGGAGCTATTATATATCTTTTCTCTCCATCTGCGTACTGCAAAAGAGCTAAATGTGCTGACCTGTTAGGATCAAAGTATAATCCTTCAACCTTAGCAGTTATACCAAACTTATCTCTCTTAAAATCAATAACCCTTGTTCTCCTTTTAAATCCGCCTCCCTGATGCCTTATTGTTATTTTACCTTGAGCATTTCTTCCAGACCTTTTCTTCTTAGGAAGAGTTAATGACTTTGGACCGCCGCTTTTAACAAGCATAGACTTGTCTGCCAGTTTTGTTCCTCTAAGACTTGGTGTTTTTGGTTTAAAACTCTTTACTCCCATGTTTTATATATTTAAAAATTCTTCTATCTTATCTCCTTTTTTAAGCTTTACTATAGCTTTCTTAGTATCTTGTCTTCTATATGTTCTTCTTCTTATCCAGTCTCTTTTCATTTTTCCCGGCTGCGTAACCACGTTGACATTTAATACCTTAACCTTGTACTTTCTACTCACCTCATTCTTAATATCGATTTTTGTAACATTAGTATCAACCTCAAAAGTATATTTATTCTCAGCGTTAGCCAGAGCATATGACTTTTCTGATATCACAGGTTGTAATTTAATACTATTTTCCATTGAGTAGTCTCTTTTCAATTATTTCTACTGATTTATTATCTACCAATATCTTTTTTGCTTTCATAAGGTTAACCACTGAGAAGACGGAAGGAGTTGAAAAGTCAATGGTTTTAACATTGCTCAACGCCATTTTTGCGTCCATATTCTCACTAATTACCAAGCCTTTTTCCATCTGACCCATTAAAACGTTCCTTAAATCTTTACTTCCTTTTGTTTCAATATTTACAAACTCTATGTTTCCACCTTTTAATCTCTCTGAAAGAAGCATACATATAGCTTTCTTAACCATCTGTTTATTTATTTTTCTCTCCCAGTTTCTCCAGTTTGGAGGGAATGTAACACCACCTTTTCTCCACAATGGAGATCTGATTGATCCGTGCCTTGCCCTTCCTGTTCCCTTCTGCTTCCATGGCTTTCTACCACCACCACTTACCATTGCTCTAGTCTTTGCATGAGCGTTCCCCTGTCTTGCATTTGATTGCTGGACGTAAAGTACCTGAGCTACAAGATCAGCATTTAACTTAATCTCCCAAACCTTTGGGTTAAGTTTTGCATCTAATGTTTTCTTCTCTGTTTTTGCTTTTACAGGTGCAGTTTTCTTAACAGCAGCCTTTCTAACAGGCTTTGCCGCTACTGTCTTCTTTACAACTTTCTTTGTTGTTGTCTTTACTTTTGCCTGTGCCATTATTCTTTAGTATATATAACTACTTTATCTCCTCTATTGCCCGGTATTGGGCCGGAAAGGAGAAGGAATGAATCAACAATACTCACAACTTCTCGTCCATTTAATGTAACAGTCTTGGTTCCAAGATGTCCTGCCATTCTCTTACCCTTGAGCACTCTTCCTGGCGTAGTACCTGCACCGATTGATCCTGGTGCTCTATGCCTGTCAGACTGACCATGAGTCTTAGGTCCTCCTGCAAATCCATACCTCTTTACTACACCTGCAAATCCCTTTCCTTTTGTGATTCCCATTATGGAAACCTTCTCACCTTCTGCAAATGTATCAGCCTTTACTTCCTGCCCTACCTGCATTTCGCCTGTAAGACCGAAGACATATTCTCTTAACATTGGAACATATCCAAGAGCCTTATACTTGCCTTCAAGAGCTTTATTGTTCTTCCTTTTCTTTCCTACGCCAAGCTCAAGACCCTTATCGTCTTTATGAGACACCACACATCCAGTTACATCAACAACAGTTACAGGAACGGATTTCTCCCCCTTGAAAACTCTTGTCATTCCCTTTTTTATTCCAATAATTGCTTTCATATTTACTGTATCTCAATATCAACTCCCGCCGGCATTTGAAGATGCTGAAGTGCATCTATAGTCTTTGGTGTTGGTTCAATAATATCGATAATCCTTTTATGAGTTCTTATCTCAAAATGCTCTACAGAGCTTTTGTAGATGAAAGGTGAGCGGTTAACTGCGACCTTCCTGTTCTTTGTAGGAAGAGGAATTGGGCCTGCAACTTTTGCACCCGTACTTATCGCTGTCTCAATAATGCTGCGAGCTGACTTATCTAGAACAATAGAATCATAGCCTCTTAGTTTCACCCTGATCTTTGCAGCTATACTTGCCATTATATTCAAAGAGCTAAATAAATTAAATATATAATTAGGGTGAGGATTTTACCCTCACCCTAACTCTTAGCCTTACTTAATAATCTCTGTAACAATTCCCTGACCTACAGTCTGACCACCTTCTCTAATAGCAAACCTTACTCCAACCTCAATTGATACAGGAGCCATAAGCTTGACTGTAAACTGAGTATTGTCTCCTGGGCTTACCATTTCAACATTCTCCAAGGTAACTTCACCAGTTACATCAGATGTTCTGATGTAGAACTGTGGCTTATATCCTGATACAAAAGGAGTGTGTCTTCCACCTTCCTCTTTGCTAAGGACGTAAACCTCTGCCTTAAACTCTGTATGTGTCTTGACTGATCCAGGCTTTACAACAACCTGTCCTCTTTCAACATCCTCTCTCTTAAGACCTCTAAGAAGAAGTCCAACATTATCACCTGCAAGAGCTTCCTGCATTGATTTATTGAACATTTCAACTCCAGTTACAGCAGTCTTCTGAGGATCTCTACCCATTCCAAGAATTTCAACATCCTCGGCAAGTTTTACCTTTCCTCTTTCAACTCTACCTGTTACAACTGTTCCTCTACCTTCAATTGAGAATACATCCTCAACTGGCATTAGGAATGGTTGATCAACTGGTCTGTCAGGCATTTCGATATATTCGTCTACTGCCTTCATGAGTTCTCTTACTGATGCGAGTCCTGCTTCATCACCTTCCTGAGCTTTGAGGGCATCTCCTACAACTATTGGAGAGTTCTCATCATAACCATACTTCTTAAGAAGATCTTTGATGTCGGACTTAATAAGTTCAAGAATCTCTTCATCTGTAGCTCCGAATGTATTGATAAAGATAACAACCTTTGGAACTCCAACCTGCTTCGCAAGAAGCAAATGCTCCTTGGTCTGAGGCATAGCACCATCGGTTGAAGATACTACTAATATTGCACCATCCATTTGAGCAGCACCTGTGATCATGTTCTTGATGTAGTCTCTGTGACCTGGGCAATCTACTAATGCATAGTGTCTTGTATCTGTTTCAAACTCTACGTGAGCAACAGCTATTGTTATACTCTTTGCTCTGGATACTGGATCTTTATCCAACTTATCCTTCATCTTTGCTTTAACTTCTTCAGTTGCGAAAGCATTAAGAATACCTCTAACAAGAGTTGTCTTTCCGTGGTCAACATGACCAAGGGTACCAACGTTCATGTGAGGCTTCGTTCTCTGATAGTCAGCCATTTTATTAAATTATTAAATTAATTATTTTTTATTACCTATTTAAAATGGGTAAACCCATTTGAAACTGCATGGTATCTTAACAGAAACTTCAAACAGTTTCAAGCTCTGCAGCCTTATATTTTTAACTATTTCCCTTCCCTCTTCCTGTCGAAATCTCTTCTGCAATATTTCTTGGCACCATATCATAGTTAGAAGGCTCCATTACTGCATTTCCTCGACCGCTAGTGATTGACCTAAGCTCCGTAGTGTATCCAAACAACTCTGAAAGAGGAACTTTCGCTGTTATAACATGAAGGTTCCCCCTTACCTCAGTCTTCTGAATCTGACCCCTCTTACTGCTCAAAGACCCTGTAACATCACCCACAAACTTATCAGGAGCAACAACTTCTACATTCATAATAGGTTCAAGAAGAACTGGATGTGCAAGTCTGCATGCATCTTTAAAGGCCATAGATCCCGCAATCTTGAATGCTGATTCAGAAGAGTCAACCTCATGGTATGATCCGTCAAAAAGAGTAACTTTAACGTCTACAACTGGATATCCCGCTACAACACCTGACTGCATGGTTTCAACAACACCTTTTTCAATAGCAGGAATATACTCTCTTGGGACAGAACCTCCTTTGATTGCATTAATAAACTCAAATCCTTTTCCTGACTCATTAGGCTCAACCTTAAGATAACAGTGTCCATATTGACCTTTACCTCCTGACTGCTTGATATATTTACCTTCTGCCTGTGCTTCTGCTTTAATTGTCTCCCTATATGCAACCTGTGGTTTACCAACTTTTGCAATTACGTTATATTCTCTCTTCATTCTATCTACCATAATTTCAAGGTGAAGCTCACCCATTCCGGAGATAAGGGTCTGACCTGTCTCATAGTTTGAAGACACTTTAAAGGTTGGATCTTCCTTAACAAGCCTGGCAAGAGCCATACCCATCTTTTCTTCGTCTGATTTTGTAGCCGGCTCAATAGCTTGGGAAATAACTGGCTCAGCGAATGTGATTTGCTCAAGAATGATAGGATTACCTTCGTCACACAGTGTATCCCCAGTATAAGAATCTTTAAGACCTACAATAGCACCGATATCACCTGCTCTAAGCATCTCAACTTCTTCTCTATCCTTAGCATGCATAAGAACAAGTCTTCCTACCCTTTCTCTCAAGTTCTTTGTGGAGTTGTAAACATATGATCCTGCAGATACTTTTCCTGAGTATACTCTGAAGTATGAAAGAGTACCGATATGAGGATCCGATATAATTTTGAATACCAATGACGAGAACGGTTCAGTATCTTCCAGCTTTCTTTCGATCTCAGCTTCTGTTTTTGGATGTATTCCTTTGACAGGAGGAAGATCCTTTGGAGACGGAAGACAGATTGTAATGTAATCGAGAAGCTTTCGAACAATAACTGTTCGTGAGTCTCCTCCGAGTACCGGGAAGATTTCTCCGGCAAGAGTACCTTTTCGGAGAGCACTTCTTAGCTCTTCTACAGTCAACTCTTCTCCAGCAAAATACTTCTCCATTAGTGCATCATCCTGTTCTGCCAGTCTCTCTACCAGCTCCTCTCTCCACTTATTCACTTTATCTTTTAGTTCATCAGGAATTGGGGCTTCATTGAGTTCAAGTGATTCAACAGCATCATATATGTATGCCTTCATGTCGATAAGATCAACGAACCCTCTGAGGGTTGTTTCTTTTCCAATAGGTACTACAAGGGCAACTGCTTTTGGACTTAGCCTCTCCTTGATTGAAGCAAGGGTCATATCAAAGTCTCCTCCCAATAGGTTGAGTTTATTTGCGAAACAGATTCTTGGAACTTTATACTTGGTAGCCTGTCTCCATACTGTCTCTGACTGAGGCTCAACTCCCATCTTTCCGTCGAAGATAACAACAGCACCATCCAATACTCTAAGAGATCGTTCAACCTCGGCTGTAAAGTCTACATGGCCCGGTGTATCAATAATGTTGATTCGATGATCCTTTCCATTAAGTTTCCAGAAACATGTAACAGCTGCAGACATAATAGTAATTCCTCTTTCCTGCTCTTGCTCCATGAAGTCTGTAGTTGCAGCTCCCTCATGTACCTCTCCTATTTTATGCTTCTGACCAGTGAAAAAGAGAAGACGTTCTGTGGTAGTAGTCTTTCCTGCGTCAATGTGAGCGATAATACCAATGTTTCTGATCCTTTCCAGATCAAATTTTACATCATAGGTTTGGATGGCCATATACTTAAATTTTTATATTATATTTCCAAATATTCTTGGAGGAATATTACTTTCCGGTCGGATTATAACAGAGAGTATTAGGAAAGAAAAGAGATATAGTGCTATTTATTCAATTCTCCCAAGAAGTTTTTTAGCGCTTTCTGTTACCTCTCCGTCAAGATCATAATTAATAGCGGTATTTAGATTTTCCTTTGCTTTCTCTGTACTGTTTTCTATCAAATCTATCCTTCCGGATAAAAGATAGTACTCAGGATTAAACCTATCAAGAGACTTCAACGTTCCTAGCAGTTCTTTTGCTGAAGCCAGCTTATCATTTTCAATATCGTACACTATCTGCCATTTCATATACTCCTTCTTTTCTTCATCAGTTAATGCGGAGATTTTGGAGACAACGGCCAAAGCGGAAAGAATCTTTGGATAATCCTTTTGCTCATAATACATCTCGATATATTTGAACTGCACCCAGACATCCGTTGTAATCTTGTCTACAGCGTCCAAGTGATTTTTCGCTTCGCTAAACGATTTAGCTTGAAGCAATATACTCACATACTCTTCGTATATTCCGACCTTTTTACTATCTGAAGCAAATGAGACAGCTTTTTCATACGCATCAAAGGCTGCGTTCTGATCGTTATTAATCATATTAATACGTGCAATCATAAGGTACATTTCATCAGCATAAGTATCAAATCCCAGTGCTTGATTTAAAATATCTAGCGCAGAAGAATACTTACCGGCATCGTAGTATGCCCTGGCAAGAAAATATAACCCGTCCGGATAGTCCTTCATTTTACTCCCTTCCGGCTCAAGAAGTTCAATGGCTATTACAGGATAGCCTGAATTTATATACTCTCTAGCAAGAAGAGCCTTATTATACAAATCGTCTTTGCCCAGAGAGTTTACGAGCTTAATATAATCATTGGCCTTTGTAATAAGGTCTTTATCCTCTTCTAATGTCAAATCCCAGCCGTCAAAAATCTTTTTTGCATCTACAGTATTTGTCTTCAGAAGGTATGCGGAAAGAAGACCCTTCTCTAAAGCCACATTTCCTGTTCCCGAATCAATCTTTCCAAGGAACTTGTTTGCCTTCTCTGTGTTATTGAGTTTTAAATATGTCCTGGCTAATCCAAGAAAACCTTCTTCCGTAGATTTAGACGAATCTGCATCAAGATAGTATTTCTCAGCCTTTTCATATTGATTATCGTTATAATATGCAAGAGAAAGCTTTCTTAGAATCCCTGATCTGTCTGAACCGTTCAAGACTTTGGTAGATTTCTCTACAACATCTTTGGCATCATCAAAGCGTCTCTTCAGCACTAGCAGATCAACAATCTTATCATAGGCTTCTTTCTTCTGAGGGATTGTTTCAGCTGCATCAGCATAATTTTCCAAAGCTTTCCCATAATCCCTTCTCTCAAGCAATCGATCTCCCTCTTTTATAGCACTAGCATAGGTTTCCTTCTCCTTCTGAGTAATATTCAATCGAAGGTAGTAGAGAGTGGACACTGCGGCTATGGCAATAATAATGATAATTGCTACATATTTTAATATGTTCTTTGTATTTTTCATTACACTCATGTTAGGTTAGGGGTGCAATAATGTCAAATATCTGTTAGAATCTTAAGTCCTGACAGCCTTTCATTAGAAACGTTGTCGGAATAAGATATTTTTAATAAAATATGGACCGGTTCATCCGCGAAAGCGGACGCAGGAGTGCCAGAAGAAATAAATTAGTTGGTGCCTCATTTTTTGTATTAACACTTCTTGTTTTTTCAATTTTATCCAGGTTAGGTAATACCTATGTTTTTGCCGAGGATGAAAAGGCCTCCTCTTTAATACAGGTGACAGAGAATAAGAAGTTGAATGGATATCTTCTCTCAAATGGGGCTGAGACACCCCTTTTCGCCCCCAAAGTGGTTACTATCTCAACAGATGAAGGAGTAAATAAATACTTGGCCTATGGTGCCACTGTAAAAGATATCTTGGATGAATTAATGTATAGCCTTGATGAAAACGATTTCCCAATTCCTGATTATGGTCACGTTGTGACGGATGGGTCTAATATCAGAATTGTCCGAGTAGATATAAAGTACTTCCAGAAAACGAATGTTATTCCGTTTGCAATAAAAGAAACTAAGACAGAAGAACTAAACACCGGTACCGTAAAAGTCGCTCAGGAGGGCAAAAACGGTTCATTACTCAAAACAGTTCAGGTTAAATACCATGATGGAATTGCTGTGAAATCAACTATCGTCAAATCCGAAATTACTCTGAACCCTATAAATAAACTTGTGCTCATTGGTACAAAACCGGTTACAATTCAAAGCTGTTCGTATTGGGATAAGGTTATAGATAGAGCTGTTGACCCGACAACAAACAAAGAAAAGAATCAATGGATGAAATATGTAATGAGGTGCGAGACGTGGTGTGATTCAGGGCAGAATACTAAAGATAGATTCCTCGGTCTATATCAATTCAGAAAAAGCACTTATGCGAGCAAGGGAGGAGTAAATATATGGGATGGAACTGAACAGATCCAGATTGTATCAAGTATGTACGAGTACGGAAATGATTATCGAAGTCTTCAGTGGCCAAACTGTAATGCCAGATACAACAAAGCTTACTAATAGATAGCGAAAGATTATTTTGATCCCTTATCAGAATCCCCAATAAAATTCTTTAAAGAATTTGCGACAATTTCCATACCAATTTCTTTCTCTACAACCATTCTAACTGTAACAATTGGAGTGCCACCTCTCTGTCTATCGGTTTGCTGTATTACCAAGCTAGCCTTAGTCCCTTCAATCGGTGTAACTATCGTCGGATAATCTACACCCCTAGCCAAAGAAGCATCCAAAAGGTTTGAAATATCTTTCATAGACTTACTTGTCAAAGCTGTGACCAATTTAAGGGAGTCATCTGAATTCAAGCTTCTTGTTAAGCTACCATCTGAAATTGACAAATATTCAGTACCCATAACCCTTAGCATCTCCTGTTTTGGAGCAGATGCCGGTGTGTCAACCCATGTTCTTGCGAATTCATCTATCTTTTGCTGACTATTACCTAAAGATCTTATACCTGTTCCAACTTCAGGCATCGCATCTGCTGTTTTTCGAAGGTTCTCCTTAAAATAGCTTTCCGTTGAGTCCCTTTGAAGACCAACAACAGTAGATAAAGCTTTTAATCTTTCTTCATCAGGAAGTTGTTTACCCTCCATCAATTGGACAAATTTCTCTAACCCATCTTTTGCGTTAGCAAGAGTAAACGGGTCTATATTTTTCGGAGCAACAACATTCTGAACTTCGTTACTAAGGACAGAAACCTCCAAACCCGTGCTCTCTTGAGTATTTGCGTTCATTCTAGCTTATCTTTTTAAGTTTATTTAAGACTTTCTTCCTAATATTCCCTACTACATTTGTGGCTTTCGCCAGCTCACCTGTGAATTCACTACTATCCAATAGCTTAGCCAAAACAGGATGAAGCCTTATATAGTCAGGAGCAAGTATTTTCAAGGTTTTCGACAATTCCTTAATAGCAACCTCTAATTCCTCTTTATTACTTATGTGAATCTCTCTTGTTGTTACTAATCTAAGAGCAGCTTCGAGCTTATCATCTGACACGACTGATGTATTATATCTAGCAAGTAAACTTGCCACACCTTCTGTGCCGGAGAATTCATCCAAGTCTTTAAGGTTTTTTAATATTCTATCAATTGTATTTGCCTCAGCTCCGCTTTGAATGCTTTCAATAAGGCTTGACTCTTCCCTTAAGGCAAGTGATAAGCTTTCGTCAAGTGCTCCACCAATCTTCCCAGAGGAGATTCCAACGGAAGCTATCGCTTCAAAAGAGTCATCATTCTCAGCTTTTCTAACAGCTTGCTGATGAACCTCATCCCAACGTAGCATGAAAGAAGCAAGCTCTCCACTTAATTTCCTGACATCACCTGGAATATCCACTCGCTGTGACAGAGTATTCATGAGTTCTTTAATATCCTGAGTGGAACCTCCTAATAAATTATTCGGGATGTTAAAATTCACAGGAATAAATGAATCAGAAGACTGTTCGATTGCCCTTTGTTTATACTCCACAATTGCATTGATACTCGCATCATTTATTTGCCCATAACGTTTAAGCAATCCAAGAGAAACGCCCAGCGCTCTCGTAAATAGATTTCCGTTTACAACCTCCTGTTCCAAGGCATGGTTCCAGTGAGAAATTTGTCCTCCCCCTTTTACATCTTCATTAAGTTTAACGAATTGAATCGGCAATTTCGAAACTCCTCTCATTAGAGCTGGAGTTAAAATATTCCCTGCAGTGACTAGTACAGAATCTTTCTCAGCAGGAAGTCTATCCGTAATTGTATAGGTATCAAGAAAGGGGAAATTGCTACCTTTACCTGTTTGATCAATCAGATTTGTCACATATTCTTTAAATCTCTTATCCAAAGGAGGAAAAAGAAATTTATGATATGGAGTGTCTAGATCATTTTGCTGAGAATCATACCCCACTATCATATAGCAGTACTCATTAGTGCCCAGTGCTGTTCCACTAGAAGGAAATTGCAAACCGTTTACCTCTGCGAACTCCGCAAATTCGCTCCCAACAAACATTTTAACACCGGGTTTATCGCCAAAAGGAGTTCGAGTCTCGTAGCTAAGCATATCAATCTAGAGTTTATATTAGATAATAATAAATTATACTTTCCAAAGGGCGTTTGCAAGAGGGCTTACTAAGCACTCCAGCTATAGTACTCACATAAATCCTGAGGTATCTCCGCAAGAAACCTTGAAGGTATCTGCGAACTGTACCCCCCCATCTGATTCCGACCTTCTGCAAATGTCAACCAAAGCCTCTCTTTAGCTCTGGTTATACCCACATAACACAATCTTCTCTCCTCTTCCAGTTCTTTGTTATCTGTAAATGATCTTGAGTGAGGAAATATTCCTTCTTCCATGCCAACAATAAATACGGCCGGGAACTCCAGACCTTTGGCAGAATGCATCGTCATAAGAGTAACGCTATCTCCACCTTCTCTCATATTCTTATCCTGCTCCTGTTCTATAAGGGTAATTTCCTGAAGAAAGAGTGCTATAGAATTGTCCGATGATTTTGTTACGTAACTTGCCGCTACATTCTTAAGCTCGGTGAGGTTTTCTAGCTTTGACTGTGCCGCTTCACTACCGTCATCAATATAATTATCGTACTTAGTTAGCTCAATTATCTCCTTAATGGCAATAAGGGCATTTTTGTCCTTACATCCGACATATATCTCTCCAAAGATATTTATAATGTTATTAAACTTCCCTGCTTCCTCAATCTTAGACATTACATCGGAAATGACAGACTCATCTACAATTCCATCATTTTTAATTTCATTATTTATGATATATGCTCCGACCAGTAATTCACCGATAGATAGGTGGAGAGATCTTGCCAGTGTAAAAAGCTCCGAAACGCTCTTAGGACCCATCTTTCTTGCCGGGACATTGAGTACACGTGACAAACTCAAATCGTCCTTAATATTATGAACAAACCGTAGGTAGCTTATAATGTCTTTAATCTCTTTTCTCTCGTAGAATCTGAACCCTCCAACCAACTTATACGATATTCCTCTTCTTAAAAGTTCCTCTTCCAGCACACGCGACTGATAGTTGGTTCGATATAGGAAAGCCGCTTCTTTCAGCTTCCTACCGCTATTTCTGAATGAAATAAGTTCATCAACAACATACCTGGCTTCATCTTCAGGGTTCTCAGCCTGATATATTACAATTTTTTCACCGTCAGACTTATCTGTCCACAGAGTTTTCTCTGCTCTGGAGACATTCTTCTCTATGACTGCAACAGCAGCATGTATGACATTTGCTACAGATCTATAATTTTGCTCCAGCTTGACTACCTTAACTTCTGGAAAATCTTTTTCAAAAGAGAGAATATTCTGGATATCGGCTCCTCTCCAACCGTAGATACCCTGATCGTCATCCCCTACGACACATATATTGCGATGTACCTGTGCAAGAAGTTTAGACATAACATACTGTGATTTGTTGGTATCCTGGTACTCATCTATTAACAGGTACTGGTACTTATTCTGATACTTTTCCAGTATCCCCAGGTTTTCCTGAAGTATCTTAGCCGGATAGTATATGAGATCTCCAAAGTCCACAGAGTTCTGGTCTGTAAGCTGCTTTTGATACTTTGTATATACTTCGGCGGCAATATCTTCAATATATCCCGAGTATTTAAAAGGGAAGTCCTCGGGAGAGACAAGATCGTTTTTTGCCGCTCCGATCAGCCAGGATATTGCCTGCGGTTTTATCTGCTTTATATCCAGGTTCATTGAAAGAATGATCTCCTTTATAAGATTATCACTATCATCAGTATCGTAGATTGAAAAACTATTTGTTAAGCCAACCAGATTAGCCTCGCGTCTGAGTATCATCGCACCTATTGAGTGGAAAGTCCCAATTGCAGGGCGTTCCGACTGGGAAACGCCGACTTCTGAAAGCAGTTTATCAATCCTTTCCTGCATCTCTTCTGAGGCCTTTTTAGTAAATGTGACGGCAAGAATATTCTCCGGCTTTATATTGTGGTGACAGATTAGGTATGCAATACGGCTTGTGATGACTTTCGTCTTCCCAGAGCCTGCTCCCGCAAAAACCAACAGTGGTCCCTGCGTATGCATCACTGCTTCCCTCTGAGGAGGGTTTAGATTTTCCAAAATGATCTCTTTGGACATGAAATATTTACAACTCTTTAATATATGGTGCGTATACCCAGCCTTCTTTCCTATCTGCGTACTTTACTCTATACCATCCGGCCAAACTTTTCTCAACCATAATAACAACCTGGCCCTCAGTTAATGTAGATATAGACTTACAGCTACCCGCAGGGCATTCTCGAACATTTAATATACCTGCCGGTGTACCGGCAACCTGCACCAGTTTGAAATCTCCCTTTGTTATCTCAAAACTCACTTTGAACTCAGTATTTTTAAAAGGAATGTTGGGGGATTTAAGCAAACTATATGATTCTGTATATTTCCCGGGCAAAAGAAGTGCCTGCAGATCGTATGTGAGTTTAATGGTTTCGCCGGGAAGTATTGTTTTATTTTTAACACTCACAGGTTTACTGAAACTATCCCAAACCCCATTTACTGCAAACTGACTATCTTTAGAACCCTTTGTTGTAACATAGAGGTAATCTTTAGTTGTAAACCAGGGAAAATCGTTTTCATTTGTAATACTCACCTCTACTTTCAACTTTTCTCCTGCCTTAACACTCTTTCCGTAGTTAACTGACGCTACTTTAGCCTTATATGTAATATGTTCTTTTTCCGAGTAGATTACATTGTCCAGAGCCGTAAGGACATTCTGTGAAAAAAGGTTGTTAACGGGAAGAGGGTTGGACTTGCTTGATCTTCCCTCGGATTTAACAATCTCAAAGCTGACGACCTCAACATTTTTCTTAGCAATTCCATAGGTATATGAGACTCTTGTTACCAGAGCCTGTAATGCATCTTCAGAAACAGACGGCAGATCCGTTGAGTTTGAAAGATATCCAATTACAATAGCACCCTGGTCATTCACAAGTTCAGGAGAAACATTATCTCCCCCATCTCTGCCATCATATATATTCCCCTCTCTATCTATTACGTATGTGAAAGGGATGTCGACATACCCAAGACGGGTAATTGAGTAGTAGTAAAGGGTACGATACCAGGCCAGAGAGTTAGACTCGAGCAGCTGATCTTTAGAAGAGATTTGCGATATTAGTATCTTGACGGGCTGAGAGTATTGCCTAGTCGTCTGATCTGAAATTGTAGTGTCCAATTTTGCCTGTACTCTTGTATATCCAGCTGCTTGTACATCCATGCGACTCACAAGAAGGAATACTGTGAACAGAAACAGGCAGATTGTAATTCGAGATATTTTTAACATCTAAACCATTCTAGATAACTGATTAAAATATAGCAAGTGAAAGGTCTTCAAAAATACCTACACTCTCCTTATTATTCGTTGGGAATATATACTCTGCTTGGATCCAATGCATTGGTAAAAATAGTTAAGGGGACGGTTATCTCTTTCGAGTTATAAAGTATTTTACCTTCAGCCTCTAATCGATATGCCGGTACGATTTGTTTAAATGAAGTATTAGAATAGTAGTAGACGAGAGAAAGAGATTTGGCTGTTGAAAGTTTAGCAATAGGAATATCACTTAGAGAATCTGCCGCATCAAGCTTCTGTCCGGATTCTCCTATTGCCTTTATTAACGCTTCACTCACTCCTTGGAAGACTTCCTTAGGATATGTATCTGTCCCGAGTAGTGACTGCAGATTGGAAACATCCACCAATTTTATTGTATCCGCTTTTTCCCTATCATAATCAATCAAGACACTTACTCCTTTGTACAAGTTTCCATTTATATCAACGACGAGATAATCTGTGTAACTATTATGGTTAGCAAGATATAGAGGATAATTATCAATCATCCTACTTGCTTCTACCCTGATTCTATTTCCTTCCTTAGTTATTTTACCATTCGTAAACTTATAATCTTTCTGAAGGAATTGGTTATAGAACCGGCTCATAAAGGCCTGTGCGGATTCACTTGTATCAAATTGAGTATTTAAACCGGTTACGACTCCTTCCTCAAAAACAAAGGTAACTGACTGATCGTTTGGTACATATTCAACCAGCGAATTCCCTTTAGTCCATGTATACAAAAGGCTTTGCACGCTACTTTTCGTAAAACCGCTTAACCCTAGCTTAAGAAGAAAGGCCTCAACATTGGAACTCTCATTTGAACTGACAATTTTATATACTTTCAGTTCATCCGGAAATTCTTTCTTTTTGTATAACACACTATCAATAGTCACATCATGATCAACACCTGTTGGCAGAGGGGTTTCAATAAGGTAATTATCGTTTGTGTTATCTCCCTGGTCTTTCTTTCCAAATATTAAAGAAAAGATAAAAACAAGAAAAAGGATTAGTGCTGCCGTTATTAAAAGTGCTAACGGTCTATTTTCACTAAAGAGTTTTTTTATTTTCTCAATTATGGGCATGGGGAGAAACTACACTTTAATTTATTTCTATACCAATCCTCAGAGTTAACATAGGAACCCTTTGCTGAGACATGAAGGTGGAAGTGAGGCCCAGTCCAACAGGAGCCGTCATTAGTGAGATCTCGACGAGTGACTGCTAAAGCAGTTCCTTTTTTAACAGGACCAACCCCTACCAAAGCTCTAACGTGTAGTATTGTATACACGTTTCCAGCATTATCGGCAAATTCAAGCCATCCTCCATAATCTTTACCTGTACTTGCACAGATATTGGATGCTCTATACAAAGTTACTTTACCGTCCGCAGGAGCGTGCCATATATCTTTATTCGCATTTACACTGTTTGTACCTATATCGATAGCATGATGGCTCTGATGGTATGAAGAGCTATTGCCGCCGTCTCCTTGTGTACAAATCGCAGGCTCAAAGGTGAATGGACAAGAAGAGTTTGAAGAAGGAAATCCAGTCCCGTCTTCCGACGGTATTCCTTCATACAGTCCAGAATCAGGGTTATAATCAGCACAGGCTGCACAAGTAGAGGGAATGATTGAACGATAAGGAGAATTGATAATTCCAAAGCCCTGAGTGAGGAAAACAAAACCGAAGAAGAGAAGGATAAGTGCAAAGAAGACAATGGCAGAAACTAGTCCTGCAGCAAGTTCCATGAGTGGTTTAGAAACAGAATAGAGAGCTTCCGTTGCTACATTGGCAAGAAAGCCTATAACAAGTGTCATTGTACCACCTGTCGAAACATTTGCGGCTTGAAGAAGGGCTTCTATACCGGCACGAATCATTTGTTTAATTCCAATAGCTCCTGCTACAAATTTCGAAACAGCATCGTTCCATATCTCACTCTTAATTTTTCCTGCAAGAAGTTTACCAATACCTCCCATTATCTTTTCTTTTATCCTACCGTTCATCCTATTATAGACACCTGATACGTTCATATTATAAAATCTCGCCCAACTTCCAGTGAATGTCGATACATCAGATGCGAATCCAGCTCCCTTTAGTAGTCCCTTTGCTCGAGAATCTTTCGATTTTCGCAGAGCATCTATTATGGACAGAAAGTTACTCCCCATCTTTTTACTTAAATCTTCCTGCGAAAGTCCAAGGACTTCCGCTATTTTATCTTTCCTAAGATTAAGCATCCCAGCAGCTCTTTCCTGATTTATACTGCTCAAAAAGGCCAAGCCTTCACCATTCCAGAAAAAGGTTTTCATTAAACTTCCAGGTGAAAGATAGTACATCGCCGCCATTCGTGAGTATGCCTGGTGGATATTGTCCCTTGAAACGACAACCCCACCAAAGTCCTGTGTATCGTATTCTCCTTTACCTTTTCTAAGTGCCAATCTAATACCCCCAATCTCCCCAGGAGCAAGAGGATTTCCACCATCTGTTGCCCAAAACATTCCATTTACTAATTGATTTCCAAGCTCACCTTTCATTAATCCTTGATACGCTCTAAACATGCCCGCAAGCTGACCAACCACAATTCGATTACCAGCCCACGGCAGTGACTTTAACTGAGAGCGTTCTACATCTAAAAGACTAATCATTTTCCTCGCTTCAGAATAATCTTTTCTTTCCGCATCTGTGAGGGTAGCTCCCTGACTTATTTTTGTCTGTAGATCTTTTAACTTAAAATCCCAAAGGTTGTATTCCGCTTTAAGGTAATTATCCATGGATTTTTTCATCCCGGCTGTATTAGGAATCTGTTTTCCCATCCCCATATATCCGAACATCTTGGACGGGCCTAACATTTTTGCATGTTCTTGTTGAAAAGACTCAACCTGTTTTTGAAGATTTTGAAGCTGGGTTTTTCGAGTGTTAGAGAGACTTGCAGATTTAAGCTCGTTTGCAATCTGTCCGTGAAGTACGGAGTAGTCTAAACCTTCTCCATGTGTTCTTTGCCAAAGTCCCACAACTGACATTCCCTGTTGAATCTTTTTAATCTCATCCATATCCTTGTCGGGATCTTGTAGCATCATCTTCGCATGAAGATTTCTATTTATTAACCTTCGATATATTGTTGGATTCAATTCGTGAACATTACCAAGATACTTTCCGACATCTTTTGAGGAAACGCCTAGTTCACCAAGTTTTGAAAGATCCTTACTATCAGAATATGAGTTCAGAAGATCCTTAATGTCATTATCAGAATAGAGACGCTGCCCTGAAGTATCTCGAACCTTTGATAAATGGCCTGCTAGTTCGTTATATCGCTGGTTTATCCTGTCATAAGCACTTTCGTACTTTTTAAGATTGGTAACCAACCCTCTATATTTATCACTATCCCTCATATCTTCAAATTTCTGTCCTGACTGACCCTTTTGCAACAATGCTTGTTCTTCCGGTTTCAATTTGCTCAAAAAGTCCTGTAAATATTGTTGCTTAGACCCCCCGTAAATTGTTTGAACCTGAGCAGTAACTTTCCCTCCACGTGTCAGCGCAGAGCTGCCAATTGCTTTGTAGAGGTCTTTAGCAGCATCATAAGCTTTGTTTTTATCTCCTTTAAAAGTTTCATACGCGGCTGTTTCAGCAAACATACGACTAGCCTCTTCACGGTGGATAGGCTGAAGTTCAAAAGAGGCTGCTGCAGATAATTTAGCTGCGTCACCCCAGCTCATTCCATTTTTTTTCGCCCACAAAAGAGCAACTGCTCCATCAATATATCCAGCGAATCCTACCTTCCTTGCCCATTCTCTTTCGGCCTTTGCAGAAGCATATGCACCGGCTACATATTTACGAGGGTTAGTTATTAACTTTGCCGTTTCTATATTCTTTACTCTTAGTCTACCTGCTGAATCATCAGCTCCCTGGAACTTCTCAACATTTAACTTATCCGTCCATAGCCTGATCCATTCAGGGCTACCAATTGATTGACCAATTGAATTCATCACAACATCACTAGCATAGAAGCCCGGTTTCGAAGCTATCTCAGCAAGAGCCGCCGCCAGTTTATCAGAAGCAGCAGCACCACTTATACGACCAGGTCGTAATCTTCCCTTATTTTTATTGTTCTTGAATATGAAATCATAGATAGACTGTAATGCGTCCTCATATTCAGCCTTTCTTTTGCCTGCCATTTTACTGTACTAATTATTCTATTTATCCGAAGAAACTTCCAAGTATTGGAATCTTGCTCATAGCAGCCTTTGTCCCTTGAACAGCACCCTCTGCTCCCTTGCCTCCATTTGTTGGAAGAATGTCCATCAAGAACTTTGGTGATTCTGCGGCAACGAAGAAAAGAACAAGAGTTAACATACCTTTAAGAAGAAACCCAACAGCTTCATTCATACCTGTATCAAGACCCGGTGCAGAGGAAGGTCCAACAAGTCCAGCTGGAAAAGAGACGTTAAAATCAGTTTTCAGAATATACTGTCCGAGATTAATAAATAGGAATACTAAGGGGAATACCAACGTATTGCGTAGTATCCTTTTAAACCAGTCCGTTCCAATATGACTATTACCCGGCAACGCTGATGCTACTAAGTAGAAGGGAGCCATCACAGTATCAAGAATAATACCAAGGTATGCTGTCAAAACCGTTATGTAAACACGGACAGAAGCGTACAAGACAACACCAATTATTACAATCAAGACTGCGATTAAGGCGACAGCAATCGCTGCTCCTGCTGCTGCTGCTACAGCCAGGAAAGCTCCTTGCGTGACAATTGCCGCAACAGCTCCTGCAATTAAAGCAACTAATCCTGACGAGCCAAAAACAATACCTTTTGTCTCATCACTTGCCTGCCTGAAAAAGCTACCCACATTCAAGAGACTGAAGGGATTAGTTACAACAACTAAATCTTCTCCTGAAGGATTAAGCAAACTAGCTACAACATTTACAAGAAGTGTCCCAAAGTTTAGTACAAGACCCACAATAGCAAAGCTGAAAGTAACAACAACTAAACCGGCAATTACACCCGGAAGGGTATTAAATACAGTTATCATAAGCTGCCCTCCTATCTTCTGTCTAAACATAATCATAAACCCGGCAGCAATTAGAACAACAACGAACATAACATAGGCAATCAAGCGAGTCTTCTCCCAAAGCTGATCAATACCAATCGAGGTTAGAAAGGTGTACCCATCAGAGCTTGCCGCATAAGTAGAGCTGTTTGCTTGATCATATCCTGGCACCCATTCCTTGGCAAAATGATCAACTAAATTAACTCCGGGTTGGTTTTCGTATAATGAAATAAGGGCTGCATCTGTCATCCCTACTAGGCTTACCTTTCCGGCTGGCCCTATTTTAGTACTTGCATTAACATCTTCAGTCCCGGAGAATAAATCTGCATCCATCATTTCAACAACCTTAAGTCCATATGAGGCAATTGTATTACCGCCGAGATTATAAATGTTCGGACCTGAATCTGTAGCCTGTATGGAATCTCTCTCATTGTTTGCTTTTAGAGACTCTGCAACGTCTATTTTAAAATTTGCATACTCTTCTGCTGTAGCGGCATATGAATTAAAGACATTAAGCATTCCATACACTACAAAAACAAGTATGGATATATTAATAACCTTAGACATACTCTTTTTTATATTGATTCTAGAAACTAGATCAACAATTTTACTTACTCTACTCATGCTTAATTATATTTATTTTAAATACTAAGAACACTGCTCACCTCTTCCTGCAATCTGATCCTCTACCATCTTCCAATACTCCTCAAAGGTAGCTGGTATATTTGGATCACCAGGATATGAAGCCTGCTTTTGCCTTTCATAATCTGCCTCATACACACTAACATCCCAAAGGCAGGGGACGTCTTCTATGTTTACACCATCGACTCGAACCTTACAAGGTGTTGTAACATAGAGTGGTTCCACAACCGGTTGATTAAACGTTGGTGTAAGACCTTCAGGAGCCCGTGCGGAAGCGTCTACAGGAATTGTTGTACCTTGTCTAGTTAAGTCCATATATCTACTTGAGCAATGATTTCTAAAACATTTAAAAGTAGATCCAAAAAGCCCGTCTATTTTTAACCCCGTTAAGACACTCTCTTTACAAAGCTCCGGGTCAGGATCTTCCCATTCTCCTGTCTCTTTGTTATATGATCCGATTGTACAATCAATCCAATCTTGTATCTTTACAGTTGCATATACAAGAAAGTTAAACGAGGTCCTTTTTTCAAGACATGCAACATGATTGGATACCTCGATACCTTGGTTACTAGCTTTAAGACACTGTACCGATCTGAAATTTCTCATGAAGGAGTGCTCTGTTGGAAGCTGAAAATTACCTTCGATCCATCTACCTCGCCTATTAGTTCTAATTGGATTTGGCTTAGAAAGCTGAACTTTAGGACAAGCTGACTTGAGTTTTGGCGTTATTACGGCTTTGTCAGGCTCTGGGAAATTAGTCGGCTCCTCTTCCATTTCAGCATGCACATTTACATAGTATGCATCGATAGGAGCATCTGCGACATTTTCATCATAACCTATACAGCCTCCGCTATATTCACCTTCTAACCCCGGAATACAAAAAGATCTTGCTTCCTGATCAGAGATTATGTTATATGCAGGTTTGAAAGTACCTTGGAATCCTTCATCTGCATTACCAATTGCCATCCTGCTATCCTTTACATAATGACTTCCAGAGAGAAGAGCCATCGGTACAGTGACTTCCCATACTTCTATCTTGGAATTTTTTGTCACCTGTACCCCACCTCCACCTTGCCCAACTTCCTCTCCATCACCAACAACAACTTCTGTATCTCCTCTTGAACAGATAGGCTGATAGATAATTCCCGCTCCTACAGAGCAACCTGTGGGACTACCGCTTCCATCTCCACAGCCCAATACTTCTTCAAGCTCTAATTCACCATCTTCATTATATGAAATAGCTGCTGGGGCATACCCTTGTGCTTCAATAATCCTTGTCGTTGTTCCGTCATCCTGCACCACATCAACAGGAGCCCCTATTAGAGATTGCGATACAGCAGATGTACCAGATTTAGTTTCTCCAATAACGGGCTTGATCGTGAAAGTGTTAACGACCTGCAAAGATAGCAAAGCAAAACCGACTAACATACCAAGAAAAAGAATTGGATTTTGCCTTTTTATATTCATCTCCATCTAGCTCGTATTGTACAACAATTAGACCTAAAACTCTATTTACCGAAGTCCGTAACTAGCCAGCTTGGCGACCTTAATAATTTCCCGTATCCCTGTGTTTGCAAGCAAGTCTATAGTTATTGTCTTAGCATCTATATTTTTCATACTTTCACTAACTTTAGAAGAGTTCTGAAAAGCTAGTAATTGGACTTCCATGACATCACTATCTGAGGCTCCATAGTACTCAGTACCAGTACTATTCCTAAGATCTCCTATTGTTGCAATCCAGTTACCGCTATCATCAACAACTGCTGATGTAGAGGTAGAGTCGCCTGTTGTGCCGCTGGTATCTTTATTTACTATTTTTGCATATATAACGGCATCTCCGGAGAGATTGTTAATCTTCCCAGATATCGTTTTAAATTCCGGCGGGTTAGAGAGCGTTGCAAATGTGGTAACTGAAAAGGAATTACCAGCATTTTTTATAGTGGTGGTACCGGAATGGACTTCGAAATAGTATTTCTTTTCTGGTTGAAGTTTAGTTACTTTAATACTGTGAGAGAAGTACTCTTTCCTCTCAAGCAGGCCATCCCGTTCATCATTTGCATCGCTTGAGGTAGATCCTTCCTCGGTTCCGTATTTTATATAACCTATTTCCTCTTTACTTGACAACCAAATAACCGTAAAGCCTGTATCTGTAACATTAGTAACTTGAACAGATTTCTCCCCTGTTGTAACCGTAGGAGTTGTGGTCTCATCGGTTACAGTCCCGCTAATTGGTGTCCATGTCACATCGTGCACGATTCGAAACTTCCTCACAAATACAGTCGGTGTAGTTGGGGTTGTAGGTGTAGTCGGAGTAGTTGGGGTGGTCGGGGTTGTAGGTGTAGTTGGAGTAGTTGGGGTCGTAGGCGTTGTAGGGACAGTAGGTGTCACCTGGGCGACAACCCTGGTAATAACGGCCTTGTTCGGGAAAAGACTTGCCATTCCTGATAGTGGATTGAGGGAGAGATCCGAGGGATTCCTTAGCTTCCCGTCTGTATCAAAAAGATCATTATATGTACCAGAAAGCTTTGCTCCTGTTCCATCCTTTCCTCTGATGACAACCATTAACTTCGTATCTTTTTCAACCTTTACCAAGCTTGTTGAGCCATTTCGCAAGGCTGAAAGATCTATGATCCAGTTACCAGTCGCATTTACACTCGCTGAAGCCGGATAGGTATTTTCGTCATCATCAAGAACTATGTATGCAACATAATCATTATCCTTCGCTCCTGTGACGGTTCCAAATGCTGGCTGAGGAACAGGAGTATCACTAGTTATCGGTGTAGTTTTGAATTTAAAAGGACTTCCTTTTTCATCTGTGTATTTCGTAGTATTTGAAAGGATAGTAAATGAGTATTCCGTATTCGGCTCAAGATCCGTAACTTCCACATAGTGAGTTTTTCTTCTACTTGCTCCTCTTGAATCTATATACGGCTTACTTGCACCTGTTCCTTTTTTGATAGTCACAGAACCAGTGGCCGCTGCATCAGTTGACCAGCTTAGAGATAACGAGTTGGAGGTAACATTGCTTACAACAACATCTTCAGGATCAGTCTCACCTGCAGCACCTATAAAGTATTGGGTTATAAAGTATGCTGCAATTACCGTGATAGGGATAGCAAGGGCAATAATAATAGTCGCAGTTATATTCTTCTGACGCTGTCTTGGTGTGATATACATGCTACCATATTACAAAATATCAATATCTTTAACAATCATAAAAGGTTCTTCCTTCTACCCGACTAGTCCTCGTAGAAATGAGAGAACACCTGATAGAGTGTCTCCTATTCCTTTTACAGGGGTCATTACTGATTTATTAAATTCCTCCACGCTTCCCTTTACACCCGCGACTATTGATGCGGCGTCCTCAATCATTACTGTAGATGCCTGTATTATCTTTCTAGAGTCAGTTATAGTTTCTCTAACTTCTACAATTGTTCTCGTTGATTCCTTGACAAGCATTGCAATATAATAAAGGATTACACATGTTAGAGCAGTTAATGCTCCTACTATTACCATCCAGTACCAAGCAGGTATTGTTTCCATATTTTTAAGATTATTTAATTAAAATATTGTTTTAGAGTCTCCGCAGGCACCATTGAGTTCATTACCATCATGCCAGATTATCGATTTGCATGTCTGGTTTTTAGGTTCAAACTTCTTAATCCTTACAAAGTATCCGTTAACAGGACTAATTGGGAAATCGAACCCATACTCAACATTTTCAGTAATCTGAAGGCCATCGTACCTACCTTTAGAGGTTGGATACCATGTCACATTATCCGCTGTTAATCCTTCAATTGTATTTATAGAGTTTATAAATGTTTTGGCAGTATATGTCTTTGGATATCCATGTATACCGACTAGATTCCAACCTGCTGAAAGATTGACTGGTATAGGAGTTTTAAGGTTGTAAGCAGCAACAGTTATTGCACTAGTTTTGGCCGCTTTCAATAGATATCCTTTTCCAGGAAGAATTGTAAAGTCACTACCGACGCAAGATTCTTTCGTACATTTCAATCCTTCAATCCATCTTCCTCCATCAAAGTATGATATGTATTCGATATTAACACCTGTTTTTGAGGCATTTAAAACAAGATCCCTTGCAGTATAGGTAGTACCATCAGAGCTGACAGGTATAAAGTCGAATGACAGAATATTAATACCCTTTTTGAGATTATACTTCCTACTCGTTGCTTTTTGATCCAAAGTTATTTTAAAACTATTTGAACGGATAACTATATCTTCATTTATAGTTGGATTATCTGGGTTCTTAGGAGCCTGAAAGCCATCTTTTCCATTTGTATCGATGTAGAAAACGTATATAGTATCATCATTAGAAACCTCTGTAGCTAGTTCATAGTTACCTAATTGAAGACTAAACATGCCATATTCTGGAAGAAATAGCACGGATCCCCCCTCAACAGTATCCTTAGCATAAACTTTTGGAAGAAGTTGATTAAACTCATTGGGGTCAAAGATATCCGGCTGAACTGATGGAGCCTCAAATTCTTCAATTAAGTTTTCTGTATCGGTAATCTCACCCTCGAGCTGAGGACCCTGAAGACCGTATGGGACAACAAAATCTGCCTGCCCAAAGTCCATACCATCTACAAGATATATCCCTTCAATATTTACTCCAGCGGCAAGCAGCTTGTCTAAAAGTTCCTTAGCCTCACCATTATTACATTTGCCATCACCACAAGGGGAGGAAGCCACTGCAAAAGCTATCCCTTCAGCTTTTCTGGCATTGTTTTTAGATTGAATCACTTCGATTAAGCTACTGTCAACATTTGATACATAGTAGCTTTCTCCTATTTCACGATCAATCATATAGACATCTGTAACAGCCATTGCAACATTATTTGGAATGGCAAGTCTCTGATCTCCGGCCGGGAGGGTTATTTCAATTTTTGAGACAGCAGGGTTTGTTGGGTTAGAAATAATTATTTGACCATTATCCCCAGTCTCAAATATAGTACTCGGGTCGAGAAGATAATCGACACTATATCCAGCAGGTAATGACCCTCCGGTCATTTGGTTAAGAACAAAGCGCAATGCCTTTTCTTTTTCAGATCCATCTGGATACAATCTTATAGTGTCAAAATAATCATTTAACATTTCTGGGGTGTACCCTCCTGTCGGAGGTTGAACGAGAGTAAGATCATTCAACTCAAATCCTTCAGGTAAATCAAAGTTAGGACAGCTAGAAAGATCCAAACATGGCACATATCCTTCAGGTAATCTTAAAAGAGGATTCATGCCTAATTCTTCTTCTAACTCTAGAATTTTCTCATCCGCGACCATCTTCTCTCTCAATGCTTGAATTATTGCATCTTTAGGACATGATGGATCATTTTTACAGTTTTCAGCAAAATCAGGGTTATCTCTTCTCAACGCCAATATATCTATTTCTATAGCGTGTATTGTGAAAACGCAGCCGTCTCCCGAAATACTCGCCTCACTACATCCAGACTTAATCTCGTTCACCTTATCCTCCATAAAATCCCAATTCTCTATATTTACATCGCCGATCCTGATATCTACAGTCTCTTCACCATTACTGCCCATTTTTACTGTGACTGTGACTTCCCCGGTTTCGTCTGCATCTGACACTTGGCCAGAGTCGTCTCCATCATCACCACTACCACCTCCTTGAGTTCCACATCCTGAATCATATTGAGCAGAACCAGTTACACAGTATGAGCCGGTATTTACATTGTAAGCAACAACTCCTCCTTCAGTATTCATAGCTCTTTCTACCTCCGCAGCTTTTACTCCCGTCCCAACTATTGCACTAATATTCCCCGCAATAGTTACAGCATCACCAGATAAGCCAATTTTTTCCAAAACCTCAGCATCAAGATTCCCATCTGGTTCAAGAGCCGCCAATGCCCTAGCTACATTCCCATATCCCCAGTCTGCCGCAACACCCGGCTTTGTAAGTTCCGCCTCCGAACAGTTTTGGATGCTGGCATAAGTACATCCTCCCTCCTCCTCTCCACCTTCTACTGGAGCAACAGGGGTGGCAGGATCTGCTGGATCTTGTCCATTTTTCGGTAGGAATTCCTCAATTTCTTCCCTTGGAATATCTGATTCCGCAGGCTTTGGTCTAGTTCCACTATTCACAGAAAAATTACCTACACCAAGAACACCTTGTCCTCTTGAGGCAGAAGGACCGTCACTCTCTTTTAGTTCTATATCAGGGTATGCGCCATCAAAGTTCCCATATACCCACACATATGAATCACTAAACCCTCTGTTCTTGTATATTGCCTGTGCTACAATCAAATCCTGCCCGGACTTTAGGTCAACCTGTTTTCCATCCGCATCCAGTGTATTACCGCCATCAAGATACCATCCTCCATCGCTATTTGTAACGCTGGAATATACCATTGAGTTACTCCTGTCACTTGCATCAACAAAGGTAGTATAGACAATAGAGTCGTTGGTATATTTCCCGTCTGATGATACTCTCCCGAATATAGGCATTGGTTCCTTTATATTTGCAGGTGTTTCTGTTGTTGCAAACTTTTCTTTTTCTCCCTTCCATCCCCATACTCTGTCTCCAACTTTGAATGAATATGATTTCTTCTCATCAAGACCCTTAATAGTCACGTGATGAACATAATATCTCCCCACTCTGCTAATCTTCACATTATCACAGTCATAGTTACTACCGTCTACACTAAAATCCGCACTTAAACTTCTCTTCGCTTCTTCATTAAAATCTTCTACACATTTCTCCTGAGCATAGGCAAAATCTCTATCATCATACCCTCTATTTGCCCCTATAGAAGAGAGAAAAAGAGGAAGAAAACTGTCCTTCTCCTTATACGTCACAACTCCAGTCATAGGAAAGTTTGTGATCCACGAAACTGAAGCTGAGGTTGAAGTAACGTTGGTGACCTTTACATTATACGGTCTGAAAACCAGCGAAGTTACAAGATTAAAAACGAGATATAACGCAGTTATTACAAGAGTTGCATAGGCTAATATCTTAGCAACTTTCCTAAAAATCCATTTCCAATCAATGACCATCTGAGGCAGAATTAAAATTAGAATATCTCTAATATAGGAAACAATATATTAGCCTCTATGTCAAGTTTTAATGTATTAATGATATAATCTTTCATTATGTACAGGTACTACATTCCTCACGAACTAAAAATTGGAGACATTTCACACTTAGCTGATAATGACAGTAGCGTTGCTCTTAAGAAGGGAATTAAGATTGAAGACATCGTCGAAGTTGAAACATACACTTCTGTATTTCAGTGTGTAGTGACAGATATATCAGGAAAAAGTATTGAGATAGAAGTGCTGGAAAAGATAGAAGACAGAAAGATTGCAAAACAGGGCGGTTCTTTAACTATCGTTCAGTCTATTTCGAGCGAGAAGAAATTCGGACTATTCCTGGAAAAGATAGTGGAGATTGGTGTAACAAAAATCATTCCTATTGTTTCTGAATATACACTGGAAGATGAAAAAGACTTCTCAAAAAATACTGGCTTATGGAAGAAAATCATTAAAGATGCTACTGATCAATCACGCAACCCATACCCCCCGACCCTAGAAGAGATCTCAACTCTATCAGCTATTGATAACAAAATCGTAGAGAGCAGAATAAGAATTGCTTTGAGTACTGAAGATGTTGAGACAAAGAGTCTACACCAGATTTTGGCGAATCAGGACGTTAAGGGATCTAACATAGTTGTAGCAATAGGTCCTGAGTCAGGATGGAGTACAAAGGATTTGGATGTTCTAAAAAAGATGGACTTCCAGTTTGTAAGATTGGAGGGCAATATATTAAGGACCGAAACAACTGCATTGGTAATATCATCAATAATTAAATTTGTAAGGGGTGAAGTCTAATGAAAAGAAATAAAAGGAGTACATATAAACAGGACTTGAAGAATAAACAAAAGTACTATACAAAACTGGATATTTTCCTCTCTAGAATGGCCAGTATATTAAAGATGCCAACAGGAGTAGTAAAAGGCTTGTTTTCTGAAAGAGCCATAACAACAATAAGGTTGAACAACCTGCTACAAAAGCCTGACTTAACTCTAAACCAACTCAAAACAATGGGAGCGGAAGTTGAAAAGGTAGAGTGGCTGGACAGTACTTATACTGTAAACAATATGGATAAATCGGATCTTGCAAAGACTCAATTATATAAGCAGGGATTTTTCTATATTCAAAACCTTTCTTCTATGATTCCCGCCGCAGTTCTGGATCCGAAGTCGAATGAAGTAGTGCTTGATATGTGTGCAGCTCCGGGTAGCAAGACATCGCAGATGGCATCAATGCTTAATAACAAAGGGGAAATCGTTGCAAATGATGTAGATAGATTCAGAGCCGGAAAGCTGATTGAGATACTTCATATGTTTAATGTAAAAAATGTAAAAGTGAGATCTGAAGGTGGTGAAGGTATTGGTAAAAGGGAAGAAGGTCACTACGATAAAATACTTCTGGATGCCCCATGTTCCGGAGAGGGTTTAGTCTACCTCCGTGGAGAAAAGCCCTTAAGATTTTGGAATATCAAGAAGGTTAAGCCTATGGTTGCGACACAAAAGAAGCTTATCGAATCGGCCTTCCAGGCCCTTAAAAAGGGCGGCGTCCTCGTATACTCCACCTGTACATTAGAGCCCGAAGAAAATGAAGGAGTGGTAACTCACCTGCTTGCAAAATATAAGAATGCGGAAATTGAAGAGGCTGAATTGTTCAACAGGGAAGAGTTTAAGCAGGACGAAAAGAATATCAAGAGAGGGATCAGAGACTGGAATAATGTTCAATACTTTCCTGATGTTTCTAAAACATACAGAGTTATTCCTTCCGGGAAAATGATGGGCTTCTATATAGCAAAGATTGTTAAGAAATAGATTTCAATTTCTTGCTAAATATACTATAAGTAAATTACATTTGAGAAAGTAGTCACTTTCTTTCCCCCTTTGGAAAAGAAGGGGGCCAAACATAGTAACAGCTAAGCGTCTCTTTAAGTCTAGCAAATGTTTTTCCATCTAATTTACCCATTTTCTTTTTCAGTCTCTTTGAACTAAATACCCGGATTTGTAATATTAGAGCCGAAACATATTCATCATTTAGAAGTATTCTTACATACCCTTCTTTAACTTTAAGTTTCGTACTCAGTGGAATTCCCAGAAAGGAATAACAGCCTAACTTTCTTGCAATAAGAACTGGGCGAGTAAATTCGAGCCCTTTTCCGTCCTCCTCATATCCTATGTTTACGCCAATATTTGCCCACCAGACATCCCTCTCCGAATAGTATGGGATATATAACCTTTCGTTAATAAACTTTTTGACCTTATTCCACTTATCGAACTCCTTATAATAATCTCTGTTAACCTCTATAGATGGTAGCAAAAACATATGAATACAAAATGAATTAGATAAAAAAAGGAGGAGAATCTCTTCTCCTCCTTTCTACAAATAGATATCCGCTATCTATTTCTCTTCAGGCTTTTCTTTCTGATCTTGATTACCCTTGGCAGCTTTCATACTAAGCCTAATTTTACCCTGATCATCAATATCAACAACCTTTACCTCTACCTGATCTCCCTCGTTTATAAACTCGTGGACATCTTTTACAAACCCATCAGATATCTCCGATACATGAACAAGACCGGATACATCACGGGCTATTTCAACAAATGCACCGTAAGGCATTATTGCTTCTACAGTCCCGGTGTAAACTTTTCCAATCTCAGGGACAAAAGCCATTCCTGAAATCTGCATCTTAGCTTTTTCCATATCCGCCTTACTCGCCGCAAATATGTAAACAGTTCCGTCTTCCTCTACATTAATTTCAGTATTTGTCGTTTCGCTAAGTTCTCTAATATGTTTACCACCCGGTCCGATAAGTTCTCCAATCTTGCTAACAGGAATCTTCACTTTGTCCACCTTTGGAGCAAGTTCAGAAACTCCCTCTCTCGGTTTATCTATTGCATCGTACATGACATCCAGAATCTTCATTCTAGCTTCTTTGGATTGTACAATTGCTTTTTCAAATATCTCAATTGGAAGACCTTTAGCCTTGGTATCAAACTGAACGGCTGTTACACCATCCCTTGTACCTGCAACTTTGAAATCCATGAATCCATAGAAATCCTCAAGATCGCGAATATCTGTAAGAATCGCATAATCATCTGGCTCATCCTCGTCATATACAATTCCACATGCAATACCTGCTACATGCTTTTTAACAGGAACACCTGCATCCATGAGAGCAAGAGTTGATGCACTTGTAGTTGCTTGAGAACTGGATCCGTTTTCGGACATAATATCACTGCTTACAATGATTGTGTAAGGGAATTCCTCAACAGAAGGCAATACAGGAATCACGGCTTTTTCTCCTAAAGCACCGTGTCCAATCTCTCTTCTTCCCGGCATGTACTTATATCTCTCTGCCTGACCCATTGTGAACGGATACTGCGAATAGAAATGCATATAGGTTCTAAAGTCCTCACCAGTCATATTCTCAACAATCTGCTGTTTTTGAATAGTCGCAAGTGTAACAGTAGCAAGAACCTGAGTAAGTCCTCTTGTAAACAAACCGCTTCCGTGAACGCGAGGAAGTACAGAGACTTCACTCCCCATTTCTCGGATCTCATCAAACTTTCTACCGTCAAGTCTTCTCTGTTCCTCTTTTATGAGCTTTCTCATTACATACTTTGCAACCTTTTCATAAGCTTCTTTCAGTTGAATCTTTGAATACTTACCTTCGAATCTTTTAGCCATATCTTCCTGAATAGCTTTTGCTTCCTTTGAAGAGTTAACCAATGTTTTCTGGAACTGTGGATCCTCAGATGCACTTATATCCAATACCTGCATAATTCTATCTCCAAACTCTGCTTTTGCAGTTCTAATAAGCTCCTCCGGAAGAGCAAATGATACATACTCTCCTTTTTCAGGTTTACACTCATCAACAAGCTGTTTTTGAGCTTTTAACCATGGGTCCATCTGCTCTAGACCGTATTTCATAGCTCCGATGACTTTAGTTTCATCTACTTCAAATGCGTCTGCATCCAGGTTAGTGACATTAGTACCATCACCCGCTATTACAAGGTTCAATTTAACACTTGGCTCTTCACCGTCTCTATCTACTCTAGGTACATGATTAAGCATAAGAGCAAAATTATCTCCCTCACCAAAACCAACCCTCACTCCGGAAACAGGGGTCGTAAATGGTGCTTTGGATATTAACAGGGCAGCCGATACGGCATTAATTGCCAATATAGTCGGGTCATATGCAGGGTTAAATGAAAGAACCTCTACAAGGACTAAAACTTCATTCCTATAGTCACTTGGAAAGAATGTCCTCACTGATCTATCGATCATTCTAGCTCGAAGTATGGCTTCGTCACTTGGAAACCTCTCCCTTTTCACAAATCGAGAAGAAGAAACCATTCCTGCCGCGGCCATTTTCTCCACATATTCCACAGAAAGAGGGAAAAAGTCTGATTCAGGCATCGCCTCTCCAATACTTACCGTAGCTAAAATAACTGTATCTCCAAGCCCTGCCATAACAGCAGAGTGAGCTTTTCTTGCAATTTTTCCAGTCGAAAAAAATCCTTTTACTCCGTTAACTTCAAAGTCAACGCGTTTTTCGTTATACAACATGTATATATATAAAATATAAATTAGTTAAAATATTTTTGGAAAGTTATTTTTGTGGAGAAATGTTATAAAGTTTCTCTCGTCACTATATACTAAAGTTTTAATGCTTTAGCAAGTTTGTTAAATCTCTCTTGATCTGAGGCCTTTAAGTATTCAATCAATCTTCTTCTTCTACCAACCATTTGAAGCAAGCCTCTCCTAGAGTGGTTATCCTTCTTATGATCTTTTAGATGATTGGTTAAATCGTCAATTTGACTTGTCAAAAGGGCAATCTGCACTTCAGGAGATCCTGTATCTCCTTCGTGTGCCCCAAACTTCTTAATAATGTTTGCTTTTTCTTCTTTGGTTAATGCCATATATTTCAGACTATCACAACATTTTTATCTTTACAATATTACCTTGATAATATTACGCAAAATTTTTCGCGTCTTTATTTTTACTATATTTCAGCTATTATGTCAAGGATTTTGCCTTAAAGAAGGCAAAATCGGCCATCTATTCTGACAAGGAGACCTTCTCATCTTTAAATGTATCTAAAGTTTCTAGAAGTTTTTTCTCAAATTCATCAGATTTCCAGAACTTTATTCTACATTCTGCATGCATATCATCACCTTCGCAACCGAATAGGGTTGCAAATTTCAAAGCAGATATTTTTTCCGGGTTATTTGATTCTATAACCACTTTATACTGTGTATCTTCAACCTCGTAAGCTGCAACTGCAAGATCAAAACTATCAGAAAGATTAAACGGTATCCTTCCCCTTATATCAAGTTCCGACTCAGTGAGGCCACTTTCATCAAACTCTTTTTTAGAGACGAGCGACCAGATCAGGCTATAATCATGATTTGTTTTTATATTCTGCATCAGTTTTACCTGCAAAGCAGTATTTTCTTTGGATTTAGAGAAATACACTTCTCTCAGAGTCTGGGATAGATCGGCACCCTGAGTGACCATTGATGAAATAACTTCCCACGAACTCGAACTCACTTTCCCTTCTAATATCCTTCTGAAATTAACAATTCCATTCAGAAGAATCTCGACAGACTCCTTGCCGATTTTAATTTTCTCGGCTTTTAGCTTGTTATATACAACTTCAGAGTATGATTCTCCTTCTCCCACATTGAGCTTTTCATCAGCTTTTTCAAATACCTTACTTCCCACGGAAACCATTGATATCTCTTTAAAGAGGTACTCATTTTGATCATAGAGGTTTCTAAGGGCCTTTGGTTCTTCAATATCAAAAAGCATTATGAGGTCAAATTTAGAACCTCCTTCACTCATTTTCACGCTATCAAAAGAGAATGCACCGTTACCGGGGGTTATTACAAATTTAAGCTTTTTCTGTGCAACAATATCATCGTATATAATCTTTTCTATACTTGACTGGCCGTAATCAATAGTTATTTCATAACTTAGCGGGTGAATTTCAGTGACGTAAAGGGTGCTGTTCTTCTCAAATAGTTCAGTAACTACAGAAGGAACATCCCCGGTAATCATCAGTTCAACTGCTGTTTCGGATGTCTTAAGTGTTTTATATAAAGCTATCAGACTACAAGCTTTATCAAAGCTGTCAACATCTTGTCCGATTATGAGAATATTCTTTGATTTAGCTAGTACTGTCTTAAGCGGCATATTACCCTATATAGTATTTATTAGGGATATATTACTTGATTATTTTATAACAGTAAAGAGAGTCGCCTTCCTTCACATCCACTTTGCTGTCCAAGATAACTCCGCACTCCTGATCCTTTCGCGCCTCATTTAGTGTTTCTTTTTGGATTCTTAATGATTCAATTCTACCGTCTCCCTGAATATCATCTCCCCGAACAACATATACTTTACAACCTCTTTTCATTATCCCTTCCTTAACCCTGCATCCGATTACAATTGAGCCGTCAGACAGGGTGAAAATAGCTTTAACCTCAGCATTACCGACCTCTTCTTCAGTCTCTTGTGGTGTACCGAGCATAGAAAGGGCATCACCTACCTCCTCAACAAGTTTATAAATAATGTCATATGTTCTAACAAGAACCTTCTTATCTCTTGCCACTTTAAGAGCGGTGGGGTCAACTGTAACTTCAAAACCAAGTACAATCGATTTTGTAACAGCCGCTTTCTCAACCTCACTCACAGAGATGCCTCCGATCCCGCTTTCAACTATATCAATCTTAGCATCATCTTCTTTTAGCTTTTCAAGCGATTTCTTAATCGCCTCCAACGATCCTTCAGACGAACTTTTTATTATTACGTTCAGGCTCTTAACAGTACTTTCTGTCGCAGCAAAAAGCATAGTTAAATCCTGCTCCGTTATCCCTTCCGATTGTTCCTCTTCCTCAAGTTTAAGAACCTCTTCAAGAATCTTTGGACCCTTCTCTTTGATAACGTAAATTGCATCACCGGGTTCGACGACAGAAGAAAGGCCTAGTATTCTTCCACCTGTTCCTGCTGTTAACTTAGATATGTTTTCCCCTTCTTCAGAGATAATTCCCTTGACCTTTTCAACCATAATATCGCCTCCTACTCTAAAGCCTATCCAGTCACCTGGGTTTAGTTCACCCTGCTGAAGAATAACGGTAGCAACAATTCCTTTACTTTTATCTTTGACTGTCTCAAGAGAAATAGCTTTTCCAAGTATTCCTTCTTTTAAATCTTCCCTGAACTGTAGACCCTCAACGTCAGAAACGAGAGTGATCATTTCCAGAAGTTCATCTATACCTTTACCTGTTTTTCCCGACACCAATGCAACCGGAATCTTTCCCCCCATTCCTTCAACCTGTATACCCTTGTTTGAAAGATCTCTTTTAATCTTTTCAATATCAACATCAGGAAGATCAATCTTGTTTATAACGGCAATTGGTTGGGCAGATGAGCTCTTAATAATTTCTATAGATTCCAAAGTTTGAGGCTGAAGACCATCATCGGCAGCAACAATAAGGAGAACGATATCGGCGACACTTCCCCCTCTCAACCTCATAAGGTCAAAAGCTTCGTGCCCTGGAGTATCAATAAAGGTAATCTGCTTACCGGAGACAGCAATTGTAAACACAGAGATCTTCTGGGTTATTCCACCTACCTCTTTTTCCTGTACATGTGCAGAACGAATTTTATCAAGAATAGTGGTTTTACCATGATCCACATGGCCTAAAATCGCAACTACCGGTGTTCTCTGTGCTTTACTTTCCATTTTTAACCTTTAATAATTCATTTAACTTTTCACTACTTATCCTTATCACCTGTTTCTCCCTGCTTTTACCGATAACAAATTCTTCAAATTCCTTTCGGAGTTTTTCAACTTCCTCAGCTTTGAGTGTTACATGAAGACCTCTTTTTATTCCATTCTGTTTAACGAGCCTATCAAAGACCTCCAGATCCGGTTTGAGATTCAAACCTCTGCTTCGAATCTTACCTTTTTCGTCAATTACAACCTTTCCTTCAATAACCGCAAGCCTTACAAGCTCTTTCTTAGGCAGCTTCTCTCTTGTAACAGCACACATACGCATCGGTATATGAGCCTGTTTTGTAGAGTTATCCACCTAAATTAAGGTTAACAAGTTATTCCTCAGCTTTTACCTCTTCTTCCTTAACTTCTTCTTCAGCCTTTATTTCTTCAACCGGAGTCTCTTCTACTGCCTCAACCGGCTTTTCAGCTTTCTTTGCGGTCCCATCTGATCCGACTATATCAATCTTCATATTGGTAAGTTTCCAAGCGAGTCTTACATTCTGTCCGTCTCTTCCAATGGCAAGTGATAGCTGATCATCAGCGACTTTAACGGTTGCAGTATCTCCTTTTATTTTGACATTCTCAACCTTTGCAGGACTAAGGGCATTCGCAATAAATCCTTCAAGCTCTTCAGCCCATTCAATAATATCTATCTTTTCCTCACCAAGTTCGCTCATTACATTGGCAATTCTGATTCCTCTCTGTCCTACACAGGAACCAATTGGATCAACTCCCTCCTGGTTTGAAGAGACAGCCATTTTGCTTCTTGACCCTGCTTCTCTTGCGACTGCTTTAACTTCAACAACCCCTGATTCAATTTCAGGGACTTCCATCTTAAAGAGTTCAATGAGGAACTTAGGATCTGCTCGGGATACAACCAATTCTTTTCCTCTTGGAGTATCAACAATATCTTTAAGCAAAACCTTGTATCTCTCACCTACTTTGTAGAACTCGTTGGAGATCTGCTCTTCAACTGGCATGTATGCAGTTGCTTTCCCTATTTCAAATACGACATCACCTCTTTGCATTCTCTGCATCAAAGCGGTAAATACCTGACCGATTTTTCCGCTGAACTCACTGAGTACAGCTTCCTTCTCAAACTCCCTTATCTTCTGCAACACCACCTGTTTTGCGGTCTGTGCAGCAATTCTTCCAAAGTCATCACTTGGAAGCTCAACTTCAATAACATCTCCCTCTTTAAGATCTTTAGATATAACCTGTGCATCTTTAACAGAGATCTGCTTGGTATCATCCGTGACTTTCTTAACAACTTCTTTTCTGGCGATTACTCTGAATGTTCCGTTCTCTCTGTTTAGTTCAATAGAGAGGTTATCATGCTCGTCTACGTCCTCTTCCGTCTTTTCGTCTGTAAAGAAGGCTTCTGTCTTAAAATATTCCTTCTTGTATGCTATTAATATTGCTTCTTTGAGGGCATCGTATATCTTGTTGGCATCAATTCCTCTTTCTGAGGCTATCTGATTTATTGCTGCAAGAAAATCCGTTACTATTGCCATAGTATTATAAATATAAAATTAATGAGTATATTCTTAGAATATTGGTATTATATTCTATTTTGCTATAAAAAGAAAAAGGTGAGTTTTGACACTCACCTCCACTTTTATAACTTTCCGATATTAGGATACCAAAAGAGAAGTAATATGTAAAGACGTGGAAGAAAGTACATACTTTGGGTTTTCACTTATCTTTAATACTTGTTCAGTACAATTTATGTATGAATGTAAACACATACATAAAAGAGTTTGATAAATGGAGTGCTTTGAAAAAGTCAATTGAAAAGAGATCTGTGATTCCATATTTCAAAGAAAAGGATATATGGTGGATAAACATGGGCGTGAATATTGGATACGAAGAAGATGGAAAAGGAGAAGAATTTAAAAGACCAGTATTGATTTTAAAGAAATTAGGTAAGTACAGCTTTTTAGGCATTCCGCTTAGTACAAAAATTAAAGAAAGAATAGGGTATTTAAAGCTATATTTTAAAGGGGAAATTGTATCTGCAATTATCTCTCAGATGAGAATTTATAGTACAAAAAGAATATTGAGAAAAATGGGAAGAATAGATAATAATCAATTTGATCGCATAAAAGGAGACATATGGAAGATGTATTTTTGTCCCCCTAATATTACAAAGGGGGTCAAAGGTTATTAAACCTTCAATGTGATTTAGTATACAACGTTTCTGATAAAGAAAAAAGAGAGAAATATTGTTGATTTGAAGAGAGTGATCTAATGGAATGTACCAGCCCAAGCAGGTCTAGGTGCATCGTTGTTTACTTTTGGAATAAAGCTTTTTAGGCGAGAACCTATTAATCTAACTTTCTCTTCCATGCTAATATTCTTTTCTTGGTAGAAAATCTTAGTATTCACTATCAACCATCTCACATAACTTGATTGCCCAATATATGCGGGAAGCCGTAGATGATCCTTATCAATCCTTCCAGAATTAACCATGTTTAATCCACATAGAACCCTATGATTACCGTCAGGAACGTTCCCTATCATGATACCTGCCGGATTAATAATTAATAAATGAGGTAAGCAATTATTCAACATCATATCTTCCATCTCAGGATTTATCCTGTGCAACCACTCATGTATGACGGGATCTCCTAAATCTCGCAAGTTTTCTAAATTATCAGCGACTGTACCCATATTAGCCGTACCTAATTCCCGAAATATTCGGAGCGTAGGATCAGGATCCTCGGGATCATGGTCAATAGCAACGTATCCTTCTAATGCCCTCAAAGACCTATAATCCAAGTCTTTTACTAACCAATTTTCTATATATAGAGCTTCCCACGGGAAATTATAGACTGGAAGACCTCTTTCTAACTTTGTCTCCTCGTGAGTAAAGAATTCAGACTGTACTTCAGCCAATGTTGCCATCATATAGCTTGTATGAATGATAAGATTAACAGTGACAAATACGACCTGTAACCTAGTTTAGTATGTTTTTCGCTATTTAATGCCAAGACAAACATCCCTATTAATAGCGTCACAGCTTCATATTATATCATATTCGGCTCATTTTTCAGGAAGGCGATCAATTCCTTATAAATGTCAAATAGCTTTCTCTAATATTATTGTAGGAGCCCACTTATCTTCAATCCTTACTCAGTACAATTTATGTATGAATGTAAATACATACGCAAAATAGTTTGGTCCGTGGAATGCTTTGAAAAGAGGCTTCTGTAAAGTGTATTTTTGTCCCATCATATTACAAAGGGGATCAAAGGTTATTAAACCTTCAATGTGATTTAGTATAGAACGATTATGATAAAGAGAAAAATATTGTTTTAAAGAGAGTGATCTAATGGAATGTACCAGCCCAAGCAGGCTCAGGCTGATACATATACCATTGGGATCCTTAATGACAGGACAACTTGTAAAGTGCGGATAATCCATCGCCACTTAGAGTAGTGACTTTGACTTCGCAGCCTTGTGCAAGAAAATCCGTCATTAAGCTCTCGCCTTCTTTTAAGGTAACCTCAGTTACCAATTCCCCTTTATCCCATTGTAACGGGACAGAATATCCTGGCCCGTTAATTTCGCCCTTAAAAAGGGTTACTTTGTTTCCACATGCAGAAAGCACAAGGGAAGCAATCAACAGGAGAGCGAACAGAAAACGAAATCTTTTACGCATTTTACACCTCATGAATGGAAGATTTTATGCGATTTCTCGCAACTTACTAAAAACTAACTTTATATAAATTAGCTATTACTAAGCTGCGAGTAGATCACTCTCTTTTAAAAGAACATTTACAGAATGTTTACATATGTTACATACATAAATATTCATGTTTAAAAATGTAGGTATATTATACCCTTGAAATATTCATACGTAAATACTATAGGATGAGTGGATACTCCTCTAACTTGAAAAGTAGTAAAATCCATCGCAAAGATGAACAACTCTATAGTGATAATAGACGCTGAATATACAAATTGGGCTGGTGGGTACGACCCTTCAATAGCTTATTGCAAAGGGATAACCGAGGTATTCCAAATCGCTGCATTGAAGGTTAGGACATCCGATTTTGAAATTATAGACACTTACAATACATATATAAAGCCCTCAATCCAGCCAATACTTAGCAAAAGAATAAAAAAATTGTGCCATGTAAACCAATCTCTAATAGATTGTTCCCCCTCTTTAACAGAGGAATATACAAATCTAAAAAGATTCATTGGGGAGTCCAAAGTAATATCTTATGGTATAGATATTGATATCATCAATATCAATTTAAAAATGTTTAATTCGATTAACGATGGGCTAAGATGTAAGACTATCAATCTTTATTCATTATTAAAGGCGAATGGTTTCCCAGTAGCTAAATATTCCAGTGGGAATTTAATTCGATATTACTTTGAAGATATCCTCTTCAAGGAACATAAAGCTGACAATGATGTTAAATCTATTCATTCTTTTCTCCTTGAGAGTATTAAGCGGAAAGAGCTCACACAAGTGATCAAAGAGATAAAGTCGGATGGAAAGAATGTTCCTTCTAAACCGAGAATATTTATACTAACACCTGTATATGTAACAGAGATTAATAACGGCTTCAAAAAGTTGACCTTTATGGTTAAAAGCCTGGAAAGTTTTAATTACGGGTGCAATATAATTCATCTAATTCTAAACGACGGTAGTACAGATCTGAGAGTTAAGAATTTCTTTAGCATGTTCAGATCTTCAAATTCTCACTATAACGTAATGTTTGAAACTCAAAACAATATTGGATTACTGGGCTCGCTTGATGAGTTATCAAATATATTAAAAGATATTGTTGACGAAAATGATTATGTATTTAGGCTTAATGCAGATGACTTGATACCTTCACATTACTTAGCCGATCTAAGCTCCATAATACAATTATATTCTCCAGAAATAATTTACTCTCCATGTATAGTATTCCACGATAATCATAACGAGATTGAAATTGTGAATCCTCCACTTTTCTCAAATAATGAAGCTGGTTGGAAATACTTACTTTGGCATAAACTTTTTCCGCATTTAAACCTGTGTTGGAAGGCACACATTTACTTAAAGCTGTTCAGGAAATTCAGAAAAGATATTCCGTATTCAGAAGACTGGCTCCAGGCGATCGAAACATTCAAATATGCCCAAAATGAGTCCGCTAATGTATATAAACTCCCATATCCGGGATACTTATATAGAAAAGACAGCTCAAGTTTAGGAAGAAAACAATTACTAGATACTTTCGGCAAGCTTAAATCGCTTGCAAAAATACTGCTCACTCAGAAGATTCGTTTCTTATTCATACCTCATTTCATATACGAAATTTTCAGGTTTATAAGAATTAGAATAGGTATTGGGCTCCCTAATGAGATTAAAAAGTTTATACTTCCTAAATGGAGTACGCCGTTAAATAAAGACTTACTAAGTAAGGATGATGTTGCCTTAATAAAGGCAGCAAGAATTTCGTCATAAACTATTCCTCCATCTTCTCCCACAATTCCCTTTCCTTCTTTGTAAGTTTCTTAGGAATATCTACATTGATACGTACATACTGATCACCTCTCTTAGATTCGTTACCCAATATGTGAACCCCTTTGTCTTTAACTCTAAAAATGGTCCCTGGTTGTGTTCCCGCAGGAATCTTTAAATTGACATTTCCGTCAACAGTCTCAATTAATACGGTTCCTCCCAGTACAGCTGTCTTCACGCTTATGTCCTCTTCTGAATATATATCGTTTTGCCTTCTTTCAAACTTCTCATGAGGCTCTACCTCAAGTTCCACAAACAGGTCCCCGGTTTCGTAACCGCTTCTCCCTGCGCTGCCGCTACCTCTGAATCTTAGGACCATACCATCATAAGCACCCTTGGGGATCTTAATCTTCACTTTTTCTGTAGCTCTCTGTACACCATTCCCGTCGCATTTTGTACAAACCTTCTCAGGAACCTGACCCGATCCGTTACAGGCATCACATTCCGTGACAAAGGCCATCCTGCCTAATATACTCTGCTGTACCTTCTGTACTCGACCCTGTCCTTTACATGTGGGACATGTTTTTGTCTTTCCGGTATCACTCCCCGTTCCCTTACACTTTTCACACTCAACTTCCCGATCCACATTAATTTGATACTCGCCTCCGTTTATAGCCTCCATAAAATCCAGCCTTATCTTGTATCTCAAATCATTTCCCCTGAAATCTCTCTGCCTGCTTCCGCCTCCCATATTAAAGCCAAAATCCCCCATATTTCCTCCAAAAAATTGCCCGAATATATCACCCATATCAAATGGAGAACCACCGAAATCAAAACCTGAAAATCCATTGCCACTTCCAGGATTAAACCCTTCAGTACCGGCATGTCCGTACTGGTCATATGCAGATCTCTTCGAAGTATCTGACAGAACTTCATATGCCTCCTGAACCTCTCTAAACTTCTGTTCGGCATCAGCCTCCTTGTTTACATCAGGATGATACTGTTTAGCCAGCTTTCTGTAAGCTTTCTTTATCTCTTTTTCATCAGCTCCTTTGGATATTCCAAGGACTTCATAGTAGTCACGTTTTTCCATGAGAGTGATTTTAGCAGACAGAAGAGATGTTTGCTAGTACAAAACCCTAATTTCTGAAAGACTCTGCTAATTCATGAAATTTAGCCGATTTCTGGACTAGAATACGGATTAAGTTATCATCAAAATATCCTTCTTGAAACAATCTTTCTTCCAGAGGAGTAACACCATCGGAGGAGCTTCTGATACCATCACTAACTTGTCTTTGATAGTCATAGACCTTAGCAAAAGCAGAGAAATAGGTTGCAATGCCAGCTTTATATACATCAAGAGAAGCCGGAGTCGCCTCTCTCCCAAGAACAGGTCCAGAAGACTGAACTATACTCCTAAGAACAATATATTCGCATAATAACCCATGTAGAAATTGCCCCGGGTTCACATCAGAATCTACAACTTCATCTCGAGCGATATTTTCAGACAAAAAAACTCTTTCAATCCTACCCATACTTATCAACGCCCAGCTTGTAAGGGCATCAACTGAATGATCCGACCCGTCAAAGTTCATGCCTGTAAGGACAAAATCTTCGGCATTTGCAGCAAGGGGAAGGCCAATATATGGATCTGAAAGACGTTGCTCATTTCTACCTAATAGATTAGTATCTGACATGATCGCAGAAACTTCATCATGACTAAACTCCACTTCCCAAGGATTATTCACAATCTTTTTCGTGATAAGGTCATATTGTTGATTAAAACTAATACTCAGTGAATCATATGGTAAGTCAGGCATATAATGTTTTTAACATGTTATATGCAGCCAATATTATATATATGTATTCTTGATGTCAAATATTCCTATTTACAAAAGTGTTAAAAATAGGATAATGGTATATGGAAACCACTCTATTATCAGAAATGGAAAAGCGAGGATATAGACATCCCCTTCTAATGCGAAAACAAGATCGCAGAAGACATCCTAATCACCAAATTCTTGAGAGAGAAAATACCGATTACGATAGAGACAGCGACCGACTTGCTGTGAAATTCCTGGCTGAAGACGGTAGATTATGGATATCCGAAAAGATGGAGGTCTGCCAATTTCAAACATTTAGACGCATGAACACGGTAGAGGTTGAAATACAACCTTTAGGTAGACCCGAAGTGTTTAGATTCCGTATAACTGAGGATAACGATATTGTAGTAGAGAATGAAAAAAAAGAGTCAGACTTTATAGCCATAACTCTGAACGGTTCCGAATTATACTGTTAATACATACCTTCCCAATCTTTCCAATTACGTATCTAATTTTAGATTAGAAATAAATGGATATTATTAAATCTCTTCAGGAAAAAGGACTCAGCCTGACTGACGCAGTCACTGTAGAAACGGAAGGTCAAATAGATTCTCAAATTGTTCATTTCTTCAGAGATATGTTTGAGCTTGGAAGCTACAAAATAGCGACAGTCAATCTATATGAGGCTAATAAGCCCTTAAGACTGATACTTTCTCCTGCTATAGTGACTACCCATTATAAATATATAGCCCAAATTGCGACACAAGATAATGACGTCCTTGGACACATTACTTTCAACGGACTCCATGAGATATTTACACCTCCAAAGCTAATCCCAAGTCAGGAAGTCTTTTTTGTCGATTGTACTCAACCTGATGAAATTGTATGTATTCCTCTAGGAAACTTCCAAAGATAATAGAGTTCTTCCCTTTCCCCTTATTTCTGCTATTCTCTCAATATATGGATAATATGTGGAATACGGAAAATCAGGAGATAGCAAATTCTTCCAAAAAGAAAGGGCGGGCAATAATTGCTTCGGCAATAGGATTTGTCGGTCTCATTATCCTTCTTTCACAGGTATTTCCAATACTCGGTTCGTATATATCCGGAAAGCTATATGAAGTCAGAGCTTCTTTCATGGTCAAGCCTATTCCGGACTCACACAAGGAGTTTATTGAAGGACAATTTGCATACTATAACCCAGGCAAGAGCTATTTCCAGAATCTCTTAAGTGCGGCTGGTAATAGTATTAACAACCTAACTTATGATCCCGTTACCAGACAGCTCAAGGAACCCACCATTGATACGGCATACAATAAAGCTCTCCAGCTAACGATTCTTGGAACAGGTATAAGTAATATCAGGATAACACCGAATGTAGAAAGTTATGATGAGAAAGTCTACAATCTTAAACTCAAGTCCGGTCTTGCCCATTTCAAGGGAACTCCAATACCCGGTGATGGAGGAAATTCTTTCATTTACGGACACAGTTCAGTACCAAGTTTCTTTAAAAACAATCAGAACATGCCCGAGATTATCTTTTCTAAGCTGGACAAAGTTGATATAGGAGCACAAGTGATTGTCAAACGTGATGGAAAAGACTTAAAATACATTGTAAGAAGGAAGAAGATTATAGAGGCAACAGACTTCTCCGTTTTGAAAACGGAAGGTGATAAGGAAACGGTAACAATGATGACGTGCTGGCCTTTAGGAATACCTTCCAAAAGATTAATTGTTGTAGCAGAAAGATATGAATGAGAATCAGAAAAGACTTTTACTCATAGGAGGTGGAATACTTATCGTCGTAATCGTTGGGATTGTGCTTTTTTCCCTAGCCGGAGGAAAGAAAGATAACAATACGCAACAGACCAAGACTACTCTTGTATATTGGGGGCTTTGGGAACCGGATTCTGCGATGCAGTCTTTGATTGATAAGTACGAGAAGCAGAATACTAACGTTGAGATACAATATGTACAAAAACCATTCACGCAGTATGAAGCAAACCTATATACAAGAATCCAGCAGAATACAATAGACAACACACCTATACCCGATATTGTAAGAGTTAATAATGCGTGGAGATCTAAGTTTGAGAGCCTTCTTGCCCCTATGCCCGACAGTGTAATGAGTGCCGCAACATACTCCTCAACCTTCTATCCTACAGCACTCAAAGATTTTACGGGAAGTGACGGATATATATATGCAGTACCTCTGGAGATTGACGGCTTGACCCTTTTTTACAATAAGAAGCTGTTTAACAGTGCGGGATACTCTGAAGCACCAACGGACTGGGATGCTTTTATAGAGTATGCAAAAAAGATGACAAAAAAGGATACAAACGGAGTTATAACTCAGGCAGGGGCGGCCCTTGGAACATCTAAGAATATCAAACACTCTGCAGATATTCTTAATCTTCTCTTTCTTCAAAATGCTGTAGATATAATCTCTGCAGACGGGAAAACAGTTACACTTTCTTCAACCAGAGCACAATCGGCTTTAGACTTCTACACTGCTTTCACAACTGAGCATCAGACATGGTCTACAGATCTTGCCACCGATCTTGAAACCTTCTACTCCGGAAAACTCGCGATGATGCTTGCTCCAAGCTGGAGAGCTTTTGATATTATAAACTCCGCTCCTAATATAGAGTTCGGACTTGCTCCGGTTCCTCAGCTTCCGGGAAATGATCCTGTTAACTACGCAATGTACTGGGGTGAAGCAGTACCAAAGACAAGTCCTAACCAGGCAGAAGCATGGAAGTTCATAAAGTTCTTAAGTGAACCGGAACAGATGAAAGAGATGTTTTCCAACTCCTCACAGGTCAGAGCATTCGGTGAACCATACTCCAGAAAAGACCTGGCTTCTGAGATGGGTTCCAACCCATATGTAAACCCAATTCTTAAAATGGCATCAACAATGAAAGCGTGGCAGATGGGAGAACAAGGATATGTTGAGGAATCTCTTAGAACAGCAATTAACGATGTAATAGCCTCAGACACCCCTTCAGACCAGGCATTAAGAGAAGCAGAAGAGCGAATAAACCTCAAATTACAGGAGGTACTGAAGTAGACCACAAGGCTCTACCGATAGTATAATATACTCTATAAGTTACAACTACTTAGTAATGACAGACCATCTCTTACATGTAAACCTTGAATCATTAAGTCATGATCCGGAAGATCTAGACAGGACTATTTCATTTATTATTTCGCACAAAGACCCCGAATCTATTAAAGTGAATCTAGCATCTCTCTTCATAGACTTCATAGCTATTTGTAATAGTGAACGAGAATTATCAGATCCCGAGATGATTAAAGATATAAAAGCCGCATGGAAAATATTCGGATCTTGGTATACATCAATGCCATATCCAAGTCCGGCTATGAAAACAGCCCTATCAACATTAGTAGAAACGGATGAAAGATTAAGTGGAAACAATTGGCTAAAGTATTCTTCAAATCTTTTAAATCCAAACAAGAGTGAAAGTATAGTATATAGCACTGAAGGCCAACCACCTGTTAATACTGGATTTATAGCAAGAATGATTTCCTATGCAGAATCTCGTTTAAATAATTAAAATAGATATCTTAACCTTATGACAACAATAATTGAACTAGGCCCAAAAGATTTTCAAAATCCAATAATCTTTGAAGCTACATTAGAATTAATTTGTCAGGAAGATGCTGATCAGGCACAATACGACCTTGCATGTATGTTTAAAGACTATGGGCATTTTTGTTCCGAAACTGATGATGAGGCTCAGTTGAAAAACGGGTTGAAAATATTTAAAGAATGGTGGATTAGAAACCAGAAAGTAGGTGTACAGACAGACGCAGTTACTAATACCCTTGATCAACTCATATCAGGTGACATTCATATAACTGATACGAACGCCGTTGATTTAATCGGAATGTATCTTGTCTATCAAGTTACAGGGGCAATAAGAATTTTAGATGCTTCTCCAGGTGAAAGTGCACAGGCAACAACTTTTGCTAGCTGTGTGGCAGGATATGCACGATCTAGACTCCAATAATTAAGTAACAATCTTCACCTCAAAACCAGGTCGAAATATTTTATTATTTTCTTCAGCAAATATTGCGCAGTCACATTCCCTATTGTATATTGGAAATAATGAAGAAACTTCTAGGAGATAAAAACCGTAAACATTTTCCACTACTCGCATTTATTTTCATACTTCTCTCTATACCCCTCGCAGTATATGGGTTGTTAAACCTTGATAGTTTCGATATCAGAAATAAAGCAGCTGATACGACAACCGTATACAATCAGTGCAAGATTGCATTCCCATATGTAAATCCTCGTTCTATCGAAAAAGGAAAAGTTGTTCAGATGCAGGTCGATGCCATAACACCTGATGAAAATATTAAGTCAGTCTCCGTTATGGACAGGGCTGGAAATATAATATTCTCGAAAGAATATACAACTCTTCCAAATACATCAATATCAGAAATCTTTACATTCACTTCCCAGACAACAGGAGACCTTAATATGTTAGGAACTCTAACAACAGACAAAGAGACAAAACCATGTGTAGTGGAAGAAAATAGGAGTGTAACAGTAATATCAACAAATCTTGCTCCGGAGTTTAAAACCCTTCCCTCAGCAGCAAAACCAAGCAATGTACTAAAGGTTAAAGACAGCTACGAGTACCTAATGAGAGTTGAAGATAAGGAGAACGATACAATCAACTATGCCTTCTCTTTCACTCCAAATGCAGATTGGCTTAAATACAGCGTAATTGAAGACGGAGGAACAGGAAAGCTCACAATAAAGTTCACGGGTATCCCTGATAAACCGGCAAGTTATCTTGCTAATATCTTTGTACATGACGGCTACAATAAACATTTAAGATCACAGTCATGGGTAATTAATGTAGATCAGGATAAAAATGATGTTCCGAAGGTGACCGTTTATGAACCAAGCAAGGATGCCACAGTCACACAAGGAGGGACAATCAAGGTGTCTTGGGAAGGCAGTGATTTAAATCAGATTGTAAAATATGAGCTATATCTTGCAACAAACCCTGCCAACCCAAATTCTTGGATTGCAGTAAATAAGAATATTTCACATAAAGTAGGGAGCTATATTGTAGACACAACCTCCTTCCCTTCAGGCACATATCAGGCCGTCGTTAGAGCAACAGATAACTACAACCCTGCTGCAACTGGAGTTGGAGTATCCGCAGGAAAGATTGTTGTAAAAGAGTTAGTTCCTGTTGTACCGGATCCGGACGAGCCGGATGATGGAATTATTCTGGTTGATCCTCAGATAATCAACATATCACCGAGTAAAGGAAGCAAGCTGAAGAATAAGAACGCAACAGTCTCAGCAACAATAATTGCAGGGACTAGAGCAGAAATCGATAAAGGCTCTATCGTCTTCTTTATTGATGATAAAGATGTAACAAAAGATGTAAAGGTTAACGAGATATCTAAATCTGAATACTCATTAATATATTCAACGCCTGAACCATATAAAGAAGGGACTCACAAAGTGAATATAAGGTTTAAGGATAGTAAGGGAGGAACAGCTCAGAAAGACTGGACTTTTGAAATAACCGCAGAAAGTACCTCTGATGATACATACAACATATTCGGATTTGAGATCCCTAAGAGAACAGCAATGATAGTTGGAGGAGGCATACTGCTCCTTCTCCTTGCAATTCTTGTCCCATGGGTTCTCTACCTCCTCTGGAGAGGATCAAAAGATGAAGAGTATGAGACTGTTTATACAAACACCTACACCCCTGTTAAGCCGTCATCAACCCCAGAGTTTGAAGAGGAGAAGGAAGAAGTAAAAGAGAAACCGGAAAGTAAGGTTGATGATGATAAAAAGACAGAGACACAATCACAGTCTTTTACAGCCCCCAAACCGAGTGCGAATATGGATATGTGGGTGCCTGTAGTTGCTCCAAAGGATGATTTAACAGTTATCAAAGAGACCCAAAATGATATAGTCACTACAATTCCTGAGGATAAAGAAGATGTACAGACTCCTCCGGAGGAACCTATTCTCGCAGAAGAGACTGTTCCCACTGTAGTACAACCAGAAGAAATTCTGACCCCTACTGAGAAACCCCTTACAACTGAAGAGACGATCCCGACAGTAATCCAGCAAGAACCAGAACCTGAAGTGGTTATAACTCCCAGCTCAGCAGTAGAATCTCCTATAGTAATCCAGCCAAACTCTACAGAGCCTGAAATTCCTCAGGATACCTTTGTAGAAGAGCCTTCACAGTCGGAAGAAAATACCGGTGCAGATGATCTCATGAAGCTTGCTGAAGAACTTTCAAACGCTCCTGACGCTGAAGAAGAAACAACACAAGAGAAACCACAGGAAAATACCCAGACAAATAATACTTCCCCAGCGGCATAAATCTGATATAATCACCCTATGAAATCATTAGGATATTTAGAAATCAGAGAACTCTTCTTAAAACATCTTGAAGAAAAAGGCCATACGATAATCCCATCTTCTTCACTTGTACCTGAGGATAATCCATCCGTGCTTTTTGTAAATGCAGGAATGTTTCCCCTTATTCCCTACCTACTCGGAGAACCCCACCCCGGAGGAGTCAGGCTGGCAAACTCACAGAGATGCCTAAGGACAATTGATATTGAAGAGGTTGGAGATGCCACTCACTGTACTACATTTGAGATGCTTGGAAATTGGTCAATCAACGACTACTTCAAAGAGGAAGCATTAAGAATAACTCTAAGTTTCTTTGTAGATAAGCTAGGTTTTGATATCAACAAGATCTCTTCATCAGTATTCAAAGGAAACGAAGATGCTCCCAAAGACACCGAATCAATAGAGATTTGGAAAAAACTATTCAGCGAAAGGGGTATCAAAGCGCAGGTCGGAGAGAGAATACGAGAACTACCAAAAGAAGATAACTGGTGGGAACCAGAAGGCGGTGGTCCATGCGGGCCTGATTCAGAAACCTTTTATGAAATAGATGGAAACCTAGTAGAGATTGGTAACGACGTGTTCATGCAGTACCTCAAAAAAGACAATACATACTCACCACTTGGGAAACATAATGTTGATTTCGGAGGAGGATTAGATAGGTTAGCAATGATATGCCAGGAAGTCCCGTCAGTCTATGAGACCGATATCTACCTCCCAATACTTAAAAAAGTACAGGAACTCTCCAAGGAACACATCGTCAGGTCACACAGAATAATTGTAGATCACATAAAAGCATCTGCGTGGATAATAGCAGACGGTGTAGTACCAGGAAGAACACAGAGAGAATATATATTAAGAAGATTAATAAGAAGAGCTATAAGGCACGGACGATCGTTGGGGATTGAAAATCTCTTTACACGACAGGTAGCAGAAATCGTAATTAATCAATTCAGTGCCGTACATCCCCTTCTAGAATCCAATCGAGAAAGTATTTTAAATATCCTTGAAGATGAAGAAAAGAAATTCAATCAGACACTGGGAAACGGGCTAAAGGAGTTTGAAAAGACATTCAGAAATATCAAGGAATTCAAGAATGAAAACGGGGAAACATTCAGGCTTTACGAGACTTACGGTTTTCCGCTTGAAATCACACTTGAAGAGTTAACATCCAGAGGGATAGATTACGATGAGGAATTAGTCAAAAAGAACCACGAAAAGGCCTACGAAGAACATCAGGAGAAATCCCGAACTGCTTCAAAGGGACTATTCAAAGGAGGCATGGCAGACACATCAGAAATATCGACCAGGTATCATACAGCCACCCACCTCCTCCTCGCCTCTCTATACAATATTGTAGGCCCTCACATATACCAGAAAGGAAGCAATATAACGACCGAGAGACTAAGGCTCGATTTCCCCAATGATGAGAAGCTAACAGATAAACAGATTGAACAAGTTGAAGATATGGTTAATGAACAGATACAGAAATCACTACCCGTGATATTCAAAGAGATGGATAAGGAAGAAGCTATGAAAATCGTGAAATATGCTGCCTTCGAAGATAAATATGGTGATATCGTAAAAGTATATACAATAGGTTCTCCTGACAGCCCTTTCTCTCAAGAGATCTGCGGTGGTCCCCATGTAGAAAATACTAAGGATCTAGGACATTTTAAGATAGTAAAGCAGGAAAATGTAGGGGCAGGTATAAAGAGAATTAAAGCTGTTCTTGAATAGTATGGAATACCCAGTATTGGCAATAGACTTCGGGACGAAGAGAATCGGTCTGGCAATTTCTGATGAAAAAGGCCGTGTTTCAACTCCCATAAGACCAATCCGAATTACTAAAAACACTTCACAAGAGTCTTTATTACAAGCATTTAGAGATGCAATAGCTGAAAATAGAGTGAAGTCTCTCCTAGTTGGAAAACCGCAGGAATTTGAGGAGGCTCATAAAAAAAGTACTGAAAGAATCAACAAGTTTATTGAGTGGTTAAGCTTCCATTTAAATATTCCCACTAGCACTTGGGATGAAAGCTTCTCTACAAGTGCAGCAAAAGATATGATAGTATCAGCAGGAAGTACTGTGAAAAGCAAGAAAAACAAACTAGATAGTATTGCCGCCTCGATCTTTCTACAGGAGTTCCTTAATTCAAATACAAAAGAGAAATGAAAATCATAAAACTACTATTTATACTCCTTATATTCATTGGAGCTGCTTTAGCGGCCTTTCTCTTTTTTAAATATAGATCAATCACAACATCCCAACTAAGCAGCAGTTCGGAGAAAGTAAGGTTTGAGATCAAGAAAGGTATGACCGGAGTGGATATTCTCGAGGCTTTGGCAGAATCTGAAATCGTAGAGAGTGAGAAGATCCCATACCTCAAAGTCTATCTGAAGTTGAACAATGTTCCTGCCATGCAAGAGGGAGTTTTCAGACTTCCCAAAAACCTCACTGTAAAAGAGCTCTTTGATACACTTCAAAACCCGGAAAACCCCGATATCTGGGTCACAATTCAGGAAGGATTAAGAGTAGACCAGGTAGCCGATATACTAGCTGAAGAGTTTGGTAAAGAAGAGGAAGCAGTATTCAATGAAGCAAAGTTCTTAAGCTTAACAACTGACAAAGAATATATCGGGACACTGGGAATAAACATTGTTGGCTTATCCTCTCTCGAAGGTTTCCTTTTCCCGGACAAATACCTCTTTCCCAAACAGGCGACCGAAGACTATCTCATCAAAACTCTCGTAAATACCTTTCTGCTTAAAACCGGAGGAGTTTATACTTACGACGATATAATTATTGCAAGTATGGTTGAAAGGGAGGGAAGAACCAATGACGACCGTCCAATGATAGCCGATATCATTAAGCGAAGATACAAAGAAGGGTCTCTTCTCCAAATAGACGCAACCCTTCTCTATTACTATAAGGATTGGAAACATCCAATCACCGATGCAGATCTTAAGCTGGATCAACCATATAACACATATAAACGAATCGGTTTACCCCCTACTCCTATCTGCAACCCCGGACTGTCCGCTATTAACGCCTCCAAAAATCCCAAATCAAACCAATACTATTTCTATCTTCATGACAATAGCGGCAATATATACTATGCTACTACATACCAGGAGCATCTACTTAATATCCAAAAGTATTTAAGATAGAATAGGAGAACCATGGAGATTTCAATGAACGTAAAAGATACAAATAGCAAGATTCTTCTCAAGGATCAGAAGAATAAGGTTAATGAGATACAAACTCAGTCTGCCGCTAAACTATCCGGGGATTCCACGAAAAGGAAGTTTGACAAAAAGCTGTTCTTTAAATGGGCAATTCGAGTATTTATCGTTCTAGTTGTTTTGGGTGGGGGCTTTTATGCATACAAAGTACTCAGCTTTACAAATGCTATTGGCTTAAAGATCAGACCTGAAGATCTCCTCTCAAGTTTTAAAGAGGAGCCGGAGCTGAAAAAAGACTCCTCAGGCAAATATACAAATGTCCTGCTTGTAGGAATTGATTCAAGGGGAGAAAAAAGCACCTTAAGAAATACCGATTCCATGATTATTGCCTCATATAACTACGAAACAGGTAACACTGTGATGTACTCAGTGCCAAGAGATCTTTACGTTCCCTTCCCGGATAATCCCAGCTACTATCAAAAAATAAATGCTATGTATGCAAGTGGTGAAAATAAGAAAAAAGGAGGCGGGCTAGAATACCTTGAGAAAACTCTTAAAAGCATTACGGGTTTGGAAGTCCAGTATCACGCAATGATTGACTTACAGGGATTCAAAAAGATAATTGACACTCTTGGTGGTATTACTGTAAATGTTGAAAACTCTTTCACAGATGACTGCTATCCAGTTGACGGAACGCAGAAAATAACCTACTACTGCGGTCTTATAAACGGCAAAGCGCAGACAATAACTTTCAAAGCTGGTCCACAAACCATGAATGGAACCATTGCTCTTCAATATGCAAGATCTAGACATTCGTCGGATAATGGAGAGGGAACTGACTTTGCCAGAGGACGAAGGCAGCAAAGAGTCATTGCCGCAATCAAAGATAAGTTCTTAACCACTGAAACCCTTTTAAACCCCCAAAAAATCCTTGAGACTATGGATGCACTAGAGAAGAATCTCATTGTCACAGAATTCACCACAGAAGATATACAAGCCGCTGTGAACCTCGCAAATAAGCAAAAAGAGAATCCCGGGAAAGTATTTTCATTTGTCTTGGACCCTAGCATAGGTGCCGGAAAAGTTCTTAAGGGAGGGAACGGTCTAAGATGTAATCTCCCAGGGTTTTGTCCAAATCCAAGCAACCCTCCATATTCGGTACAGTCAGTAGCAGGAACCTATCCTACATATACGGAACTTTTAACCCTTGTCCAACTGATTCAGCTTGATCCTCAGTTGTACAAAGAAGATGCCATAATCCGGGTGTACGATACAGGGATTGGATATATAAAGGCTAAGACGAAAACAGAAGAGCTCCAAAAGAAATATCCATATCTTAATATTCTCTTTTTTGGAACATTAAGATCTGATAAGGAAGGAAATATAGTGTATGGTTCCAATTCTACAGACTTCGTTTACACAGTTGATATGCTTGCTAAGTATTTCCAAACTGAAAACAAGACGAAACCTGATTTCATCACGTCTAATCTTTATGGAGAGGACCTGGTTGTGCTACTTGGCAAGGAAGTAGTGAAAGTAGAAGCGGCTCCGCAAACCGATAATCAAACAACAAAGTAAAATGTTCTATCTCTTCCATGGTTCAGAAAGTTACCTGAGCCTTAAAAGTGCAAAAGAACTTTTGGAGAAACTTTGCGATGAGCAAGGGGCAGAGTTGATGACAATTGACGCAGAAGAATCCAATTCTGAGAGGATAATCAATGCTTTTTCATCAAACGGGATGTTCAGTACGAGCCAGATTGTTTTCATTAAGAGACTATACAGGAATAAACAGAAGGAAGGCATATTTGAATACCTTTTTGTAAATACTCCCCTCGAATCTACGCACTATGTGTTCTGGGAAGACCAAAAGATTAACAAAAATACTAAGTATTTCAAATTCTTTAAAGATCAGATCACCTTGATTGATGCAGGAAATAAGGTTTCAGTCTATAACTGGCTTAAAGGGTATCTTAACAACAAAGGAATAGAAAGCGATACAGATACAGTAAAGCTTCTTGCCGGGAGAAATAATTATACAACAGAGAGAATTGCTCACGAGGTGGATAAAATGGAGTTGGCAGGGATTACGAAAATCACACAGGAAATTGTAATGAGCCAGGTTTCTGACACCCTTGAAGTCTTTGGCTGGGACTTAACAGACGCAATAAATAAGAAAGATAAAACGAATGCTCTAATTATACTTGAGAGCCTTGTCAGGCAGCAGATCGATCCAAATATAATTATGGCAATACTTACCAGTAATCTAAAGCAACTTACGCAGGTACATCTTCTTCAAAAAACCGGTGCCCCCAGCAATGAAATGGCAAAAGCTCTTGGCATTCATCCATTTGTAATTTCAAAGTTACAGTATAGTGCAAAAAATATCAGCTGGACTGAAATAAAAGCGTGGTTTAAAAAGCTTACTTCTCTGGATCTGGCAAGCAAACAAGGTAATATAGATCCTATTCTGGGTTTAACTCTTTTAATCTCTAGGATTAATTGACACTCCCCCTCTTTTTGCATAAACTGGATTATATTCTTTAATACTGTTTTAGGATGGAACCATCTGGAAAAAATTCAAAGGCGCTTATCAGAGTCGTACTAATAATAACCGCAATCCTTGGATTAGTAAGTATTGGCACAGCATATTACTTTTATCAGATCAAGGATGTCAGCCCGACAGATACTTCCGCCGCTGAAGGTTGCGGCTGCTACTATGTACTATCTCAGGAATCACTAAATAGTTGTGCCAATGCCACTCCAGAAGATGCTTTCGAATTCAGAGCAGGTACTAAAAACTCTAATGGTGTTTGCTCTGTAACTTGTGATGAAAGGACTGCCGCAGATATTAAATCTTCTACACAAACTCCTACCCTGCTCCTTTGTAAACAAGACTCTTTTACGGCAAATCCCGGATGTGTAGATCTTTCAGTTGAAAATGCTGATGGAGACAGATTGCCCGAAGGAGTAACCCCAAGTGAAGAGGTAACCCTTAAAGCAACATTTGTTGCTCCTACATCAGTTACCCCACAAAACGGAGATTACTACAAAGGTTTCAGCTTCACAATTAATGGTGAGAAAGTAGATATTGCAAAGGCGAATGCACAAGTTACGGGAAGCGGAAGCGACAAAACATATACTATATCTACACAGTTCTCCGATTATAAAAATGCAGAGAAGGTCACTGTACAAGCATTTGGAACTACGGTAACGAACTCAGAAATGACCTCTCAGGCATGCCTCAGAACCATTTCTGTAGAACAGCCGAAAGTTGCCTCCTGCAGTAACATGAGTATGAACCTAACCGACGACAACAAGCCAAAAGTTAGTGATATATCAATGGATGTGAACTCAGTTTCTGAGGTTAGCTCTCTGGCAATAGAATTCCAAGTTGGAACTGAATCTACTAAAATAACAACAAAAGATATCACTTCCAAATACATTGACGGGACAATAATTCTAGACCAGGCTTTCCTATATGATACCGACAATTTTACAAGCACAAAATCTTTTAGCCTGTTAGACACTGAAATCACGAAATATGACGTTACTGCGACAGTACTTGTAAATGGAGAGAAAGTAGACTCAACAGCATGTGCAGCCAGCGAGAGCCTACCGTCTACAACTCCTTCCGAAGAAGAACCTACCACTGGAGAAGAGGAAGAACCGACTCCGACAGACGAAGAGCCTACCAATACGGATACCTCAAGCTTTGTAACTACTAAGACCGCCTCCAAACAGTGTGTTGAGAGAACAAGTCCAAATAATACAATTAAATATACGATAGAGGTTGAAAATATCGATACTGCCTATGAAGATATAACATCGATTAAAGACAAACTTCCTCTAGGTTTCTCATATACCGCAGGGAGTTCAGAGATAAATGGAGCCGCTGTAGCTGACGATGACTTCGTGACTGTAACCACGGTTGGCAGTACACAAGAAATAGTCTGGCAGACGGAAAATGGATGGTCTGTAAAAGATAATGACTCCTTAACAATTGTATTTAGTGCTACTGCTAACTCCACAGCTCTTAGCGGAAGTAATCTCAATGAGGTCGTCGTTACTCCTGTAAATACTCCGACAGACGCAACAAAACTAAGATCACAGGTTGATGTAGAGGTAGCACAGTCTTGTACTGCTCCCGAGACTGCCCTCTTTGATAGTAATGTAGCGAAGGCAGTGCTAGGACTATTAGTAATAGTTTTAGCTACTGCTTTCTACTACTCGCAATCAGGAGATAGACTAACTGAAAAAATCCTTACCTCAGGAATATACAAAAGTGTATACAAATCACTCAGATTCACAGGTCTTAAGCTTACAGAGCCAAGAAAATACTTTGAAGAGAAAGCTATATACTCACTAGAGAAACGACGAGGTGACAAGGGAGATAAGTAAGGAATCAGTTAACCTTTACAGCCTTTCCATCCAACCCAAATAACTCCCCGTTTGAAATAATTATAAAATAGCGGATATCTTTATACTTCCCTTTATCGATCTCCACCTGGTTCATCCCTTTTTCACTCTCAGCTGTTAACCAGTACTTAAGATCTTCAATATCATCTCCGAACTTAACAATTCCAGTGCATGTATCTTTTGTCTCCCAAGTTATTTTGATAACGTCCTTTTCCTTATCAACCAGGAGATTAAACGGGGTGCAATCTTTCTTAAAATCAAAAACCTTAATAATCCCTTCCCTGTTAAGAGCCATTAATACACCCAGGAAGGTTAAAACAACAAATCCACTAATTATTAGAAGGTTTCTTTTCATCAACATTAATATAAAAGACATAATCAATATACTTCTCTCTGTTATGAATCCTCAAAACAACCTTATGATCCCCAATATCATTTGTTCCGGGGATTCCAAACATACTATCTGTCTGTAAAAACAACCATTGTGGAGCATCTACAAGTTCATACAACAATTCTGCACTATTCCCGGAAAAGGAAACATTGGGTTTAAATGTATATACGCTATCAACTATCGCAGTATTAGGAGCAATATTATTGACTTTTGGGTACTCATCCAACGTACTTTCTCCTTTTATACTCGTATTTCTGTTAACATTAAGACTCCTCGTATAGACAGACCATGTGAGGAGGGAGAAAACAATTACAGCTGCTGAAATAGCAATTATTAATATCTCTTTTCTTTTCATACACTATCAGTGTAATAGATAGAAGAGATGTTTACAAATAGAACTTCCGATATGAATCTTAAAATTCAATTGGAGAATATGTTAATGCTCCATTTACACCAATAACTGCTAATCGACCATGAGCAGGGTCAACCTCGCAGAACATAAATTGCCCGTCATCAAATGGATAAACCAATTGGCTCCCATTTACTTCTATAGCACCATCTTCATTTAACTCAACCTCGTGAACCGCTATAACACCATTTAATCCTGTAAGTGCTGCACGATGAAATGTTACTTCATGTAGCAGTTTCCCTATTTCCATCCTGTCAACCACTCTTCCAAACTCTAAGTTTAGCTGCTGCTCCAGGTGCTTCAAATTTGCATCAAGAAGTGCTGCTTGATTTTCAGACATGATTTATATGAACAATATTATTAGCTGCTATTATAGGTCTAAATATAATTATAATCAATAAATATACTATATTACGTTTACAAATCCCCCTTTTACTTATATAATCACCTTGTAATATATGTAATAAAAATATGGCAAATCTCAAAGCTTCAATTAAAGACCTAAGAAAAACAAAGAAAAGAACAACTTTTAACACCAGATTAAGAGATAGAATCAAAAGAGCTGTTAAAAAGTTTAATACTTTTATCACGAAAAAAGAGTTTGATCAGGCATCGAAACTCCTTCCTCAGCTTAATAAAGTTCTTGATAAAGCTGCAAAGGAAAATATTATGAAGCAGAAAACGGCAAGTAGAAAAGTTTCTAGATTATCTAAAAAACTTAATAAAGAAAAATCTGCCACAGATGTCAAAACTGCTAAAAAGAGCTCTTAAGCTATCAATACTGCCTGCGAGTTTGATGATTGCAGGAAAGTTTTTATCAGTATTTATCTTAATAGCTATATATCAGCTACAATTTTCAATAGAGTCAGGAACGAGCGGGATATTTTCCCTACAGATATTTCTAGAACAACAGGAGAATGTTCTTCAGATCAATTCATACTCTAACCTCCTAACTCTTTTATTCATTGCCATCCCCACCTTCTATGTTCTCCTTCGAAAAACAATTCTTCAGAAAGCTAAAGACAATCCGAGAACAATTGTAAAGCTCACAAGACTTAATATTCTTAAATGGGTAACAAGTGACAAAACACCAATACTTCAGATATCAATGTGGACTATGTTTCTTTGGATAATTGCCGGTATATGCATATCTTCAAGTATGTCCGGTTTTACATACGAATACATAGGCATAATGGCTGGAGTTCTGGCAATTCTTGCGACATGGGGTATGATCAGGACATTTGAAATGGAAACTGATAAGATATATCCAAAGAACAATCAAGCGTATTATTAACTATGGTTAAGAGAGAAATTAAAAGATTTAGAAACTCAATTGAGAAATATCTGGATCCTTTTGCAATAGTTGCTATGATCCTAGTTCTCATAATCCCTGCACTTGCAGTTCTAAACCTTTCCCCTGTCTCTAAGGAAGGAGTTAAAACTAACAAAAACGTTTTAGGTGAGAGCGACAGCAGCGAACTTGGGTTCGCAATGGTCGGCGGAGTACACGATTATATTAAAGAGGAGAATCTTGATTATCCAGAAGATAGTCTATATACCTATGAAGCCACTATAATTAAACACAATAAAGGAAGATACTCTAAACCTATCCTTCAAATAGAGAACTCAGGAAGCGTAGAGCAAACATTGTTAGTCAGCGGAACATTGGAAACACCAAACAATATGGAGGTCTCACTTATCCTAGATGATAAATCATACAGATTAGTATCAAGAGAGGGGGAACCATTTACAATATCAATTAAAGTACCTTCACAATCACAGGAAATTGCATACCTTCAGCTGGTATCAAACACAGATTCACTATTTAACAACCATGTAAATATCCAGTTTACACAGAAGTAGCAGTCCTTTACCTCCCGACCTTAATCCCTGATTCCAAACCATCTTCATAATATGCTTTTGTTCTTTTCAGGGTATAGTATATAATCATCAATATAGGATATAGAAAGCTACAAATATGCACCCACGTCGCATTCCTGATACTGCCGCTAAGTTTTGGGGGGGACTACTGCATGACAATCCAATTGCAGCATTAACCGGAACCACATACAAAGTTCATAAACACGGAGTTCCAAGCGAGAATTTACCAATCCCTGAAGACGAAGGGATACTAATTGATAACATACTTCTCAGAAATGAGCTGCCGGCTTTTGTCAGTGCTGAGGAAACGTTTGCGATTGGATCCCTGCTCTATGTCTGGCCAATAGATAAACTAAAGGAAGACATGGAGAGCAAATTAACAGCATTGAATCTAGTCAGGGACAAAAAACAACGTTTAAGAGATCTGACGCAACTAGGGTTTGAGGCTTTAGCTATTGTAATGGTGGATCTAGATTGTCCTAATACTGAAGATTTTTTCCATTCAATACGTCAACTTCTCTTAGATCAATTTCATGATACAGACTGGATACAATTCAAGACTGATAATTCTTTTCACATCATATTTAATCAATTTGTTACCCCTGATCTCCTTCCGTGGTTTTATGGAGACTTAATCTGTAAGTTTTCCAAGTTAGATCCTGATGGTGATAAATTTATAACTAACTATATAGGTAATCAGTTAAAGCAAAACTATTCCAATAGAGAAAAAATACGAGAGTTATGTTCTTACATTCTAGACAACTTTACTCATTATGATACTCCACAAGAGGAAAAGTTCAGATCAGTTCTGGACATTAGATGGATTGCTCATTCCCTGCTGGAGTTACTTAGTTACCTTGAAGGAAATGCCGGCAGTTTTGCCTTCCTGAGGGCAAATAATAAACCGGGATCAAAAAAAGTCCCAACGGCTTTAGCTTATACTCGTTACGAAAGTCCTCAAAGATCTAAAACATTAGCGACTAAAAGTACCATAAGGCAAGTAAAACACTTTTTCAATTAAATAAGCTATTAACTACTGCCTAAGCGAGTACGGAAATAGCTTTTACCCGATACTTTCTATGCCTGATCCTGCCTTAAAAAGGGCTTCAAAGTCAGATATACGTTCAACCCATTTAGGCAAGTTTAACTCTTTAAACTCGTCAACAGTTACAATGTGAACACTATCTATAGATACTACATGTCCAACCTGGCAAACATCACTTGAATGCTCTGTGATAAAGCTACGTACCTCGTTTGGATGCTCTCTTTCAAAAATTTGCTTAAGAGTGAAAGTCTTATACCTTAGATCGTCTGGCATACATTTTCCAAGTATAACTGCTTTATATTGAGTATTCGACATACTAGTGCGTAAAATAGTTTATGCACGCAATTATACTCGCCCTAACACAACAGATCAACAATATAACATTATTAGCATTTCTCCTTTTTAAACAAAAACTGTATAATTTCAAGGAATTATGCAGAATATCCATAATCAGGACAAAATTAAAAACTTCTCTATCATCGCCCATATAGATCATGGGAAAAGTACATTAGCAGATAGAATGCTTGAACAGACACACTCAGACCTCAGTCATGAGAAAAGAAAAGAAAGAGTATTAGACAGGCTTGACCTTGAGCAGGAAAAAGGAATAACAATTAAACTCCAGGCTGCTACAATGAACTGGAAAGGCTATGAACTCAATCTCATTGATACACCCGGACACGTAGACTTCTCATATGAAGTATCCAGATCGCTTGCAGCATGTGAAGCGGTAATCCTTCTGGTAGATGCTCAGCAGGGAATACAGGCTCAAACGATTTCAAATACTAGAAAGGCGCTGGACCTGGGTTTAACAATTATTCCTGTCATCAATAAAATAGACATACCCTTTATTGATATACCTCAACGAGAAGCGGACATACACAACCTTCTCGGACTTTCCACAGAAGATATAGTTAAAGTTTCAGCCAAAACAGGAGAAGGAGTAGATGAATTGCTGGATGCCATTGTTGAAAAAACTCCCGTCCCTTCCGGAAACCTGAATGCCCCACTCAAAGCCCTTATCTTTGATTCATTCTATGATGAACACAGGGGAGTGGTTGTTGCCGTTCGGGTATTTGACGGAAAGTTAAGCTCCAATAGCAAGGAAAATAACCTATTCATCCTTCAAAAAGGTGAAATGTTCTCCCCTACTGAAATCGGCATATTTGCCCCAGACCTGAGTGAACAGGAAAATCTTCAGGCCGGAAATGTGGGATACATCGCGACAGGATTAAAGGATATCCGCCAGTTTACCGTTGGGGACACAATATCGAATCAAAAAGATGTTGATCCGCTACCCGGATATAAACAGCCCAAACCAAATGTTTTTGCCTCTTTCTTCCCTGTTGATTCAGATGGCTATGAAAGCTTGAAGATTGCTCTGAACAAATTAGCCTTGAATGATGCCTCTTTGGTATACACGGATCAAAGATCAAATATGCTTGGATCTGGGTTTCGATGCGGATTTCTAGGACTCCTTCATATGGAGATAATTCAGGAGAGGCTGGAACGGGAATACGATGTCGATCTTGTCATTACAGCTCCAACAGTTGAGTATCACATCACAAAAACAAGCGGGGAGGATATGATTATACAAACACCTCACGAACTACCGGACCCTTCTGTGATAGCGGAAATCAGAGAGCCGTGGGTAAGGCTTGAAATAATGACCCCAGACAAATATATAGGAGCTATCATGGATCTAGCCGGAAAGCGCAGGGGCCAGTATGTAAACACAGTATATTTATCTCAGGGCGGGGTGGGAACAGGAAGCGATGTCTATATAAAACTGGAGTATGATATTCCTCTTTCCTCTTTAATATCAAATTTCTTTGATACTCTTAAAAATATATCCAGCGGTTATGCATCTATGGAGTATGAGTTTATAGATTTCTTCCCGGTTGACCTTGTTAAAGTGGCTGTTCTGGTCAACAAGGAAGAAGTACCCGCTCTAAGCTTCCTCGAGACAAGGGAAGAGGCACGGCTCAAGGCCGCAAAACTTCTCAAAGTCATGAAAGAAGAGATTCCGCGACAACAGTTCCAGCTGCCTCTGCAAGCCTCAATTGGTGCGAAAGTAATTGCAAGAGAAGATGTGAGTGCTCTTCGCAAGGACGTAACTGCAAAGCTCTATGGAGGTGATGTAACTCGACGAATGAAGCTACTCGAGAAACAGAAGAAAGGAAAGAAGAAACTGAGACAGAAAATGATAGGAAGGGTTAATATTCCTCAGGAAGCGTTCCTGGCAATACTAAAAACATAATAATATTGTAATGATTAAATCACTTAAGCTGACTAATTTCAGGCAGTTTAAAAATAAGCGGTTTGACTTTGAAGACGGCCTCATAGTTATTACAGGCAGAAACACTAAAGGTAAAAGTTCAATTCTGGAAGCCATCTACTACCTCACCAACGGTCAATCACCATGGTCTGACAATGTTGATCTATACAATGAAGATCTCGACTACTTCAGAATAGATGCCGAGATTGAAATTGATGGATACACAAACCTGTACTCCGTCTACAGGGATAAAATGAAAAGGATGTACCAGATAGATAAGAAGACAACAACCCCGAGGCGATTCTTCAGACAGCTTTCTTCCACCCTTTTCAGTCCTGAACAGATTGAGATACTTCTTATTTCCCCTTCAAAAAGAAGAGAGTTTTTAGACGATTTTTGCAGCAAGATTGATACAGATTATGATGAGATTAACAATAAATATAAGAAAATCCTCCGGCATAGAAATGCCTATGTAAAAAAACTCTCTAAACAATTCTATGAAACAGGAATAGTTCCTGAAATAGACAAACAGCTTATGTACTGGAGTGAAGAGCTTGCGAAAGCCTCTGTACAACTAATTCTCAAGAGACTTAAGTACATAGATCTGCTTAATAATGGAGACTTCAAGGTAGTGTATAAGTCGACATTGGATATTGATGAGCTGGAAGATCTGCTTACAGAAAACGAGCTCTACAAACTTCATTTAGAAAAGTATAAAGCTGGCGCAAAGAGAGATATTGCACTTGGATATACAAACATAGGAGCACATAGAGATGACTGGAGTATCATGGACGGGAAAGATATAAAACGGTTCGGATCCAGGGGGGAAAAGAGACTGGCGATAATTAAGCTCATATATTTCACGCACAGTACATTTGCAAAGACCAAGGGTTTTTATCCTTTCCTGATGCTAGATGATATTCCTTCCGAACTCGATGATGAAAATATTATTAAGATATTTAATGAAGAGATATTAAATAAACAACAAACCTTTATCACCGCAATCAGAAGGGAAGAGATTCCTGAAAATATCCTTCTTAAGTCACAGGTAATAGAACTTGATTAAAGATACTTGTTCATCTCTTTCTCCCAGGCTAACAAGCCCTTTCTAGTAAATTCAGTTATATCTTCATTTAAAGCCTCATCAAAGGTTACCCATTTAAATCCCTCATGTTCCTCAGACAAACGGACCTTTTGTGTCTCGCATTTATATAGGCAAACAAATCGAACATATGGAAGGCCCTTATATTTAGTGCTTCCATCTATATCGCTATCAAAAAAAGATAGGCTGCTTAACGGGGTAGCAAAGATTCCAACTTCTTCAATCAGCTCTCTCTGAGCAGCACTGTTCACATCCTGTCCTTTATCTAATTTACCACCGGGAATTTCCCATTTTAACGGTTCGTGGGAATCATTTCTGCTTCGCTGAATGAGTAGGATTTTAGAATCAGAAATAAGAATCGCTCTAATAACAAGTAAGACTCTTGGACGTGAAACAACTGCCTTATTCATTGAAGATATAGTAGACCTTGGAAAGAAATCTGACAAGGGTATAAACAACTCTTAAACCTCAGATTACAATGCTACTTATACTCTAATACATTTTCTTTAAACCCCTCATCAAAAAATTCTATTCTCCCCTTCCTATTATTTGCTAATAACCTTTTAATATCTGGCTTATGTTTTGTAACAACCATGAACAATAATTGAGATAGAAATGCTATAGTTTCAATTATTCTAAAGACCATGCTTCTACCCCTTATATTATCCGACACATCACTCACAGTTTGATTAAAATATCCCCCGAAATTTCTCACCCATGCATTTTTGATCAAGATCGTATTCATGTAAGTTGAATTGTAAACAGGTCTCATGAAATATAGTTCATGGAAATTGAAAATATCACTTTCAAAAGTTAGACCCCGCTCTTCAGAAATAAGATTTAAGCAGAAAGTATCTTTTAAGTCCCTTGACGATTTTCTTCTAAACCTTCCCCTTAAAAAAGGATTGATTGCCATAAGACCTCTATATAGCCACATTCTGTCATTCTTAACCACTATGAAAAGATCTATATCATCCTTTTTTTTGTTAGTTCCGGCAGCATAGGAACCGGTAACAGCTATAAACTTGACCCAGTTGAGAACCATAAACCTGTTTATATTCTCTTTCACATAATCAATCTTCTTCCTCAAAACGCTTGAAGGCTCCAGCTCACTCCTGTTACCTTCAAAGATATATTCAATCATCTCTTGAGTTAACTCTGCTCCCATATTCCTTCTAAAACTCCTTAATATTTCTATATTTTTTGCATTTTTCTCCATTAGTCTATAATATCAGATAACAAAAAGAGGAAGAATATGCTCTTCCCCAATTTTTATGTAATAATAAGAGGTAATGAAACAACACCCGATACCTCAAAACATATTGGATATTGAGTTTAAGCTGTTTACCAGGTTCACGGTGCGTGAGTTTGTGTATATGGCGGTAGGAATAGGGTTCGGTGGTATCTTCCTATACTTCTTTACAAAAGGACAACTTCCCGGGATTATAGCTATTCCCATATTTTTAGTCTCATCAGGTATAGGACTATTTCTTGGTCTTGTCCCTATCAATGACCAGAAGGCGGATTCTTTCTTGAAAAACTACATTGTTGCAATAACTAACCCCACACAAAGAGTATGGAAGAATGAAAAGATGCTGAATAAAGAGGAACTGACAGATGAATTGGAAATGACTCACGGAAGTATGCAGAGAAATCCCAATGAGGCTGGGAGTGCAAAGATTGTAGGAGCAGATAGTCTCCCTACCAGCCAGTTTATAGACAACCCTCTTCAAAAAGAACTGGATGCTGAAGAAGAAACAAGGCTGGCAGCAATTGGAACAGGCAAAGTCGAAACGCAACCTGTGCCACAACAGCCTCAAACAGAGGCAAAGAAAGCAGAACCTCCTAAATCAGCTCCAAATATGATCCTTATCTCCCGAGAAACCCTTAGCAATTTCGGGACTATTCAGAGCGGCACTAATCCCGGAGTCGGTTTCCAGGTGAATAATAGCGACGGGACTCCGAATAGCGAAGCAATCATTGCCATAAAAGGAAACGCAGGGAATGTTATATTTGCTCAAAAAACAGATGCGAATGGTATAGTGATAATGTCTAAGACGCTTGACAGCAACAGATACAGATTAGTCATACAGAGTAAAGATAAGACCTACAGTAATATTGAACTGGTTTCAGACGGTAAACCACTCCCAATTATTAAACTAACCCTCGGTTAAGAATGGATGCAAAAGCGAGAGCAAAAACAACAGCTGCGACACAAGACCATCTGGAGGTAAAAGAGATTATTGACGATCTAATAATGACTTCCACGGGCAGTGTGGCACTCGTAGTACAAACTACAGCTGTAAACTTCGACCTTCTTTCTGAGTTTGAACAGGATAATAAGATATATGCATTCGGCGGACTGCTCAACTCGCTCAACTTCCACATACAGATTCTTGTAAGGACAAACCGAATAGATATTTCAAATTATGTCGACTATCTTAGAGCCCAATCTGACAAACCAATGACAGAAGGGTTAAAGCACCAGCTCGAGATCTATACACAGTTCATACAAAACCTGATAGTGCAGAATGATGTTTTGGATAAGAAGTTCTATATAATAATCCCGTATAATCCTGTCGGAACAGTTTCAACTCCTAATCCATTTAAGAAGAAGGACCCTAAGGAAAAACAGGAGATGTCTGCACGTCAGAAAGAAAGGACTATAGAACAAGCAAAGATATTCCTGTATCCTAAACGAGACCACATACTAAAACAGCTTTCCAGAATGGGACTAATGGGACACCAGCTAACAACAAACGAGCTTATGGAGATAATGTATAGCATATATAACCCTGAAGAGTAATGAATCCGCAAAACGAAAAAAAATTCGAAAGAGGTTTTCAATCTGCCACAGTAAAGAAGATGGATGATTTTGCCAGTAAGATTCAGAATCCTTCAGAAAAAGTTGCGGATATTTACAATGAACTTCAATTGGATCGTCAAAACAAAGAAAAGCTCGCTAATATTGAAAAAGCCCAACCTACCGAGATCAAGAAGAAAGACTTCACCCCAACCAAACTCATATTAAAATTCCTAGACTCTTTTAAGAAAGGTTCTGCAAAAAAAACAGAAACAGATGAAGAGAAAGATGCCCCTACAGGACCGGATTCGGACAGATTCAGATCATCAGACAAGTATGAAGGCTTGACTGTGCAGGATGTAATTGCACCTCTCGATCTTGAGGTTGATTTCAATCATATTCAAATCGGAGAGTACTTCTACAGAACTCTGTTCATAAGTGGATATCCAAGATTTGTAGGACCTAACTGGTTATCCCCTATTATCAATTTCGAACATTCACTCCGTATCAGTACCTTTTATTATCCCGTAGATACGAAAGTAATTCTAGACAAGCTCAAAAAGAAGATCGGAGAGCTTGAAGCCACATTGTACTCGCAGATGGAAGGAAGGAAAGCTCTCGATCCTTCAATTAAAGTAGCCTTGAGTGATGCCCAGCAATTACAAGACTCCATTGCAGAAGGGACAGAGAAGTTCTTCCACTTTGGAATGTACGTAACCATTTCAGCTAAAGACCTAAAGACTCTGGAAAAGATCACAAGAAATGCAGTCTCAACTCTTGCGGCAATTAATGTAACCGCAAAACAGGCCATGCTTCAGCAAGAACAGGGGTATCTAAGCACCCAGCCTCTTGGTCTGGACAAGATCTATATAACACGAAACATGGATACAACCTCCCTTGCTACTACCTTCCCCTTTGTTACCTCCGAGCTCACTATGGATCATGGCGTGATGTACGGTATAAACCAGCATAATCGGAGTTTGGTCATCTTCGACCGTTTTGAAATGGAAAACGCGAATACAGTTGTATTCGCAAAGGCAGGTGCAGGTAAAAGCTACTTCGTAAAGCTTGAAGCCGTTAGAAGCCTTATGCTCGGGACACAGATTATTATCGTTGACCCTGAAAAAGAATATCAAGACTTATGTGAAGCAGTTGGCGGAACATATATCTCCTTCTCACAGGATAAAGGACATAAGATGAATCCGTTTGAGCTTTCAGGTCTTGGTGACCCTAATGATGATGAACTCAGAATGAAACTTTTATCACTTCAGGGATTCTTCAGAATACTCTTTGAGAGCCTGACAAATGTAGAGATGTCTATTCTTGATCGTGCTTTAATGCTCACATACCGTGAAAAAGGAATCACGCTGGATCCTGTAACACAGAGAAACAATAAGCCTCCTATGCTGGAAGATCTGTATAAGGTGTTAAAAGGCATGTCCGAGACTGAAGCACATAACATGGCAAGAAGACTAGAGAGATACATAATCGGCAGTGGTGCAGGAATCTTCAACGAAGAAAGCACCGTAGAGCTTAACAATGCCTTTACAGTTTTCAGTGTACGGGATCTTCAGGAGGAGCTAAGACCAATGGCAATGTATCTGATGCTTGATTATATATGGACAAGAATTAGAAAGGATAAGAAGAGGAGAATTATGATTGTTGATGAAGCATGGTATATGATGCAGAATGAAGATTCAGCCAAATTCATGTACTCTATCGCTAAAAGAGCCAGAAAATACTATCTCGGTCTTACAACCATTACCCAGGATGTTGATGACTTCCTCAAGAATGATATGGGAAGAGCTATTATCTCCAACTCCTCTATTCAGATGCTTATGAAGCAGAGTAATACGGCTGTTGATAATCTTCAGAAAGTATTTAATCTCTCTGAGGGTGAGAAGAATCTTCTTCTTAACTGTGATAAAGGCCAGGGACTCTTTTTTGCAGGTTCCAACCATGTAGCCATACAAGTTGTTTCCAGTGTCGCAGAAAATGAGCTTATATCCACAGATCCTAAGGAGATTGAAAAGAGAGAGAAAGAAGGACGCGTTATCGGTCAAGGGACTCTTGAGGAGCTGTCACAGCTGTTTGAGCCTCCTGCAATGCAAAGACCAATCAAAAGCGGTGTAGATATGAATAATGAAAGAGATATTATTAAGGGAGCAATCGGGAAAAAGAAATCTAATATAGATAGCATTATTAAAGAGAGGGAAGAATATTTGAAGAAAATGGCTCAGCAGAATCAACAAACACCTCAAAACACTCCCTCTTTAACTCAGCAGGTCGTTGATCAAAGAAGGAAGTTACAGGAGGATAAAGGTCATATAACGCCTCAGGGGATGGTATTTTCTAATGATTTTACAAATGGATCAGACAAACCAAGTACAAAGTAGCAGTGACGGAGTTGTACAACAGAGTCCTGTTGTGAATAATCCTGTTGCACAGGACTATCTGGTAACGCAGAAAGTGGATCCGAGTACTCTATCAAAGTCACAGGTTCAGAACGATCTGGACATGTTTAAACAGGCAGAAGAGAAAATGGTAAGCAAAACTCCTCAGTATATTAGAGCGACAAGGGATGTAAGAGCAAAATCACTTCCTACCAAACCCGTTACAGAGATGGATGTACTGAAGCTTAAGAATCCGTTTAGAGGAGAATAGAGAAAGAGGAGTTTTTGTATACTCCATTATACTGAAAATAGCGGCGTCAATAAATATTGCAAACAAAGCATATTTAGCCATATAATGTGAGGTTATTTTAACTCATCTCACATGGAAAAGAAAAAATATACCCTCAAAGACTTCTTCTCAAATCTATTTTGGGCTTTCAAATGGGTATTCTCATTTTCAAAATTTGAATCTTTTCTTCTTTTCGCTACCTACTTAATAAGGGCTTTAATACCAATTGCAAGTAGCTACCTTTTTGCCCTCATGCTAACCACTTTTACAGGTTTTTTAGCTGAAAATTCACCTGGATTTTATTCGTTATTAACTAGAATCACTCCAATAGCTTTAATTTATCTTGTTGTAAACCTTATACAAAGCCTAAACGAAAATGCAAATTTCTACCTTAAGTCTAAACTTAATATCTTTTACGATAACCAAATATATCTAGAGGTATACAAAAAAATCTCAACAATCGATTTCGAAAAACATGAAGACGCTAAATTCAACGATAAGATCAAGAAAGCAACTGAAAATATTGACCGTGTGACTTCCCTTTACGATGAAATTTTTGTACTAATAAGTAATGCTGTAGGAGTAATAGGCTCATCACTCATCCTCTTAAAATTCCATCCTTTTATGTTGTTATTCGTTATAATTTTTTCAATGCCTAGTACTGTTTTGCAGCTAAAATCAACTTTGAGGAGAAGAAAAATGTATGAATCAATGGTTCAGTTAAACAGATCCTTCTGGTATGCTTCTGAGAATCTAACCACCGATAAACAGCTCTACGAAGTACGAGCTAATAACCTATCTAAAAGGATTTCCGATTATATGCAGAGGAAAATGGATATTAAGAATGAAAAAGAATTTGGATATTACAAAGATTATGCAAAAAAATCTTCGCGATTAGCTATATTTGATGCTCAAGACATACTCTTTGGACTAATGATTATGCAAAAAATTTTGGTCTCAGGGGGTACTATCGGCGATTTATCATTCTACTGGGGAAGGGCAACCAATGTAACCAGCCTTATCAGAAATACTCTAACCTCACTGGTGTTTCTGTTCGATAGATCAAAAGTACTTGAATACGTAAGAGATATAATGGAATTTGAAAATTGTATTAAGACAGGAGAAGTTGTTGTATCGTCTAAAATGCCTCCTAAAATAGAGTTTGATAAGGTAAGTTTTAAGTACCCCGGATCCTCTAAATATGTTCTGAAGGACCTAAGTATTGTACTAAATCCTTTTGATGAGGTTGCATTGGTGGGTTTAAACGGGGCAGGAAAAACGACTCTAATTAAGTTATTGTTAAGATTTTATGACCCAACAAGTGGGGTAATTAAAATTAATGGTACTCCTTTAAGTCAAATAGATTTGCTCAGCTACTACTCTGTGATTGGTATTCTTTTTCAAGATTTTAATAAATACCCTTTCCTTACAATCAAAGAGTCACTTCTTCTTAACAAAACAAGGTATTCACATAAATCTATAGAAGAAGCCCTAGATTTTAGCGATATCCTAGATACCGTAAAATCACTTCCTAAAAAAGCTGAACATAGACTCTCAAAATGGTTCACAAATGGTATGAACTTTTCAAAAGGGCAGGAGCAGAAACTGGCCTTAGCAAGAATTATTTTCAGAAACGCCCCCCTACTTATCCTTGATGAACCGACATCTTCAATTGATTCTAACGCCGAGTTTAAGATATTTAATAAGATATATAAATCTTTCAGTAGCAAAACAATTGTGGTGATTTCTCATAGATTTAATACAATACGAAGTGCTAAGAAGATATACGTCCTTAAAAACGGAAGAATTGTTGAGGAGGGAAATCATGATGAGTTGATGGCCAAACAAGGTCAGTATTACAAGTCATTCAATCTACAAGCAGAAGGCTATAAAAGTATTAGCTCAACGGCCCCTGATCAGGTAATACAAACTGCGTAAGATTATCCTTTGTAATATGTATTGGTACAGGACTCCCCCCTATTATCATTCTGGCCACCCTCCTTACAAGAGTTGCAAGATTTCGTTCCAGCTGTCTTAGACCTGCATCAAAACCAACCGGCCTAACAAGCAGTGGCCATACATCTTCATCCATTACAATCTTATCAGGATCAACTCCTGTATTCTGTATAACTTTTGGTAGTGAGTAATTCTTTGCAATAATAATCTTCTCTTCATCCGAATAGCTCGTAAATCTGATAACCTCCATTCTATCCAACAGTGCCGCCGAAAGAGTTCCAAGGTTGTTTGCGGTACATATAAAGAAGACTTGTGAAAGATCAACTGGATAATCAAGATAGTGATCTAGAAAATGGCTGTTCTGTTCAGGGTCAAGAATTTCAAGAAGTGCAGCCATAACATCGCTAAGCAAACTGCTATTACCACTCGCCTTATCGATTTCATCAATTAAAACAACAGGATTCATAGTTCCGGCTCTGGTTAAAGCTTTAATAATCTGACCCGGTTCAGCATCCAAAAATGCTTTCGACTGACCTCTCAAGGTTGTAACACTACCGATAGCACCAAGTGAGACCCTCACAAACTTCCTACCCATAGCAGAAGCAATAGATTTTGCAATAGAGGTTTTCCCAACACCCTGCAGACCTACAAACAGCATGACCGGAGCATTTGCTGATGAGCCTCTGAGTACCGCCATTGAATTTGCCTGAGGATTTCCCGGCTCAACTGTTTTCTGTTTTTGAGCGATATTAAGCTGCATAACGGCCAGGTAATCAAGGATTAGATCTTTCACGGTATTCATACCGTAGTGGGTGCTGTCCATGAGCTGCTTTGCATTATTAATATCCAGATTATCTGTACTTATCTTTCCCCACGGAATACTGGTTATCCAATACACAAACTTATCTACAGATTCAAACTCTGCAGAATAGCTGCCTCGCTTTGCCATTCTTCTCAGTCTATCAATGTTTCTTAAAGCCCTTTCTTGCAGCTCTATTGGCATTGAAGCCCCTTTAACCTTAACTTCAAGGGCATCGATCTCTAATATTGTTTCATCGACAAGATTAGTCGGGGTATTTGCGGAAATCGTTGGAGACTGATTTCCTGTTAAAGTTGTAATTGTATTAACATCCACATTTGGTACCTGTGGAGAAGCAGTGTTATCCATATGAATATATAATAGAGGAATATTAGAACATACTCAACATACCGGATTCTTCCGGTGGGAGCTTTTCTCCCAGTTTCCAATCAATCTTTACTTCCTTAATAAATCCTGACTTATCGTAGTATTTAATATATCCCTTATCCCTTCCGAACTCGTATAGCTTTTTAGTTAATCTTACATCTTCCATACAGTATTTCTTCAGACTGTCAAAATCACCTGAGGCATAATATCGTACAGCATCGGCACCACTTCCAATCTTGCTCTCACCAAATGTTGCGGTTGTTAATGAATCAAGTTTAGGCCTGAACCCTATTGCTTTAAAAGCAGGGACCATAAGATCTAATTGAGGAAGATTCATTACATCACCGTTTAGGTAGTTCGCTATAACCGGCATATCAAATCCAAATATGTTGTATCCGACAATCATGCTTGCGGACTCCAGAAGTGCCCTGGATTTCTCCATGTCTTTCTCCCAGAAATCATATTCCTTCCCATTTTCATCAATCACACCCATGTACGATATCTTAAGGTCTTTCACAGAGAAAGTTGCCCCGCCCGTCCAATCATTTTGCGTTTCTACATCCAAAAAAATCATCATAGAGCTGATTGTATAACATAATGGAGAAAGTGTAAAAGAGAAAAACCGCTTTGAGTGTTAACTACACACTTGTTTGATCACCGGTATTGCCTTTCTTCTCTGACAGCTGAAAAGTTTTAGGCATGGATTCAAAACCAATCTCTTTATAAAGTCTCGACTCAGATAAAATTCGGACAAATTCTTGCCTTTCACTCTCTTCAACCTTTATTCCCCAGAGATGAGCTAGTTCAACGGCATTATCCTCACCTGTTAGTGTCTCAACGATAAACCTACCTGCACCGTCATCAACTTCACCATTCGCCCACAACTTAAGAGCATTAAATAGCCTCTCATTAAACATCACATTGACAACAACTTTAAGATGATATTCCGCTAACAGCTCTGCAACTGCTTTAGTAGTGGGAGCTCCTGGAAAAGCTTCATCAAATAACTTTCCGAACTTCTCATTGAATTCTGCGATTGTCACATTTAATTGAAGGGTGTTTGATAACATGCTTTGATTCGTTAAAATATCTTATAGAATTATACTACTCAATATATTTTAGTTCAATAACGCACTTATATGAATCAAGCTCTCACAAATAATCTGGAAGGATGGAAACTCGCTTAACTTCCAACAGAATAGGCCTTGTTATCGCAGATAACAATGATGGCATCAGAGGGATGTCGTTTAGAAGGGACAATCGGATCACTTGGCTCACCTGTATAAACAAACCCTCCTATTTCTTTCGAGCGTACTCTGGTTATGTCAAACATTGGAGCATCCTTTGATACATCAGACCAGCTCCCCCTTTCATACAAACAAATATGACTAGAGTGCGATCCCATTGCAGCTACAACATTGAGACCATTTCTTGCATATATGTGTACCCAACCGCTAATTTCCTCTGGCATTAATCCAGATTCCTCGGGATGAATTTCAACTAAATGGAATCCATAACGATCCGGGTTTTGAGCAAACTCCGTAACATTTAAACTCTTAATATCAAAGTCAGCCATTAGTAGCCATTTAAATTGAATAGTGTATTATATTACTGCTACACCGCTTTTTCAAATCTTTCTTCTCAACTATATCTGTTTTTAAGTTTTAATATTCTTCTACTACAACACAGTCTCTACCTACAAACTGGGAATATCCATTCTGTACAACAATGATGCTACTTGTACAAGGTGTATTTTTATAAAAAGGTATTGGAGTTATTTCACAATGATCATAAACAAACACTCCTGAGGGTATACAATTAGAAGCCCCTCCACGATGTATAAACACTTCTATTACGACGCGACCATGTGTTCTATCTCTAGAGGTTACGACTGCTTCCTGATCATCGCAAACTAGGATTACAACATTTTCCTGTATTTCACGAGGTACATTACCATCAAATACTGCCTTCTTATAATGATATTCCTCAGGATGTTCTACAAAGTAATTAGGGTATTTGAGGACTGGGTCTGTCATCCGAAAGTTGATGAATTTACTTAGAACACTGTATTCCCATTATGTTAGAGTTACAAACCCACCACAATTATCGTTAGTCAGACCACCCTACCTCTACGACTTTTCCATTGTATACCGCTACAAGGTGATTAGATCCTCTATCCTTATTGTTTCTTCTAACCGGGTATAACAAAGCTTTATTAGGGCTAAATACAAAAGATCCTGATTCATAATAGTCAGAATCTCTTGGAGCAATACTAGGTCTGGTTAATATCGTAACAAAAACACTTCTGGAAACCCTAAGATCAACTTCTATCCCCATTTGAGCATAAAGCACAACACTTTCTTTTATTAGAGGATGAATGTCATAGGAGTCAAAACTAACCGGATTATACCCGAGCAGCTCGAGGTGTTTGGGGTGGTCCGGAAAATCTAAATTAGTAATCAGATTGAGTGAAAGTAAAAGTTATGAGGGATATTATACTGTATAAAGGCGTTTTTACCTAATAATCTAGACTTTAGGAATATGATGCCTACTAACATTTTGAAGGAAACGAAGATCAACTGGAAAAGCTCTACCCTCATAGAACTCCGAATTGGCCAACTCATCCGCAAAAGCCCTCTTTTCTTCCTCTGTTATACCAATAGCAAACAACCTTCCGAGGTCTTTACCATTTTTCTCTTTGGTTATTCGTTCAACCTCACTAATTGCCTGCTGCTCAGACATCTCTCCTGTACCCCACTGACGAATAGTTTCATTTAGTTGCATAGCCGTTGGAGTATCAGATACAACCGTTTCTATTATTTTTAAATGATACTTGGCAAGAACAATTCCGGTTTCATATCCGTACAAACCAAATGCTTTGTATTTCTCCGAGAATTCCCTAATAGTGGCGCTCATTTCTTCAAAAGGATTATTCATAAGATAAACAATTAAAAATTATTTACTTAAACCCCTTAAGACCTCTGTTGATAGAGTAGCACACTTTATCCTGGCACTTTCCTTCTTCATTCCTATTCTTTCCAGTGCTAATGTATCCGGTGTATCCTTCAGATCTTCAATCTTTAGACCAATCTGTTCGTCAATTAACATCGACATTGTTCCCAAGCAGATTGCACATCCGCTTCCTTCAAATGAACAATCCTTCACTTTTCCATCTTCTTCTTTAACATAGAACGTTAGTTCATCACCGCACATCTCATTAACAGCCTTGCTCACTAAATCAGGATTGCTCATCTTTCCAAATCTGTGTGGCTGTTTATAGTGTTCTATAAGTTCTTTTGTATATATTTCTTGCATAACTAATTATACCAAAGACAGGCTAATATAACCCAAGTATTCTAACTATAGAATATTGCTGGTAGAATGTACCACTTTAAATACTATTATAACCTATGAACCATAACGAAGGATCAGAAAAATTTAGGGATCTTGTTGCTTTGATTGAACAAAAAGAAATTGAAGCAGGTGAAATCCTAGATAGATTGCAACCATTTCCGGTTGACATAGATACACAAAGGTTAGCAAGAGTGGATACCAGAAACTTAGCAAACCTATTCCCTTCTTTTGATAACTATATACCGGGAGTCAATATTACAAGCTCCAGAGAGAATACAATATTAAGATATAATCCTCATTACACCCTTTGGACATATTTTGAGAGTAATTATAGGGAGATTTTTAAAGGAACGGTGACAAGAATAGATGCATACAGATCTATAAGGGATAGCATTCCATTCATAGCAAACAGGCATGTGCTATCAAATGGAGAGGCACATATTCTAGAGAAAATGCTTCACGGAGGTAATATTGAAAGACTTAGAATTGAGATGCTTGGAGCACTTGGTTATGTTGATCAGGTGGTACTTGAAGAGATCTGTAGAGAAGCAAAAAGGTCACTAAGTATAAATGTAAGTCCAAGAGTATTTAGGAAACTAATTACAGAATCGTAATAGGATTACATGTTACTTCTTTTGATATACTATAGTTAGTATAAATTAATAAAGTTATATCAAATGTCACCTAGAACATCTTTTACAACTGAGGAAGCAAAAGAGATTGGAGAAAAACTCGGAATTGATTGGACCAAGTTTGATGTAGAGCAGTTTAGAATGGGAATGGATGTAGAGTTGGAACATGGGACGAGAGACACAAACACTAATGTTACAAATGATGATCCATTAACGACAGGAAAGATTGCGTTGGCACATTTAAATGAGATTCCTGATTACTATACAAGACTCGCAGTTATGGAAGCAGAGGGGGAAGCGGCAGCAAAAGGAGTGTAGTCGAAGGTAATAAAGATCCGAAAACAATTATTTAACGCCCTAAAACCAATTTTCTATATAGGATATAAATTACTTGTATGAACGAAGTATTATGTCCCTTACTTCAGTAAGTTCATCCATAGATAACTTCCCATGACTATTAGTTAAACTTCCTAAAACATTCTTTCTTCTAAATTCTCTATTGCTTGCAGAGCCAGTAACATCTGTAGCCCTATGTCCAGCATCATCGTATCTTTCATTTAAAAAGAGCCGCATATCATATTCAATCTCCTGCTTTAACTCATCACCGCGTACTCCTGATCTGTAAACGTAAACCATGTCTCGTAACGCTTCAAGAAATATTGTTGCTGCTAGAATCTCTGCATGGAAGGCTGCGGAAGGGACAATACGATCTAGGGCCCTTTCACCGCCTTGGCCGACTCCATACCAAACATTAGGGACTATAACTTTATTTCTAATGAGATATTCAATTTTCAAAGCATCATACTTAGAGGAGTATGATGAACGAGGATCTCCCGATTCCTCAATCTCGTTTTTACCTTCTTTTTTCACACTCTCCTTCTTCAAGGGGGTCTGTTCCTCTAAAGTAGGGAAGCTTTCAACTATCTCCGCAAGCATCTCTTCCGTAATAAAAGTCTCCAAAGCCTTTTCATACTCCATACGTTGTTCGGTGCCTATATTTTTAGGTGACATAGAAACACGAATCAATAATTTATCTTATTAATTATACAATGACGTGGAAGAAAAGCGAGATATGATATATAAACTTAGTATGTCAAAAGTAGTAATTCCTAAAAATGAAATCCATATTGAACTACATGTCCCCAACTTTGATATAGCTGAGAACTTCTATTCAAAACTAGGATTTAAAGTTGTATGGAGGAGGAACCTTAAAGATGATACCGGATATATGGTTATGAGGAGGGATCAATCTATAATCGGTTTCTTCGGAGGGAATGATTTAATTTACAATCATAGATACTTCAAACAGTTTGATAAAAATACCGTAAGAGGGTATGAAGTTGAGGTAGCAATATTTATTAAAGATATGAAAATAGAAGATTACTATACGGAAGTAATGAAGAAAATAAATAGAAAATATTTAGTTGGTGATATTAAACTTCATAGTTACGGGAAAACAGACTTCAGATTAGTCGATCCCTTCGGATTCTATTTACGCTTCAGTGAACCTGAGAATAACCTGTATGAACATTAATCGGTGGTTTCTTTTTTAATAGCCCCATAATATTGTATAATCTACAATAAATGAGTTTTGTTCTCAGTATGACGATTTTCAACCATAATTGTATACCTACATTAATAACTGACATTGCAATACAAAGGTTTGAGGACCATCAGAAAAGTAATCTGGATTTTGACTACCACTATTATGGAGAGTTTGACAACCCACAGACAATTATATCCCAGTTAATGACTGTAATAGCTCTGCACGGGAGAAACTTTGAAGTTAAGCGCTGGGAATTCTGTGGACGAGAGGAACTATGTGAACAATCTGCCGAATATCAACAGTTCCACACTTATATGCTCTGTATTCAGTATAGAAATGGTTCTAGTACTCCAAAATCAAATGCATGCAGACATATGTGCAACCTGGTTGTTGATTCTAAAGATTATTCAGATGACGAAATCCAATTGGTTCTTCAAGGGATTGAGGCGGTAATGGAATCTCAAATTGAAGTTTAACTCTATTTAAGTGATTTGATCACTTCCCACAGAGATTTAATCAAAGAGTCTATATCTTCCTTCGTATTATATATCCCCAACGATACTCTTGTACTACCGTTTAGACCGAGCTTGTCATGTAGTGGCTGTACGCAGTGATATCCTGCCCTAACACATATTCCTTTCTCATCAAGAAGAGAGGCTATATCATGAGGATGTATTCCCTTGATATTAAATGCCACTATTCCTTCTCTTTCTATATCTCCTCCAACAAGCTCCATCCCTTCTATCCTTTTTAACTCGGTTGTTAGGTAGTTAGTCAATTCCTTTTCATTCTGCTGATATGTTTCCCATCCCCCTACTTCCTCTATTGTTTTTTCAAACCACACAAGAGCTGCTCCCAACCCCACTCCGGCTTCTATAGCGGGTGTTCCTGCTTCAAATTTCCATGGTAGGTCATTATATACAATATTATTATCTTCTACGTTTTTAACCATCTCTCCACCTCTTAACCACGGTTCGTATGTATTTAAAAGTTCTTCTTTACAGTACACGACTCCAACTCCGCTCGGGCCATAAACTTTATGAGACGAAAATACCATTACATCACATCCCAATTTCTGTACATCTATTTTCATATGAGCAATAGATTGGGCACAATCAAGGACGGTTAAGGCTCCTATTTCTTTAGCTAATGAGAAGAAATCCTGCACAGGATTTGTTGTTCCTAGAACGTTGGATTGGTGGACGATAGAGACTACCTTTATCCTATTCCCATACTTTGCTATCAGTTCTTTGAGGTGTTCAGTGTCTATAATTCCCTTTTCAGTTATTCTTAATTTCTCTATTATGATTCCTTTTTCTTTGGATATTTTAAGCCATGGGAGGAGGTTGCTATGGTGTTCCATTTCAGAGATGACAATTACATTTCCAAAGGTTAGAGTTACAGTATTGGCTATCCAGTTTAGTCCTTCAGTACTGTTTTTTGTAAAGAATACTTCTTTATATGTTTTTGCATTTATATACTTAGATACTATTTCATGGGCTTTTATCCATTGTTTATCTGCTTCATGAGCTATTCCGTATAATCCCCTATGGACATTCGCATTACTAGTTTCATAGTGATTTACAATACTATTTATTACCTCAGAGGGTTTTTGAGTTGTAGAAGCAGAATCGAGGTATATGAGAGAGGGATTAGATTGTAATAGAGGGAAGAGAGATTTAATGTTCATGGGGATATTATAGCATTTCTCCTACAGAAACAATTGTACAAAAATATACTCCAAATATATAATTAAAGAGATGATAAATGTAGAAACAATATTAGTTCTCGGTGCTGGATCTAGTATTCCTTACGGGTTTCCATCTGGAGAACAGCTGGTACAGGAAATGCTTTTGAAAATGAGCTCCGACAAATATGTCAAGGAGAAATTAAAGAACATTTCGCAGCCGATAATTGATGATTTAAGACTAACTTTAGAAAGTCCCCTCAACGCCTCAATTGATATACTCATTGGAAGGAAAAAGAGCTTATCCGAAATTACACGAACTGTTCTAGCAGATATTATTCATCAAAAAGAGGTAGAACATTACAATTACTCAATGCTTGGACGAAATCAAGTTGATGAATATGGACAGCAACATACCAATGAAGATCAATGGTACCTCCCATTTTTCGACAAAGTAATAGATACTGATATAACTAATTTACTTAACAGTAAACTAACTATATTTACACTAAATTATGACCGATCCTTAGAGTATAGTCTTCTCAAGGAAATTCCAATTGCGTTAGGGACAGAAACGAAGCCTTTAGTTTTAGACTACATTAATAGAAATAATATAATTCATATTAACGGCTCACTTGGGAAATTAAAAGCTATCGAGGACTACAAACTCGAAGTGCAAGCTGGAAAGATAAAGACTATTTACGATGAAGACAAGGAATTCAACGATTTGTATTGGCAAGGCTATATTAAAGATAAGATTGTCTCGGCCAAAAATATCATATTTATGGGAACAGCCTATCATGACCTTGTACTGACAAAAATCTTCGGAGACCCAGGTAAATTATCAAATAAGACTATACTTGGTTCATGTTTTGAACTCTCTCCAAACGATAGAAAAAGGGCCACACAAAAATGGGGAATTGAGCTAATAGATAGTTCATACAAAAACATGAGTTTGATAAAGCATCTAGATCTTTTTGGATAAACCGATATCCTGGATTTATCTTTGAATCGCAGAAATATCTTTCCTCCTCATGACATAATCTTTTGTATTCATATACCCGATAGAAACCACATAACATATCCCATATGTCACAATAGCCAGGAGTATGGAGAGTAACGAGAGAGGAATGAATTCTGGAAATTGTATCTTCATCAGCATCTCCAAAACTAGGTAATGCATAAGGTAGATATAGTAACCTGCCTGAGCAAATTTAGAATACACAGGGTCTGATACACTTCTAAAAAGAAGAAATACAACAGGAATAGAAGTGAGGTAGTATAACTGATAAGTCACCTCACTTCTGTATTCTATATTTAATATAAAAGCTAACCCAACCCCAAATATAAACAACAAACCATACTTCTTTACAACACTCTCAAACTTACTGAAGTTAATAGCACAAAACACACCAAGTACAAAGTACCCGAGAAAAAGAGGAAATAAGGCTCTTGCATCTTTGGCAATAGGGACAGCGGCACTAAGAGCATCTGCCCTCACTATCTGAGAAATAATCTGAATAATAAAAGCACCTGTTAAAAAGTATAATATCTTGTCTCTAAACTTCCAGATAAAAGGAAATACCACATACAAGCCAATAAGCACAGGGACAAAATATAAATGAGGAGCAGCACTACCCAGAATAAGATCCTTTAAAGAGGAGATATTTAACGGTAATCCCCCTTTATCATAAACCTGATAGAGAATATTCCAAATCAAATACGCGGGGATAAGTTTAAAGAAAGAACTTATAAAGAATTCCTTAACTTTCAACTCTCCATTCTTATACTTCAGGGCTAAACTGAAACCGCTTAGGAAGATGAAAAGAGTAACGGAGAATCTTCCGAAATCTCCGAGAATTGTAACAGCAGTTGTACTTCCAGAAAAATAGTTAACAAAACCGGTACTATGAATAAGAATTATACATAGGATGGAAAAAACTCTTATAGCGTCTATATAGGTAATACGCTTATTCATTAGCACTGCTTAACTTCACTAAATTGGAAAAAAGAGAAACTACGGTCATCGGTCCCACCCCTCCCGGAACAGGCGTGATAAACGAAGCAATCTCTTTAACCTCTTCATACTTAACATCCCCTACTATCCTGTCTCCCACTCTGTTAATACCGATATCAACAACAATAGCACCTTCCTTTACCCACTCTTTAGTTACTATCTCTACCTTCCCCACCGCTACCGTTACAATATCCGCTTCCATACTTAACTCCTTTGTATTAGGAGTGTTAATATCACAAACTGTTACATCACATCCTTCATTTTTAAACATTGCAGAAAGAGGTTGCCCCACCTCAATACTATTTCCAATTACACAAGCGCTCTTTCCATTTAACTCAATCCCGCTCCTCTTAAGCAGAGTTATAACACCTAAAGCTGTAGCAGATGGAGTTGCGTCCGATTCATTTCTTCTTAGCTTCTCCAGGGTTGCACTATTTAATCCATCCACATCAAGCCTAATATCCACCCTATCCAAAACCCTCTTAGTATCAATATGATCCGGCAGAGGAAGCTGAACCAGTATCCCGTTACTCGCTTTCTCTATCTTATTTATCTCTTCAATTAAATCCTTTGTTTCAATACTATAATCAAATTCATGAACCACAACCTCTACTCCGATATCCTCTCCAACCTTCTTCTTTATCCCTACATACAACGATGTAGCATAATCTTTGCCGACCTGTACAATGTCCAAACGTGGTTTGAAAGGCAAAGAAGAGATTTTCTCCTTTAACTCCTGCGCAATTTCTTTTGAAATCTTACGTCCGTCTAATATCTGAACCATCTAATACTTGGTTAAAATGTAAAAGCTTCTGATTTTACCATTAATATTAGATTTTTTCTCCTGAAGACTATACTTTTTACGATCAGGTTTAGTACCAAAATATGAAGAGACTATTCTAGAACCTTTAGGAAGTTGCTCAATCAAAACCTTTATAATTTTATCCATCATGTTTGGGGTTAGGTACAGAAATACTTTATTGTATTTCCCATATTCATGCTTAAAAGCATCCTCTCTTAAAAAATTAACCCTTCTGCCGTAAAACAGGGAGGCAACTTTCGAGTACAGCCACAGGGCTCTGGAATTATCAATTCCGGTACAGGACTTAAGTCTGGGATATTTACCAGAAACATATCTTACCACTCTGCCATCCCCCGATCCTATGTCTATAAAACGATCCCCTTTACTCAGTTCTAAACATTCAACCGCAAACTTAATTGCCTTCCTTTCCAAGGGGACATAAGGAACATCGTTAAAAAAGGATAACCCAACAACAAAGGCATACCCGATGGCATAAACAGATATTGAATAGCCAAGAGCAACTATTATCCAATATACTATCTCCATTATTTACTCCTCTTAACAAGTTTACCGTTTTTTAGGTCATAGACATCATCAAACAGGTCCAGAAAATCTTCTTCCTGTGTAATGTAAATGAGTGAATGCAGGTTGCCTATATATGAAAGAAGTGACTGAAGGATTTTGCCTCTGGATTCCTCATCAATATGAAGAAATGGCTCATCCAGGATATATACATCACGGTCTCGATAGATTGCTCTGGCAATTGCAAGTCTCTGCCAATACCCCGGAGAGATCTCGCGTCCGCCTGAGAAATACTTGCCCAGAACCTGGTGCTCAAGTATACCTTCCTTCTCCATCATCTTATCAACCCCCGAAATACTTAATGCTTTATCGTAAAGCATTCTGTTTATACGCTTCCTATCTGAAGTGAGAGTTATATTCTCTTTCAAACTCAGATTATAATTAACAAATTCCTGAAACACTACACTCACTTTCTTCTTCAGCTCGCCTCTGGCAAGATCCTTAATAGAGATTCCTCCTATCATGTAATTCCCGTCAACAATTCTATAAAGGCCGCACAGTATCCTGACAAGAGAAGACTTCCCGGACCCGTCACTTCCGATAATTGCAACGTGTTTCCCTGCTTCAACCTTAAGGTTCACATCATTTAAAGCTTTTCTTCCAGAGTCCAGATATATATAGCTAAGGTCTTTGAGCTCTAGATCCGGTGTCTCAGCGTTTAATAGTCCTTCGCCGTGTATAACATCTCCAAAGCCTTTGTACTCAATATATTCAAAATATTTCTCTGCGTAATCAAGATACGTAGAAACACGAAGTATCGTTCCCACAAATTCCAAAAAGCTCTCATATGCCGTGACCGTGTAATCATAGAGAGCCTTAAAACTACCGATTGAGAATTTCAGGATGAGCGATATAACCAAGATAAATATGATAAACCCCGTAAGCAGAAGTCTTCCAATGATATTAAAAAGAGTAGTATCTATGTAGTAATGTTTTAAAAGTTCAATAAACCCATTCATAACTGCCCCTCCGTCTTTTTCGTATCTCTCTTTAAGATATCTCACCGAGTTGTCTACGCGTAACTCAGGAAAGAATGGGAGCCTGGTAATCAGGTTATCAAAATAACTGACCTTCTTCATCCTCTCTACTTCGGAATTATTGTAGTCATGTCGTTTCTTCCTATTCAAATGTCCTGCAAGATTCTCAGGAAGTACAAAGACTATAAGGAGTAATGCAGGCAATCCAAGTGAGCTGAAAAGAATAAACATGGCCGCAACACCTCGTATAAACCACTTAATACCATCGGAAAAGCCCTGGTAAGTAGCAAGAATGTTCTCATAAGAAAACTTAGGTACAAACTCCAAGAGGTCTCGAAACTCCTTTCTTTCAACATCTTCAAGGTTTGCTCTGGCAATACCCTCCAGCAGTGCACTCTGCATATGAAACTGCACCTTTTTAAAGATAGATTCGTAAAGGAAGTTCCTTAGACTATTTAAGGCCGATATTAACATCCATATACCTAGCCCTAATGTAAGATAGAAGAAAGAATCGGTAATAAAATAGGAAGCGAAAGTAAACTCGAAATGGTCAATTAACAACCTTGCTGTAGCATCGATAAACTGTCCTCCCACCTTGATACCGTACATTTCCAAGGCAATTACTATTATAAAAACAAAGTCCCTGGTTATTGCCTGTAAAGGAAATAGTCCGTATACAAGTTTAAGAATTTTAAAAAGTACACCCAGCTTTACCTTCTTTGTTATTTGCATATATCAGATATAATAGCATCTTCGAGAGGGAAAAAAGCAATAGTTAACTTATCGTGGGATTTTATATACTTCGTGGAGAAACAGTTACATTACTATATTATCATGGCTATTCAATCTCCGCTACAGTTAAAGGTATTAGGCCTCTAACAATCATGCTGAATGTCTAATCATAGCTCGATTTTTATCAATCTCAATATGACCAATTATCTATCTCTCTACTTATAGTGACCGCATGTTTATCCTACTCACTTGTATATCTCAACTAGTACCAAACTTATACTATTACGGCGACATTATCAGCCTATAATTTTCTAAGGAGCGTTTAAATGTTATTTTTAATTCTAAGAGATTCGGGCCTGAAAATTGTTTCTGCAACAGTAATGTTGTTATTTATTGCTGGATAAATTTTAACAATTTACATATGTTTGAACTCAACCAGACACTAATGGCAGTGATGACTAGCACGGCAGCAATTGCCGCAGGCTTAGCCTTTACACGAGATGTTGCTAGGGAGATGTATAAAAGAGATCACGGTGTATGCCAGGCGGATCATTGCATAGGTGAGTACATGGTCGGGCACCCACTTTCTTTTGATGAAGGATACACGGTTAATATGGCTCACTACCCGGCAAAACATAAGTCAGAACCGGATACTAATATAAAAAATGGCAGATGTTTATGTGTGGGATGTCATGTTGTAGAAGAGATCCAAAGAAAGAATCCCGGTGTAAAGGGGCTTTACGAATCATTCACGTTCAGGAATATACATTGGATAGCCGCAAACGGATACGACCTGAAGCCACCTTTTGAGTTCTTTCAAGATTGGGCAACTGCTAGTCACAGAGGCAGACAAGGACTCGCCCAAGCATACATAGAAAGATCCCAACAAATGGCTTCCCGAATGCAAATGTCACAATCTTTCGTTTATTCCTAATAGTTTCGTATATAATATAGCCCATGAGAGATAATCAGTATTTAATAGTTCTTCTTGAAGCTATATGGAATAGGTACTTTGCAGATGTTCCCAGGGTGAACAAAGTAAGTATCAGATTCGGCAAACATTCATACAGGCAGCTTGGAGCAATTAAATCCAAAAGAGGAGATGACAGTGAATCGAAGATTGTTCTTACGAGATTCTTTATGAGCCCCGAAATTCCTGAACACGTTTTAATATCAACCATTGCACACGAGATCGTTCACTATTCTCACGGTTTTAACTCACCACTTCCTAAGCTCTACAGTGATCCACATAGAGGTAACATAGTGGAAAAAGATCTCACAAAAAGAGGTTTGGAAAAAGAGCTAACTCTTTCAAAACAGTGGCTTAAAGAAAACTGGAGTATTATCGTGACTCCGAGACTTTCACAGAGAAGAAGACTTAGGCGTAGATTTTTAATATTTTCTTTTTAATCTTTTCCCAAACATTATCAATCTCAGCAACTTTTTTCTTCATCTCGTTTTTATCCCTCTTCGGTACAGTGAAAAACAGCTCCTCAATAAGCCCAAGGAGTTTAACTAAATCATCCTTCATTGATGTTAAATAAGAAATTAGATTCTATATAATACCAATCCGGTATCTACTACCATTTCTTGTATATGAAATACAAGGAAGTCGGACAGAAAATACGGGATTACAGGCAAAGAAAAGAGATGACTCAGCAGGAGCTTGCAGACAAAATAGGTGTAACTTGGGAGATGGTCTCAAGATACGAGAGAGGAAAGAGTTCTCCATTTTCCCGTATCAATGAGATTTCAGAGGCATTGAGTACAACCTCATCACAGCTGTTACAAAATGATAACAATGCAAGCGAGTATAAATACTATGAAGTTCCACTTTTCACTTCAATACCTAAATCACTCTCCTTTGAAAGTACACAAGCAACCTTCTTCTATACAGCACCCAAATGGATATATGAGTTGGGGACATATGTATTTGCCGTGGAAAGCAAAATTATAAAGAATAATACATTAGAATTAAGGGACGGAGGAATTGTATATGTGGCACAGAATAAACTTTCAGAATCAGGAATATACTTAGTTAAGGAAGGGAATGGATTTATTTTCTCAAATGCATCAATAGACTCCGTGGGACAAGTGGTTGCACAAGAGATAAAGTTTATTTAGCTAAAAATCCTTTACCGCTTACTCCTGAGAAAACTTTTAACCTTCCCTATTCCTACTTTACCGACGAGCCTGAGCATGGCAGGTATAACTGTTTCCTCCCTTATGATAGTTTTTCTTTCTCCTTCTGTAAAATGTCCCATCAACTCTTCCCAATGCTCAAAATACCATGTGAGATTTGCCTCAATTTTAAACCAAAAACTCTCTGCAGGTTCAAAGCCAAAAGAGACTTGTTCTCTATCACCATTTACAAAGAGTGGATTAGTTTGTCACACACGATTTCCCCTTACCTCTAGCCCTTCCCTAAAGGAGCTAGAGTATTCACTCAGTAACTGTTCATACTCTCCACCAGTGAGAGGGTCAACCAACAACCAAAGACAACACTTAAGTCCATTCATTGTAGGCACCGGGACTCTCGACAGGATGAACATATGGGCAGTTACCCCATCTGAATATATACGTGTAGAAAGATTGCCATCTTCATCGTTAAGACCTGCAACTTGTTGTAGTACCAAATCTGACATCAGTATTACATCATCCCACCCATATCAGGTGCCATTGGGTTTGCACTCTCCTTTGTTTCCTCAGGTAGATCTGCAACCACAGCCTCTGTTGTAATTAACATTGTTCCAACAGATGCACCGTTAACAAGAGCGAGCCTTGTAACCTTAACAGGATCTATGATACCGGCTTCAATCATATCGGTATACTCATCCTTCTTAGCGTCATATCCCTTTTTCTCTGTACACTGAGCAGCTACAACAGCTCCATCCTGTCCCGCATTCTGAGCAATGAGCTTAAGAGGCGTGCTTAACACCTTTTCAAGAATAGCAACACCAATTTTCTCATCCTGATCGTCTACTTTAAGATTCTTCAAAGCGGATGCAGAATTATGCAAAGCTAAACCGCCTCCGGCAACGACACCCTCTTCAAGTGCTGCTCTGGTTGCATTTACAGCGTCTTCAACTCTTTGCTTCTTCTCTTTGGCCTCAACCTCTGAGGCAGCTCCGACCTTAATAATTGCAACTCCTCCTGAGAGCTTAGCAAGTCTCTCCTGAAGCTTCTCTTTATCGTAATCAGATGTTGTATTATCAATCTGGGCTTTTATCTCGTCCATTCTTCCGTCTACAGCTTTTTTATCTCCCTTTCCTTCAATCACAATCGTATTCTCCTTTGATACAATGACTTTCTTGGCTGAACCAAGATCTGTAATACTTACTGAGTCCAGAGTTCTACCAACTTCCTCTGATACATATGTACCGCCTGTGAGAACGGCAAGATCCTGAAGCATCTCCTTCCTTCTGTCTCCAAACCCCGGAGCTTTAACTGCAACAACATTTAAAGTTCCTCTGAGCTTGTTAACAACAAGGGTTGCAAGAGCCTGATTCTCTATCTCATCTGCAATTATTACAAGAGGCCTGTCAGCCGCCTGAAGAACCTTCTCAGCAATTGCCTGGATATCCTGAAGGCTGGAAAGTTTCTTATCTGTTATGAAGATATATGGATTATCCATTACTGACTCCAGTGAATCTGAGTTGGTTACAAAGTATGCACTTACATAACCTCTATCAAATTGATAACCTTGAGTATACTCAATCTCATCCTCAAAACCCCTGGCTTCCTCAATAGTGATAACTCCGTCTTTTCCAGTCTTATCAAACACCTCTGCAATCATACTACCCAAAGCAGAATCGTTGTTTGCAGATATTGTTGCTACGTTAGCAATCTCTTCTTTGGTTGAGATCTGCTTGGCACTCTTTTTAAGATGGTCAACAACCGCGTCAACACCCTTATCAATTCCCCTCTTAATTGCAATCGGATTGCCCCCAGCTGCTACATTTCTCAAACCTCTCTCAACAATATCCTGAGCAAGGACTGTAGCAGTCGTTGTACCGTCTCCCGCAAGCTTGTTGGTATTCTCTGCGGCACTCTTAATCATCTGAGCACCGAGATTCATAAACGGATCAGCAAGTTCAATTTCATTAGCTACTGTAACACCGTCCTTGGTTACAACCTGCGTACCGTATTTCTTTGCTAAAGCCACATTTCGACCTTTGGGTCCAAGCGTAACTTTAACAGCATTTGCAAGCATATCAACACCTGCTTTCAATTTCTTCCTTGCCTCCTCATCATAAATTATCTGTTTTGCCATTGTATTTTGTCTAACAAGTTATATATATTTTGGCTATTTAACTATTGCAAGAATATCTTCTTCTTCAAGAACAAGGTACTTTGTACCGTCAATTTCTATTTCCTCCGGAGAGTATTTTTTGAAATATACTTTGTCTCCTACTTTAACCGTGAATTTAAACTCTTTATCATTTACCATTCCCAAAGCCGCAACAGTTCCGGATGCAGGCTTCTTATCTTCGTTCGCACTAGGCGGAACGATCAAGCCTCCCGATGTTTTCTCCTCAACTACATCTGCGGTTACAACAACGCGTTTTCCAATGGGCTGTAATACTGCTTTATTTGCCATTCTAATATGTTTTACAATTTATTTATTAGCAATTAAAAAGATAGACTGCTAGATTCTATTAGACGTGAAGTTGCTTGTCAATACCTACTTTTCCCCTTTTATCACGATATTCTCTTTATCAAGCTCTATGTTTTTAAGAGTTCTTCCTGTAAAGTCCTTTTGTGTTAAAAGAACCATAGCATCCTTAATACCGCTGTTTATATCGTTGATAAGGCCGTCTCCTCCCCAGTCTTTCACGGAAAAATCCCCTATCTTAAAATCCGTTATATACAAGTCTGTACTTTCTACACTATCTTTATTTAAATCAAAGTAGAACCAGAGAGAGGTCACCCCTTTGATATCAGCCTTAAAGTATATATTCCAGAACCCATCCCTTGTTTCTACATAGGCCTTTTTTATTTTAATTCTCGAAGGGATATTTTCATTAATATTTACGCCCATAAGATTAATAAAGGAAGAGGCTTTAATTTCAATAAAGTCGGTTTTCTTTGTGCTTTTCTTAAACTTTTCTATTGCAGTCTCAACATCTTTTAAATCATCTTTATTTACCTTAATAAAGTCAGTGGAGAGATGCTCGTTTTCAAATTTACTCTCCCATGAGTTATAACTGCCTTTGAATACAAAAAAGAGTACCAGGGAAAGAATCAGTATTGAAATGACGAACGATATTGGAAGGGCTATCACAAAAAAGCTGAGCCCCAGCCTTTTACTCTTTTTACGTGTTCTATTTTTTTGATTCATCTCTGCCCATCCTAAAAACTGATTTGATTGTGCTTATCATTGGGGCAGCAATTGTAATAAACTTCTGTGTAATTATATCAAGTTCAGAGATTTTAAGAACCTTTGCCCCGACAACATACACAAGTCCTCCGTAAACAGAAGTTATAAGGGTAACGCCTATAATTGACAAAGTTCTTGTCGTATCCAAACTGAAGTCTGTAAGCTTGAAAACATAATACATTGTTACAGTCATTAATACTGTATTAAGAAGCATCTTAAATACCGGTCTGTAAGTATATTTCCAGCTGAACACTTTAATCTTCTTCTGAAGAAGCCATCCCGCAACAAACATCTCCGCCGCAAAGGACAAGCTCAATGCAAGACCCAGTCCTCCTACAGAAGCATCTGAAAGATTCCTTGTCTGCATCCACCTGAATGTATCCTGAAGAAAGGACCATAAAACCTGCATCAGCGTTTTTCCGTCAATATAGGTTAACTGAGAAACAATCTGTGCGAGTATCGGCCTCCAGTCCCAGTAGTGGCTGAAGAAGTTGGTAAGGTAGTATCCGCAAAGGATATTAACAACTATGGAAACAAAGGTGGCAATTAACGGTAATCTCGTTTCGTGGATAGCATAGAAAGCCCTGAGAATAATTGCAACAACGGACTGAGCAACAATCGAAATAGCAAGAAGAGCCAGACACCAGGAGGTAATAATTGTTGCCCACCAGTCGAAAGCTCCGACTCCGTAAGCGAGTCTAACTAAGGGCAACCTCAAAACAAGAATCATCGCTGAGATGGGAAGAATTACAAAGAGGGTTTGTTTTAAAGCCCCGTTGAAAGTTCTCATAAAGGCTTTCTTTTGACCCTTTGCATGTTCCTCAGAAAGCTTAGGAAGTACAACCTGTGATATTGCACCTGTAAAGATTTGAACCGGGAAAAGATGCAGGCTCAGCGCAAACTTATACGCACTAAGGGCACCTGCGGAAAGAGTAAAGCTGATAATAGTATTAACAATTACATTGACCTGCTCTCCAAGCAATCCGATGATTCTTGGCAGAGCCAGTTTAAATACGACGAGGATCTCTTTAGAAAAGAGGTGTGAGACAAATTTGGCAAATTTAGCAGTCCATTTCTCCGGAACAGACTTGTATATACGGGCAAACTCAGGAATCTGAATAACCAGGTGGAATGCCGACGCTATAACAACAGACCACGCAATTCCGTAAATACCCAATTTCGAAAACTTTACTAAGATAAGCGAGCCTATGATCATTCCCAGGTTATAAAGAAGTGGAGCTAGGGTTGCAGTAAAGAATCTCCTGTGTGCCTGAAGATAGGCACTTATAAGACTGCTAGCTCCCAGAAGAATTGGGGATATTAACATTATTCTCATTAAGTTAGAGAATAACCTGACATTCTCTAGGCTAATTCCGTCACTTGTTCCTAAAAACTTATGAAGGCTGTCCGAACTTATAAGCAACTCACCTACCTGATTGGAAAAAGCAAAAAGGGATACGGAAATAACAATAAAGAACAACGTGTAAACAAGTGTAAGTCTCTTGAATACATCCTTAAGCTTGCTCTCATCTGTGTGCAGGAGGTTAGTAAAAACAGGGATAATAGCGGCATTAATGGCTCCAGCCACAAGGACATTAAATATTGTATCCGGTATTGTAAAAGCTGCCCAAAAGATATCAAGTTCTCTGGAGACACCGAAAAGCTCCGCAATAATACGAACTTTAACAAACCCTAATACCTTGATGATTAAAAGGAGAATTGTAATAGCACCAACCGAGTTAACTACGTTGTATAAAGTTTTTAAGATTCCTCTATTTATGCGCATTTATCAAAAGGTATTATAAGACAAAGTAAGGTATAAGGCTATTTAATATACATTTAATTCCTACCTGAGACAATAGGAATATGGAAGCGGATATTTTCAACTTCAAGTTCTGTCTGGGATGCCTAAAGCATGGCAGGTGGATATGCGATCAGTGTGGCAGGCACTTCATCCCGCAGCTCCCGATGTGTTATTCATGCCGAACAGTCTCCGGAGGATATATAACACATGTTAAATGTATAAACAAGAGAGAGTATTTGACCTCGTTAATGGTGTGTTTTGAATATAATCGAGTAATCAAGAGATATGTGAAGTATATAAAGTTCAAACATTCAACAGTACTACTGAACGAGATCCTTATTATCGCACTGCCTCATATTCTCACTTATATAAGAAATACACAGCACTTTACACGGAATGCAAAAGAGTGTCTTCTTGTACCAGTACCTCTATACTGGCTAAGGTATTTAAATAGAGGGTTTAACCAGTCACGAATAATCGCCGAAGCCATTTCAAAGGAGACCGGTATAGATATAAATAACCGATGTTTAAAGAAAATTAGAAATAATAGACCGCAATCTGAAGTTAAACATAAGAATAGGGTAAGAAACACTCTCGGGGCATTCAGGTTTAACAGCAAATATATCAGCGAAGAGGTTAAGCACATAATCCTAGTTGATGATATTGTAACAACCGGTGCGACTTTAGAAGAATGTACTAAGGAAATAAAGGCTGTACGGGAGGATATTCAGATTCATGCCATTGCACTATTTAGACCTAAACCCAAGGTCATCAGAAAGAAACTTCTTCCAGTCACGAATATGCATAAAATCAATCCCTAGCTCCCCTGCTGCAACTCCCTCATGGGCAACATTATCTCCTACAATCAAGATAGAGCTCTTTTCTAAATTATATTTCCCAATCAACCTTCCTATCATATCTTTCTTATTCCCTCTCTCTATAATCATATCTTTAAAATACTTAACCATTTCATGCTTCTCAATCAATTTTTTCCTTTTTTCAGGTTCATTGGCAAAGCTTACCAGAAAATTAGTCGTCTCCTTTCCGTGCATCTCAAAATATTCTTTTACCCAGTCATAAAGAGACCTCTCTTTTCTCGAATATAATGTCCAAAGCCAATCCCATATTATTACATTGTAGTTCTTCCCCCTTACCTTCATTTATTTCCTCCAATTTAAATTATGTTATACTTTTCAATCCTAACCTAACACACAGTATACTCATGATTTTGTCAGATAAATCAATCAAAAACAAGCTGAAGACAAAAGAAATTGTCATTGAACCTTTCAACGAGGATTTTTTACAACCCTCTTCGTACGATCTTCACCTTGGTAATGAGTTCATGGTTTTTAACACTGAAAAACACTCTATAATAGACGTAAAAGAGCCTGTAGACGACCTCATGAAGAAGATAATTCTTGAACAAAACGGCGATATAACTCTTGAGCCGGGAGGATTTCTGCTCGCTCATGTAAAGGAGATAATTGGAGTGGACGATAAACATGTTGGAGTTCTGGAAGGGAAAAGTTCTCTCGCAAGACTCGGTCTGATAATCCACGCTACTGCCGGTTTTCTTGATCCTGGGAATTGTTTAAGAATGACTCTGGAAATGGTTAATCTATCCCCTCTTCCTATAAAACTTTATGTAGGTATGAAGATTGCACAAATGGCTTTTGAAGAGGTTGATCAAAAAGTTTCCAGACCTTACGGACATAAATCCCTGGGAAGCAAATATTACAAAGATAGCAGTGTAACACAAAGTATGTACTACCAGAATTTCAACAAAGATATAACTAAACCCAAAATATAGTTATGAATCTGCATCCAAGAAACTTCTACAACCCGGTTAAACAGAAGCAGAGAAGGTATGACAAAATTGTAAGTCTGTTGAGACTAAAACCGACAGATACCGTTCTTAATGTCGGGTGCGGAGAAGGATTAACATTTGAAACCTTCAATAATACTAACCCTATTACCGGTGTAGATCTTTTCAAAGAAGGCAAAATTCATAGAAAAGATTTTAAATATGTTCAGATTACCGGAAAGGGAGAGTTACCATTCAAGGATAAGGAGTTTGATGCAGTTGTTTGTATCGGGGTTTTAGAGCATGTAAAGCCATTCGAAGCTCTTCAAAAAACATGCAATGAGATAGAGCGGGTCGGGAAGAAATTTCTAATTCTTGTCCCGGATTATAATACTCTAATTGAACCGCACTATGCATTTCCTTTCTTCCAGCATCTGCCTATTCCGATTCAGAAGTGGCTACATAAAATGCTAAACCTGAGATTGGAGCTGGATAAAAGAAGAGAGAATCCGTACGAAGAGATTAACTACTACCCTACAAAGAAATGGTTAGGACTTTTCAAAGAAGCAAAATATACAATACACAAACATATCGGAATATTGATAACTAATCTAATTATCTGGAAGAGTTAGTCCTGAGAACTCTTCTGCGTTTGATCTTCAATCTTATCACCGTTCTCTGCACTCTTATCACTCTGTTCTGTCTCCTTAGGTAACTGTGGTGTTATCTCTGTAAGTTTCTTCACAACATACTTATATAGTTCTGAATCGTTCTCTCCATACTTATCCATGATCTCTTTAGCCTTATTAAAGTATCTATCAGCCTGCTTATAATCTTTATCATTCAAAGAAAGCTCTCCTGCCAAAACATTTGATGGTATATGTTCGGGATTAATGGTAAAGACCTGATTTAACGTCCTCAAGGCAGAATCATTATCGTTATTTATCACATATAGTTGAGCAGCATTATAATACAGTTCGTAGTTAAGAGGATTCAATGAGGCCGCCTGCTGCATTGTAGAAAGGGCTGTTTTACTGTAAGACTTGAGTCCCAACCCGACAAGCTTTGAATATACATTAGCTCTTGTCCCCCAGTTAGAATATACCCGTGGTGCAATATCAGTGGACAGCTTGGATTCTTCAACGGCAATTTCAACATATGTCGTAATATCTTCGAATATCATTTTTTTCTCGGATTCGATATCCGTCTTATTGTATTTTTGCGCAAGGAGTTCAACATACTGGGTGATAATTAGACTTGCTCTACGATGAAATACTTCATTTTTGGGAGCCTGATTTATTGCTTCTCCATAAAGGTTAGAAGCTTTCACGATCAAACTCTCTTTATCTTCTTCACTCAGCTTATCCTTATCATTTAACACCCTTCCTTCAGACGTTATCCTCTCAGCTTCAAGAACCTTAAAACCTGCAGATAAGTACTTAAAACTCTGTGTATACAACCAAAGAATGGGAAGAGCAACTATAATTACGGCGACCAATGCAGTATTATTTAGTCCTTCTTTAGGCCTATGTACAAACATACCCAGGCTGAACACAAACATTTCTCCTTTCTCTTCCTTTTTTATATGCCTAAGTATTACGGATAGTGTTATACAGAAGAAAAGAAGCAGATATACAAAGAATGAGTAGTAGATGAAAATAGAGGAGATAATTATATACAGAGAAAGGAGGTCAAGCATTAGTGCAAAGAAATCCTCAGCTTCTAGATATTCTCTCTCTTTCCAATCCTGAATAAGGTGCAGAAACATCTTCACTGCAAGGTATGCAAACGCAAGCAAACCAACTATACCCAAAGATATGAAGACATTTAGAACCTGATTACTCGGGAATGTGAAATTAGTATTATTAAGAACCAATATCTCATCTGTTAAGGGCCTGTAGAGGTTGTATGCAATTGAAAAAGTGTCTTGACCATAACCTACAATTCCGTTCCAGAAAGATTCGCTCACTGCATTTGTTCCTATTTTCCAGCTGACTTCCGGAGCGATTGTAACCTGTGTAATTAGGTTTGATGAGTCTCTAATCGCTAAATCCTTGAATTGAGGGATACGCAGGACAAGAAAACCTACAATCAAAGTTACCAGTGTTACAATCATCGTTATAACGAAGACCTTATTTAACGGCTTTCTTCTGAAAAAAGGCATTACTAATAACGCTCCCATTACTGCGATCAGCAATATTACCTGTTCATATCCCTGAACAATTGAATAGAGCAGCAGGGCTGTAAGATTTACAAGAAAGGTCACAATTGTAGTAATAACCAATGCCAGATTGTATTTCCTAAAGGCATAGATCAGAAGACCCGTTGAAAATAGTATACCGGTACTAAATATAATCAGAGAGATTCGAGCCGAGCTATAAAGAGGCAGACCCGTTGTAAACAGCTCTTTAAAGGCAGGGATAAAACTTAGCGGGTTCATACCCCAGAACGAAAATATACTAATAATAGAGCCTAGTGTTATCCCTATGAGCAGAAACATTAAAGCATATATGATTCCCTCTATTCCTCGAATAAAGTTTCTAGCCGAATATGTGAAAACAAAAAGAGTTAGAAGTCCTATCAAGCCATCTCCCAGCCTTGAATCAAACCCCATAAAGCTGGTTACCGGAGATTTAGAAAATACTGTAGAGACGGAGAATGCAATCATTAGAAACATGATTGCAGTATCTATTTTCCCCTTTGGATAGCTTATTGAGCCGCTTAATATTACCTTAACAAATTCCAGAGCGAGAATAGGGATAGCGAATAGAGAAAGAACTAGAGACATAGAATACTCTGTTAAATCCCATGGAAAAGGAATAATACTTAGAGGGACAACAACAAGAGCCAATAGGAACAATATCCGCTGGATAGTTTCAATCGTATTATTAAAGTTTCGATTTTGCATACTACAAGGGGCAGTTACATATAATCACTATTACGATTGATAGTATCATAAATATTTTGGTTGTACAAAACAATTCAGGGAGTTGCCCCCCTGAATTGCGCCGTTTCCTTAAGGGTTACTCTACTACGTCTCCTTCCTTAACTTCCTCTTCCTTTTTCTCCTCTTTTTTGTCATCCTTCTTCTCTTCTTCCGGCTTTTGAGCCTTTGCAGCCTCCTCATACATCTTCTTCCCAATTTCCTGAAGTTTTTCAGAGAGCTTGGTAGTGGCTTCTTTTACCTTTTCTTTATCAAAGTCATCCTTAGAGATCATTTCTTTAAGCTCACTAATCATTTTCTCAATCTCTTCCTTCATAGAAGCTTCAACCTTATCTGCACTATCCTTCAGAAGCTTCTCAGCACTAAAGCATAGCGTATCAGCTTCATTCTTAGTCTCTGCCCTTTCCTTCTTATCCTTATCTTCTTTGGCATGCTCTTCCGCTTCTTTAACCATTCTCTCCACTTCAGCATCTGAAAGGCCTGTTGATGCGGTAATAGTAATCTTTTGCTCTTTATTAGTCGCCTTATCTACAGCCTTTACATTTAAAATACCGTTAGCATCAATTGAGAAAGTAACTTCAATCTGAGGAACTCCTCGTGGTGCTGGTGGAATACCCTCAAGAGTAAATCTTCCAAGTGTTTTGTTGTCTCCCGCCATCTCTCTCTCACCCTGAAGGATATGAATCTCGACTCCCGGCTGATTATCAGACGCGGTTGAAAACACCTGCTTCTTTTCAACAGGAATTGTTGTGTTGCGATCAATAAGCTTAGTCATAACTCCTCCGAGAGTTTCAAGACCAAGTGATAAAGGAGTTACATCAAGAAGAGTTATATCTTTAACATCTCCTCCGAGCACACCCGCCTGAATTGCTGCACCAACAGCGACTACTTCATCCGGGTTAACCCCTTTATTAGGCTCCTTACCAAAAATCTCTTTAACCTTCTTGATAACCGCAGGCATTCTGGTCATACCTCCTACCAGAAGAACTTCATTAATATCTTCAAACTTGAGTTTTGCATCGCTTACAGCCTTCTTACACGGACCCTCTGTCTTTTCTATAAGATCAGAGACTAATTTCTCCAAGTCTGCTCTTGTGAATGTCTTTCTTAAATGTCTTGGACCTTTTGAATCCGCTGTAATATAAGGGATGTTAATTTCAGTACTTTCGGAAGAAGAAAGCTCAATTTTTGCTTTCTCCCCAGCTTCTTTTAATCTCTGAAGAGCTGTTCTATCCGCCTTAAGATCAATTCCATCTGTATTCTTAAAATCATCGACAAGATACTGGATAATCTTCTCATCGAAATCATCACCCCCAAGATGAGTATCACCATTTGTGGAGAGAACTTCAAAGACCCCGTCTCCTATTTCAAGTATCGAGATATCAAATGTACCTCCTCCAAGATCAAATACAGCAACAGTTTCATCTTTTTTATTATCCAAACCGTATGCAAGTGCTGCGGCAGTAGGTTCATTTACAATTCTCTTTACATCAAAACCTGCAATCTTTCCCGCATCTTTAGTTGCCTGTCTCTGAGAATCATCAAAATACGCAGGAACCGTGATAACAGCTTCTTTAACTTCTTCCCCCAAGTATGCTTCTGCATCTTTCTTCATCTTTGCAAGAATCTTCGCAGATATCTCCTGAGGAGAGTACCACTTGCCTCCCATCTTAACTTCAACACCACCGCTGCTAGACTCCTTCATTTCGAAAGGAAGAACATCTTTATCTTTCTTAATCTCCGGATCACTCCATTTTCGACCTATCAATCTCTTTACTGAATATATAGTACCGGTTGGGTTGATTACCGACTGATTTTTTGCCGGTGTCCCGACAAGAATTTCACCTTTATCATCCTCTGCGACTACTGACGGAGTTAATCTCCCCCCTTGTGCATTAGCAAGTACCGTCGGTTTTCCACCTGACATTACTGCTACTACTGAGTTAGTTGTACCCAGGTCAATTCCTAATATTTTTCCCATTGTTGTTTAATAATAATTTAGTTATTTTTAGGTTGACTAATTACGACCCTTGCAGGCCTAACTATAATATCGCCCAACACAAAACCCGGTTGAACGATGTCATAGATCATTCCAGCTTCTCCTTCAGGCACTGTAGCTAATGCCTCGTGCATATTTGAATCATACTTATCACCCTTTTTCACATCCATTTTTGTGATATTAAACTGGGCAACTGCTTTCTCAATATCAAAAAGAGTTGCTTTTATACCTTCAATCCATTTCTTTGCCTCATCATTGAGATCGAGTTTTTCAGAGTTCACCAGTGCAAAGTTAATATCATCAAGACTATTTAAAAGTGCTCTGGCAATACTTATCTTGGTTTGTAAAGATCTCAGCTCGACTCTCTTTTCAATGTCTCTCTCAAGATTGCTATAATCGGCAAGCGCCTTTTTAAGCTGGTTTTGCATAACAAGTTTTTCATCCTCAACCCGGTCTATTGTCCCGGCCAAGGCTTTAAGGTCCTTCTCCAGTTCCTGAACCTTTTTCTCGAAATCCTGTACTTTATCTTGTTTCATCTGCTTCTGTCTCTTCATACTTAATTAAAATTGAACTAATTCCATCCCTTAAGAGAATTCTCTACGGAATCCCTGATCACAGAGAGTGTCGACATTACGTTAGAATAGTCGAGACGCCTTGACCCGATAATTCCCATATGCCCCGCCCTTCCTTTTAAAAGTCCAACCTTGGTAAAAGCGATTGAACAGTTCTCAAGGTCTTTTATTCCTGTCTCGGCTCCAATCAGGAGTGATACGTCCATGGTGTCGTACTTCGAAAAGATCTTTCTTAAAATATCCTTATCCTCAAGGACATCTAATACTCTTTGAAGTATCTCTACATTCCTTAGCTCTTCATAATGCATAAGTGAAGAGACCCCGTAATATCTTCTATCATCGTCGGAGAGGAAGAAGGCGGCACTATCACACTTCCTTACTAACATATCAAGAATTTCTTTAATAAGCTGATCTTGAGAAAATCTCACCTTAAATATCCCCTGCCTAATCTCAACTTCGTCAACCGCTGACATCCTTCTTTTTTCAGCTATTTCTTTTACATAGAGTCTAATTGCCTGATCTGTCGGAAACCTTCCGGAAGATATGTGACTCTTTTCAAGGAGACCTTCTTCCATGAGTCTGACCATTTCACTTCGAATAGTAGCCGAACTGACTCCAAGATTATGTCGCTTCATTAGAGCAACTGATCCTATCTCATCAGCATTACTCATAAATTCCTCTATGATTGCCATAAGGATATTTTTTTGTCTTTCTGATATTGGCATTTAGCACTCCACTTATTTAATTGCTAGATAGTATCACCTCAGTGAAAGAGAGTCAAGATTTGAATAGAAAGGCACAAAGAGGGTATAATCATGCGATATTACTCTTATTATTATGGACAAAGAAACCGCATTCACTACAACATGGCCATGGTGGAGAAAGGATCATAAGGTAACTATGTTAGTTCTTTCTAATCACGAAATGGGAAAGAAAGACGCAGACTTTTGGTATATAGCTATAAACACTCCGGATAACGAGCTACTCTTCCCACTTTTTGAAGCAAAAGAAGGGACAGAAGAGATGGCGAAACAAGTCCATATGGCTGCCGTTACAATTGTAAAAGGGACAAACGACTCCCTATTGATCATGGACAGGATAAATGCAAAAGTCGAAGAAATTACTAAAGAAGGAAGAGAGGGAAGACTTCCAATTTATTAACGATTTCGTATAATTTTGCACAAAAGTGTTATTCCTAACACGAGTATTAATGAGGACACCAAGACCAATATTTTTCATATTCTAATAGACAAGATCAATAGGTATGATTATACAGAATTAGCCATATTTTTAGTAGACAAATAGACCTAATTCTGCTAAACTCACTCACTGAATATGGAAAAGATTGTATTAAATAAAAGAGAAATTACAGGCGGAAAAGTAGCACATCTTCTTAAGCAGGGAATTGTAGCTGCAGTCGTATACAATGAGAAAGCAGAGTCATTCAATGTACAGATTACAGTAAAGGAAGCTAACTGGTTAGCAGCACATGCAACATCAACAACAATTCTTGATGCAGAACTGGACGGGAAAAAGATTAAAACCGTGGTTAAAGACTTCGACTTTAATCCCATTACAGATGAAGTTAGACATGTATCATTCTTCCAGATTGATGAAAATAAGGAGATGATATTTACAATACCATTCAAGCTTACTGGTATATCTCCTGCCGTTAAAAATAATCTTGGTATCCTTGTTAAGGCCTTACCAGCAGTAGATGTTAAGTGTAAACTTGCAGATCTAGTATCAGAGATTGAAATTGATATATCAAATCTAGAACATCCGGGACAAACAATATCCATGAATGACATTGCCCTACCAAAGGGTATGACACTACCAAACGACGAGCACGCAATGAGTGCAATCGTAACAATTACGCAACTTCAGAAACTTGAGGAAGAGCTTCCAACTGCAACTCCTGCTGAAGGAGAGGAAGGTGCAGAAGCACCAGCAGAGGGTGAAGCGACAGGAGGAGAGACTACAGATAAAACTGAATAAGCATATGCTATCAGTAATCATAACTTCATATAAAGAGCCGGGGACAATAGGCAAGGTTATTGAATCAATAGCCAAGTCTTCGTATTCCGGAATTCCAAAAGACTTTGAACTAATTCAGATTTCACCAGACAAAGAAACATTGCATGCAGGTTTAAAGGCCACAAAATCGCTCAGACTGGGTAAGAAGTTTAGACAGCTAATTGATCCACACAGAGGAAAACCCTATGCACTAAATTTCGCATTCAAAGAAGCGAAAGGAGACATCCTAATACTCACAGATGGAGAAGTCTTCTTTCAAAAAAACTCTGTAAAGCATCTTCTAAAACCGTATGAAAACGAAAAAATCGGAGGAGTCTCAGGAATGCCGGTGTCATCTAATAAACGAAATAGTTTTTACGGATATATGAGCCACTTGCTAGTAGATTCTGCTCATCATAGAAGAACACGCGTCCTGGATAAAGTTAAAGATTATTATATCTCTGGGAAAGGATTTTTCCCTATGAGCGGATATATATTATCAATAAAGAAGGGATTGATTAAAAAGTTACAACAAGATTTACTCACTGAGGATGCTTATATGTCCTATGAGATACGAAGGAAGGGATTTGAAATAGCATATGCCCCGAAAGCAAAAGTCACTGTGAAATATCCTACCACTTTTAAAGACTATTATACTCAAAAACTAAGGTCCATAGGAGGATTTATACAGTTAAAACAGCTTGGAATCTTTGAAAAAGACAAGCAGAGCAGAAGCTTTTGGATTGAACTACCATATGCATTTTTTGTGCTTATCTATCCAAAAAATATAAAAGAGCTTTTCTGGTCACTTCTTATGTTTCCCGTACGGCTTGTTACCTGGATAGGTATCTTTATTGAGAGAATCATTCTAAGAAAAGGCGTCCCAAAAACCGGGTGGAAAAGAATTGAGAGCACAAAATAATACTAGCGAGAAGCTATTCTACGTGGCAGAGATACCTATTTCAACTTATTTACTATTTGAAATACCCTAACAGAATAACTCCAAGAGTTGTAATGAGGATACCTATATACTTCTGAAAAGTCAGTTTCTCTCTGAACAGGAAATATGAGATTATTGCTGTAATTATCGGAGAGCAGCTAGAAATGGGATTTAAAATATTGGGATTTCCAAAGTTCAAAGCTATTGTAAAGGAAAGCCCCCCTAAACATCCAAAAAGTCCAGTTAGAAAAATCCCTTTGCTTTTAATCATGTTCAATGTTATTTCTCTAATCGATTCCTTCTCCCTGTAGATCATATATAAAGCTGCAAATATTATAAGGCTTAGGGTGTAAAACATCTGAACATTATAAGGGCCTATGAGTTTAATCGGGTAAGAGAAAAATCCTACAGCTATGCCAAAAAGAGCTGTGGAGATCAAAGCATTGACTGCAGCTTTTTCGATCTTTCCCCTGCTCTTTAGCTTTTTAAAGTCCACCGTTAAAAGAACAACCCCAGTTATAATCATAACTATCCACAAGATACTCAAATACCCAAGTGCATATTTAAGTATAAAAACTCCTATTATTGTTATTAAGACCAATCGGCTAACTGCGATTGCTGCCGTTATACTTGGGTTACCCAAATCAATAGCTTTGTAGTAGAAAACAAACGCAAAGAAAGAAATCGCAGCAAGGATCACTGTGATAATGACTGGCCATAGCTCTAAATCCTGTCTGAAAAAATAAGCAAGAATCAAAGAGATAAAAAATCCAATCAGGCTCCTGGCCATAAGAAGACTCGCCTTGTTATTCTTCTGGACATTGAGTTTGATAAAAACATTTTCAAAACCGAAGAAAAAGGACGCCCCTAAAGCCAGTAGGATTGGATACATGGGATTACCATCTAAAGTGTGCAAATGCTTTGTTGGCTTCCGCCATTTTCTCAACATCTGCTCTCTTCTTCATTGCGTCTCCTTCTCCATTAAAAGCAGCAACTAATTCTGCTTCAAGGAGTTTATCAAATGGTTGACCGCCCTTCTTTCTTGCATAATCAACAATCCATCTGATAGCCAATGTTTCCTGTCGTGCAGTAGAAACTGGCACCGGGACTGCATAGTTTGCACCACCTACTCTTCTACTTCGGACCTCTAGAGTTGGCTTTACTTTAGCAACAACCTCTTCAAGGAACTTATCAGACTCTAGTTTGAACTTCTTAGATGCATTATCGAGAGCTGAATATACAAGAGCTTGTGCAGTACTCTTTTTCCCGTGCTGCATGACTTTGCTTATTAATCTGGCAACAAGAGGACTGTTAAATTTAACATCTCTCTGCTGTTCTTTTCTTTTTGCTTGCTTACCTCTCATAACTAATACTTAATAAATATAAACTTACTCTACTTTTGCTTTTTCTTTCTTAGCACCGTACTTGGACCTTGCCTTCTTTCTTCCTTTTACACCCTGTGTATCATACTTCCCTCTTACAACAATATATTTTACACCCGGAAGGTCTCTCTTTCTTCCTGCTCTGACAAGAACAACTGAGTGCTCCTGAAGGTTGTGACCTTCCCCTGGAATATAAGCGGTTATTTCCATTCCATTAGAAAGTCTAACCTTAGCAACTTTTCGCAAAGCTGAGTTAGGCTTCTTAGGTGTCATGGTCTTTACCTGCAAACACACTCCTCTTTTAAAAGGATTGTCTGCTTTCTTATACCTTTTCTTAAGAGTATTAAAGTTTGTTCCCAAAGCTTTGAATCTCTTCTTATCAGGCTTAGATCTTCTAGGTTTTCTTATTAACTGATTTATCGTCGGCATGACTGGTATTATACTACAATATTAACTAAATATTAACCTCCTCTAACTTGGTTTTATCCTCTATCCTCGCGGTCTCACCGGATGGAATTGGTTTACCAATTATTACACTCTCCTTCATACCTCTTATATAGTCTATCTTCCCTAAGATACTGGCATCGGTTAGTACCTTCACCTGCTGTTCGAATGACATAGCAGATAAGAAGCTTTCTGTATAAAGAGCTGAGGCTTTGATTCCCATTAGTTTTGGAAGTATTAATGCTTTATTCCTACCCTCTGCAACCAACATTTCGTTCTTAACATCTCCTACAAACCTGTTTACAAGTGCTCCTACAAGATAGCTGGAATCTCCAGATTCTCTCACTCTTCCAAGCCTTGCCATCTGTCGCAGAATTACCTCGATATGAACATCAGAGATAGATACTCCCTGCTCATTAAATACCTTCTGTACTCCATCCAGTATATACTTCTGAGCTGTCATTATCTTTGTTGTCATAGCTAACTTCTTAGGATCAAGAGATCCTTCAGTAACCTGCTGTCCTGCATAAACTTCATCTCCATCGTTAATTACTAATGCCTGTCCAGGAAGAATGCTTAGAGTTTCCTCTGCTTTCTTCTCTCCTTGAAGCTTAAGAAGTCCGCCTTCTATTGTAACGTCTCCTGCAAATGGCGCCTGTCTTTCTGCTCCTTCATGATCAAGATACATTACCTCACCATTCTTTACCTTTGACTCATGACTCACATTGATCTTCTTAGCATCTGAAACAATGTAGAATCTAGTTAACGTTCTCTTACCCTTGATTGTTACTGTTGCCGATCCATCTTCCTGAGTCTCAATTTTAGCAACACCGTCAACTGTTGACATCTCTGCCTCATTCTTAGGTGTCCTGGCTTCGAATAGCTCCTCAATTCTAGGCAATCCCTGTGTAATGTCAGTTCTCTGTACACCACCTTTATGGAATGTCTGCATAGTCATCTGAGTACCCGGTTCACCGAGTGATTGTGCCGCAATAACACCAACAGCTTTACCCATCTCAATAACTTTATTCTGTTCAAGATCAAACCCGTAACATTTCTGACATACTCCAAGAGGTGTCTTACATGTTATAGGTGTCCTCACAACAACATTATCAATACCTGCTTTGTCAATTTCCTGGGCAAGCTCTCTGCTGATTGCCTCATTCTTTGGAACAATGATATTTCCTTTTTCATCCTTAACTTCCTCAGCAGTATACCTTCCAAATATTCTATCTTCGTATGAAAGCCTTCTGTCATCATTTCTAGAGACTCTAAGGCCCTCACCATCTGCAACACCACAATCCTCTTCTCTAACTATAACTTCATGAGCTACATCAACAAGTTTTCTAGTCAGATATCCTGAGGAAGAGGTTCTGAGTGATCGGTCTGCAATACCCTTTCTTCCTGAGTTTGCGGCTACAAAGTACTCGAATCCATTAAGACCATCTCTGAAGTTTCCTTTGATTGGAAGAGGTACCCAGTTTCCTGAGGAATCCCTAACCATACCCTTAAGGGTTAAGATCTGTCTTGCCTGAATCTTTCCACCGTTAGCACCTGACTGAATCATTTCGAACACTGAGTTATTTTTATCAAGTTTCTTCCAAGCTTCTTCTCCTGACGCATCAGCGAAGTCGTTCCACATATCTGTGGAGAGCTTGTTCTTTTCCTGATCAGTGATAAGGCCCTGGAGATAGTTCTCCTGAAGCTGCTTATCTTTCTCTTCCATACCCTTAATCTGACTTGCTAAATCGAAATCTACAGCACAGTCTTCCATTGCAAAACTGAATCCCAAGTTTGTAGCATACTTAAATCCTAATGATTTAAGATCATCGAGAAGTTTTACCACTACCTCTAATGGGTAGTTAGCTTTAACACTATCAACTATCTTTCCTACAGTACTTGAATCAATTCTCTCGTTTACAAACTCATATTCCAATGGAAGGACGGAGTTAAAGAGGATTCTTCCAGGAGTTGTCCTCCATGTCTGACCTTTTCCTCTTGCAATAATTTGCTCTGTAATTCCAATAGACCTTCTCATATATGCACGGATAACATCCTCAAATGTTCCCATAATCCTTGGCTTTTCAACCTCAATCATATCTGTAAGGAGGAAGAATCCAAGAAGCATATCCTTTGCTGGGTTAGCAAGCATCTTACCGTTAGCAATTGAAACGATGTTTCTTTCAGCTAACATAACTCCTCTACCTTCGCTTACAGCATCATCTGTTAACAAAACGTGAACAGGCATCTGGTCTCCATCGAAGTCGGCATTAAATGCCTTACATACTAACGGATGTATTCTGATTGCTTCTCCTTCAACTAGCTTAGGATAAAAAGCCTGTATACTATATTTGTGAAGGGTCGGAGCACGGTTAAGAAGTACAGGTCTGTTATTGATGACCCCTTCAAGAATATCCCAGATAACATCTTCATTTGAGTCAATAATATCTTTAGCAACCCTAATGTTTGGTGCCAGTTCTCTTCTAAGGAGTTCACTTATTACAAATGGCTTAAAAATCTCAAGTGCAATTGATTTTGGAAGACCGCACTGGTTTAGGTTCAATGTTGCGTCTCCAATAATTACTGCTCGACCAGAGTAGTCAACACGCTTTCCAAGAAGATTCCTTCTGAAAATACCTTTCTTTCCTCTTAGCTCATCAGTTAAAGACTGATAAGGAAGCTTCTTATTATTCATCATCGCTTTACTTGGTCGATGTGAGTTATCAATCAAAGCATCAACAGCCTCCTGTAGCATTCTCTTCTCATTTCTAAGAATTACTTCAGGTGCACCTATATCAATAAGTCTTCTCAAACGATTGTTTCTATTAATAATTCTTCTATACAGGTCGTTCAAGTCTGATGTGGCAAACTTACCTCCTGGTAGAGGGATTATAGGGCGAAGATCTGGAGGGATAACCGGAAGTATATTCATAACCATCCATTCCGGCTCAATTCCATTCTTCTTGAATCCTTCAAGATATTGAAGTCTTCTGATTACATTTGATTTCTTTTCAAGCTTCTCTGACTTAACAAGTTTCCTGAGTTTGGAAATCTCAGCATCAACATCCAGATTCTTAAGAAGCGTTTCAATTGCTTCTGCACCCATCTTAGCTTCAAAGAACAGAAGTTCTCTGTCCTGAAGGTCTACAAACTCATCTTCCGTAATAATAGTACCGACGGCAACTTTCTCAAGAATTACCTGAAGTTTGGTATAGAAGGCCTGCAAGACTTCTTCCTGTTCAGCATATTCTCTTCTGATCTTTGCAAGAGACTGATTCTTCTTATGCTCAAGCTGATTAACTTTGAACTCTTTAGCTTTACCGTCTTTTTCTTTCTTCTCGATCACTTTCTTCTCATTTGCAAAACCTTCCTCTTCAACCTTAAGAGACTCATTCAATTGAGACTCTAAAGTGTTAAACTCTTCCTTTCTAATTTCATCCAGTCTCGTAAGGGCGGTTGCTCTCTTATCGTTATCCAGACCTACAACCATATACCTTGTGTAGTATATAACTGAGAGGAGTTGCTTATGAGACATATCCAAAACAATAGACATCTTGTTTGGAACCCCGTATGCAAACCATACATGAGCGGCAGGAACGGCGAGTTTGATATGTCCCATTCTTTCTCTTCTTACATCGTGTGTTGTAACTTCAACACCGCACTTATCACAAACTATTCCTCTATACCTGATCTTTTTGTATTTACCACAGTAACACTCGTAGTTCTTACTTGGTCCAAAGATCTTCTCACAGAAAAGACCCTCAGGTTCAGGCCTAAGTGTTCGATAGTTTATGGTTTCAGCTTTTGTAACCTCACCATATGACCAGTTAAGTATATCTTCCGGAGAAGATAATGTGATCTTAAGGGCGTCAAACTCCTTAAAGTTCTCTTTTTTACTCTGTCGGTTCATCATTGTTCTGTTCTACCTCTACAACCTGAGGTTTACTTGAAATTAAATCAATTTTCAGCGAGAGTGCATTAAGTTCTTTGATTAGAACTTTAAATGACTCAGGTACGTTAACATTCTCTATCTTCTCTCCTTGAATGATTGCTTTATATGCTGAAGATCTTCCTTTCACATCGTCAGACTTAATCGTGAGCATCTCCTGCAGGGTAGCGGGAGCTCCGTGTGCTTCAAGAGCCCATACTTCCATTTCTCCGAATCTCTGACCTCCCATTTGAGCTTTTCCACCCAACGGCTGCTGAGTTACAACAGTGTATGGTCCAGTAGATCTGGCATGAACTTTCTCGTCTGCAATGTGATGAAGCTTAAGTATATACTTCATTCCGACTGTTATTTTTCTTGGGAGCTTCTCACCTGTCCTTCCGTCAAATAGATCCACTTTCTGCTCCATCTTGAAACCGTTTTTCTTCATCTGGGTCTCAACCCATTCCATATTTATATCCTCAAAAAGAGGGAATGCAAGTTTCTCACCAAGCATTGAAGCATATTCACCAAAGTGCACCTCAACTGCCTGTCCCATGTTCATTCTCTTAATAAAGGTTGGGGTTAAGACAATATCAACCGGTTCACCATCTGCCGTAAACGGCATATCTTCAACAGGCTTGATTGCAGCAACTGTATTCTTGTCTCCGTGTCTTCCAGATATTTTATCTCCGTAAGAGATCTTCTTGGTCTTTGCAACCCAGACTTTAACCTCATGAAGCACTCCCGGAGCAAGCTTATCATCATTTTCAGATGAAAGAACCTGAGTATGAATTACAATTCCTGATTCTCCGTGCGGAAGTCTAAGCGAGTTATCTCTAACATCACTTGATGCTTCTCCGAAGATTGCTCGCAGCAATCTTTCTTCTGCCGTCAATTCCTGCTCGCCTCTTGGTGCAACAACACCGACAAGAATATCTCCTGATTTAACTCGCACACCGGTTCTGACAATACCTCTGTCATCAAGCTTCTGAAGAATTCTCTCATTTACATGAGGAATATCTGCTGTGATGATTTCAGCTCCTAATTCTGTATCTCTGACCTCAACAGTATGCTCTCTAATATGAACTGAAGTGAGGAGGTCATCCTTAACAACTCTCTCGGAGATGATTACGGAGTCCTCGTAGTTATATCCATCATAGAACATCAAAGCGGCTCGAAGGTTTGTACCGATAGCCAGCTCACCGTTTATCATTGTAGGTCCGTCAACAAGCACATCACCCTTATTAAACTTCTGACCAGGTTCAACTCTTACATACTGTGAGAAAGATGTATTATCATTTGATCTGTAGAACTTTCTTAATACATAATCTTTTCTTCCCTCTTCTTTATACTTAACAGTTAGCTTGGTTGCATCAGCATATTCAACAACACCATCATCTTCTGCAAATACTGACCAGATAGATTGCCTGGCAACAACCTCTTCAAGACCGGTTCCGATTAACGGTGCTTCCTGCTTAAGAAGAGGAACTGCCTGCCTCTGCATATTTGAACCTGCAAGGGCTCTCATTGAGTCATCATGTGCTACAAAAGGAATAAGGGCCATACCCAAACCGGCCTGCTGTGAAGCAATGAGATCCATGAATGAGACATTTTGTACATCTTCCAAAATGAAAAGCCCCCTGTTTCTTGCGGGGACTAATGCATCAAGGATATTTCCATATTGATCATACTTAACTGTTGAAGATGTAATTGAATACTCTTCTTCATCTCGGGCATCAAAATACACAATTTCATCTGTCATATACGAAACCACCTTTATTTCCTTTACTCTATCCTCAGCCTTTAAATGCTTTGCAATTTCAGGGGTTATAAGCTGACCTGCTTTAACAATTGTCTTACTTCCTACTTTAATTGTCTCAAGCGACAACCTATTTATAGTATCTCTACCGTCATTCTTAGCTGTTTGAAGAACTTTTCTGTAAGGGGCTTCTATAAATCCATAATCATTAACCCTGGAAAGAATGGCAAGCTGCGTAACAACTCCGATTGCCTGAGACTCAGGACTGGTTACCGGATCAAATCTTGAGTAGTGGGAGTTATGTACTTCTCTAACTGAGAAAGTAGCCCTCTCCTTAACAAGCCCGCCCGGCCCTGATGCTGTTACTTTTCTCTTGTTTTCCAGCTCTGAAAGGATGTTTGACTGCTCCATGAATGTAGAAAGCTGGTTACTTCCAAAGAAAGACTGCATTGCTGCAGATACAGGCTTTGTGCTGATTAGCATAGATGGCGTTAACTTGGCATCCTGACCGTACATACTCATCTTATCTTTAATATTCTTTTCCAACCTTCTTACTCCCACAGCAAGCTGCTTTAGAAGAACTTCACCTACACTTCTTATTCTTCTATTTGATAAGTGGTCGATATCATCAGGAGCAACAACGCCGTTGTTTACTTCAATAAGTTTCTTTATTAATGAAACAAGGTCATCGACATGAAGCTTTGAATCATTACCCTCAACAGGATAATTCATTCCGAGCTTTCTGTTAATTTGATATCTTCCTACTTTTCCAAGATCAAACTTTCTTATATTAAAGAAGTGTCCTTTAATATATTTCTCGGCACTATCTAATGTTACAGACTCATCTGGTCTTAACTTGTTATATACGCTTACAATCGCCTCTTCCTTATTCTTTGTAAAGTCTCTAGCAAGTGTAGACTCTATATACTTATATTCCTCATGTGTATCAACTGAAGAGAAGAGTGCCTTTATCTCTTCATCTGTTTCATATCCGAATACCCTGAAAAGTTCTGTAATCAAAACCCTTGGTCTCTTAGGGATTAATCGGATAGAGATAACATTGTGCTTACTCACTTCAAATTCATACCACGGTCCGTTTCCAGGCATTAATCTAGCTTTATAAAGTGTTCTAGAAGGGAGAACTTCGTTCTCCTCAAAAAGCACACCCTCTGCTCGTACAATCTGGTGAGTTACAACTCTTCTGACTCCGTTTACAACAAAGAAACCATCATTAGTCATTAATGGAAGATCCGCGACAAAGATTTCCTGTTCTTTAATTTCTCCCGTCTTGTTATTGAGAAGCTGAACTGTAGAATAAATAGGAGCTTCGTATGAAAGCCCCTTATCAGTTGCATCATCGATTGATCTGTAAGGATCACCGATTCGGTAGTCTTTAAACTCAAGAGTCCACATTCTCTCCATAGTATCCTTAACAGGATTTATCTCATTGAAAAGAGTTTTTACACCTGTTTCTACGAAATACCTGAAGGAATTAAGCTGGGAATCGATGAGGTTAGGAAAGTCTACCTTCCTTGTAGAGCCGATACCTAAATTAATTCTTCCGGCTCTATTGCGTGTAGGTTCTTGTGACATGAATGTTTAAAAAGGCCTTAAATTAAACAAAATATTTAAATATCTTCATCAATATCAAAACTCTATACTTCTTACTCTGAACCTATAAAAAAGCGTTTTCCTTACTGCATAAATTGGAAATTATCGGAGCAATCCTATCACATTTAGTATGCTTTGTCAAAACATTATTCGCTAGAAGTTTGGTACCCAATATTATATGATGGACGTGCTATTGTCAAAGTGTAATTATGATAATATAAGTATAGATATATGGGACGAAGAAAAGGTTCAAAGAAAAAGAAAGACATTAATATAAATAGTGATGAGACAAAGGTATTTGTTGGTATTATTCTAACTATATTGAGTATAGCCCTAATAATATCTCCCTTCTTTGACTCACATCTATTCAGATCTATTGTTACAACCTTCGGATATAGTTCCGTAGTATTTGGGTTCACAACTTTATATCTAGCACTCCGGTTCTTCAGCTCTAAAACAATATTTAAATCTTGGAAGCTGCAACTTGGACTTCTCTTCTTCTCCCTTACCTTTGCAGCCTTCTTAACCTTCTGGGTGCCAAATGAGCAATTACAGTCACCAACGCAGTTTGAATTTCCAGCCGGAATGCTTGGATACAATATTCACCTGTTTTTGCTTTCATATCTAGGCAGATTCATTGAGTTCCTTGTACTAATTGTATCCTTTGTAGTCTCGATATCATTAATTACAAGTATTAAGCTCTCTCAGATCCGCGACTATATAGAAAAGACTGTTGAGAATACAGGAGGACTGGAATTCAAAGGATCTCTGGAAGATATTAAACCCCAGGATCTTGAACAGGATGATAAGAGAATGGACGGGATAATCAACGGATTAGATAGTAAGAGAGAAGAAGAGCAGGATATTATATTTGCAAACGATGCTCCTAAAAGTACAGAAAACCATATACATATAGCACCTAAAAAAGTTGTGGATGAGAATGATATGGGACTTGAAAGCCAGGGACCAAAATATACAAATTGGACCTTTCCCAGCCTTGATTTGCTTCAGGATCCGATAGTACAGCCGCAAAACAAGGACGTATTTAAAAAGAATGCCCTGATAATCGAACAGACTTTAAGAAGTTTCGGAGTCCTCGCCAAAGTCGCAGAAATATCAGTAGGACCAACGGTTGTTCAGTATGCACTAAGCATAAGTGTCGGTATTAAAGTATCAAAGGTGAGAAACCTCACAAATGATTTAGCTTTAGCACTTGCCGCTCCTTCGTCAAGCGTTAGAATTGAAGCTCCAATACCGGGAACATCGCTTATAGGAATTGAAGCCCCCAATCCGACACCAAACTATGTATACGAGAAGGAGATGGTTGCTCAATTGCTTAAAGATAAATCCAAATACGAACTCCCTCTAATTCTTGGTAAGGATGTGACCGGTAAATTGATTATCAGAGACCTGGTTGATCTTCCTCATGTATTAGTAGCGGGTGCTACAGGTACAGGTAAGTCCGTAGGTATCAACTCTATGCTCATGGGACTGCTTATGTCTAAATCTCCGGATGAACTTCGCTTTATACTGGTTGACCCAAAGATGGTGGAAATGGCTCCATACAACGGTATCCCACACCTTCTAACCCCTGTAATTACTGATATGGAACTAGTTGTTAATGCTCTACAGTGGGCGATTGAGGAAATGCTTAAAAGATATAGGATGCTTAAACAGGCCGGTGTCAAAAAAATTACAGAGTATAACCAGCAGATGGGCTTTAGTGCGATGCCTTACATCATCATCGTAATTGATGAAATGGCAGACCTCATGCTATCGACCGGAGTTGACGTAGAGACTAAGGTTGTGCGTCTGGCACAGATGGCAAGAGCCGTTGGTATCCACCTCATACTCGCAACCCAGAGACCTTCCGTGAACGTAATAACTGGCCTTATTAAGGCCAATATGCCTGGACGTGTAGCTTTTAATGTAACGACAGCAATCGATTCCAGGGTGGTAATAGATCAGATAGGAGCTGAAACACTTCTTGGAAAAGGCGATATGCTTTTCAAATCTCCTTCTCACCCAAGACCGATAAGAATACAAGGTGCCTTCACTGACAACAAAGATCTGGATAATGTAATCAAGTTTATTAAAGATCAGACAGAAATTGTTGAATATACAGACGAAGTAACTAAGGCTCAAGTTGTAGAAGCCAAAGGCGGGACTTCTGCGGGAGCTGATGACCCGGTATTCCGCCAATCAATTGACGTTATTATTAATGCGCAAAAGGCCTCTGCCTCCCTTTTACAAAGAAAATTAAGAATCGGGTATAATAGAGCGGCCAGATTAATGGATGAACTTGAAGAAGCAGGAGCAATCGGACCTCAGGATGGTAGTAACCCACGGAAGGTTTTGATAAGCAGTGCTTCACAAATATTAGGAAGTGATAGTAACGACGAACTGCCCCAATAAATATATAAGTAATTGTGATGCTAACTCCAGGACAAATTCTGCAAAAAAGAAGATTGGCTCTTCGTAAGAGTATTTCCCAAGTATCTCAGGAGACTAAAGTTCAGGAGAAATACCTGAAGATGTTAGAATCGGAAAATTATGACCAGTTCGCTTCTAACGTCTTCATAAACGGTTTTATGAAAATATACTCAGAGTACCTTGGACTAGATGTTGACAAGATGCTGGCCCTCTATAGACGCTCAGACAAGGCATTAAAAGAGAAGGGTACTTCTTCGTTAAGAAATAAAAGAAAGCTCCGAATCAACATCAAGGAACTTATAACACCTCTTAACATTGTTCTTGCTATTCTGGTCATCACAATCACGACTTTCTTTATATATACCATAAGTAAATATAACCAATTGCAACAAAATCCTTCACTTACCATAACCGAACCTCAAAATGATTCAGTCACAAATATCGCCAAAACAGAGATCAAGGGTAAAACAGACAAGAAAAGCGATCTTCGAATAAATGGAAAAGTTGTTGAGATAAATGACTCAGGTGCTTTTGTACAAGAAGTCATATTCATTCCCGGGGAAAATCTAATTACAATAGAATCTAAAAACAATGAAACGGGCCTTAACACAGTGAAAACGATACGTGTGGTGTATAAACTGGAGCAGGAAAAAGAAGTCAAAAAAGAGGTTGTATCAGCACCTAAAAAATTCGTTGCATACATACAAGTCCTTAGCGAGGCAACCTGGTTACAATTAAATATCGATGACAATCAGAAACTGGCCCAGGCTGTTGCACCAGGAAAGACTGCAAATTACAGCGTAACCAAATCACTTCAGCTTCTTACCGGAAAACCAACTCTTACAAAATTATACATTAATAATCAGGAAGTACCGCTTGTCATCAATTCCGCTAGTGGAACTGCGTCCATAGAATGCTCCATTACGGATAATCAATTAGACTGCTCCAAATAAAGATATATAATATAGCATGGCAGATAACAATCAGGTTGAGATTATAAAAGAGAAGGCTGATATTGTCAGTATCGTCGAAAGGTATGTGAAACTCAAAAAAGCAGGCAAGAACTATGTAGGTCTATGTCCTTTTCATAGCGAAAAGACTCCCTCTTTTAATGTGAGTCCGGACATCCAAATATATAAGTGCTTTGGATGCGGTAAATCGGGAGATGTCATAACCTTTATTCAAGAAATTGAAAAGCTGGATTTCAGAGAAGCTTTGGAAAAACTTGCAAAAGAAACTGGGGTACAACTAGAAACAATTCAAAGAGATGATCCTTTCAAATTGTACTACGATTTGAACAAACTAGCCGCAGAGATATTCTTCCGATTACTAAAGGCAAACGATCAAGTAAAGAAGTATTTATATTCCAGAAAAATAACCGATGCAGATATTGAGAAATTTAAAATCGGATTTGCACCGGGAAACAATATTGTTCTGAACAAGGTTAGAGAAAGGTATAAGCTAAATAATAAGCAGCTATTGGATTCGGGACTTTTCATAGAAAAGGGTGGGATATTCAGAGACAAGTTCATAAATCGCGTCATGTTCCCAATTACATCGGCTTCAGGAAAAATAATCGGATTCACAGGCAGAATACTACCAAACGATAACTATGGTCCTAAGTATATGAATACTCCCGAAACATATATATTCCACAAGTCTAAAAATGTATATGGCCTCCATCAATCAAAACCAGACATAAGAAAACAGGACCTTTGTATCATTTGCGAAGGCACTACAGATGTCATAGCCGCACATAGAGACGGTGTCACAAATATTGTAGCCCCGCTTGGTACAAGTTTAACCTTCGACCAACTTACTCTGATTTCCCAATTTACTAAGAACCTTCTTTTTATCTTCGACAGTGATTTCGCAGGACAGAAAGCCTTACAACGAGCGTTTACAATTGCCGAGGATCTAGGCATGAACAGCTATGCGATCAATACCAAACCATATAAAGATATAGATGAAGTAATTCAAAATAAGCCCGGACTATTCTCTCAGATGGTTTCAGAGAAACGCACTGATGCTTATACATATCTAATCCAGTCCGAATATGAGACTCTAGACATTACAGTTAAAGAAGATTTGGAAAAGCTTAATTACTACTCGAAACAGCTTCTCACACACGTAAGAGACAAAGGTAAAGAGGACTTCTATAAGAAAAAATTCAGAGAGATTGTAGGAGAAAGGGCGGCGATAGAAATACAGGAGAGAGGATATGGATTATCTCAAAAAGAGAGCAGTGATAAACTATCTTTTGAAGAGTACTACCTCAAGATTCTTCTAAGCGGAGAGACCGTCTCAATCCCAGACCATCACGACCTAACTATCTTTGGTAACAGCATGGTTACAAGCATACTTGACATCGCGAAGGGGCTAAAAGGGGCGTCAATAAGCCAGTTACACAAGAAACTGAACAAATCCTTACAACAGTACTTAGAGATTATCCTATTATCAAGTCAGCTAGCCACTTCTGAAGAGCTAGATAAGATATACTCAAGGATACTTAAAATAGATATACAGCAGAAAATTGCAAATGCCAGAGTCAAACTTGCGCTGGCTGAGAATATGAAAGATAATGAGTCTGTTGATAGAATTTTCGCCCAGATCAATGACTTAATGGCTAAGTTGAGAGAAGTAAAAACGTGAAAGTATCAGATTACGACCAATACAAATATGATTATAAAGAATACTGGAAGGATCGCTCATACGAAAATGATGCGGAGAGACATCTACTACGTAAAACATTTGCAAAACTTAAAGGCGATTGGTTCATTGATATAGGAGGTTCCTTTGGAAGAAATTTGGACCTTTATTACAGTAAATATGAGCATCCCGTGATCCTTGACTACTCGCTTCTCACTTTACAAAAGAATCAATCAGAAATTTTAAAAACCTTTCCAAATACAATATTGATCGCTGCAAATGCCTACAACCTACCGTTTAGGGATAACTCCTTTGATGGAGGTTTAATGGTGCGAGTACTTCATCACATCAACAAACCTGAAGCATACTTCAAAGAGCTTAAAAGGGTTATGAGTCAGGAATCTATCTATATACAGGAATTTGCAAATAAAATTCATATTAAAGCAGCCTTGAAAAACCTGCTGAAACCCAATTTAAGCTTCTTCAGCACAGAACCGTATCAGCAGCCAACACACGGCAATCATGAGGGCACTAAGGGCGAGGATACATATTTCCTTAACTTTCATCCTAAGCATATAAGAAGATTACTGGAAGAAAACTCCTTTGTACCAATGAAAAAATGCGGGGTCTCATACTTTAGAATTCCGTTCCTTAAGAAACACCTTCCTAATGCCATTCTTAGATTTTTTGAAACCTTTATGCAACTTTTGCTCGGATGGACAAGCATTGCACCAAGTATTTTTTTCATATCTAAAAAAATTAATGGAGTAAGTTCACAAAAAGCCCAAAGACTTGAAGATATACTTATTTGTCCAAAATGCAATGGTAGTCTGCAATTTACAGAAGAGAGAGCACAGTGCGTGCAATGTAAGACCATTTACAGGCAAGATAAAGGAATTTGGGACTTTAGGGCATAAATACTATGAAACTTAATAAATCACTCGGCCAGAATTTTTTCAATAATCCGAATCTAGCTGATTGGATTGTTGAGCAGGTTGCCACCGAAAATCCTGGGTCAATTATAGAAATTGGTCCGGGTGATGGCTATTTCACTAAAAGGCTTCTGAATGTGACCTCCAATATTACTGCTATCGAGAAGGATTCTGAGCTTGCCAAATTCCTAAAGCAGAAGGTTCCGAGTATACAGGTAATCAATGAGGATATTTTAAAGATTAATTTCAATCCGGACAACTATACACAACCCCTTGTCCTATATGGATCACTTCCTTATAACATCTCAAAACCGATAATTACTCAGTTTGTCCAGTATTCCGAGATTAAAGCCATGTTTTTTATAGTCCAAAAAGAGGTTGCTGAAAAGTATATATCCAAAGACGGTAAATCTTCTATTCTCTCAATTTTGACTTCATTCTTTGCCGATGTAGAGATTCTGAAATACATAAAACCCGGAAACTTTATACCCAAACCTAAGGTTGACAGTGCATTAATCAAAATAACTCCAAGGGAAATTGACAAAACAATAGATATAAACAGGCTTACTACAATTGTTAAGAAAGCATTCGGGAACCCGAGAAAAACCTTACGAAACAACCTGAGAGGGTATAACTTAAGCGGGATACCCGAGGACATTCTCAACAAAAGGCCTGAGAACTTAAGAGCCTCAGACTTTAAGGCTATCTCCAATCAAATAGTGTTATAATGGGAAATCGTGAAAAAAGATAAAAAGGAAAGCGCTACACAACTTGATTTAGGCTTTAAACAGCCTTTTTCTAATTCTCTTTCCAAAGTTAAAGGTTCAATAGCAAACTCATTAACCATATTTGAGTTAATGAGGTATGCTAAGGATGGCGGAATTTGGATAATGCATACAATTTCCTTCGCTGTGCTAGCTCTGCAGTCCTACTACATATATTACAATTATAACAACCTTCCTGAAAAACTTCCCTTAGTAACCTTCTATAGTGATGACGCATTAAAACTATACAGCAGGGACTTTATTATTCTATTGCCTGTTCTCGCTTTTGCTATACTTGCGGTGACTTTTGTTTTCGCATATAAATGGTTTAATAAAGAGAGAGCACTCGTCAAGATAATGGTATTTTCATCCACTCTTTCAAATATCTTAATAACTTTGCATGTACTTAAAATTATTGAGATGTTTAAATGAACGGAATACTTGAGGGAACGACCTTGTTACTGAAGAGCCTCCTACTAAAGCCCGATATGCTACCCAATGTGCCTGAAGTTTACTTCAAGTACTTTCAATTTCTGCCGGTGCTTGGAATATTTTTTCTACTTTCCCTTATTCTAACTCCTCTAGTTGGTAGACTTGCACTCAAATTAAAAGCCGTTTATTTTCCGGGAAAGGCCAGAAAAGCGGAGAAAAACCCTTACGATAACGCTGAAAAGCATATTCACAAGGATATAACACCAGCTTTAGGAGGAATTGCAGTTATAATTCCTCTCCTACTTGCTCTCCCTTTATTTCTAGGTTCATCAAATATCCTTACACCATTTTTAATTGTCTGCCTACTCCTCCTTGTATCAGGCTTCTTAGATGATACTTACAACCTGTTACCTTCAATACAGCTTGCGACACAGTTGATTGCAAGTATAATAATAGCCGCTTCTGTAATTGATCTCTCTTATATTAACAATCCATTCGGCGGATCCCTGGACTTAAACTGGTGGCAATGGAGCACAAGTTTTCTAAATATTGCATGGCGGTTTGTATTTCCCGGAGACTTGCTTATAATCGCCTGGATTGTGCTTTGTACCAACGCAACTAAATGGGTTGGAGGAATTGGAGGTCTGCTGGAAGGAAATATGATCGTTGCTTATTTACTCCTCTTTATTCTCGGAATAAGAACAGGGAACTCGTTTCTTGTGGTTGTTTCAATAGTTATGATTGGTGGTATAGCAGGATCAATGATCTACAACCTGCCTCCTGCAAAGATTTTTACCGGATCGACTGGGAAAACAATGTATGGTTTTATTATTGCCGTCCTATCTCTCGTCAACGGGGCAAAGGTTGCCACCACCATAATGATCCTTGCTCTTCCATTAATCGATGCTATCTATGTACTTGTTTCCCGTTATATAAAATACAGGCCGAAGAATCTGATTGAACTAATGAGAATCAATGATACTTCTCATCTGCATCATCAGTTATACAGTATGAACCTTTCTCCTCTCCAAATACTTTTAATTGAAGCTTCAATCTCTATGCTATTTGGATTAATCGCCGTCCTTACAACCGGTGCCTACAAATTTTTCATTCTTCTTTTCACAATTTTCCTTTTGCTTGTCGGAATAATCTATATCAACCAAAAAGCCAGAATCAAGAAGGAAGAAGCACTCAAAAAATCAAAGGCTCAATCGCCGGAATCCAAATACTCATACTAATATCTTGTAGACATAGCGTATTGGCTAGCATATAATCAAAATATGCCGAGTTTAAAAACTGCCACAATACTCATAGTTCTTGCTGTGCTAATAATAGTAGCGGCACTTTTCGTACCCTTTGAAAAGCTAGTGTCACAAATCCCATACTTAAACCAATTCTATAACAATACAACAGTTACAATCACCGCAAGGAAAGGGAAGGCTGAAGTGTTCCTTGAGTCTAAAAGCTATGGAGAAACCCCCGTTACAATATCAGATCTAAAACCGGGAGAGTATCGATTCAGGCTCAAAAGAGTATCTGATGTAACAGATGCCTACGAAGACAGATTTGTGCAAATAGAACTGGAAAGAAATACCGAAGCTATCATTGACCTTGAAATTGCCCCTGAAAACATCACTTCGGGATATATTCTATACTACACTGAATCTCCAAAAAACAATGATAAAGGATACCTCAGTGTTACGACGGAACCCGAAGAGGCCACTGTCTATATTGACGGTGAATATGCAAGCAGAGCCCCAATAAATGCATACCTTGCAAATCCGAAGTCATACACATTGAAAATTAATAAATCAGGATATGAAGATCTGGAGTTTCCAATTGTTGTGGAAGAAGGGTATAACTTAAATGTCAAAGCCTATCTATTCCCGATACCTATAGAGATAAAGGAGAGCAAATAATGGCAAGCAAATATAGCGACGTAAAATTAAGTACTACTGTCTCCCTCCTAGTCCATGGAGGAAATCCATTAGGATTCAAGCTTGCTAAAACACTCCTTGAACAAGGAGGAAAGGTAATTATTGTTGACCACTTCAACTCGGAGTCTAAAAAGTATATTTCCGAGCTCAAAAAACTCGGAACAGCCGACTTCATAGACTTTACTGGAATCGAGTCCCTATTTAAAACCATAAATAGAATTGATTATGTATACTACATTCTTGAAGAATACCTGAATATTCAAAGAAGCTTCTCTAGCAAAGATTTTTTGGAGGAGTCCAATTACCTGAACCACACTTTGAAGGCTTCACAGAAAAGCGATTCAAAGTTTGCTCTGATAACAACAATCAAGCTTAACGAACAGCTGTCAGCCCATATTCTTAATAATAATCTATCTGCTCCGTCACCATACTCAGCCATTGAGCTTCAGAAATATTGTGAGACTTTGACAGCGGAATACAGGGATAAATCCAAGCTCAACGCAAGAATAATCCGGCTGGGAACACTTCTTGGTACTGAAATCGAAACCCTGCGGGATCCCATACTCAATGATATGATTTCTGAAAGCTCAAACAGAGGATATATCACAATTGCCGGTGAAGGACTTGAGCTTCACTACCTTCTCAATATCGACGATGCTATATACGGAATACTTAAGCTCACCTTCTCTTCTCAAACGGAGGGGGAAGTTATATCTCTTGCCAATAATCACGACTATACTACCCTCTCTCTCGCCTACAAGCTTCTGGAGATAAATCCCGAAATAAGCGAGATTAAATTCGGACCGGCAACCAATAAAGAGGAATACATAAGCTTTGAACACTACACACCGGCTCCAAATGCCAGCAACTACGGCTGGAAACAGGCTATTACATTAGAGCAGTCAATAGTAGAGACAATAGAAACGCTGTACCCTAAAACAGGTCAAATAATAAAAAAGAGCCTTGAGAAACCAGCCCCTCAAGAGAAATCCGAAGAAACTATCAGGGTGAAAAGTGTAAAGACTCCGCTTGGCGACTTTTTTGATATTCTATCCCGTCCATTCAAGCTATTAACAAGATCCTCCACTAACAGCTGGGAAAAGTTCAAAGGTAGCCTGACCAAAGGGAAAATTGCTCAACTGGTTATAATAGGGATTGCTGCATTCCTCTTCATCATCTTTGTGCTCTACCCAATACTCACAGTATCAGCAGGAGGATATCTTGCCTATAAAAACCTGATGGCAGCCAAGGAACAAGCCTCTCAACTGGAACTAACCAAAGCAGAAAAAAGCTTGGAGAAATCCGAGGAGTATATTGACAAGGTAAGCGGGGCTTTTGGCAGAACAAAGTGGATGTTTGCCGTTACAGGAGCACAGGACACCTACGATAATGTATCTCAGCTGATATTTGCCTCACAGTACGCAGTAAGTGGTGCAAAGGATGTCGCTTCCGCAGTTGAGCCGCTTGCCATGTATCTCACGAACTTCAAACCCGCTTTGAACTTTCAAAATACTCTTCCATCATCAAGCCGTGAGTATCGAGACTATCTTGTGTCACTTAAACAGAACAGATCCCTCCTCCAAAAAGGTGTCTACGATTTAAATATAGCTTCAGATTTAATTGATACAGTAAAGACAAATACTTTTCCTGTATCACTACAAAACTATATCGCCCAGTTAAAATCATATAATGACCAACTAGGAGAACAGATAATTCCATTGGAAAAAGTTGTCACATTTCTTCCTGACATATTGGGAATTGAACAACGGGTACGATATCTAATACTGCTTCAGAATCCTGCGGAACTAAGAAGCACCGGAGGGTGGCCGTCAAGCTATGCGCTTGTTGCATTTGAAGGGGGACAGATAAGAGAACTAAAAGTAGATGATATCTACAATATTGACGGTGAACTTATCAATGCAGATATAAAGATGTCGACACCTCTCTCGATGAAACGTGCCCTTGGGGTTGATCTTCAAACCTTTTCACTATCTAACTGGGATCCGGATCTTAAAGGGGTGTCGGATCTAGATGAAAAACTACTCAACGAAATTGACCCGGGAGTTAAAATTGACGGAGTTATAACCATAGACACGGAAGTTCTGAAAAGTCTTCTCGGAGTATGGGGCGAGGTAATAATTCCGGGAGAAACTCAGCCAATTACTGCAGATAATCTTGATGACAAGATATCGGCTCTTCATAAAGAGTTTAAGCCGGGGGAAAGTCTTAAAGCTCCATTTCTTGCTAACCTGGCAAACACATCCCTCCAGAAACTTCTAACAGCTGAAGTCCCTGAATATTCAAAAATTAGTACGGTAGTGATGGATTCACTAGAACAGAAGCATTTAAATATATACCTTAAAAACCGCGATGCTTTTGAATATCTAAGTGAAAATGGATGGTCAGGAACACTTCTCAATGATTACAAGTCCGCTCCGTTCTCAATTGAATGGAACTGGGGAGCTAATAAGGTAAATAATAAGATTGAGAGGAGCAGATCCATAAATATAGATATTTTCGATACCGAAAGCGTTGATTATACATATCAACTTGCAATAAGAAACACTGCAACTTCCAAGATATATCCTCAGGGAGATTATTCAAACTACCTTAGAGTCTATATGCCGGAAAATGCTCAGATAAAATCCGTTAAAGGATTTAGTGACAGCGATTACCAGATATATTTAGAAAAAGGGTACAAGGTTATCGGCGGATGGCTTAATGTACCAATTCAATCATCCAGAAATTTTGAAATTAAATACAATATAGGCAAAAACAGTACTTACAAACCTATTACAGTTAATAATGAGGATATAAGTCTTGCACTCAACATCTATAAACAACCCGGAACGTTTGATGACCCAACCTCAATCAACATTACATACCCGGATACCTGGGCAGTTGTGAATAATGACACGATGGACGGTGTACTAAATCAGTTACTAAGCCAGACCAAACTCACTTCGGATCTGAAATACAATATTATTTGGAATACAAAATAACTCTAAAGCTTTATCACAGGATTCTTTGAAAGGAGAGTATAGACTGATAATATGTCGTCAGCAGGGACTTCATTATACTTAGCAAACTTAGCTATCTCATCGACAGAGAGGTCGCTATTTACAGGCATTCTGCTACTTACACCTATAGGCTTTACGAACGTTGCAATATGGCGGGATTTACAATTATTACAAGAGAAGTGTATAATGCTCGAGAAATCATTATCTTGAATAATTTGCAAATTATCGACACTATAAGGGGTTCCGCATTTATCACAAAACCTGGCTATAGCCTCAATAAAGAAGTTAAGATTATCTTTTGAAATTTTCTCTTTATTTTTACTGACCCTATTTTTTACCATATATAAATTATACCATAGTCAAAAAGATGAAGGCAGACAGCAATCAGACCGCAATTAAGAAGTTAATTGAAAAAGGCCTGGAGCAGGGGTTTCTTACACAAGACGATATTTTAAACCAATTACCCACTTTAGAAGAGGATATTGAACTTGTAGATAGTGTATTCCAAAAATTACAGCAGGAAGGTATAGAGGTAATTGAGGCTGAGGAAGAGGAGAGACGCGGGCCTTCGGGAGAGGAACTCACCCTAGAAAAGAAAATCCGTATTTTGAAAACTATTCAATCCAATCTCTCAACAGATGCAATCAGGTCATACTTGTACGAGATAGGAAAGATTCCTCTACTCACGGGAGAAGAAGAAGTTATCCTTGCAAAGAGACTTGAGGCTGGTGATAGAGAAGCCTCACAGCTACTCATCACTGCAAACTTGAGGCTTGTTGTAAGTATTGCCAAGAAGTATGCCAAGAGCGGCCTGGAGCTCCTTGACCTTATACAGGAGGGTAATATGGGATTAATGAGGGCTGTAGAAAAGTTTGACTACCAGAGAGGTTTCAAATTCTCAACATACGCAACATGGTGGATAAGACAAGCAATTACCAGAGCAATTGCAGACCAGGCTAGAACCATTCGTATACCAGTACACATGATTGAAACGATAAACAAATTTAACAAGGTTAATGCAACCTTGACTACCAAGCTTGGAAGAAAGCCTACAGACGAAGAGATAGCTAAAGAGATGGATATCGAAACCGAGAAGGTTGTTGAAATTAAAAAGATTTCACAAAATCCGTCCTCTCTCCAGACTCCTATTGGCGACGAAAAAGATAGTCAGCTTTTAGACATTATTCCCGATGACTGGTCACAATCACCTGAGGAATATGCAACTCTTGAGTATTTAAAAAACCAGATTCACGAGATTCTCGATTCCCTCCAAGAAAGAGAGAGAAGAGTGCTCTCATTGAGATTCGGACTTGAAGATGGCGTAACCCGAACTCTTGAAGAGGTAGGAAAGGAGTTTGGTGTAACAAGAGAAAGAATTAGACAAATTGAGGCAAAGGCGTTAAAAAAGCTCAAAGAGAAATCATCTGCAAAGAAGTTGAACAACTACATAAGCAGCTAGTCTATTTTTCGTCTGCAACAAGATTAAGAAACTCGGAAGGAGACACTGGAAGATTCTTTTCGCTCCTTTTGGCTAAATCATCTAAACCATCGGTTAAGAAGCTTGGATTAATATGCTGCATATAGCTGGTTGCATTCGGGTCAATATCCAGTTCATTACTGTTAAAATATACGCTAAATACTATCCAGACAACCGCCACAATCAAAAGAAGCACGAGAATCGGCATTGCATTAGTTTTCATAGCTACTAATTATAAAAATTTGGATCATCAATTCGAAAAACGATTAGATTAATACTAAACGTTGTCTGATTACTCTCATCCTGCTTATTGCTATATGATAGCTGATTAACAACAGGGTACATTGGCATTGATTCATAAGCTTTTAACAACTTTATAATATTAGCCTTTTTACCTGAAACGGTAATTCTCGCACTCCATGGCTTTAGCACTTTCAACTTCATTATAAAATCATCATTCTTATTAAAATTGATTCCATTTAGGGTAAATCCGTTAGCTTTTGATATTTCCTCAATATTAGACATGAACAGACTGAAATTACCCTGTGTCGGAAACATTAGAGGCAGAGTATCAGCATCACTCTTAATACTACCGTATTGGTTACTTAGTGTTGAAAGATTCTGAAGTTTCGTATCAAGCTGAGTGTTTATAAGCTTTTTCTCTTTGATATCTTTATTTATCTTAGTAATCGTAAGAAGTGTCGGCCTAACGGCACCAATCAAAAGTACTATAACAACAATCACAGTAAAGATAACAAAACTATACGTTTTACTCTGAACAGAACCGTTAATAATTTTTAAGTAGTCTATCCCCTTTGAACTTGCCATTATTTCTGATCCTCTTCAAAGTTTAACGCAAACGATACTGATACATCGAAATCGGTTTTGTTAATACCTGATCTGGAAACCGTGAAATTAACATTTTTATACCTAGGATTCTGTCTAAGTGAAAACTCATAATCCTTTATCACATTAAGCTTACTACCAAGCAGGGACATGGAAACTTTGGTATCTGAAAAAGCAAATTTATCAAGTGTTAATCCATTAGGAACAGCACTTGTCAAAGCAGAGATCTGTTCGGAATTAAGGGGCTGGTCTTCACTTAATGTCGTTACATCGGAAAGCAGGGTTTGCAAGTTCCGATACCTAACCTCATCGTCTCTAAAAGCCTTGTTAGACAGAATAACTGTTTTATCATTTATCTCTTCTGTTAAATCATGGTTCTGTTTATCAAGTACGAACCTTGAGAAGAAAACTGCCAGAACAACGATTTCGATGCCTAGCATTATGTATCTTCCGATGTTAAAGACCCAAAGGTAAATCGCCGTCCATGTATCACTTGGGGTTCCTATTGAGTCCAACAGGTTAATTGTTTTTTTGCTTTTGACTGACATTGGGCAGTAAAACTATCTTAATAGCTACTATAACAGAATATATTGTATAATGCGATTATGCAAGTTGCGAACTCAAAGCAAGAAAAAATATTTATAGGAGTGTCTTGGCCTTATGCCAACGGGAATATTCACCTTGGACATTTGGCAGGACAGAATATCGTAACAGATGTGTTTGCCAGATATCACAGACTTAAAGGAAATAGAGTTCTTATGGTTTCGGGAAGCGACAGCCATGGAGCTCCTGTAATATTTAAGGCGGAAGAGGTAGGAACAACACCTGCAAAATATGCAGAGGAAGCACATCAGGAAATTGTCAAAACATTCAAAAAACTTGGACTCTTGTATGAGAACTACACAAAAACTACAACCGAGAATCACAAAACCGTTGTACAAAACATCTTTCTGGCACTAAAGGAACTTGGATATCTAGAGGTAAAGCAGTCCGAACAGTATTATGATTCAAAAGTTAAAAGATATCTCCCAGACAGATATGTAAGAGGTACTTGCCCCAAATGCGGAGCTCAAAACGCCCGGGGGGATGAGTGTCCGGAGTGCGGAGCATATCTGAATCCTGAAGATTTAATTGATCCGTATAGTACGCTTTCGGATTCTAAGCCGAAGCTAAAGAAAACCGACCATTTCTACCTCAATCTCTCAAAACTGCAGCCTGAAATATCAAAGTGGGTAAAAACAAGTGATGAGCCTTGGAGAAAGTGGGTTCGTGAGTTTACAAGAGGTTGGTTAAAGCAGGGACTCGAACCAAGAGCCGTTACAAGAGACTTGAATTTTGGAATACCCGTTCCAGTAGAAGGGTGGGAGGAAAAGGTTGTATATGTGTGGATTGAAGCTGTTGTCGGATATCTGTCTGCCGCAATTGAGTGGGCACAAAAGCAGGGCGATCCTTCTCTTTGGGAAAGTTTCTGGAAAGACCCTTCCTGCAAACACTACTACTTCATTGCAGGAGGCAATGTACCTTTCCATACTGTAATCTGGCCCGCAGAAATAGTTGCTTACAATCAAAAATATGCTAACTCTGAACTCGTCGAGAAATATAAACTTCCAGGAGAGACCACTACAAAACCCCTAAATCTCCCGTACGATGTTCCTGCTAACAAGATGCTTATGTACAAGGGAAAGAAAATGTCTAAAGGTGATAAAACAGGAATAACTCTTGAATCAGTTCTTCAAAGATATAATCCTGATCTTCTCAGGTACTTCTTTGTTAAATATGCCCCTGAAAATCATGACCGGGAATACATTTGGAAAGATTTTATAGATGCAAATAATAACGAACTGGTGGCAAACCTCGGTAATTTTATCAACCGAGTTCTTACATTCACTAACTCAAAGTTTGACGGAGTAGTACCCCAGGGGGTATTAAGCGATGAAGTCAGAGAACAGATAAACACTACATTTAAGAAAACAGGTCGGAACATTGAAGAGTGCAAGTTTGTACAATCAATAGAAAGTATCCTCGAATTGGGCAAATTCGCAAACAAGTACTTTAATGACAATACACCATGGGAGAGAGTGAAGAACGATAGACTGAATGCAGGAAATACCATCTACAATTCAATTCAGATTGTTAATGCATTAAGAATACTTCTTAAGCCATATCTCCCATTTTCATCGGAAAAGGTAAGAGAATATCTAAAGATAGAAAATGAATACGACCAGAATATTGAGCTTGAAGAAAAGGGTGTTGTTACCCAATATATTAACAATTGGAACTTTGCTGAAATAGTTGCGGGGACTCAGATAGAAAAAACCGAAGTACTATTCGAAAAACTTGAATATACTGAAGAACTAAAGAAAGAAGATGAGGCTGAACTTATAGAAAACATAACAGGGGCAGGCGTCACCCAAGTAGTAGTAGGAGAGATAAGAAAGAAAAGGGTGCATCCTAACTCCGAAAAACTTGGTGTCTATATTGTGAACATTGGAAAGAAAAACTCTGAAGTGATAACCAGCGACCTTACCCTAAAAAAAGGTGATAAGGTTGTATATTTCCCTGTTGGATCAAAACTCACATCAGAAGGAAAGGCAATAGTAATAAAAAGCAGAACACTACTCGGAATTACATCGGAGGGTATGCTTGCATCTGAAAAAGAACTAGGAATTGGAGATAATGATACAAGCATCTACAGAGTACTGGGCGATGCTAAACCTGGAGAGGCATTTTCGCAAATAAAATAGTCTCTACTGATTCATAATTTCTTCATTTCTATCACGTAAATTGGTAGGAGTGAAGCATAAACTATTCAATATCCATAAACAACATATCTTTCTTACTCCGAAAGAGTCTTCTTGTGTACGGAAGAGAATATTTCTCACTACATTTAAACTGCCTTTGGATTTTCTAAAGATTAAAACCAAAAGAGTATACATTTCGACATTTGGTTTGAAACATCTCTATGATAAGAGAACGGCTCGGGAGTACGAGTATCTGCTCCAATATTTAAGCCAAATAATCATTTCCCCAGACGCTATTTATAAAAATTCCTCAAACAGACACGGAAATATAGTATTGCACAAATTACTCCCTGAGGGAGATTACATAATTGTTTTACAGCTATCACAAAAGAAAAATAGAGGAAATTATGTTTTAACAGGATTCAGAGTTAAACAAAAGGAGCTGAATAAGTTCAAACTGTTGTGGAAGAGGGAGGCCGGCACCCCTCCATCGTCGCGTTAGTCCTAGCATATAATACTACGACTTATACCCCGCAGTAGCGCCGAGAATTTCTGACTTTCACTTCCGATAATTGATTATATAAAAGACATAAAAAGATGTAAATCCTACTTTGCAATAGCAGATATTCCTTTAAGAAGATCATTCAGTTTATCACTCTTCATGATTGCTATCACACCGCCCTCACCACTAAAAATGACCAGTTTATCACCTGTTTTTATATCATATCTCTTTCTAACTTCATTTGGGATAACAATTTGACCTTTTGTTCCGACAGTAGCAGTTCCGTAAAATTCAGGTTCAACTACACTACTTCTTTTTACTTTCTTCATTCTTTTTACCCATTTGTCTTGAAATTAAATAAGTAGTGACACCTGCAAGAGCAAGGATTAATGCTATTTTACCAACTTTTTTCCATTTCTTTTTATTCATACTATATATAATACCACTACCGGACAGATCATACAAGTATAACTTGACATACTATAGCCCCATGTATATAATCATACTTGTATAACTTATCATACATACTAGATATGCCAGACGACAAGAAGAAAACATTTGCAGGTTCATTTGCACAAAGCTTTGCAAGAAAGATTTCCGAATCAAACTTTTTTGGCATTAAAGAGGCCTACAATGGAGTCAAAGACGGGGCAACAGAAGCAGTTGCCGAGACAGCTGCTACATACGCAATAGGGGAAACACAGAAAATCGTTGATCAGATAAAAGAAGATACCGCACCAATTATCGAAGAGACTGCTAGAAAGTTAAATCCTGAGCAGAAAGATACATGGGAACTTATCAGAAACAACATTGTGCCACAGGGAGGTTTCTTTAGAACAATATTTGCAAGATTACTTTGGATAGGGGCAAAAGCTTCTTCATTTGTTGGAGCTCTTGTTGTAGATAGATGGACGGGCAGGGATGAAAAAGGGCAAAATATGACTAATATTGAATATATTCTAGCTTGGCTACTCGGAAAAACTGTAGGGAATAATCAAACGGGTCAGTCATCTAATAAGCCACGATCTCTTGGTGTTCCAAAAGATTGGGTTACAAATACTCAATCAGCTTAAAGTACTTTAGTTTATTTATATGAGTAATCAGGAGATAAATAAAGAATTACAAAGGAAGATATTTCTAATCCTTTCAGATCGATCTATCTGGGGTGATAACTTAGAAAGAATACAGAACGACTTCATAGATAAGTATTATGAGGTTTTGAAAATATGTTTAGATTTATCCATTACTAAAGATGTCTTGGACGAAATCAAAAAGGACGAAAGTAACACGAATTATACAGAGCTAATGAAGATAACAAGTAGACTTATTGAAAACGAAAAAAGCTACTTAATGTTAAATAGGTTTCTTACAGAGTACCTGAAAAGTGTAAGTAACATCACAAACCGGACTTCAGACAATCTGCTCTATCATCAATATTCCCTCTGCTAACCCCATCAGTACCAATTCCTGCCATACAGATTCAGTAATATAAGGAATAAACGGATGCATGGCCTTTAGATTCTCCTTAAGAAGGTAAACAAGCTCAGTAAGAAGATTTAATCTCTTCTCAGTTCCAACTTCCTCTTCTTTAATCTCATTCTTTACCTCTTCTATCCATTTATCACAGTATTCATGCCAGAAGAACTCCCTTATCTCTTCCGCACCCAGATTGTACTGATGCTTTGTAAGATAGTTGATAACCTTTTTTATATGTTCCTTAGTCATCTTCACTCTTCCGCCTTCGAAATGTCCTTCTTCAAGTTTCTTTTTGACACCCTCCATCTCACTATCATCAATATTCATCATTACAAACCTGCTTGCATTCCATATCTTGTTAACAAAGTTCCTATTCCCCTTAATCTTCTCCTCTCGAAGTGGAGCATTTGCTCCCGGAAGGGCATCAGAGTAGTACCAGAGACGAAGAGAATCAACTCCGTATTTATCAAATAGCTCAACAGGGGAAACAGTGTTTCCTCTGGATTTAGACATTTTCGATCCATCCGGCGCGTTTATAATTCCATGTAAGAATATTGTATGGAATGGTGCCTTACCCGTTCGATACAAACCAAGCATCATCATTCTTGCACTCCACCAGAAAAGAATATCTCTTCCATGAACCATTACATCGGTAGGGTAGTACTCGTCAAAACCGTTAATTGCAGTTGTTGTTGAAAACGGCCATTGACCTGAACTAAACCAGGTATCAAAAACATCTGTTTCTTCTTCAAACAGCAAACTCTTCTCGTTGTTCCAATCAGGATCAACCTCCGGCTTTTCAACGCTTGCAAATATCTTTCCACTTCCATGAGCTTCCTTACCAACCTCCTTCTCAAAATCCTGAGTCGTTTTACCCGGATTATCCCTCATCCAGTCATGTAGCTCTTTGCTCCCGCTATACCATATAGGAATTCTATGCCCCCACCATAACTGTCTTGAAATGCACCATGGTTGAATATTTTCAAAGAAGAAAGTTAAGGCTTTTTGCTGACCTTCAGGGATAACAGTTGTATCTCCATTTTTTAAAGCATCAAGAGCCTTTTCCGCAAGTGGTTTAGTATTTACATACCACTGGTTGGAGATAATCGGTTGGATTGGAGTATCGCATCTCTCACATACTGCAACCTCATGCTTAATTCTTTCAATCTTCAAAAATAAACCCAGCTTATCCAGCTCATCAACAAGTGCCTTTGAGCACTCTATTGTCTCCATTCCTTTAAACCGTTCCGGTATATCACCGGACATTTTTCCTTCTTCATTAATTACGTTGACGATTAGAAGGTTATGTCTCTTTGCTATTTCAAAATCAACAGGGGAATGGGCAGGTGTAACTTTAAGAGCACCTGTTCCTGTCTCAATATCAACTGTATCTTCTCCAATAATTGGAATCTCTCTATCTGCAATCGGAAGAAGAACTTTATGCCCGATAAACTCTCTATACCTGTCATCCTTAGGATTTACGGCAACAGCTGTATCCCCAAGCATTGTTTCCGGCCGGGTTGTAGCAACGGTTATACCCTCAACTCCGAATCTCTCTTTTGCTCTCTTTTTATCCTTATCATCAACAAATGGGTAGACTATATACGCAAAAATACCGGGCATTTCTTTGTGATATGTATCAACATCTGCCAAAGCAGTTCTACAATGAGGGCACTGATTAATAATTCTCTTATCCCTATATATCAAGCCGTCTTTATACATCATAAAGAATGTCTCATAAACAACGGCTGTAAGTCTTGGATCAAGTGTGAAAAACTCCCTCTCCCAATCTGCACTTAAACCAATCCTCTTCTCCTGATTTCTAGCATTATCAGCAGCATTCAAACAAAATTCATAACACCTTTTACTAAATTCATCTCTCCCTAACTCCCACTTATCAACCCCTTCAGCTTTAAGTTTCTTTGTGAAAACCGTTTCCGTTTGAATTCCTGCGTGATCTTTACCTGCAATTAAGAGAGTAGGGTGGCCGGTCATTCGATTAAACCTTCCCATTGCATCGTGGAACGAGTACCCGCATGTATGTCCCATATGCAGATCGCCGTTGGCATTAGGAGGGGGAAGGGTCATAACAAAGGGTCTCTTTATTTCCTCATTACTTTCCTCAAGGTATTTCTTTACATTCTCAGGTTTAAAGTATCCGCTTTCTTCCCACAGTTTATATATCTTCTCTTCCTGAGATTTGGAATCAAAAGCTTTTGGCATATTTTCTGCTTTGCTGTCTCTCATTATTATTTGTATTTAATTAAAAAACCGTCCGCAAATATATATAAACAATATTATCATTTATACATATTTAAGGACGGATATACCGTGGTACCACCTTTTTTCTAGCACTATTTAAGAATAGCGCCACTCAGTCCGTACATTTTAATATACGGTAGTGTATTTACAGTTCACCCTCTGTCAGTATTTACCCTGCCAACCTATGATAGCTTAGCAGCTCTCTCTGAACCTCCGAAGGGACAAGCTTCGTAATAGCGGTTGAGTAGATTATAACAGAAAAGGCTCTAAACAGTAAAGAAAACAGTCTGCTAGTAATTTGAATAATCCGCAACAAAACCCTCATTGTCAGAAAACATTGTGAGTTCATAATGCTGGCCACTGTTCTCATTCATTCTGACTTTTATCCCTTTATCCTGAGTCTCCGCTCCATTTAAACCGTAGACAATCACCGTAGTAACCCTTTCGTCTTCAAGAAACTCCATGCCCCAGTCTCCGTCCGCATATTGCTGCAGCCTCGGATGATTCTCAGATAGCTCATGTTTTATCCGCTTAATAGTTTCAAATGCTTCTCGCTTAAATCAAAGGGTAGGCCCTCATCCTTTCGTTTTGCTTTACAAAACCTGATCAAAGTCTCAAAAGCTAAATACAACATCCGGGCAGCACTCGGTGGCGTGAAAGTTTCCTGAAACTCAGCATAAATCTTGGCTTCTGGGAGCCATTCGGGAACACTTTTTAAAATTCTATCCCTTGGCATATACTTTCCTCACTAGATATAGTCTATATTAAAAACTGCTACCAATATAATATCCTTTACCTTTATACGTATGAATTATATCCTCCGAAATACCTGCATTTAGAAGTTTCTTCCTTATTCTCTCAACAAGTTTTGTTATTGCATATAAAGAGAACTTTTCAATATTACTTCCCCATACCTCTTTGAATATTATATCGTAATCAACCAGACCACCCTTCCGAGAAAGCAGAAGGGAGAAAAGTAAGGTTTCCTTTTCTCCCAATACAATCTTAGTATTATCAACTAAGACCTCATTATTAAGGATTTTTACATATCCTTTTATTCCAATTTCTTGAAGATATTTATCACTATCAAGCAAATACTTCGCCTGCTGCTTCCTCTCTCTTAGTGAATCAAGCATCGGAGTATGCACAGGGAAGTATTTATTCAAGACAGTAGATTCTACTAGCCATTCTCTTATAGCCGTGGTCTCTTCCCATGTATATGATTCTTTGTAGCCAATATAGGGGAGTACCTCCATTATAACTAAAGAAAAGATTTGCTGGAGAATCATATCCTTCCTCATAATTACAACTATCCTACTGTTATCACCCATCTCTGTAAAAGCCCGCCCGCCGGATCCTATATGAGTTATCCATACCTCAATATTTTTGATCCGCGACAGTTTTTCTTCTCCCAGTATTTTAATGAGGTCTTTCCAGAATGCCTTAAAGTTTCGGGTTATATATTCCCTATACTTGTTTTCGTTGATCTTGGGAAACTTCATATAGTCAATCAACTCCGTATATTTTATACCGGCTCCCATTTTTCTAGATATTCTTGGAAGAAATATTGTTTTTCCCGCTATTCTTTTCTGCATAGGAATATAGGGGAGAATGATGTACTTTTTGGACTGAAAAAAGGCTGCTTTTGCCGCTTCATAAGTATGAAGATAGTTAATAGAATCAATATCTTTTCCACTTTTGACAGTAACTTTTGGATATGTCATTTCTATGTCAAGATTATATCATAAATAGGCCTATAATACGCATATTCATTTAATTAGTAACCATAATGGGAGATACCAAACAATTTGATGTCGCAAAGATAAGAGAAGGGTTCAATTCTGACAAGGTAGCTGATCTAGCTGTCAAGCTTGCTGAGTCGCCTGAGGTGTTAAATGACTTTAATACCACACTATTCGCAAATATGGTTTTCGGACTTTTCTATAGGGAGACATATGGGTTTTCAAGTGGGGTGTTTCAAAATCGTGTATGGAATTTAAAGTCCGGCGAGTACGCCATTAATGAAATACTCGGATCTACGATGTTCTATTTTAATCAAATGCCCAATTATTTTGATGCAACAGTAGAGAAGGTTCATAAAAGAAACTTAACCACCATGGCCTTTAACTTCCCACAGCTAACTTTTGTTGATAGATATAAAAACCAAATTGTTCTTGATACGGCAGAAGAAATTCATGGAAGAATCACTGAACAACCAGAATCTATAAATCAACTACTACTGGTGCTTGCAAATATTCTCTCAGACTTCGTGGATAGCGGGAAGAAGGATAATTCAACGGGATATATGGGAGTACATGATGTACTTCCGAAAACAATTTCTCATGATGATCAAGTCAGGCTAATTCATTTAGCTTTGAGTCTAGGGCTTACAGCTAAACCATAATTAGATACTAATACGAGATGTTAATTAATAATTTTAAGATTTCTTCGATATGAGCTTTTTTAATAATAAAACTGGCCCCTCAGATAACGAGTTACGTGTACTCGACGAACACGATCTGGAAATACTAATAGGTGAAAATGCCGATAGTATATCTAGAACCGCTGGCAAAGGTCTTAGAATAGAACAAATAGCAAATATTTCTCAAGGTCAGTATTTGGGAACTTTAGTATTTGCTACTAAACAAGACCGTGCAACCACTAACTATGTTGATAAATTGGGCTTTAATAATAAAACTCACTTTTGGGTATACATACCTTTTAATCCTGCCGAAACTATTTTGTATTCGGAGCAATTTGTTGCCAACGGTAGTCAAGCTATTGAGCAAATTAATGAAGGACATTATCTAGGACTTATGGACTTTATAGAAGTCATGGGGTGGAGTTTCAAGGGAAATCCTGATCACTCTAAAATAGTTGCCCAATTATTAAAGCGTCTTGTATATCAAAATACCTCCGACAAACCTCAACAATTCAAAAATCTAAGAGAACAATATGAGGTAGGAAAATACAAAACAACCCTGCTGCAGATAATAAAATTCCTTATTACGATTGGTAATAAATAATAGTTGAGACTTTATAGAGACTCTTTTAATGCTATAATACTCCCATGAATTATTTTAAACGAAAAGATGGAGGCTTAACCCTCTGTACCCTTTCTGGTACAAACGAAACAGGTGGAAGAAACTGTAATTATATTGAATACAATAATCAAATACTGGTTATAGACGCAGGATTTTCATTCCCCGGTCAAGAAATGTACGGCATTGATTACCTCATTCCAAGTATCAAAGAGCTAAAAGCAAAAAGAAAGAATATCAAAGCTATTCTCATAACCCATGGACACTTGGATCACATAGGGGCGATTCCATACATTATTGAGGATTTAGGGTTCCCTCCTATATATGCAGGACCGTTCGCTATAGCAATAATGAAGGAAAAGCTCATTGAAAAAGGACTGGATAGACGAGTCAAGTTTGTAGAAATTAAAGACACGACTCAATTCAAGCTTGGAGACTTTGATATACAGTACATAACTACAACCCACAGCATCCCCGATTCATTCTCGATATTTGTAAAATCTCCGGAAGGGTCAATATTCTTCTCAGGAGACTACAAGATAGACGAGGAGTTAATGGACATAGAGGCCTTAAACAGTATAAAAGGGAAGGTTGACCTTGCACTCTATGACAGTACAAACGTATATAGAGAAGGAAGAGCTCTCCCCGAACAAACCGCAGTACAGACAACCAGAGAAATAATCCAGAAACATAAAGGAAGAATTATAGTAGCGGCATTTGCTTCACTTGTAACCCGACTTGCCTCTATGATCAAAATTGCACAGGAAACCAACAGAAAGGTGGTTCTATCCGGGCGAAGCCTGCACACAACAATGAGAGTGGCACGATACTACAAGTACATAGATGTTAACGACAGCATATTCATTACAGAAAAACAGATAAAGAACTATCCTGATGATCAGATAATGATACTAAGCACAGGAAGTCAGGGTGAAAGATATGCAGCATTAAACAGAATTGCACTTGGAGAACACCTCTATATTAAAGGAAAGCCTGGAGATTTGGTAATAATGTCAGCATCTGAAGTTCCCGGTAACGAAGAGAAGATAGGGAGAATGACAGACCTCCTTATTCGACAGGGGATGGATCTGATCAACAACGCGGAAGCAAGTGTACACTCAAGCGGCCATGGTCTGCAGGAGGATATGAAAATACTCAACAGCATGCTTAATCCCAAGTATATTATGCCAATTCACGGGAGTTTAACCTTTAGATACCAGAGCAAAAAGAACTATATAAATTGGGGACATAATCCTAACGACATTCTATTAACTGAAGACGGACAAACTTGGACATTAAACAACTCAAACGTAAAGAGAGGAATCAAGGTAGAATCCAAACCTATACTTATAGACGGACTGGGAGTAGGTGACATTGGAGATATAGTCCTTAAAGATAGGGCTCAGCTTTCTCAGTACGGTATGTTCTGCGTTATTTTAAATATTAGTCAGAAGACCAAACAGCTTCTTGGGCGTCCCAGATTTATCTCAAGAGGATTTGTATACATGAAAACTTCCCAGAATCTTCTAAAAGAGATTGAGAATATTGTTGTGGACGTGCACAGGAAATGGCTGCAGGAGATGAGAAACTCCAGAAAAGTAACTGAACAGCTCCTTTATGATGAATTGGAGAGAAACATCGCCAGATATATAAGAAAAAAGACTGAAAGAGAGCCGATAATATTACCTGTGATCATTTAAAGAAATGGACGTAGGGACTCCGCAAGAGACATTAAATCCTGAAGACGTTAAACTCAAAGACCGATTTAATGGATACCCGTTAAATGTTCCCAGATGGTATACCAAAATATTCGAAGCTATTCCCGGTTTAGTGACTTGGTTTTTCCTGCTTCTTCCTTTTGTTGTGGGGTTAACCGGATACCCGGAAATCCTCGTCATATATATAGCCTTCCTTACCGTATATTGGGCCCTTCGCGGTCTTAAGTTTGTAGTCGCAATTACACTCGGATACATGAGAATGGGAAGGGAGATGAAGATAGACTGGATAGAAAGAATGAAAAAGGAACAACTTCCGTATAAAGAGGTAAAATATGTCTTTATCTGTCCTGTGGTAAAAGAGGGCTTGGAAGTGCTTGAGCCTTCAATAAAAGCGTGGAGCAAGCAGGATGTAGGGGCTCAGAAACTATCTCTTGTATTCGCGCTGGAAGGCAAATACAAAGAGGAAAGTTCTGAAACCATAGCAATTCTTGAAGAAAAGTACGGAAAGTATTTCAGGGAGGTTGTGAAATATTATCACCCTGCTGATATTGAGGGTGAAGTAGCAGGAGTTAAAAACCCTAATATAAACTGGGCAGGCAGACACTTCAGCTTAAGAGTGAGAAAAAGAGAGGAACGGCTTGATGAGTACCTTCTTATTACCTGCGATAATGATTTACGACCTCATCCTAAATATTTATCCGCTATTACCTACAAATATTTAACGGATATTAATCCCTTAAGAAAGTTCTACGCAACAGGTATTCATACCTTTAATAATAATCTATACCGTGTCCCGACCTTGATCCGAACCTTTTCCAACTTCTTAACATTAGCAGTACTAAACCAGTGGGTATTCCATAAAAAGATAAATGAGACCTGGTCCTCATATGTCGCAAATCTCCAAACCGTTGAAGATGTAGGGTACTGGGATCCACAAATTCCAAACGACGACACCGCTTTCTACTACAATGCTCTCATTCGTTTCAACGGAGATTTTGCAGGTGAAGAGGTATACATCCCAACATACAATGACGCAGTTGAAAATGATACCTATGTTAAAACTCATAAGTCTCTATACAAACAACAGCTCAGATGGGGATGGGGAGGAATAGTTTTCCCAATGACTTTTGCCGGAATGTATAAGAATAAGAATATCCCTCTATCAAAAAGGATCAAAATAACAATGGCTATGTTTGACGATAGGCTCATTTTCCGAACTGTCGTCTACCTCCTCACGCTTGGTCTTCCGATTCTCACATTAGTAAGCCCGGAGTTCCAATACAGTTCAGCCTCCTACAATCTACCCAAAATAATGAGCCTGATACTAACCTCGGTTATGTTTTTTAACATCCCCATATATATAATCAGACTCAAACTTTCCCCCCTTCCTAAAGAGTGGGGTCTCTTCAGAAAGTTCCTGGATATGGTTGAAACCCTTTTAGTAACAGTAAACATGTTAACCTTTGCCTTTATACCTTTTGTCCAGGCACAGACAGAGATGATGATTGGTAAAACCATTAAGAAGAACCACTACGCTACAGAGAAAGTCTCAATAAAAAAATGATATACTAATTACATATGATTACACTGCCTAATCTGTTCAAAAAATCACAACAAAAAATTCAACCGGGCGAAAGAATAGTTGCCCTTGATATCGGGACTGAGGTTCTAAAAGCCATCCTCTTTACCATAAAAGAGGGGGAAATTATTGTTGAAAAAGTATCTCGTATACAGCAGCAGCAAAATGCTATGGACAAAGGGATTATTACGAACCTAAATACGGTTCTGGAAAACTGCCGACTGGCAATGAGAGAGATCATGGATGGAATAGACGTTGATAGACACCCGAAACATGTCGTGATGGGAATTGCGGGTGAGTATATACAAGGCGTTTCAATAATTGTGAACTACGAGAGAGAGCAGAAGCATGAACAAGAGGTCACTCCAAAAGAGCAGGCTGAGATCATATCAAGAATCCACAATAAAATACTCGAATCAGGGAAAGAGGACCTAGCCAAGAGAACGGGACTGGTAAACGATGATATAGATATTCTTCATGTAACAATAACCGGGATGGAAATAGGGGGGATGAGTGTCGATTCACTCGTCGGATTCCGAGGCAAAGATGTTAAACTATATTTCTATGCTTCATTCGCTCCAAAAACATATACTTCGGCTCTACAGAATGTATCAAAGTCCCTCTCGATAAACCTTTTAGGAATTGTCTCACAACCATTTGCCGTCGCAAGAGCATTTCAGGGAGCAAGAGCCAAGGAGTTTTCCGGGATATTTGTAGACATAGGAGGAGGCACAACTGATGTTGCGGTAGTCCAAAGAGGAAGCGTTGTAGATACTCAAATGTTCGCATTTGGAGGACGTGTATTTACAAAACAGATAGCTAAAGAACTGAATCTAGACTATAGACATGCAGAACTGCGAAAAATCAAATACGCAGAAAAGACATTGGATAGCAAACTGGAACGCCAGGTGAAAAAAGTTACATACCCAACTGCACAAGTATGGATGAAAACGCTTAAGTCCGCTTTGGAAGCGGCTGAGGAACGAGACTCATTCCCGAGCAGGATCTATCTTTGCGGAGGAGGATCACTCCTCCCTGAAATCAAAGAAGTGATGATGGAATTCCCATGGACTAAATTACTACCTTTTGCCTCAGTTCCTAGAATAGAAATTATATACCCTAACAGACTTTCAAGAATCACCGACGAAAGCAAAGAGCTAAAATATACCTATGACATAACTCCGGCATCGCTAACTCTCTTTGCCCTTGATAAAATAAGTGACAGTAAGAAGTTTAATACGAAAAATGAATAGAGAAAACGTAAGAGAAATAAAATCAGAGATTGAGAAGTTTGTTGTAAGCAGAGATGATGATTTGATTGATATAATAAATAAGATTAACTCATCAGATGCCGACAAAATAATCCTCACTTTTACTGACCCCACCGACATATTAATCAGCCCTATAAACCTGAAAGTCCTTTTAGACAGTGCAGACGAGAAAGGAAAGGCTTTAATAGCACAAGTTATACAAAACCCTGTAGGAGTACGCAATGCCAAAGAGGCGGGAATGACTGTTACTGAAGCAACCGGAACAATATTAGACGAGTACTGGAACGAATCAGAGAAGGGTCTTAATAGAAGAACAAAGAGAAGAGATGAAAAACTTCATAGCTCAAATATCAGATATAAACCAATCGAAGAGGTAATTGAAAATAAAGAGGAGAGATCCATAAAACCGCCCAGCAATGAAGTATTTGTAGAAAAGGAGAAGTCAGACTTTCAAAAGAAAATCGAGGAAACGATAGAGAGGTCTCGAAACTCCATGGACAATAAAGCCGGAAAAGTTATTCAGCAAGATGGCTTCGAATTAGTCCTTGATGAGGATATTCAAGAAGCAAGGCCATTAACCCAGCCTGTAAAGAAACCAATTAAAACCGGAAACCCTTCACTAATAGGAAGGGATATTGCTTTTATGACCACCTTGCCAACAGATGAAGAGCCTGCTGAGATTACCCCCGCCCAAAAAATTACACCAGTAAAAGTCAAAGGACTGCCACAAAACGGGTCACCAATTTTAGGATTCTTTAAGAAACTAAGCACAGGTCTTGCAAGTTCCACTTCAAAAAAGATCTTGATAAGGGTTCTCGCACCTCTCTTTGCAGCTCTTGTTATAACTTTATGGCTCATTTACGAACTGACACCACTTGTAAAAGCCAAGATATATATAGAGAGTAAGCCCGTTTCAGTTGAAAAGATTTTTAATGGTGACATTAAAGCCAATGAGTTTAATTACGAAAATAGTATTGTTCCTGTAAAGAAAGAGGAAGCGAGTAAAACGGCTGCAGGGACGGCAACTCCAACAGGTAAAGCATTCAGGGGAAATAAAGCGGAAGGGGTTGTCACTCTAAAATACTGGGGTGTATCTCCTGAAAAACCTACAGTAACACTAAGTGCCGGAACAATACTCACATCATCAGGAGGTCTTAAATACGAAATTTCCAATGATGTAACAATAGGAGAGGGCGGACTCTTCATCAAGGAGAATGTCGCAGTTAGAGCGGCACTGGTAGGGGAAGAGTATAACCTGGCAGGAGGGAATGCGTTCACAGTAACAGGATATAATCCAAGCACTGAGCTTAGTGCGGAAAATACCGGAGCCTTTACTGGAGGATCGAAGGAAGAATATACTGTATTTTCTCAATCAGACATGGATAAAATTGTCAAAAGCCTTAAGACAGGCACAGAGAAGGAGTTAAAAGATGAACTGGCCGGTAGGACGGAAAACGGGTGGGAAATAATCACATCAACACTAAAAACAGCCATTGATGGAAACCCTAAATCGGATATTCCGGTCGGAGCCGAAGCTGAGGTAGTCAATGTTACAATTGAGATGAAAGGAAACGCAATGTATTTCAAAAAAGGAGAGATTGAAGCGAAAATGGACGAAGTATTAACTAAATCGGCGCAAGACCAAAATCTTTTTGAAACGGAAGGGGATATTAATCTTGAATTGGATGAAAATATTCAGAAAGAGATCACTGTTGAAGAAGTAAAAGGCAACAGCATCAAGATTAAAGTAGTCGCAAAAGGAGAAGTAAAGCCTAAAATAGACAAAAATGAGATAATAAAAGAGATAAAGGGTAAGAACTGGAAGGACGGGAGCAAGATACTAAAAGCAAAGAAGTATACTGATAAAGCTACAGAGGTTGAGTTTTCTCCTAAATACTTCCCTGAATTTTTAAGATACTTCCCGGAAAGACAGGGAAGAATATTAATAACGGTTAAAGAGATATTCAACTAGAGATCTCTATCATATTTCATAAGTGTAAGTGTATAATACAGGGTATTTTATGGAGAGGTGCCTGAGTGGTCGAAAGGAAACGCTTGGAAAGCGTTCGTACATGAAAATGTACCGCAGGTTCGAATCCTGTCCTCTCCGCCATATATTTAATCATTACAACTATGTCAGGAGTAAATATTGCACAAAAACTTTCACTCTTTAATGAATATTGGAGCCCTAAAATCGTTGGAGAGTTCAACAATCAAAAAATCCAATCTGAGACTCTTTGGTCATAATCATATTGATTTTAATCATCCCATAAACTAATATCATTCTATGAAATCTATAAAACAAGCATTCCTTCTTTCTCTGATTCTCTGGCTGGTTCCTTTTGTAGTCGCATTTATGATATTTCCTCTTAGGGAAAGTGATCGACCATTTTTTGAATCTATAATGCCAGTCACTGTAGTATTAACGACAATGATTCTTTCAATTGTATATTTCAAGGGAGTAGGGGGAAGATTCCTCAAAGAAGGAATTTTTCTCGGTCTCGTTTTCTTCCTTGTTAATATCGGAATTGACTGTCTCATCTTCATGAAAGGACCATGGGCTATGTCAGTAGGGGAGTACTTTAAGGACATCGGTCTTACATACCTGGTAATTCCAGCTATAACAATGGGTATCGGGTATATCCTTCAAAAGAAGTCCATTCAGCCCGAGCAGGGCTCTGTGCTATAATTTCTAATGCGATATATAACTGCACAGCAGTATAAAAAGCTTACTGAGATTCCACGCGGAAGGATGACTTCAAGGTTTTTAGTTTTTTCAGGTGTAATATTAGAAAAAGAGGGCAATGTTTTGCTCTGCAGGACTCACAAAAGCAAGTATCCCGGCGCAGGGATTCCCGGGGGGAAGGTATTATGGAGCGAAAAGATTAAAGAAACTGTGATAAGAGAGGCTCTTGAAGAAACAGGCTATAGAATAGAGCTAAACGGGATTTTAGGATTATTCCAAAGAGAGCCCGGTCCTGAAGATGAAGAATTTCTAAGAGTTATTTTCACAGGGGATATTAAACCGGGTAGAAGGAAAACCCATACCGACCCTGAGATCAAGGATGCAGTCTGGGTTCCATTATCTGAAATACTCAAAGGGAATGTACAACTGCAAAGCAAGCAACTACTTATTGAATTTGAAAGGTACAATAAAGGAACCCGTTATCCCCTTGACCTACTTGATACATACATTTGGTGATAACTATGAATAAAGACTTTAATGCAATCCTTTTTGACCTTGATGACACACTCATAGAAACTCATTCGATATTCACCCGCCAGTTAACAAAGGTAAAGCAGTTGGTGGCGGATTACTCTAAAGATAAATACGAGACAATTTCAACACTTCTAGATGAAGCTTTTGTAGCAAACTACCAAATCGCCAAGATCAACCCTCATAGATACTGGCCAATGAATATAGGCGTTCTTCAGAAGAAGTACTCCCTTCCGCAAAGCATTGTGAACAAATGTACAGAGATATTCTTCACAGTGTATAAAACGGTTCCAAGAGTAAGGGAGGGAAGTTTTGAACTACTGGATAGATGCAACGGCGAGGGAATTAAGATAGGGTTAGTATCACATGCCTTTAGAAGATGGATAAACTTTAAGCTAAAGGTTACCGGGCTTGATAAATACTTCACACACATAGAAGACGTTACTCCGAATAAGTTCAAAAGCGGGAAAGACTGGTTAAAGGCAATTAAGCATATGGGATTAGATATAGATAAAACATATGTAATAGGGGACAATATCAAAGGAGACATTATTTCAACTTATGAGGTAGGTTTCAGAAAGTTAATATGGGTAAACAGGGAAGATGGATGGAAGGTCTATAGAACAGGTGAACTTCCCGAAGGAACGGTCTCTGTAAACAGTTTAACAGAAGTAACTAACTTGTTATTCCCTTAAGATGAAAATTATATATGTAACCCTTAACAATAACGAAGAGGCGAGGGAAATAGGAAATGAACTCCTGAATAAGGACCTGGCAAACTGTGTAAACTTTTTCCCCATTACATGTATCTACAAGTGGGAAGGTAAGGTGACTGAGGAACCCGAGGTAGTATTAATAATTAAAACAAAAGAGGAGAAGTACGAGGAGATTGAGAAGATTATTAAGAGCCACATAGATTATACAAACTTCGTAGGAATGATAGAGATAGAAAAAGTAAGGGGAGAGTTCAAGGACTGGTTAAACAGTATTGTGAAATAGAATGCAGCACATTGCAATAATGAGAAAATCCTGGGGTTTAACTCAGAAGATACTCTCACGAGAAAAGATTATAGAAACCAGATGGTACAAAAATAAAGCCCGCCCTTGGAACTTTCTTAAGGCAGGAGAAACGATCTTCTTCAAAGATTCAGGCAAACCCGTTACGCTCAAGGCTACCATATCCAAAGTTGAACAGTTTGAAGACTTAAACGAGAAGCAGAGACAAACCCTCATTAAAAGGTTCAGTGCAAAAGACTTGGGGACTACAGGAATTTCTCAAGAAATAGAAGAACACATAAAAGGGAAAAGATATGCAATTATAATCCACCTTAAAGATCCGAAAGCTATTCGCCCGTTTCAGATAGATAAAACGGGATACGGAACTCAGGCATCCTGGCTATCAGTAAAAGATATAAAGAAAATAAAGAGACCTGTTAACTAAAGCCAAAGCTTTTGCTAAAATAGCTCATCATGTTAAACTCTCTGCTGATCATAAACCTGCTGTTAACACTTGGAAGTCTCTTCTTCCTGATATTTGCTTCCAACCTTGTTTTAAACGGAGCAATAGGAATTGCCAAAAGGTTCAAGCTAAGTCCATTAGTAATCGGATCCACAATTGTCGCCTTTGGAGGAATTCTTCCAACAATTGCTGTTAGCATTGCCATAGTATTTTTCGACCCTTTCAACATAGACATCGCTATAGGAAATATGGTCGGAACCAATTACGTAAACTTAGGCCTTGCATTAGGGATCCCTGCTTTCCTTACAGATATAATCACTAAATATAATGTATTTGAGAAAGAAATTCCTCTGTATCTAGCAATAACAGCACTTGTAACGGCATTTGCAGCAAATGCCGACATTTCACAGCCTGAGGGTTTTCTAATACTAATCGCCTACGCAATGATAGCTTTAATCATCTTTCAATATTCATCCAGAGAAAGAAAATCAGATGTTAAAAAGGCAGAAATGGATATACCAAACCCCGGACAAACAAACACAGCCAAAATTATACTCTCCATCCTATCAGGAATGATTATTCTCATTCTTGCCGCATTTTCTTTAACGTATTCAGCCCCTATACTCGCCACATCACTGGGAGTAAGCCCGTATATAATCGGCCTAACTCTCGTGGGTATCGGGACCTCGTTACCAACAATTGTAGCCTCTATTCAGGCAGCAAAGAAAGGGTATATCGACATCATTCTTGGGAATGTATTCGGAGGAAATATTATCAACCTGGGAATAGGGATCGGTCTGCCGGCTGTTTTTCACAGCCTCAAGTTGGATAACGAAGCAATTGCAGATATATACTTCACAAATATCTACAATTTCATAATTCTTATAATCATCCTAATAGAGATGAAGCTTTTGGGAGGGAATAAGGCATTAAGCAGAGTCTCCGGGATTGTGATCGTTGGAATCTATCTGCTATATCTTCTCACTAAGATCCTCTAATCCTTCTGTAGGAGAGACACAAATAAAGAAGTGAAAACCAACCCCTGCGGCAAGGTTATCAGGTAGTGGTCAAACATTCCTATGCTTACAAAAAGAATCCCTGCTCCAATCGTCACAAATCTATATATTCCTTTAGTTGAGAATAATTTCCCGAAGAACAATGCACCCAAAAGAACAATTAGCCCAAGACCTCCAATAAAACCGTGTTCAACCAAAACCAGGGTAAAAATATTATGTACAGGCTGCAAGAGAGTAATCCCCGAGGATGTATACAAGCTATAATCCTTAAGATTTGCCACAAACTGTGAACTTCCAATCCCTAACGGATCCCTCTTAATCATATCAAAAGAGGCTTTCAGCAAAGATACCCGGTCCTGAATACTGGTGTCGGCAGAGGTAAACAGATTCAACGACCTTTCAAAGAAAAGCGGAAGAATGGAGAAATTAGCTTTTCTCAATTCCCACGCTTTATACATAAAAAATACCAGCCAAATAAGAACGGTAAGAAAGATACTTAAACGAGCAAATGTAAAGATTATAAAAATAGAAGATATTACCGCAATGGATAACGGAATTAACCGCCTCTCCTTTTTACTAACCAGCAAAAGATATAACGAAACAAAAAGAGCAAAGAGGAAGAATCCCGCCAACACATTAGGGTGGGGGAATGTACCGTATGCACGAAGAAATACTCCTTGAGAGAGTGATATAAAACTGGACCCTATTACACCGGAAAGTAACTCAGATTCTCCCAGAAAACCCAGATTCATATCAAAACCTTTAGAAAATTGAATAATTCCCAAAACACCCTGCATAATAACCGTAAGAAGTAACACAATCGGGAAATATCTTCCCTTTACTATATCCTTTACTGTCTTAACACCAAGTGCAAATGTAAATATATAAAGATAGATTCTAGAAAGATTTATTATAGAAAGAAGGTTGAAGTGAGATATGATATGAATGAGGAAATAGAGGAGGAATATTCCAATAATCCATTTATTCTTTTTTACAAATTCCGTAACAAAAGTCCAATCTCTCAACTGAACCAGAAGAAAAAGGATGATAAAAACATCCAAAAGGTGCAGGGTCGGGACGAGATAGTTCGAGAAACTTCCATTTACATAGGGGTCGCTCAAACTGGGGAATCCGATTGTAATATTAAAAGGAAATAGGAAGGTAACAAATAACAACGTTAACATTCTCCAGTTAGCCTCCTTTTGACTTAGAAATATCCACATCACAAACGAGATAAGAACAATCAAATATCGGCCAACGTTTTCACGGGCAAAGAAGGTACTAATGAGAAGGAATATCCCTACGTAAAAATAAACGTGAAAACCTTTTTGTACGAACAGCTGTAAGCTATTCTTCAGACTCGTGTGCATCATCAGCATTATCCCCCGATTCCGGAACAATGCCAAGCTCCTCTTCGGTAACAGGAACAATTCTTACGTATCTGTCCCATCCTTCACCGTGACTTTCTGTTTTTATATCATCAAACTTACCAAGTACTGTATGCACAACCCTTCTATCCGCTGGAGACATTGGCATAAGGTCAACGGGTTCTCCAAGAATTCTCGCATCATCTGCTTTTTGCATAGCAATTCTTTCTATTCTGTCTACCTTTTGCTTTCTGTAATCTCCTGCATCTACAGTCACAATAAATCTCGTCTGATCTTCCTCTTTCCAAAGCTGAGTCCTCACTATCATACAGAGCAGGGACTGAAACGCCTGGAGATGTCTTCCCTGATTCCCGATCATAAACCCGAGATCGTCACCCTTTATAGAAACATCAACAACCACGAACTCGTCTGTGGAGTTGTCTGCAAATGTATACGCGACTTCCGGTGCAATACCGATAAGGTCGAGAAGTTTTGCAGTTTCCTTCTTAACCAGTTCTAAGATATTATCTCTGCTCATATGAGTAGTTAATAAATTATTTTTTGTTGAATTTCGTGAGAAGGGCAAGAGCCTCAAGGCTCTTTTTCTTATCTATAAAGAAATACTGAACAATCAACATCACAGACTGTGCTAACCAGTACAGACCTAAAACAGCAGGTGTAGTAAGGGTTATAAAGAATGTCATAAAGGGGAAAAGCACGTTCATTGAATTCATCATCTGAGATTGAAGTTCTTCCGGAGTTGATTGCTCATTACTCCCTTTCCTCTTAACAACCGTCTGCCCTTGAAGATGCTGCATGAACTTGGTTGAAAGATATTGGGTCGCACCTACCAAGACAGCGAGGAGGAAGAGTGAAATAGAACTAAAGTTAAAATACCCTAGTTCCTTAGAAACAATTGTGAAATTCTTTGCAAGATCCATATTTAAGAACTGAGTGTTGATAACAATATCCTTGGCTCCATTAAACACCCACTCTCTTACAAAAGTATAAAGGCCTTCAAAGTTATTATTTGTAACAACATTAATAACCTGAATGATGGCATAAAGCATAAGAATTTGCGGCAGGAAGGAGCTTAAACAGCCCAGAGGGTTATATCCAACCTTTTTATAAAGCTTCATCTGTTCCTGAGCAAGCATCTGCTGATTATTTGCATACTTCTTCTGAAGTTTCTCCAACTCCGGCTTAAGAGAAGCCATTTTTCTGGTCATCTCGGTCTGGCTCCTAACACTTGGGATAAGAATAACTCTAACTAAGATAGCTATGAATATAACCGCTAATCCAAGATTATCCCAAAGTATATTGTAGCTTACCGTAAGGATATTTAAAAACGGATGGAACAACAAAGTATTCCATATATTTGCTAACATAAGTGGTAGGCTAAAATAACAACTGATGAATTATACTAGAAAAGCAGGAAAAGTAAATCATAAAACGGGGTCGTAAGTTCCCATGGGAGTATGAGTATTGCACCTGCCCAATCTAGCAAACGACAACCGAATACCCTTAAAGATTCCGTATTTTTTAAACGCATCGTAGCTATATTGTGAACAGGTAGGAGTAAACCGGCAATACCGTGTATTCGGAAAGATCTTCCCCAGCAAACCATGATCATAGGAAAGCGTTAGCTGATATATTTTGATTAATCCCATTAATAAGTACTTCATTATTTCTTCGAAACAGTATTTAGCTGATTTATAAACTCTTTCTCTAATAGTTCATACTTAGAGGATTGTTTAAACGCTACATATTCAAACAACATCGGGGGAAGGGGGATAGATTTATCATATCTTCGGAAAAGGGATTTGAGTCTTCGGGTCAGAAGATGTCTTTGAACAGCATTTCCTACCTTATTATTAACTACAAACCCGATTCTATAATGATCAAGGACGCTATCTTTGAGTACAATCAACATACCGAATTCACCACGCACCTTAGTGCCTTTATCATAAACACGCCTGAAATCATTCGGTGATAGTTTGTAGGTTTTAGGAAACATGGTATTCCTTAAAACTATTTAGCCTTAGCTTTTGGATTCTTTCTAAGTTTCTTAAACTCTTCAGATACTGTAAGACTCTTTCTTCCTTTTCTTCTTCTGCTTGAGAGAACCTGCTGGCCACCTTTAGTAGCACTTCTGGCCAGAAAACCTAGCTTTCTGATTCTTCTTAACTTTTTTGGTTGGAATGTTCGTTTCATTGCTTAAAGACTCAATTTCAAACTAGGGGATTATATATTAAAGAACACTTTATGTAAACACAACATATAGTGTTACACAATGAGCAGTACTGATGTATAATCATGAGATATGATAACCGATACCATTGCATCATCGATAAAAGGTGACAGTGAAATCCTGAAAGAGACTAGCGAACACTATTCTGATAGTGTTTTTGAAAGTGCCGCAGTCGTTACATCAATTTTTTCTTGCCCACCCTTTAGCGAAGAATGGACGATTGGAGGCAGAAGAGTAAATGGACTTCTTAGAATTCCAGAGGTAACATGTAACCTCCTAAAGTTACTGTACGAGAAAGGTACTAGGTTGGACCTTGAAAACGCAAAGGATGAGCTCTGGGAAGTCAACCGTGAAGATTTAGCCACTCTTTTAGCAACTTATCTTCAAAACGGAGACGAACTACGAAAACTCATCCTTGAAAAAATGGTCACTGATATTGAGCTTGAAGAAGTCGCAAGGTGTCTTGGCTGGCTACAATCAACAGACTCTCCCACAGTAACAATAAAACCCGATTATCCTACGAGGAAACTGCTCGATGCTTACAATCGGGACATCGCAAATGAAGATTCCCTAATTATCCTGGGAGGATATGACGAACAAAAACATCAATTTGAACTCAGAAGAGTAACTCAAAAAGATTTTTTGACTTTTGCAAAACCGCGTGTGGTTGCAAGAATCAGAGATATTAGAATGATCGGTCCAACATCAGTTGAGGACGCAATACGAGATGAGTTAGGTCATTACTTATCTGAAGACCAACTAGACACATTATTAAAGACCTCTTCTCTACTAGAAGAAGTCCGAACAGTTTATTTAGGAGAAATCGCAAAACAAGGGAAAGAGATCGATGATATAACAAAAACAGTAGGGCTTTATTACTTTAAGAGTATCATAAAGGGTAAGAGAGAGGCCCTGCCAAAGCAGTTTGTTTACTTCACACTTAAGGGGACACCAGTCGCAGAGCACGGATTAAAGGATTTAGCTAATCTTGCGGCAGGACGGACAATTGCCCGTGACATTGAATATACAGAAGATAAGTATGAAATAGACTGGAACGGAATCCCGATGATATTCGGCATATTAAGATTAAAGGACAACGTAAAACCTCATGGGACAGATTAGAACCCCTTACAT